>Ga0209062_1006520_pt1 | contig 10612 bp, 11 predicted proteins | sample Coa_R2_2_FD_187158 | JGI IMG/M metagenome (GOLD analysis project Ga0209062, IMG submission 187158) | Surface soil microbial communities from Centralia Pennsylvania, which are recovering from an underground coalmine fire - Coalmine... | ecosystem: Environmental > Terrestrial > Soil > Unclassified...
AAGAGCCAGGAATACATTCTCTGGCGCCGGGTGGCGGGCGGGCTCACGCGCGAACGCCAGACCAAACTTATGGCCCGGGAGATCGAGAGGATCCGCAGCGGCAAGGCACCCGACGAACTCGTCCGCCTGGCTGGATCCCTCTAGCTGATTGATCTCGATACTAAGGCGGAACTGGTGCGTTGCTTCTGCGACACCGCGGTGATGCTTGCACAGGCCAAGCGGCACTGCGCTCCTTATCTTACGGCACTCGGGCTCCTGCTCAACCGAACTCCGTTATACGCAGGGCCGGAGACCTCGTCGCGTATGCGTATCAGGCTTTCCAGCACTTCGATTGGACTACGCCGGAGTTGATCGAGTTGCAGAAACTTTTCCTCCGGGCCGCGCGGGTCGTCGAGGATCGGAGCCTTGATCTACCCATTCCTGTACGCGGCCTGATTGCCAGCAGCTGGAGAAATCCGGCGTCCCTGCGCCGCAGACCGCAAAAATCAAGGGGTTCGTTCCGATCGGACGATCCGACCGGGCCGGCCTATACGACGATTCACTCCCTCCCGGTCTGATCCTGACAGAATAGACGTGCCGACGCACGCCAGCGGCCACGCGGTGGCGGAGATTGGGCCGAAGATAAGCCCAAGGGCCGGTAAAAACAGTTCCCCTACAAGGGAAAGTGTGGTGGGCTGGTCGCTCTCCGGATCGGGGGCTTGCACCGCCATGTGGGGTGTCTTCGCTGGAATCTCGATCTGGTGCGCAATTCACCCGTTCATCTTGGAATGGATGAACCGGCGCGCAGCCCAGAAGTCGCTTAGAGATATGCGATCACGTGCCTCGCGTGGAGATCGATGGGACGCCTTGCGGGGGCGGTGGATGGAATAAGTTGGGCCGCCTCAAATGCCAGCCCGCCTGCTGCTGGAGATTCGCGGAAATACCAACCCCGCCCTGAGTGAGCTGTTCAACTCAGGCGGCGTTGTTGCGCGTTGGGCCCTGCCGCCGTAGCGGCGGGCATGCAATGTCTCGACGTTCCTGCAGAAGAACACCCCTGTCCGAATTTGGAATCTAGCTTTCAGCCGAACGCACCATATGCTCCGTGGCGAGGCTTGAACATGCCAGCCCCATTCGGGTCTCACGCTTTTGGTGGGGCCGCCCGGGAGTCCTGAAATCGGGCGACCCCCAGCCAACCACTTGAAACGATTCTGCCAAGTCAGCAAAACCCGCAGCTCCGCCGTTAGGTACGAGCCAACTGAGCGAAAGTTCATAGGTGCGACGCTATGGCGCCGCACCTATTTTTTTCGCCTCAGCCGCCTTGCGTACGTGGCCAGCCGCTGCGATTGAACTGGATTGCGCAATGTCCTTTACGTTTTCGGCTCTCGACGATTCTGTCTCTGAAATATTGCTAGGCTCAGGCCCAAACCAGCGTGCAGTTCGAGCTGATCAGCGCACGGCGCTCGATCCTGATGACCGCCAGTCAGGCATTCGGTGGAATGGGACAGGGACTTCTCGGACCGCGCATGCAAATCCGCGCCAAGGTCGCGGAAGAAGCCGGCCAGGAAAGGCAAGCTCGTGGTTGACTTCAAAAAAGAACACGAACCGTTTTTGTTTGTGATTTGCCGACGTTCATAGATGGCGGTCCTGTATTGCGCGAGCGGCTTGTTGCCTCCAAAGCTTACGTCCGAGTGATCGCGACCCCGGCTAAACGGTTTCACCATGTTGCTGCGGCGAGACATGATTATCATCGCGATCTCGACACTGATCGGGATTGCGCTCGCGTACGGGGTCCACAGCTTGCCCTAGACGATTTCATCCCGGAGCTGGGGAAATTCCCTTCGCGCCCTCCTGCGGGTGTCGTCCCAACTACCGAGTCTCCAGATCCCGCGATCAAAAGTTAAAGCATTGGTTAACATTCGACTGATAGCTTGTACGGGCCTGACCAGAATGAGGTCATCGTGCAGACGGTCGAAACAACCAACCCCGCGGAAGCCAGACGCTGTCGCACCGCCCAATATTGCGGACAGCCAGCAGAGCTCTGTTTGAACGGTTCAAGATTTTTTGGCATGGTCCGGTCCGTCCAGGAAGACCGATCCAGCAGCCCACACCGATGGATCGTCACAATTATACCAAAGGTCGAAAAGCCTCCTCTGGTCGGTTGGCGATATAGTATGCGTGCCTAGAACCCGACGTGCTCGATTTGACTGAACGCCTGGGGCCCATGCCACTCAAACCCTTGGTATTGCCACCCCGCAGCTTCGTCAACGACATGGGCGCCTTCGATGCTGAGGTGGAACGCCATCGAGCAGGACGAGATCGCAGCCCGTCTGCTACACGCCCCGTGCGTTAATACTGTAGCCCGCGCGATCGGACGCTCCATCTTTCAGATGCGATCGGCGCGATGAAGGCGCTCTATCCAGGCGAGCCGGTTGCATACACCTCGCAAAAGCGGACGAAAAAATAGCGAATCGGGCGGTGAGCAGCTGTCAAGCGTCGAAGGCCTCCGCAGGCTGGCCGTCTGTGTCAACAATACCATTGGCCAGATAATGTTGTTGCCCATCCCGAAAGATGGCTTTATTGGGCTTCAAATGGGGAAGATTCGGGGTTACCGGGAGGATATCGATTGGCTGCGGGCCATTGCCGTGTTGGCAGTGGTCGCCTTTCATTTTGAAGTTCCCGGGATTTGGGGCGGCTATGTCGGCGTCGACATCTTCTTCGTCATCTCGGGATATTTGATTACCGGCATTATCACCTCCGAGATTTCAGCAGGCAGCTTTTCCTTCGCCGCCTTTTATGAGCGGAGAATCCGCCGCATATTTCCAGCGCTCTATGCCATGGTGGCGCTGACCGCGCTTCCTGCCTTCGCATATCTCCTGACAGCCGAGCGTGCAGACCTCTTCCGGTCGGTGGCGGCCGTGGTGACGTTCGCCTCAAATTTCTTCTTTTGGATGCAAAGTGGTTACTTCGATCACGCAGCCGTCGAGAAGCCACTGCTGCATACATGGTCGCTTGCTGTCGAAGAACAATTTTATCTGGCATTCCCGCTGCTACTGTGGGGCTTATTTCGAATGAGCAGGTGGCGCGCTGCTCCAGCCGCTGCGCTCTTTGTCCTGGCGCTCGCGTCCTTCGGCGTGAACATTTGGCTCGTGACGACTTACCGCTCGACGACGGCGTTCTACTTGAGCCCGGCGCGGGCCTGGGAGTTCTTGATCGGCGCTCTTCTTGCACTTCCTGTTTTGCCAGCTTTGCCGAACCGGACGGCTCGCGTGATCGCGAGGGGCGCAGCGGCAGTCCTGTTCGCGGTCGCGATCTTTGGCCTCCGGAAGGAATCGCCTTATCCCGGATTGAATGCATTGCTGCCATGTGTCGGCGCTGCGCTTTTTATTTTGAGCGGCGAGAGCGGCTTGACGCCGGAGCGAGCTTCGTTCTCGCCGCTGCGGATGCTTGGGTTTTTTGGCAAGATTTCCTATTCGCTCTACCTGTGGCATTGGCCGATCTTCACATTCGGGCGTTTCGCGAAGATCAGTCTGACGCTCGATGGTTTGGATAAGGCTCTCCTGTTCGCGGCCACCGTCGCTATTTCGATTCTTTCCTGGAAATTTATCGAACAGCCGCTCCGCCGAGCCGGGGACGCAAGGATCAGGCCCATGGCATTCCGCCTTGCCGGCGTCACTTCAGTGCTTCTGATAGCAGGCAGCTTGATCGGCGCTCTTGGGAGCCGGATGAGGGCAGAGGCCGATCCGGTTACAGCCCGGCTCGATTATTACGGCGAGGGCAAATATCAGGATCTCTATAATTTCGGCACCTGCTTTGATCCCGCTGGCGGCACGTTCGACAAAGCGTGCTTGCTGCTATCCCCCGGCAAGTCGAACGTTCTGCTATGGGGAGACAGCCTTGCCGCGCATTACATCGCTGGTCTTAAGGCTGCTGCCGATCCCGGCACCATCAGGTTTTTGCAGGCAACACAGCCTGCCTGCATGCCGACCCTGAATGCTGGCGATCATGGCTATCCCCTGTGCGTTGGGTTCGCACGGCAAATGGAAGAGTTTTTCCAAGATCACCATCCGAACGTCGTTATTATCTCAGCGGATTGGCTCGAATATTCGCGCCGTGGCTTCGATGTCGTCATCGAAGACCTGAAAAAATCCATCTCGCTGGTCCAGAGCACCGGAGCCCGCGTATTTGTCCTGGGGCCGGCGGTGCAGTTCAAGGGACCCTTGCCTGAGATGCTGCTGCGCGCGCATCTGCTCGGGACCAGCGTTCAGCCCAAGGATGTCTTGCTCCCGGATATTTTTGAGTTCGATCGGAAGATGAAGGCAGCACTTCCCGATAACGAAGGATTTTCCTATCTGTCCGTGCTCGATGCACTATGCCAGCAGGGTCAATGCCCTCTGACGGTTGGCGATGGCATCCCGCTGACGGTCGACCACGCTCATTACACGGCAGAGGGCTCCTTGTTCGCGGGGGCAACGCTGTTGCCGGAGCTGGGGCTAACACCCAACTACGATCCTGCCGCGCCAAACGGCCCTGCCGCGCCATCAGCGCAAGAGAAGCCAAATAGTTTGACACAGTTGGAGCGCGCGGGTCAGTCACCGAGCTTCACCCAATGATCACGAAGCGCGACAGCCGATGAAGTCCGGGAGATGGTTATGGTGCCATTCTGCGGCTCTCGTCGTGCTTAAGAGGCGCTGGCGATTGGGGCCGGAGCCCTGCGAGAGCACGATCCCGGAAGAGTATGTCGAAAAGTTCATGCTGCGCGCCCTGAAGGCGCGATTCTTCAGTAGAGGAGGATTCTACGCGGGAAGTTGTCGATTGGTGATAGCTAGCGAGCAGCTTGGCCGGGTAAACGTAGCGTTGTGCGAGATAGCGCCCGAACCTATCTGATCGGTCGTCACTGTGGGGAATGATCTACGGCAATGAGGTGAAGGTGGGATGGTCGCGCAAGGCGTTTAGCGGCTTGTGGCTGACCGAACCGCGATCGGCGCCCGTCGAGCGGTGACTGCGGGCCGCGCCGCTGGGAGCCTCCGTATCTTTCCGGCGCAGGCGTGCTACAGCGCACGTCAGTCATCTTATCCGAGCCTTCATTCTCTCCCAAGGTTTGCGACGGCCGAGAAACTGCAGCGTAAACAAGAGCTGACATGCTTGACGCCAAAGCGAAGCCTCGTACCGGCTCAGCCGGTCGAGAGGATAGGTGGGCAGGTTTGCCAGGCGGATGAAGGATCGCGTGAGGTCGGCTCGATCTGCGGGATCCACGCTTGGCGATGAAGAATCATCAAGATCACTGTCGAGTTCGACTGCATCCTGCGCCTTATCGGTTTCAGCGGAGACAGCAATTCGGTACATGCTATCTATGGTCCTCTGACGGTTCTGATGATCCCGCCGCCGCTGTTGGAACTGGAGCAGGTGCTTCGCCTGGATCTCGAAGAGGCCACTCTCGATCGCGGTGGCTCGACGCAAGCGCCATAACACGCTTGCGAGACGCAACACGAGCTCCCGCTCGACGGCGGATTGCGCGTCGTACTCTGCGGTGATGGCCATCTCGAAGGCCGCATAGTCTTCGGCGTCTTCGAGTGAATTAATGACGGTTTCGGCGGTTAGCCCATGGCGGACTGCATTCCGCCGTGACCGCTTCTTGCCTTCCTCGGTAATTGGGCCCGTGCTGAGGCGGGCGTTGCGGCGGTTGGCTTCGAACTGCCGTAAAGAGGTCATCTGATCTCCGGTGTCAAAATGCGTAGGTTTCGTCGTCTTGAGGCTTGGTAACCCGATCCGCTCTGAAACCAGCGCCATTGCTGCCCGCGTCGGCGTCGAGCTCTTCCACGGCAGGGATCTGAACCGCATGCGTCTGCTTCCATAGGGTGGCAGCAACGCCGAGCGGCTCGATCCCATAGCGTTGCCACCAAGCTCGTTCATTGCCGCGCCGATGCAGCTCGCGGTGATGGAGCCGGCATAGCGGGACGGTAAACTTGTCGCTCACTTTGCGTCCCATCGCACGCTGCTCGGCATATTTGATGTGATGAGGGTCCGACGGCGTCCGACCGCAGATCAGACACGGCTGAGTGCTCACGAATCTGAGATGGTGGCGGTCGCGCTCGCGGGTGGGCTTGGCAAGGATGACAACCCTTTCCAGCCGTATCGGCTCACGGTCGCCTTCAGCTGCCGTTTCCTTTTTCTGGTCGGAGCCGGTTCCTCTTTCAAGCTTTGTGAGCTTGGCCTCAAATGCTGCCTCGACCGCCAGGGCATCAGCATTGGACAGTTTATTCTTGAGGGGAAGGGAGCGATAACTCCAGGCCGTGAGGTCCTCAGCCTCACTGAGCGGCTCAATTTCGGCGATCAGCTGATTGCGCAATCTCGTTGACGCATCGGGCGCGAGGACCGGAACGTTCGGTCGTTCTGCGCGGGACCGCGCTCCAGGTCGCTTCGAAGAACGGCTGGCTGGAGGTCCTGGTTTCGGCTGGTGCGAGCTGCCCAAGATCGATTGATCCGCAGCCGGGCTGTTTGGACAATTGATTGGGCCGGCCGAAAGCGTCAGGTCGGGTGCATCCAGATCATCTTCACCGGCGATGCCAACCAGCGTGAAGAGGGCGTAGCGCCGGGCATAGGTCAACGCAGCGCCCATCCGGTGCGGGGCGCCGGTCTCGGTAATAGCGCACACCGGCCAGTCCGAGGCGATCCATTCTCCGGAGCCGTGGACGAGAGTGGTCGTAAGGTTGATCAGACCGCTCTCTCGATCGATCGCGGTTGCTTGCACAGCCGCAATTTCGTGCCTGCTGAGACATTTGCGTACGATCTCGAGTCCGCTCGCAAGTGATGCATAGCGGAACGAACGACTTTCCCCGTTCGCGAATGGAGATGGGATGATCGCCACCAGCGACTTCTCGGGATTTTCGAGCTCGGCCTGAGCCTTGGCTAGGGCGATAGCGATTTTGCTGATGCTTTCGCTCGCACGTTGCATCAATCGGGCCTCCGATTTGGCTGAGCAGTGTTGGCGTGTCGCGATATCGCGTTCTATTGATTGCGACGCCCGGGCCTAGAGCATGGCTGAAGGCAGGGAGCGTTATTTCGAAGGTCGTCAGTCAACGTGCGTCAGCTCAAAGCTGATCGCGCCTGACTTGGAGCGCTTGGCGCGTACACCGTGTCCGCTCGCCTCTTTGGCATCTTCCGGCACCAACACCTTGAGCTCGGTTTTGGCGCGCTCGTGCTCAAGAAAGGCATGCCGGGTGTCGCGGTAGATCGCGGCAAACTCTGACCACGAGTTCGATTCGCTCATATCGACCACACGAACGGCCTCGACTTTTGGCCGCGGCGGTTCAACGCCAAACAGGTGAGGGGGCTCCCCGCTCTGGACGCAGCGCCAGAACTTCTTTTCGGCCGTGAGCAGGAGATGTTGATAGAGCGGGTCGGCCGGAATGGTCATTTCCACCCACTTGCCGCCACCAGTTATGATGGATAGCACTGCCGTGCGCGCTGCGGTCACCCACATGTTGTGCTGCAGCTGGGCCATATGCTTTTCCGCCGCGCCTTGTTCCGAGAAATTCCACGGCAGCATGAACTTGGCCTCGAATACCGCGCCGGTCGCCTCGACCCGTCCATCCAGCGTCGCCGCCATCCAGCGGTGTACGGGGTGAAAGACTTGTCGCTGTACGTCCGTGACTACTTGGCCCGTGTTCATTTCGTACCAGCGATGATTCAGCCGCTCGGTCACGGTGCCGAGCTGGACGATCAAATTGGCCGAGAGGTCTTCCGGCTCCTCTTCGCCGCGCTTTTCCCGCCAGAGCCGTAACAGGGCGGCCTCGTCATCGCCCATGATTATTCGGGCGTCAGACCCGCCGATAAAGCTGCGCCTTGTTCTTGAATCAGATAGCACTTGGATTGGCATGACAGCCTTCTCCGACCCATTATCAGATATATGTTACGAAATCAGAATAATGTTATGATACACAGCACGCCAGAATCCGCAACTGAAATCAGAGCAAAGTCATGATTTTTTTGCCTGTGCAGTCTCGGATGGCTCGTGCCGCCCTCGGCTGGGGAGTCCGGGAACTGGCTAACGCAGCCAAGGTGTCGGTTGACACCATCGCCCGATTCGAACGCGGCGACGAATTAAGGGAGCGGACGGTTGAAGCAATCCAGCGAGCATTGGAGGTGGGTGGAATCGAGTTCATCGCCGAGAACGGCGGTGGGCCGGGAGTGCGCCTTCGAAAGCCGCTAAAGCACAAGCGATGAGAACGGCCGTCTATTTTGTAAAACGAACCCAATCCTCGAAGGCGCGTCCGCGGCCTGAAGCGCAGGTGGGTCCCGGTTGCTAAACCATAGATAGAATTTCTTTCGTCGACTAAGCCACGTTTTGGCGAAACGAAGCCAAATTCTGTCAACGCTATCAACGGCAGTTGCATAAAAAAGGGTCGGTACCAAGTCGATGGGCGACCGCGCAAGGACTGCTGTTGGAATCGGCTGCCCGATAGCCTACGCGCCGTCGAGGCGTTTCCAGGATGTCGGTCGACATCCTCGTCTTCAGGGAATTTCGCGCAAAGTAAGCGGCGAGCGATGCAGTGTTATCGGCGCTCAGCGCACCCATAGGGTTTCGTCGAGCAGTGACTAAACGCGTTCGGCGCGTCGCTGCAGCAAACAGGCAGCCTCTGAGGCGGCCTTTTTCCTGATCGCGCGTTGCCTCCTTGCATCCGATGCTCGCAAAGCGAACGTCGTTCTCATCCATTGGGTTCTCATAGAAAGGTTGAATGCGGAACTCGGTGTAGCTCGCCGGATCATCGCTGGTGGATAGATTCCACCATTCTCCAGTCGCCAAGCGATTTCGGCTGAACGCAACTTGGGACTGCCAACAGGATGATCGAGCCTGCGACGATGAACTTTGCTCTCATCTCGCGTCCTCCCTCAGCCCGCGATGCGTGCTGAGATTGATCCGCATGATCTCGGTGGCCATGTTATCCGTGGCCGGCAAATTCGGTGCGCTCGAATGCACGAATACACGTCAGGCCAAGCGCACTAACGAGTGGGAGCGCAATGTATTCCCAAGAGAACAGTTGATATAAACAACCTGTTAGTTCACTGGAAGAAGGCTCATGAAAAGGATTTCCGCCTGTCCTGGCTGGTTGGATCTCTCTGGAGATCGTCGTTCTTTTGTCTTCGTTCCGGAGAAAGCCCAGGTCGTTCGAGAGATCTTCGAGCTGAGTATCGGCGGACTCGGCAGCTATGCCATCGCCGATCGGCTTAACAGGAAAGGCGTTCCCCCCTTTGGTCCGTCGCCGACTTGGGACCACACGACCATTGACGGCATGCTCCGTAGCAGAGCCACCGTGGGCGAGTATCAGCCCAAGAGCTGGGCTGGAGGAACCAAGAAGGGCGTCCCAGTCGGCGCTCCGATCGCGAACTATTATCCGGCGGTCATCGACGAGACGACCTTCCAGGCAGCTCAGGTCGCTCGCCAGCGACATCTGGCAACCGGGCGCGGTCGCAAGGGCAACAACATCGCCAACATCTTCACCGGCCTGACGACATGCGCGTATTGCGAAGGCCCAGTGAAATTCCACAGCAATGGTGATTCCAAGAGTCTCATCTGCGCGCAAGTGATAGAAAACGTCGGCTGCATTAGAGCCGCTTGGTCCTACAGAAACTTTGAAAGCTCGGTGCTCGGTTTCCTAGCGCATCCTGCGTTGCTGGACCGCGCCCACGGCGACGGGCAAAAGATCGTTGCGGAGTTAGCAGCCCGCATAAAGCAGCTGCAGCGACCAGAGACGTATGATTTGAGGCTGGAGATCGCTTCATTGCTGAAACAGGTGATTTCGGAACTGAAGGTTGCGAGCGCGGGCGCATCGCCATCGCCTACGCTGCCGGAGGCGCTGGTGCGGCGAGACAGCCCCGAGCGGTTTTTTGAGATAACCCTCTCGGATGGACGGAGCTACCTGGGATTTCCGGTCTTGTAGGCAACTGACAGCATCACCGACGGCAAATCGTCAAGTGCCTGGCAACATGATCGGCTTGCGCTCCCGAGCCCAGCTGGCGCGCCGCACTTTACTCTTCCTTTGAGCTCTTCGGAGTTGAGAAGGCTCTCGGTGGCAAGGAGGCGCCATGAGCGATTCGAGTTCGGCGCCGTCGATGCAGTGGAGAACCAGTCCTGGTTGCCTAGGACGCGGTCGGACCACAAAATGGAACCATTTCTAAAAGCATTTAGAAAACAGAGACTTGCCGAGTTCGGTAAATCACGTTTGCGTGTTATTTGTGCAACACCCGGCCGAAAACGCGCTAGACGAGGCCGTTTGAAGGCGTTCCTTTGTTGCTTGTGCAAGGTCCTTAGCTATCCTGACTTCGCGACGGAGGGGGGCATCCCGATGTCGTCCCGTGCTTACAGCTTCTTCGCTTAAGTCCCTCGCGTTCGCGGGTGTGTCCAAAGGCGCGATGAGACTTAAGCGCGGGTCCACGGGGACAAAGGGACCAGTCTAGGGTGCGTCGCACCCAGCAGATCCGGAACCTTCCCTGATAGAGCAACTTGGAGGTTTAACATGAAGTTGGTTAAGAGCCTTATGCTCGGCTCAGCGGCGGGTCTCGTCGTCATGAGCGGGGCACAGGCAGCCGACCTTCCCGTCAAGGCCAAAGCGGTCGAATATGTGAAGGTTTGCTC
>Ga0209062_1006522_pt1 | contig 10610 bp, 6 predicted proteins | sample Coa_R2_2_FD_187158 | JGI IMG/M metagenome (GOLD analysis project Ga0209062, IMG submission 187158) | Surface soil microbial communities from Centralia Pennsylvania, which are recovering from an underground coalmine fire - Coalmine... | ecosystem: Environmental > Terrestrial > Soil > Unclassified ...
GCCCGAAAATGCGGTGTGTTTCATTATGGCTTCCGGGGGGTATCCTGGTAGCTACGCAAAGGGCAAGCCTATTGACGGGCTTGAGGAGGCGCAGAAGATAGAAGGGGTCAAGGTATTTCATGCCGGAACGGCTTGCAGCGGCGATCGGATCGTGACAAACGGGGGCCGTGTGCTTGGTGTAACCGCGTTGGGTGCAACCCTTGCTGAGGCCCGCCGGACCGCATACGAGGCTGTCGACTTGATCCGGTTTGAAGGCGCTCACGCCCGCAGGGATATTGGCGCCGCCGCACTGATCTGAGTTGCGGGGGCGCGCTTTACATTCGCGCTCACATCACGCATTGTAGCCGCAGATGACGAGACAAGGGATTGCGGTCGTTCCAGTCGTTTGCCTGCTTGTTTTAGGCGGGGTGTCCACCCGTGCAGCTGACAAGGCGCCGGCGCCGGACTTCAATGAGGTTTACAACCTCGTTAAACAGCATCTTACGGGTATCAGCGAAGCTGAACTCAACCGCGCCGCCGTCCAGGGCCTGATTACCGCGTTGGCGCCGAAAGTATCCCTGGCCGGCGCCGAGCCACCTGGAACCAACTCGAGCGCGGCGCTGGTCACGAAAACCAGTTTGTTCGACGGCCCGATCGGATACATCCGCGTCGGAAGGGTCGGCGAAGGACTGGCTTCCGCAATTCGCAAAGCCTGGCAGGATCTGGGCAGCAGCAACAAACTGGACGGATTGGTTTTGGACTTACGGTACAGCGACGGCTCGGATTACGCCGAGGCAGCTGCAACTGCCGACGAATTCACAAAAAAGGATCAAGCCCTGCTGGACTGGGGCGCAGGACTGGTGCGTTCGAAGGAGAAGCAGGATGCGCCTGGCCTGGCGGTGGCCGTTCTGGTGAACGAAAAGACAGCGGCGGCGTCCGAGGCTCTGGCAGCTGTGTTACGCGAGGTCGGGGCCGGCCTGGTCATCGGAAGGAGAACTGCCGGCCAGGCGATGATCGCAAAAGCATACCCGCTTAGCGACGGCCAGCAGTTGCGCATCGCCATGACTCCCGTCGTCCTGGGCGACGGCACAAGCCTATCCAGCGAGGGCATCAAGCCCGATATCCAGGTGGACGTTCCTCCCGCTGAAGAACGCGTTTATTTCAACGACCCTTTCAAAGAATTATCCGGGGGACCTCAGCCGCAAACCGCGGCTGCGGCAGCAAGTGGCGCCGGTCCGCGCGCGCGACGTCTACGAATGAACGAGGCGGAATTAGTCAGGGAACGACGAAGCGGGGCGTTGTCGGAGGTGGATACGAATAGCGTTGATCGCGGGGAGGTCGACAAACCAACGGTTCAAGATCCAGTCCTGGCCCGGGCGTTGGACTTTTTGAAGGGGCTAAGCGTGATTCGTCAGACGCATTCCTGATTTACGCGTTGACGATTGGGATGTGCCGTCCCAAGTTCTGATGTGAGAAGCAATTCATGAAGACGGTCCTTTTTGTTTGCACCGGCAACGTTTGTCGCAGCCCCATGGCTGAGGGCTTGTTTCGTCATGCGGTGCAGGGACGGGGTGACTACCGGGTTTTGTCGGCGGGCTTGGGAGCCATGGAAGGCCAGCCACCCAGCGCGTACGCAGTGCAGGCGGTTAAAGAATTGGGCATCGACATTTCCGCGCAACGCAGCCGGATGCTTACGCCGGACCTGGTGATGCAGGCAGATTACATTTTCGGCATGACCCACAGTCACATCGACACGGTGATGATGCTCTACCCGATGGCGGCCGAGAAAACGTTTCTGCTGCGCGAATTCGACGAGACTTTGGACCAGTTTGAGAAGGACATCAGCGACCCAATCGGGGGTTCGTACGACATCTATTTGACCTGCCGGGACCAGATCGAGCAAGGGATCCCATCGCTGCTGCGGTTTATTGAGCAGAGTCACGCGCCCGGCCCGCCCGCGCCTAAACAGGCCGTTGTCGCTTTGGGCAGCGATCACGGGGGTTACGAACTGAAGGAGTGGCTCAAGCGCCACCTTGAGAGCCGCGGCATCAGCGTGGCCGATCTTGGCTCGCATTCCGCCGACCCGAGCGACTACAGTGATTTTGCGCTGCTCGTCGGCCAAAGTGTGGCGCATCGCCGCACCGATTTCGGAGTCTTAATCTGCAGCACGGGCCTGGGCATGAGCATGGCCGCCAACAAAGTCCCGGGTGTGCGCGCCGCGCTGGTGTCCGACGAAGACACCGCCGCGTTGGCTCGTCGCCACAACAACGCGAATGTAATTTGCCTGGCCGGGAAAACCACCTCACCGGAGCGGGCGGCGCGGATCGTCGAAACGTTCCTCGCGACACAATTTGAGGGTGGGCGCCACGAGCGCCGAATCAGCAAAATGGAAAGCCGAATCATTCCGACGGATTTTCGCCTGCAAGCAATCGATCCCGACATCGCCGCGGTGATTGAACACGAACGGCAGCGCCAGCAGGAGAATATCGAACTCATCGCGAGCGAGAATTTCACGAGCCCCGCCGTCATGGAGGCCCAGGGATCCGTCCTGACCAACAAGTACGCGGAGGGTTACCCGGGCAAACGCTGGTATGGCGGTTGCGAGAACGTGGACGCCGTCGAGCGACTGGCAATTGAACGAGCCAAAGCCCTCTTCGGAGCCGAACACGCGAATGTTCAGCCCCATTCCGGCAGTGGCGCGAACATGGCGGTTTATTTCGCCTTTCTCAAACCCGGCGACAAGATGCTGACGATGGACCTGACGCACGGGGGCCATTTGACTCATGGGAATAAAGCGAACTTCTCAGGAAAATTCTTTGAGATCGTTCATTACGGCGTGCGCAAAGGCGATGAGCGGATCGATTACGATCAACTTGCCGCGATGGCGCGAGAACATCGGCCGCGCATGATCACCGTCGGCGCCAGCGCTTATCCACGGATTATCGATTTCGAGAGAATGGGCAGAATTGCTCGGGAAGTGGAAGCGTTCCTCCTGGCCGATATCGCTCATATCGCCGGGCTGGTGGCGACCGGTTTGCATCCGAGCCCGATCCCGCACGCTGACTTTGTAACCACGACGACGCACAAGACCCTGCGCGGTCCCCGCGGGGGGCTCGTGTTGTGCAAAGAGCGCTACGCCAAAGAAATAGATTCGCAGGCCTTCCCGGGCATTCAGGGCGGGCCTTTGATGCATGTCATTGCGGCCAAGGCGGTGTGCTTTCAAGAGGCGCTGCAACCCGTTTTCAAATCATACCAGGAACAAATTGTGCGCAACGCAAAGGCCCTGGCTGAAGGAATGAAGCACAACGGGTTCCGGCTGGTCAGCGGGGGCACCGACAACCATTTGATGCTTGTGGATGTTGGAGCCAGGGGAGTGACCGGCAAAGAATGCCAGGCGGCTCTCGATGAAGCGGGGATCACCATCAACAAGAACACCATTCCATTTGAAACGCGGTCGCCATTTCAGGCCAGCGGCATCCGTTTGGGAACACCCGCGGTGACTACTCGAGGAATGAAAGAGCCGGAGATGGCTGCCATTGCCGACATGATCAGCGAGGTGCTGCTTGACCTCAAAAACGTGGAAGGCATTGCCAAGGTGCGTCAGCGGGTTCGCGAGTTGACCGCCAGGTTCCCGCTGCCGTACTGATTTTGGACAGAGCTTGCGTTGGAGGCCTCCGTTACTTTCCGACGCGCTTGACACGCATAAGGATGTGGTTCATGGTACGGCCGTATCGTAACCAAATTCCCCTTGCGAAGTTGGGGAATACGGTTCACCTTTGCAGACGCTCCCGGTCGAACGAATCAAAATTCCGATTTGAACTGATTCATTCCTGAATCGTCCAATGGATACCGGGGCAGTTAACCAGCCTCGTGAAGATCTCTCCTGATCTCCACCGCTGTAACAATTTTAAAACGTAGACTGACTTATGCCTAGACCGATCAAAAAGGCCAAAACAAAAGCCGCCAAGCCGGCTGAAGGCGAGATGCCGAACGAAAACGGCGTCGAGCCCGCTCCGCCGGCTGTTGCGGTGGCCGAACCGCCGATCTCCGAGGAACCCCAGGCTGCCATGCAGTCCGCCGGCTCTACTCCCGAGACAGCCGATGGCGCCGTGGACCTGAACCAGCAGCCGCGCCGGCAACGTCCCGCCCCTGAGCAGCCGGCGCCGCGCAGGCCCCAGCAGCCATCCCAAAACCAAAAGAACGATGGCCGCGCAGGCGATGACAAAGATCACATCGCCGCGACTTCGATCAACATCGCCAAGCTCCAGGCCATGTCGATGAGTGAATTGAATCAGATGGCGCGCGATCTTTCGGTCGAGAATTTTGGCACGATGCGGAAGCATGAAGTCATTTTCCACATCCTCCAAAAGAACGCCGAACGGGCCGGTGTCCTCTTTTCCGAAGGCGTGCTCGAAGTCTTGCCGGAAGGATTCGGATTTCTGCGATCGCAAAGTTTCAATTACCTGCCTTGCCCTGAGGATATTTACGTCTCGCCGTCGCAGATTCGCCGTTTCGACCTTCAAACCGGCAACCTGATTGCCGGCCAAATCCGGCCTCCCAAGGAAAAAGAGAGATTCTTTGCGTTGCTGAAAGTCGAAGCGGTCGACCAGGAAGATCCGGACAAGGCAAAAGATAAAACCCATTTTGACAACCTTACCCCGCTGTTTCCCAACAAGCGGTTCATACTGGAGACGGCTTCGGACGAGTTGTCCACCCGTGTGCTGGACCTGGTGTGCCCGATTGGAAAGGGAACGCGCGGTTTGATCGTCGCGCCGCCGCGCACCGGCAAAACCGTCCTGATGCAAAAACTGGCCAACGCGATTCTGAAAAACAATCCGGAGGCGTACCTGTTCATATTGCTGATCGACGAGCGTCCCGAAGAAGTGACCGACATGGAACGGACCTGTCGCGGAGCCGAAGTGATTAGCTCGACTTTCGACGAACCGCCTGAGCGCCATGTGCAAGTCGCCGAGATGGTCATTGAAAAGGCCAAGCGCATGATCGAGCACAAGCGCGATGTGGTCATTCTCCTGGATTCAATCACCCGCCTCGCCCGCGCCTACAACACGGTCCAGCCGCATTCCGGGAAGATCCTGTCCGGCGGTGTCGATGCCAACGCGTTGCACAAACCGAAACGGTTTTTTGGGGCGGCCCGAAATATCGAGGAAGGGGGGTCGCTGACCATCATTGCGACGGCGCTGGTGGATACTGGTTCCCGGATGGATGAAGTCATTTTTGAAGAGTTCAAGGGCACGGGCAACATGGAGGTCCACTTGGATCGCGCCCTGGTTGATCGCCGCATTTTTCCTTCCATTAACATCGAGCGTTCCGGCACGCGCAAAGAAGAGTTGCTGTATCATCCGGATGAATACAACAAGGTTGTGATCTTGCGGCGCGCTCTGACCGGAGTGCCGCCTGTGGAAGCGATGGAACTGGTCCTCAACAAACTTAAAAAGACCCGATCCAATATCGAATTCCTCCTCAGCATGGCAGTGAGTTGAAAGGGGTAAAGACCCTATTTCGATTTTCGGCTTCCCGATTATTCTTGTCGCCCGATGGCTGCGGGGCCGGCCGGCCTTGCTGATTCCAGAAATTTAAACAACACCCAATATATGCGGCCAAGACACAATCGTTCCACCACTGTTTCCCGTCCCGTTGCGCCGGAGGTTCCGGCGCAACGGCCCATGGAAAAGCCGGTTGACTTTATTCTCAATTTGTCAGGACCAAAAACCGCTACAATAGCGGGGACGTTCAACGACTGGGACATTCAAAAAACTCCATTGCGTAAGGACGCCAATGGCAGCTGGAAAACCACCTTGTGGCTGCCGCCAGGACGTTACGAGTACCGGTTTGTCATCGACGGCGCCCAATGGTTCAGCGATCCAGGCGCGAAAGAATCCGTGCCCAATCAATACGGCACGACGAATTCGATCGTGATTGTCTGAATGGCGACGACTCAGGGTTGGACGACAGTGTACACGGTGACCCCGCCTTGCATCACCGGCATGAAGTACACTCCTGCCGCCTGGTAATAGACCATGCCCCGCAAATAGACCTGTGTCGCCCCTGGCGGAAGGTAACTTACCGTTGCGCCGAGGGGAGGGGGGATGACCTGGAATCCTTGAGGCTGCTGGACGTAAAACGCGCCGGCGCCGTAATAGAAGACCCCCTGCGGGGTCGATACCGGCTCCGAACCGGGCGGTAATGCCGGGACCACAGCTCCTATCGGCGGGGTTACAGCCATGTACCCCGAGGGCTCCCGTTGATAGTACGCCCCATCGTAATAATAGTAGGGACTGCCCCCGACCGTAATGGGCACGTAACCCGACGGCAGCGCATTATACAGCATTCCTGACGCGATCCCGGACCAGAAATAACCGCGCCGTCGATCTTCATCGAAATCGAACCGCCGGTGTTCCCACTCCGAGGGCCCGCGATGTTCTTCATGAACCTCCGGTCGAGAGAAGACCTCCCGGTGTTCCTCGTGTGGGACCTCCACCCTCGTCTCGTTCCTGCCCCGCTCCGCATGAACTTCAGGGGCACGGCTCATGCGCTCGCCTTGAGAGTTTCCCCTGGGTTCAGCCCGGTTGTTTCCCCGAATGCTGCCCCATTGTGCTTGCGCCGGCAAACAGACCAGGCCGGCACCAGCTGCCAGCAAGATTGCGGTCCACCGTCCCAATTTAATTCGTATCATCGGCATAAATGACTCCTATCTGGTGCTGCGCGGTTCAGTGGCGCCCGTCGGCCGCGGCACTCCCTCGCCCGGTTGCGCCGCATCACCGTGCATCTGGATCTTCATCGCGCCGGGCGGTGCTTGGAAGGCGAATGTGTTTGCGGAAATCCTCGAGTTAAAATCCCATTCCCGGATTAATCCGGTAAATTCAGGCACCCCCGGCTCGTTCTTGTGCGTGATGATGAACTTCCGGATCAAAGGCTGCGGACCGTCCTGAACCCAAATTTGCCAATCAATGTTCTCTTGTGTAAAAGCCAAGTGATGGCAATTGAAACCCATCGCTGGCGCCAACCCGAAGTATCTGCCCGTGATCACCTTGGCCATGGCGTTTGTCCAGGGGTCGCTCACGGCCAAATCAATCATCGGGAAATCAATCCCAAACTGATCGCGCGCAGTGTCGATGGTCTCGTCCAGCGTAGCCGGCATATTCACGCTGCTGAAGACATTCTGCTTCCGGTCCAGCACGGTCAGAGATTTGCCATCGTACCAGAACACGCGATCCGAATGGGGTGACGCAATTTCGGCGTGCAGTCGATTCGGTCGGCGGATCTCCATTTCCATCGAACGGCTGAACTGGACCTTTTCACCTTCCTCGTTGACGTGCTCGCGCCAAATCTCGGCATTGATGCTGAAGTAGGGGGCTTCCGCCAGGTATTGGCACGCTGCCCTGAGCACGCGCTCGGCCTGTGGGTCAACGCGCGGGACCGTTTGAGCGTCTGTAGTGACGGCCAGCAGCGAAACCGCGCCGGCCCATGCAAGGAATTTCATCGAACTCTCCTTTCGCTACGTATTCCAGGAATCTAAGCCGGTCTGCTCAATCGCCTACTGGGGTATTTTCCCTCGCATCGGTTTTGGCAAAAACGGAACCGGAAGCGACGGCCATGCCGGGATTTATATCGACATCCAGCGAAGGCCTTTGCATGCTGCGAGGGTGCTTTCCAGCGCCTCATTGCCGGAGGGTGCTCCTTCCGTTTCGAAAGCCCCCGTCCGTTTGCTGCACGAACTGTTCAGCCTGCAAGCGGCTCGCTCTCCAAACTCGGTGGCGGTGGTGTGCGATTCCACACGGCTGACTTATGCTGAACTGAACCAGCTTTCCGACCGGGTCGCGGCGCAACTGGCCGCAAACGGGGTCGGCCGCAACGATTGTGTCGCGTTCCTGTTGGAACGCAGCCCGTGGGTCTATGTGGCTTTATTGGGCATTCTCAAGGCGGGGGCTGCGTACGTGCCGCTCGACCCGGATTACCCGCCGGACAGAATCCAATTTATCCTTGGGGACTGTCACGCAGCGGGGCTGCTGGTCTCGCCCGAACTGCGTCACAAGTGCTCGGCATTTTCCGGGTGCGTCCTTGAAGTCACTGCGCAATCGATTCATCAAATGTCCGGTGAGTCGCGGGCTTTTCAACCTGCATCCCAGTCGCAACCGGAAGATCTGTGCTACGTGATTTACACCTCCGGCACCACGGGCCGGCCTAAAGGGGTTCAAATCGAGCATCACAGCGCATGCCATTTTGTCCAAACGGAAAGCCGGTTGTTCGGGATTCATTCAACCGATCGAGTATTCCAGGGATTCTCGATTGCGTTTGACGCGTCGGTGGAGGAAATCTGGCTGGCTCTTGCCAACGGCGCAACCCTGGTGGTTGGCACTTCCGAGGTCATTCATTCAGGCCCAGGCCTTTCGCGGTGGCTCGCGGAAGCTCATGTGACGGTCCTCTCCTGTGTGCCTACCCTGTTGGCTACACTCGAGGAGGATGTCCCCGATTTGCGTCTGCTGATTCTGGGCGGAGAAGTCTGTCCGCCGAGCCTGGTCAGGAAATGGTGGAAACCGGGCAGAGTTGTCATCAATACCTATGGGCCGACGGAAGCGACTGTAGTGGCAACCTGGGCTGTGTGCGCTCCGGACAAACCGGTAACGATAGGCCGTCCACTACCGGGTTGCATCGCAGTGGTGGTCGACGAATCGCTCAATCCAGTTGAAGGCTCTGAACCGGGTGAGTTGTTGATCGGCGGCGCAGGAGTGGCGAGAGGTTACCTTGGGCGGCCGGAGCTCACAGCGGAAAAGTTCATCATGTACAGTTTCGCTCAAGAAGCTGCGAAACGCTTTTACCGCACTGGGGACCGCGTGCGGTGGACCGCCGACGGCGAATTGGAATTCCTGGGCCGGATTGATGCGCAGGTTAAGATCCGCGGATTTCGCGTTGAACTGTCGGAGATCGAGTCGGTGTTGGTTGAAGCGCCTGAAGTGCAGGCCGCCGCCGTGACCTTGCACGGAGAACGTCTCGCGGCATTCGTAGTTCAAGAGCCAGGAGCAACTCTCTCAACGCCGCTGTTGAAAGCCCGTTTGCGTGATCGGTTGCCCGGATACATGATTCCCGCATCGATCGAGGTTCTGCCGGCCTTGCCGACACTTCCCAGCGGCAAAATCGATCGCAAAGCGTTGCCCGTCCCCAGTTCGCCCGATCGCGCCGGGCGCCCCGAACTGATCCGGCCTCGCAATCTTTGCGAGCGTCAGTTGGTGGAAATGTGGAGCAAGCATTTCGGAACGGCAGATATTTCAATAACCGACGATTTCTTCTTGGACCTTGGGGGCCACTCGCTGCTGGCGGCGCGCACCGTCTCGGAATTGCGGCTGATTCCCGGTTTTGAATTGCTTTCGGTTGCCGACCTTTACCGCTGGCCCACAGCGGGTCAACTCAGCGAGGAGATTCAGAAGCGGTGGAGGGAGGCCAAACTGCCAGCAAATGCCGCGGCCGCGGAAACTAAAAACGGGCCACGCGCCGTTGCTGTTCCGTTTTGGCGTCATTTCCTTTGCGGGCTCGGACAGCTCTTCAGCCTTGTCTTTGTGCTGGGTTTCTTTGCGCTTCAATGGCTGGCGCCTTACCTGACCTACACCGTCATGGTCGAAGAAGATTACGACGGCATGACGTCTATTTTAGCTGCGTTCGCCAGCCTGGTGTTGCTCTACCCGGTGATGCTGAGCGTCGCGATTGTTCTCAAATGGGCCGTCATTGGACGATATAAACCGGGGAATTACCCGTTGTGGGGTTGGTACTATTTCCGTTTCTGGCTGGTGACCGCGGTCGAAAGCACCGTTCCGGTAAGCTACCTCTCCGGGACGCCGTTGCTGAATATCTATTTGCGCCTCATGGGCGCAAAAATCGGCCGAAACGTCTTCATCCACTCGGATAATTTCGCAATTTACGATCTGTTGGCGATTGGAGATGGGACCAGTGTCAACGCAGATGCCGCGCTTCTCGGGTACACGGTGTCCGGTGGACGACTCACGATTGGCGCAATCACGATTGGAAGCGGATGTTTCGTCGGCGCACGCGCCGCGGTCGCGCCGAACACGGCCATCGCTGATGGGGGAGAGTTGGAGGATCTTTCGTTGCTGCCTTCCGGACAAAGTATCGGATGCGGGGAAACCTGGGCGGGTTCTCCGGCGCGGCGGACAGCGGGACCCAACTCATCCACCGGCTCAGCCATGAGTGAAGCAAATGGCAATGAGAGCGACGGGTTCGCCTACACCGCCGCACAGGCTTTGGGGCTGCTGATCTTTCCAGTCCTTGTCGTGGCGGCATTATTCCCGGGAATTGCCGTGATGAACCGGCTCAATTACCTGGACCCGTACTATTGGTATCTGCTTCTCTCGCCACTGATCGCCGTTTCATTCGTCAGCTTGCTTTGCCTCGAGATCGTCCTCCTCAAATGGGTTCTTCTGGGGAAGATCAAAGCGGGCCAACATTCGTTGCGCAGCTGGTACTACGTCCGAAAATGGTTTGTTGATAAAACAATGGAACTGAGCCTGGACGTTGTGGGGCCATTGTATGCTTCGGTTTATCTGAGCCCCTGGTATAAACTTCTGGGCGCTAAACTGGGGCATGGCGCGGAGATCTCCACA
>Ga0209062_1006523_pt1 | contig 10608 bp, 5 predicted proteins | sample Coa_R2_2_FD_187158 | JGI IMG/M metagenome (GOLD analysis project Ga0209062, IMG submission 187158) | Surface soil microbial communities from Centralia Pennsylvania, which are recovering from an underground coalmine fire - Coalmine... | ecosystem: Environmental > Terrestrial > Soil > Unclassified ...
TGGAAAACGCTAGGCCCATGCTTGCCATAGTCCAGGATAGGGGCAATATTGGGATGATCGAGCGTAGCGGCAATGCGAGCCTCGCGCAAAAAGTGCTCCTGTTCCGCGGGAGTTGTCTTGCTGGGCAGCAATACCTTGATGGCGATGCGACGCGAGAGATTCTGGTCAACTCCGCGAAATACTGCCGCATATCCCCCTTTGCTAATCAGTGCCTCAACGACATAGCGCCCCGCCAGTGCGGTATTGAGCAAAGGCAATGCACATCCTCTGCAAAACAAATCGCTGTCCCGATTTTCATATCCACAGTCAGCTTTATCGGCGCAGCGTCGCATTCCTTCTCCTCTTCTTCAGGGGCGAGATCTATCGTTCCCGACTCCATTGTGCCCAAATGGAAGCGGGTAGGGCTTCTAACTGTCTATCTACCTGGCAGACAGTTGTTCTAAGGAACGTGCTCGTTCCTGGCAGGCGATAGCCTCGTCTCTCCGGCCCAGCCTTTCAAGCGCGATAGCTTTATTATACCAGGCATCAGGTTCATCTGGCGCCAATTGTGTAGCCCTATCAAAAGCGGCGTATGCCTCATTCAGATACCCTGACGCGTAGAGTGCCAGTCCCTTGTTATTCCAGGCAGCAGTATAGCCTGCATCCAGAGCGAGCGCGCGATCAAAAGCGGTGATCGCCTCTTCATCACGTCTCAATTCGTGCAGCAGACTACCTTTATTGTACCAGGCCGAAATCAGTCCGTTATCATAGCGCAAAGCGGAATTGTAGGACTCCAGCGCGTCCTCGTACATGCGCATGGCGGCCAGCACGTTCCCTCGATTATACCATGCGCCGGCCAGTGTTGGGTCAAGTTCGAGCGCCCGGTCGTAATCTGCCAGGGCCTCGGCATAACGTTTCATATCGCGTAGATCATTGGCCTTGTCAAACCATGCTGTGGCATTGTTGGGGTTGAGGTGTGTAGCGCGTTCGTGCAGTATGAAAGCCTGCTCAGGATTTTTCATGCGGCGTAAAATATTGCCCTTTGTATCCCATAGGGCAGCATTGTCCGGTGCCAGTTGAATGGCATGGTCAATGGCAATCAGCGCTTCATCGTAGCGCTGCAGGCTGTACAGTGTGTCACCCATGGCTTGCCAGATTACGCTCTGAGTTGGATCGAGAACAAGCGCGTGGTCAAATGCCAGTAATGCCTCTTCGGGCCGGTTGAGTTCAACCAGGGTCATACCGCGCCCGCTCCATGCGAAAACATAGTTTTGATCATAAGCGAGGGCCTGCTCGTAACAATACATCTCTTCATCAAAACGACGCAGTTCGTGCAGCACGTTTGCGCGCGAGCACCACAGATCAGGATCATTTGGACGCAGTGAAAGCGCATGATCGTAGGCGAGGAGTGCCTCTTCGAACTGCCCCAGGTAAAGCAACGCCGCCCCTTTGCCGCTCCATGCCTCTACGGAAACTGGATCGAGGCTCAATGCTGCCTCGTATGCTGCGAGCGCGTCGTTGTAGTTGCTCAGTTCATAGGCTCGATCAGCTTCTGCCAGCCAGTTACGTGGTTGCTCAGGCGGTACGGGTCGTTTTGAGATGGTTGCTTTCGAAATTGCCGGGCGTACCTGGGTGAGCATACTATCATCGAAATCGAAGTCCTGGACAGGAGCAACACTGGGAGAGGATTGAGGTACACCGTTGCTTACGCGCACAGTCATGCGGGGCCGTGATACCGGTGCTTCGCTCTTGTTTCCAGGTATCTCAGACTTTACAAGAAATACCAGCGGCCCATCCTTCCCAAAATCAGTCACACGGATGCTACCTGGCTCATGAACATTGCGGGAGAACGCCACCGCCATCTCCGCATCCTGCAAGAAGTCTTCGCGCTCCCTGGCAGTCGTTTTATTCGGAATAAGGGCGCGTATAGTCACAAGGTTGCCCTCATGACGATCAATGGCACTTAAAGTGACAGTATTGCGATCTTTTCCTGCTAATGTTTGTATTTCATAGCGTCCTTGCAAGAGCGTTCCAGGAAGGGGAATGCCACAGTTTGCGCAGAAGCGAGCTTTATCGCGATTTTGAAAATGACACTCATCCGCATTCAGACATAGCACCTTAAAGTATCTCCCCATGGCATTCATAAGGAATACCACTACTAACCTGCCATCATTGCCTGTACTTTAACGAAAACATAGTTAGTTTGTCAATACAAAACTTTACTCTCTCTACTGATTTCAGTGTGCTAAACGTTTGTAAGAAATGATATCAAGTGTTGGCGAACGTGTACAGATGTGCTATATTTTCTGTATGAAGTTAAGTCAGTACGCCAAACAACAAGGCGTCAGTTATCGCACGGCCCTGGACTGGTTTCGCAATGGAACGATCAAGGGCTATCAAGCTCCTTCCGGTACGATTATCGTCTATTCTTTCACTGCACGGCTCTACGGAGAGAGACGCGCTAAACGAAAAACCGAGGCAGTTGTGAGCAGCTACCACGTGAGGACACGTAGATGCAATACTGTAGCATAATAGATAGGCAGAAATACCGTAGTAGTAGTTGCCTTAATGGATTATAGTAGAATCCTGAAGGACTTATTCCATGATGGTAAAGGCGTTCCGGGTAGCCGTTTGTTTGAAAGAAATCCAGAAAGCAATAAAATGTTAAATAAACAGCAGTTGAATGATACAGAGAATGGTGGCAATGTAGCCGGTAGCGCCCTGGATGTGACCCAGGGTATGGCCGGTACTGAGCAGGAGAACGAACCGGGGCAGCTCATTCGCGTTCTACTTGCGGACGATCATGCGCTTGTACGTGAAGGAACGCGCCGTTTGTTGGAGACCGAAAGCGACGTTGAAGTCGTGGCGGAGGCGGCTAGCGGAGAGGAGGCCATCGCTGCTGCCCAGGAACTGCATCCTGATGTCGCGATTATGGATATTGCTATGCCGGGAATGGGTGGCATCGAAGCCACACGCGCGATTAAAAAGTGCTGCCCAGAAACAGCCGTGCTGGTGTTGTCGGCTTATGACGACGAGCCGTATCTGATAGCGCTGCTTGAGGCAGGAGCGGCAGGATTCCTACTCAAGAATGTGCATGGGCAGGAGCTGGTGAATGCTATTCGATCTGTCTCGCGCGGCGAAGCCGTTTTAAAGCCCATCCTGGCCGAAAAAATGATGCGCCGCTTATCTTCGCACGCTGAACCTGTCCAACGTCAGACCGATCTATTAAGCGAACGCGAGTTTGATGTGCTGCGCCTGGCGGCCCGTGGACTGCCGAACAAGGAAATCGCGCGCCGGATGGGTCTGAGCATTCGTACTGTGCATAGTCACCTGGCCAATATTTTTACCAAAATGCAGGTAGGCTCGCGCACAGAGGCTGTCTTGCTGGCCCTGCGCCTGGGCATCATTTCTTTGCAGGATACCTATGATTCACAGTAATGATCGAAGATCAGGTATATTGGAGTACCTGAAACCTCTCATAGCTTTATTCTCACTCTGCGTAACGGTTGGACTAACTGCCTGGGCTCTGACCAACTACCGGCCGGTTCCTAATCTGTATGGCCCTCGTGCTATCTATAGCCTGATATTCCTCTCGGTATTCTTGTCCTTGATGGGGCGCATCTTGCTACTGCGCCTTTTAAGGCAGGAGTCCGCAAATCGGGAGATCGTACCCAATCGTATGCGAATCGCGTGGAGGTCTCTTTTTCTGATTGATGTTACCGCGCCGTGTTATCTGGCAGCCGGAGTGCTGATTGGCGTCCCGGCTGCCGTATTAACAGCGGTCGTGACGCAGGTCTTTTTACAAGGATTTACGCTCTGGCGTGGATTTGTCTCCTGGCAGGAGGCCAGCTATCGTATCGGTACCACAGCTCTGCTGGTTTTGATCGCGGATAGCATCTACAACGCCATTGGAGGCCCGCCGCATAATTATACCTCGATCTATCACTTCTTGCCCCTCACTGAATCGAGAGAATTTCTTGGTTCAATTCTGGGTGCTCTTGTCATGATGGCATTGATCTTAGTGGTTTCCTTTCCAATACTCGCGCAAATACATGGTTCAAGTAAGAAAGTCGATCTTATTTCCCGCTGGCAAGACTATTTACGATCACCCATCTGGGGTTTTCAATTGCTGGTGTTGAGTGTAGGCCCGCTGCTGCCGGTTGTCGATATCTTTGATGACAAGGCTGGAGAATTAGCCTGGATCTTCTTTCTTGTGCCCCTGTTCGCCATCTATTCTCTTGCGTTGAACACGACTCGCTTGAGCGTTCGCACAAGTGAGTTGCAGCGGACCTTAGAGGATTTGAGCAGCGCCCGGCGCAGGCAGGATGAATTGCGTGGCTACGCCTCGTTAATCACACGCGTGCAGGAAGAGGAACGTCGTCGCCTCGCCCGTGAGCTCCACGATGATACGGCCCAGGCCTTGATTGCCCTCTCGCTTGGATTGGATGGCTTGAATCGCGCTATGTCCAGACAGGATGTGCCGAAGAAGGATCGCGATTGGCTGGCGAGCTTACAAAATCTGGCAGATCATACGCTGGAGGGTGTGCGTCGTGCCTGCCGTGACCTGCGTCCTTCGGTCCTCGATGATCTTGGATTGCGCGCCGCCTTAGAATGGTTATGTGATACCTCGGCTTCTCGCGGAGTACCCTGCACATTTGCCTGCCTGGGTGTATCACAATCTACAACGCCTGAGGCTGAAATCGCCATTTTTCGTATTGTCCAGGAGGCATTATCAAATATCTGGCGACACTCGGAGGCGACGCAGGCGCATGTAGAACTGCGCTATCTGCCTGATGCTTTGCAGCTTACCGTCCATGACAATGGAAAAGGCTTTACTCCGAGTAGTTACCTCAACGCCAAACTCGTTTCGCAGCGTGGCCTCGGGTTAGTTGGTATGCGCGAACGGGCTATGCTGGTAGGGGCAACGTTAACATTTACATCTTCACCGGGCGCCGGTTGCTCGGTCGAGTTGCATTTGCCATTGCCGGATACCGGTAGAACTTCCTCTCTCTCGATGGATTACGCAAACGAAAAGAGCTGAAGACAGTAGAATTACCGATTGTCTTTTCGGCACAGGTGGCGCATAGTATAGTGGGCAGGGCTCAAAGAGGTTGGATTTGGTTGGCGTTTGCCTGAAACGATGATGAATCGGTATATTCACGGAATGGAACCGGGACCTGACTGTGAGAATTACATATATCGAGGAGCCATTGCTTTCGGCCTGAGAGGAAAGCATCTTTGTCTCTCCGTGCGGTGTGTACTCTCTTGAAACGTAAGCGACTATCAAATGCCTTCTGTTGATGAGACCTGCCCACAACATTTTCCCTTTCCTGCCACTTCCTGCGCGATGTCCTGATCTGGTTGTGAAAAACCATACATCCTCTCGTCATATCACTCTGCCAGGTTCTGTTATATAATGAATGAGTACTCTATTTTCTATTGAGGGACCTGGCGCAGGGGCACATTCCCCTCTAGAAAACCACAAGCAGCCTCGCCAGGAAATACAACTACTTTCATTCGAGGATACAAACATGACAACTTCCAACGACGTATTTGGCGCGCGTCAAACGCTTGAAGTCGCAGGCGGCCCCGTTATCTACTACCGGTTAGATTCACTTACGAAGAGAGGTGTGCAGGGACTTGACCGGTTGCCCTATACCGTCAAAATTTTGCTGGAGAATGCGTTAAGGCACGTGGATGGAGAAATCGTTACCGAAAAAGAGGTCTTAGCGCTGGCAAATTGGGTGCCCGGCCAATCGGCTCAGTCCGATGCTGAATATCCATTCATGCCTGCCCGCGTGCTTTTGCAGGACTTCACGGGCGTACCAGCTGTTGCCGATCTCGCGGCCATGCGCTCCGCTATGGCACGTATGGGAGGCGATCCACAAAAGGTCAATCCCCTGGTGCCTGCCGACCTGGTAATCGACCACTCGGTGCAGGTGGATATGTTCGGCACCACGCTGGCATTTGCTCGCAACGTCGAGCGCGAGTACGAGCGCAATAGCGAACGCTATGGACTGCTGCGTTGGGGACAGCAGGCATTTAGCAACTTCCGAGTTGTGCCACCCGGCACCGGCATCGTCCACCAGGTTAATCTGGAATACCTGGCATCGGTCGTGATGACGAAAGAGGAAAACGGCGAGACGCTAGCATTCCCCGATACCCTGGTTGGCACCGATTCGCACACGACGATGATCAATGGCCTTGGCGTACTCGGCTGGGGTGTGGGCGGAATCGAAGCGGAGGCAGTACTGCTGGGACAACCGCTGTACCTGCTCACCCCGGAGGTCATAGGTGTGCGCCTCACCGGGTCATTGCCCAGCGGCTCAACTGCTACCGACCTGGTACTGACAGTAACACAGATGCTGCGCAAGCGCGGCGTAGTCGGCAAATTCGTCGAATTTACCGGCTCCGGCCTGAGCTACCTGTCCCTGGCAGACCGTGCCACCATTTCTAATATGTCGCCCGAATTTGGCGCGACCGCTACGCTCTTCCCCGTCGATGACGAGACCCTGCGCTATCTACGCAGTACCGGGCGCGACCCAAAACTGGTTGAACTGGTCGAGCGCTATACAAAAGCCCAGGGGCTCTTCCGCACCGACGAGGCGCCGGAGCCACAGTTCGATGATCTGCTCGAACTCGATCTCGGCACCATCGAACCCAGCCTGGCAGGCCCACGCCGTCCGCAGGATCGTGTAGCTATGCAAAATCTCAGCAAGGTCTTCCGCGAGGCCTACGCAGACCGCTTCAAAGACCTTGAAGAAAACGTCACAACCGAGAATGCGGTCAATCGCTATATTGGCGAAGGCGGTGGGCGTCCCAATCCTGACCCTGTCGCTCAGGCAGAAAACGGTGAGAAACAACTGGCCGAGATGAAGCAGCAGGGCGATGGTAAGGGTAGTATAAGCCACAACGGGCATCGTAAGGGAGTGGCAGTCACCGTGGGCAATTCCCAGGAATATATGACGCACGGTTCCGTTGCCATCGCAGCGATTACAAGCTGTACCAACACCTCTAATCCCTCGGTGATGGTCGCGGCAGGCTTGCTGGCGAAGCATGCTGTCGAACGCGGCCTCACCGTTAGCCCAACCGTGAAAACGAGTCTCGCTCCCGGTTCGCGCGCCGTTATTGACTACCTGAACAATGCCGATTTGCTGCCTTACCTTGAGGCGTTGCGTTTCCACCTGGTCGGTTTTGGTTGTACAACGTGTATTGCCGAAGGAACACCGGTGTTGCTTGCTAACGGGACTGCGCAGCGCATCGAACAGATGCCATATACCGGTGGAACAGAACTTCTTGCTCCCACAACTAACGGTCGGCTGGGTAGAGCAACACAGGCTGAGATGATGGTTCAGGGCGAACGGGAGTGCATCTCGCTCACTCTGCAAGATGGGCGTACTCTGGTCTGCACTCCTGATCATCAAATCCTTTGCGCAGACGGGCGCTGGGTACGTGCCGACCAACTTCTACTAGGCCAGGATCGCGTCGTGGTTGGCCTTGAAGCTCCCCTGGATGAGCCAGGTATTGACGAGGCCAGTTATCTGTTGCATGTGGGCAATCTGGTGTTCACAATGGACACGCCATATGAGCGCCAGCGCACGTTGGCGTTCGCTCGCCTACTGGGACATCTACTGAGCGATGGTTCGATCAGCGTTTCGGGGCAGGGCCGAATGCATGTCGGGCAGGCGATGGACCGCGAGGCCGTTCTCGCCGATATCGAGCTGCTTACCGGCTCTCGTCTCGCGGCAGCGCGCTACGACGAGAGGAAATGGACTATCGTATTGCCTAAGCCGCTCACGGATGCCATCAGTTCACTATCCGGTGTACGCACCGGACGGCGCATTCAGCAAGTGCCAGCACTCCCGGCATTCGTGTTGGACGAGAAGTGTCCTGTAGCGGTAGTACGCGAATTCCTGGGTGGCCTGTTTGGAGCAGACGGACATGCACCTGCCTTGCATCGCTGGGGCAAGCGCGAAGAGGATGCGTCGCTTAATCCGCCCGCTTACTCCCAAAGCACCATACCAGAACATGTGGAGACCCTCAAGCAGATCATGTACGATTTGATAAGTCTGCTGGCGCGATGTGGTGTGAAGACCGATGGTGCGAATGTCTATGAATATCCTACGCGCCGCGCTGCTTCCTCGTATCCGGCGGCACAGGATGGTCTCCCACGTGTAGAGGTACGTCTGGAACTTCCTGACGGTCTCTCGTTTGTGGAGCGTGTGGGATTCCGCTATTGCGTAGACAAAGCCCTACGAGCTAGCGCCGCGGCTGTGTACTGGCGTTTGGTAAGCCAGATTCACCAGCAACGCCTCTGGATGTCGGCTCGCCTGGAGGAACTGCACCAGGAAAATTATAAGCTCTCGTTCTCCCATGCTCGTAAGAAAGCGGCAGTGGAGCTATTGGAGCGCGAGCCGGTAATCACACCCCACTATGCACTATTGGAAGGCTACGACCGCTTTTCTCGATTGCCAGACATGATGACGCGCAAGTTCCAGCCGTTGCATAGAGATGCCAGCAACTTTCCGTCTCCGGTTGAACTATTCAACCAGATTGGCGCGCGTGAGTGGTTTGCGCCATTGCGTTCGCGCGCGGATATGGAGACTTCAAAGCGTTACTGTATCGAGAAGGATGCACTCTCGATGCCGGCGCTGGCACTTCAGGTCGTGGACCGACGCCCGATTGGTAGACGAGCCGTGTTTGATCTGGCAGTAAACGATCTCCATGCTTTCGTCGCAGGTACCGTCGCAGTCCATAATTGCATCGGCAATAGTGGCCCCCTCATCGAGCCGGTTGCCGAGGCAGTGCAGGACAATGACCTCGTAGTCGCGGCGGTTCTCAGCGGCAACCGCAACTTCGAGGGGCGTATTCATCCACAGGTGCGGGCCAGCTTCCTGGCTTCCCCACCACTGGTTGTGGCCTATGCGCTGGCCGGAACCGTGGATATCGACCTGACAACAGAGCCAATCGGTGAGGATATCAATGGCGAAAAGGTCTACCTGCGCGATATCTGGCCATCACCGGATGAAGTGCGCGATGTGGTGTCGAAGTCGGTAACACCGGAGTTATTCTCACGGAACTATTCGCACGTGTTCGAGGGCGATGAGCACTGGCGCTCCCTGCCGAATACAGAGGGCGAGCTCTTCAATTGGGACCCCAATTCAACCTATATCCAGGAGCCGCCGTTCTTCCAGAATATGCCCATCGAGCCTGAGCCGGTGAAGGATATTCATGGCGCGCGCGTGTTGGCTATGCTTGATGACTCGATCACGACCGACCATATCTCGCCTGCCGGTAGCTTCTCTGCCAACAGCCCTGCCGGAAAATACCTGCTCGAGCGCGGCGTAGACAAGCGCGATTTCAACACCTATGGCGCGCGACGTGGCAACCACGAGGTGATGGTGCGCGGCACGTTCGGCAACATTCGCCTGCGCAACCGCCTGACACCTGACAAGGAGGGGTATTACACCGTTCACCTGCCCGACGGCGAACAGACGACCATTTTCGAGGCTTCGATGCGCTACCAGCAAGAGGGCGTGCCACTGCTGGTAATCGCGGGCAAAGAGTATGGTTCCGGCAGTTCGCGCGACTGGGCCGCGAAGGGGCCATTGCTGTTAGGTGTGCGCGCGGTCATCGCCGAGAGTTTCGAGCGCATTCATCGCAGCAACCTTGTCGGCATGGGCATTCTTCCACTACAATTCAAGCCCGGCGAGAATAAAGAATCGCTTGGCCTGACAGGACGCGAGGTCTACGAAATCGAGGGCATCGAAAAAGACCTGAAGCCCCACCAGGAAGTGACAGTGAAGGTAACTCGCGAAGATGGCTCGACATTCTCCTTCTCGACCATTGCCCGCCTGGATAGCCCTATTGACGTGACGTACTACAAAAATGGGGGGATTTTGCTGGCAGTGTTGAGGAGGTTGATGCGCGGATAGAGGCTGGCTTAGCAGTTAAGCGTTTTATAAAAGTCGGTGTTTTGTAATGAGCGGAAGTAACTTCTACTTCCGCTCATTTGACTACTCCATGATATCATCACTCCAACTCAGGCCCTGAACCTCGATAAGCTGCCTGCAAAAGATGCTCTAAATCAGGTAGTGTGACCGGCTGTGGATTCCAGATAGGCGACTGCACCACCAACCCTGCAGCCTCTGCCACATCGCTCTCTGCCAACCCCAATTCAGCTAGAGAGCGCGGCGCATGTAAACGAGCGGCCAGGTCAAAGCTGCCTTTCACGGCATCTTCGACGGCTAAAGCGCGTGCCAGGCGAGTCATCGCTTCGGGCGCTGCTTTGGAGTTATACCAGATGACGTAGGGAAGCATGACCGCGTGGGTCTCGGCATGTGGCAGGCCAAAACTTCCCCCAAGTACGTGACAGATGCGATGGTGCAGTCCCGATCCTACAACCGCGAACACCGATCCGGCCAGGTAAGCGCCATAGAGCGCGAGATCATAGTTCTCATGATTACCTGGATTCTGGACGATGCCTGGAAGACCCTGCGCGAGGGCGCGACTCCCTTCTTCCGCCAGCAGACTGGTGATGGGACTGGCGAGCCGACCATACAGGGCCTCGACACAGTGAGCAAGAGCATTCATACCGCTGATCGCGGCCAGAAAAGGTGGCATGCTGTA
>Ga0209062_1006524_pt1 | contig 10608 bp, 7 predicted proteins | sample Coa_R2_2_FD_187158 | JGI IMG/M metagenome (GOLD analysis project Ga0209062, IMG submission 187158) | Surface soil microbial communities from Centralia Pennsylvania, which are recovering from an underground coalmine fire - Coalmine... | ecosystem: Environmental > Terrestrial > Soil > Unclassified ...
AAGGCCGGCACCACGCGGCCGTCGTCCAGCTTCATCCGCGGGCCGTACGTGTTGAAGATGCGCGCGATGTTGGTCCGCAGCCCGTGCTTGCGGTGGTACGCCATGGTGAGCGCCTCGGCGAAGCGCTTGCTCTCGTCGTAACACGAGCGCGGACCCACCGGGTTCACGTTGCCCCAGTAGGTTTCGACCTGCGGGTGCACCAGCGGATCGCCGTAGCATTCCGAAGTCGAAGTGAGCAGGAAACGCGCGCCCTTGTCGCGCGCCAGCTCCAGCAGGTTGCGCGTGCCGGCGGACCCGACGTCCAGCGTCTCGATCGGATGCTCCAGGTAATCCTTCGGGCTGGCGGGCGACGCCAGATTCGCCACACAGTCCACCGTGCCCTCGATGGTAAACGGCTGCGTGACGTCCCATTTCTGGAACGCGAACCGCGTCTCGTCGGCCAGGTGCGCCAGGTTGGCCGCGCTGCCGGTGAGGAAATTATCGATGGCCACCACCGTGTGGCCCTCCGTCAACAGCCGGTCGCAGAAATGGGACCCGATGAAGCCGGCCGCGCCGGCAACGACAATGCGCAATCTTCCTCCGTTCGCATCCTATTCTAACGAACGGCGCGGCGAGCCATGCTACGCTCAAGCTGAGCGATGACCACGGTGTTTTCCACAGGAGAGCAGATCCTGCTCCTGGTGATGATCTGCGCCTCCGTCGGCTTCTTCTGGCTGCGATTGCGGCCTGCCCTCGACGCGATCCGCGGGTCGCGCGCCACGCCGGATTTCGACCTGGCGGATCTCGGCCCGCGCATCCGCGATTTCCTTTGGGAGGTGATGCTGCAGGGCAAGGTGATCCGCGAGCGGCCGGCGGCCGGGCTCGCGCACGCGTTCGTGTTTTGGGGATTCTGCGCCTTCGCTCTCATCACCATCAACCACATCGCCGCCGGGTTCAACGCGCCGCTTCTGTCCCATGAATCCGGCTTTGGCCGCTTCTATTTCACGTTCGTCGCGGTGTGGGCCGTGGCCGTCGCGGTGGCGATTGCGGGCCTGTTCGTCCGCCGGTTCGCTGTGCAGCCCAAGTGGCTCGGTAAGGTCTCGCCGGAATCAGGCGTCATCGCCGGGCTGATCTTCGCCCTGATGGTCACGTATCTAGCGGGCCTCTGGTTCGGCGAGGGCACCGCCGGAAGCCGCGCGGCGTGGTGGCTGCACACTCTGACGCTGCTGATCTTTCTTCCGCTGATCCCGCACACCAAGCACCTGCATCTCGCCTTCAGCCCGTTCACCGTATTCCTCAAGCGCGATGGCTTCAGCCGCATCCCGCCTCTCTCGGGCGACGAGGATTTCGGGCTCGTGACGGGCAAGGACGTCACCCGCATCGACGCGCTCCAGGCCTTCACGTGCGTGGAATGCGGACGCTGCACCGAGCACTGCCCCGCGTTCAATACGGGCAAGGTCCTCAATCCGAAGCAGATCGTTCTCGGCCTGCGCGGCTACCTCAAGGAGCACGGCCCGGCGGGCGAGGCGCCGCTGCTCGGACCGCATATTTCCGAGGAGGCCGCGTTCCAGTGCACCACCTGCGGAAGCTGCGAATACCAGTGCCCGGTCGGCATCCAGCACCTGCCCGTGATCGTCGGCCTGCGGCGCGGCGCGGTCAACACCGGGCAGTGGGAGAACGACTACGGCACCAAGCTGTTCCTCAATCTGGAGCGCAACGGGAACGCTCTCGGCTTCCCCGCCTCCGAGCGCCAGAAATTCATCGAGAAGAACGAGCTGCCTTTTTACGACGGCTCGCAGGAATACTGCCTCTGGCTCGGCTGCATGGGGGCATACGATCCGCAGGGCCGCGAGATTGTGCTTGCGCTCGCGCGCGTGCTGCGTCACGCCGGCGTCACCTTCGGCGTGCTGCGCAAGGAGCGCTGCACCGGCGACCCCGCGCGCCGCCTCGGCAACGACCTCGCGTTCACGCAGGTGGCCGAACAAAACATCGAAACGCTGCAGGCGGCCAAGCCCGCCAGGATGGTCTCGATTTGCCCGCATTGCGTCCGCACCATCGGAACCGACTGGAAGGAAGCCGGAGCGACGTTCGCCATTGAACATCACAGCGAGTTGCTCGCGCGCATGCAATCGCGGCTGCCGCAACCGGCGGGTGACGGCGGCCGCGTGGCGTATCACGACCCGTGCTATCTCGGCCGCTACCGCGATGTGTACGATGAGCCGCGCCAGGTTGCGGGCCGGTATGCGGAAGTCGTCGAGCCGGAGCGCACGCGGCAGCGCTCGTTCTGCTGCGGCGCGGGCGGCGGCCAGATGTTCCTCGGGGAGGAATCCGGCAAGCGCGTCAACATCGAACGCGCCGAGCAGCTCGTCGCTACAGGCGCAGGCGTGATCGGCACCGCATGCCCGTTCTGCCAGACCATGTTCCGCGACGCCCTCGGCGCTGTAGCGCCCCAGGCGCCGCCCAAGCTGCTCGATATCGCCCAGATCGCCGCCGCCGCTCTGCCCGCCGGGGGCCCAGGCGAAAAACCGCAACCTGTTTCGTGACGGCCGCGTGACATCCCCCCGCGAGATGCTATAATCGATTCGTCGGCGGACCGGTTCCCGCCGGCTTTTCCACCCCACAAACGGAACGGGCGCGTAGCTCAATTGGCAGAGCAAGTGACTCTTAATCACTAGGTTGTAGGTTCGATTCCTACCGCGCTCACCACTCATTCAACTTAAAAAGGCTTAATCGGGCGCCAATCACTCGGAATCCGATACCGCGGTCCCGCTGGGAGCACGGCTTTGAGGCTGCCGCCTGCCTGCCGCGCGGCTCTCGCTCGAGCGAGGCGGGGCGGTATACTTGACCTAACTCCATGGGTCATCTTGTCCACCGCACCGCTTCCCGTTGGATTGTGTGTGTCCTGCTCGCCGGCGCGCTGTTTTGGACGGGCCGCGCGCTGGTTCGCGGCACGGGCGTGCGCGCGGCTTCGAGCGGGCCGGCATTCGTCGAATTCGAGAGCGGGCCGGTGCGGCCGCTGGCGATGTCGCCGGACGGCAACACGCTGTTTGCGGCCAACACGCCCGATGGCACGCTCGAAATTTTCGACCTGACGGGCGGGCTGCCGGTGCCCATCGCGCGCGTTCCGGTGGGGATGGAGCCGGTCGCGGTCGCGGCCCGCACGAACACGGAGGTCTGGGTCGCCAACCTGCTTTCCGACAGCGTGAGCGTGGTGACGCTCGCGGGCACGCCGCACGTCGCGCGCACGCTGCTGGTAGGCGATGAGCCGCGCGACGTCGTATTCGCCGGCAATCCGCAGCGCGCGTTCATCACCACGGCGCACCGCGGCCAGCAGCGCACCGATCCTTCGATCGCGGGCGTGCCCGGCGCGGGCGACCCGCAGCTTACCACGCCCGGCATCCCGCGCGCCGACGTGTGGGTGTTCGACCCGGCGAATCTCGGGAACACGACGGGCGGCACGCCGCTGAAGATCATGAGCTTCTTCACGGATACGCCGCGGGCCCTGGCGGCCAGCGCGGACGGCAATACGGTGTATGTGGCGGGCTTCAAGACCGGCAACCAGACCACCACCGTGCAGCAGGCGCGCGTCTGCACGGGTTTTCATCCGAATACGCCGTGCAAGCTGCCGGACGGCACCACCAGCCCCGGCGGCAATCCCGGGCCGGCGACGGATTCCGCGGGCGAGCCCGCGCCGGAGGTCGGGCTGATCGTCAAGTACAACAACGCAGACGGTCACTGGGAGGACGAACTGCACCGCATCTGGGACAACTCGGTCCGCTTCACGCTGCCGGATACCGACGTGTTCGCCGTGGACGCCAACACGCTGACGCAGACCGCGGCCTACGCCCATGTGGGAACCACGCTGTTCAACATGGCGGTGAATCCGCAGAGCGGGCGCCTGTACGTTTCCAATACGGATGCGATCAACAACGTGCGGTTCGAAGGTCCGGGCGTGTATGCGGGGCATACGGTTGAGGGCCATCTGGCCGAAGCGCGGATCACGGTGATCGCGGGGGCGAACGTGCTGCCGCGGCATATCAACAAGCACATCGATTACTCGAAGCTGGCCGGCTCGCCGGGGTTCGACGCCACCGCGAAGACGCACTCGCTCTCGACGCCGCTCGATATGGCGGTGACGAAGGACGGCACGACGCTGTACGTGGCCGCGTTCGGATCGGCGAAGATCGGGGTTTTCGATACGGCGGCACTCGAAAACGATACGTTCGATCCCGTGGCGGGGAGCGCGCGCTATCTCGCGGTGAGCGGCGGCGGGCCGAGCGGGCTGGCGCTCGATGAGGCGCGCGGGCGGCTGTACGTCGCGACGCGCTTCGACGACGGCGTGAAGACGATTGACCTGAAATCGCAGCGGGAGGTCGCGGCGGTGCGGATGCCGAATCCGGAGCCGGAATCAGTCGTCGAAGGCCGGCCGATGCTGTATGACGCCACGCGGTTTTCCGGCAATGGCGAAGCGAGCTGCGCAAGCTGCCATATTTTCGGCGACATGGACGGTCTGGCGTGGGACCTGGGCAATCCCGACGCAACGGTCACGACGAGCCCGATACCGATCAACTTCGGCGGGCTGATTCCGTTTCTGATCGCGCTCGATGCGACGGGGTTAAACACGCCGCTCAACGGCAGCAACAAGGCGACCGACTTCCACCCGATGAAGGGGCCGTTCACGACACAGACGCTGCGCGGGCTGCGCTATTCCGGCGCGATGCACTGGCGCGGCGACCGCTCGACGGGCGTGTTCGGCACGAGCGCATTCGATTCGAACCTCTCGTTCCTGAACTTCCAGGCGGCATTCCAGACGCTGCTGGGCAGTCCGGACGTGCCCACGCCGGACGAGATGCAGAGGTTCGCCAATTTCCAGTTGCAGGTATTGCCGCCGCCCAACCCGATTCGCAACCTGGATAACTCGCTGACGCCCTCGCAGCAGAGCGGCAAGTCGTTCTTTGGCGGCACGCGCCCGTCGGACGGCGTGGTTTCAGCGGCGCTGTCCGCGGCGTTGGGGCAAACGTCGTTCACCTGCAGCGGCTGTCACACGCTGAATCCGGCGGCAGGCTCCTTCGGGACGGGAGGCAACCAGAGCTTCGAAGAGCTGCCGCAGATCGTCAAAATTCCGCATTTGCGAAACCTTTACGACAAGATCGGGATGTTCGGGAATCCGGCCGTGCCGTTCTTTCAGGCCGCCGACAGCGGCCCGATGGGGGACCAGGTGCGCGGCTTCGGGTTCACGGGCGACGGATCGACCGACACGCTATTCCGTTTCCTGACCGCGAGCGTCTTCGCGCCGACGGCGGATTCAGGCTTTCCGCAGCAGAATCCGGATGGAACGCGGCGGGACGTGGAGCAATATCTGCTCGCGTTCGATAGCGACCTCGCGCCCATCGTGGGTCAGCAGGTGACGCTGACGGCGGCCAACGCGGCGGCAGCCGGACCGCGCATCGATCTGCTGAAGCAGCGCGCGGCGGCGCCGTTCGTTTCTGCCGCGCTCGGCGGGACGGTAACGGAATGCGACCTGGTGGCGCAGGTGGCGGCGAACGGGCGCGTGATGGGATACCTGTACGATCCCGCGAGCGGCAACTTCGTGCCGGAAGACGGACCCCCGCTCACCGACGCCGGGCTGCGTGCGCTGGCGGCGACGGCGGGCCAGGAAGTCACGTACACCGCGGTGACGCCGGGCGCGGGGCGCCGGGTGGCGTACGGAGATTTCGTGGTGCGTCGGCGCGGGCCCAGGCAGTAGCAGCTCGCGCGGAAGCAATTCGCGGAAGCCGCGGAAACTTTCGCGGCGGCGCGGTGTCTATTCGGTTGGAAGCTGACAAAGCCCTGAATCGGGGCGATCCCAACTCCTCAGGGCCGGAGGAGTGGTGTCTCGAAAAATAGTGAGGAGATTCCGATGTTCGAGCAGACGCTACTCGCTCAGCCTGGCGGCCACCGCGTTTTCGGCACATTCGCCGGAGTGGCCGGCCAGGCCCTTTTTGCCGGCGCGCTGATCCTGGCGCCACTGGTTTTTCCGCAAGTGCTGCCGCAGGTGCAATCGCTGACCGCGCTGGTGGCTCCGGGGCCTCCGCCACCGCCGCCCGTACAGACCGTGCGGCCGCGGGGCACGGTTGTGCATCATCTGTTCCGCTGCACGTTTTGCGAACCCGTGGCGATACCGAAGCGCGTGGCGCAGATCGTCGATGACGTGCCGGATGCGGCGCCCGCCGCCGGTTTCATTGGTGTGCCGGGCGTCGTTGGCGATGGCGTGCCGGGCGGCGTGCTGACGGGTATCCTGGCGTCGCGGCCCGCTCCCATTCCGCCGCCGCAGCCAGTAACCGCGGCGCCGAGGCCGGTGGATTCCGCGCCCGCGCCCGTCGCCCGTTATCCTGTTGGCGGCGACGTCAAGCCGGCCACGCTCATCCGCCGCGTCGACCCGGTGTATCCAGCGCTCGCGAAGCAGGCGCGGGTTTCGGGCGTGGTGGAGCTGGAAGGCGTGATCGGCGTCGATGGCCGCGTGCATGAGCTGAAGGTCAAGAGCGGCCCCGCGCTGCTCGTCAACGCCGCCGTCGATGCCGTAAGTCAGTGGCTCTATCAGCCGACGAAGCTCAATGGGCAGCCGGTCGAAGTGATCATGCCGGTGACCGTGACGTTCCGGCTGAACTGAGGGAGGTCCGGCCGGAGGGTATTGGTAGCATGGAATTGGCTGCCATGCCTTCCGACCGGGACCTCATCCGCATCGTCGATGCCTCGCTCGCCGAATCCGCGCGCCGCGCCGGCTCCTGGCTGGCCTGCCGCGTAGGCTGCACGGAGTGCTGCATCGGACCGTTCGCCATCACGCCGCTCGATGCCCGGCGTCTGCGCGAAGGCCTGGCGGAGCTCGCCGCGCGCGACCCCGGCCGCGCCGAGGCGGTGCGCGCCCGAGCGCGTGACTCCGCCGCACGCCTCGCCCGCGACTACCCCGGCGATACCGTGGCGCGCGTGCTGGCCGAAGACGACGCCGGCGAGCACGAGCCATGCCCCGCGCTCGACCCGGCCACCGGCGCCTGCGATCTTTACGCCGCGCGGCCGATGACCTGCCGCACTTTCGGCCCGCCGGTGCGTTTCGGCGGCGAATCGCTGGCGGTATGCGAGCTGTGCTTCAACGGCGCGACTGCGGAAGAGGTTGCGGCGTGCGAAGTGGAGATCGATCCGGAGAATCTGGAAGCGCAGCTTTTGGCGGAATTTCCGGATCCGGCGGATACGATCGTGGCCTTCGCGCTGGCGGACTAGCCGGCGAAATAGGCCGGGGCCTTGCCCGGCTTCCACTTGATGTTGCAGCCGATGCTTGGCCGCTGCTCGCCGGACAACGGCCGGCCGGCCAGCACAGCATCGATGGCCGCGCGGAGGTCCGCGCCCGTCACCGGCACGTCGTTCTTCGGCCGCGCGCCATCGAACTGCCCGCGGTAGACCAGCCGCCGCGCCGCATCGAAGAGGAAAAAGTCGGGCGTGCAGGCGGCCTCGTAGGCGCGCGCCACATCCTGCGATTCGTCATAGCAGTACGGAAAATCGAAGCCGCATTCTTCCGCCTGCCGCCGCATTCCGGCGGGGTCGTCCTCCGGATACTGCTGCGCGTCATTCGAGGAGATCGCCACCACACCAAGACTCGAGCCGCGATATTCCTTGAGCAGCGCCGCCAGCGGCTTTTGGATGTGTTTCACATAGGGGCAGTGCGGGCACAGGAACATCACCAGGAGAGCCTTGCGGTCCGCGAACGAGTCCAGCGAGACGGTGCGGCCGGACACCGCATCCGGCAGCGTGAAGGCGGGCGCTGCCGTGCCGAGCGGCAGCATGGTCGATTCGGTGGATGCCATAGAACGATTCTCTCGCAATGATCGGGCAGGCAGGCGACCCGATGAATCCGTTACCGGTCCGCCGGTGTTCGGATGGTCGGCCGCCCATCCGCCCCGCATTGAGTAACAGAAAGATGTTAGGGGAATTACCGTTATCTGCATTTGCGCTGTGCACTACAGTCGGCGGCTACGCAGTCCTGAAGAAACAGCATATTCGGATTGCAGCCCGCCCTCCGTGGTGCTATGTTCCTGCCCGGAGGTATCACATGGGTAGCCGCTCTGTGGCCATTCTGGCCATTCTGACTCCGTTTGGCGTAACCCTTGCCCAGGAACCGGCGGTTGCGCCCGCGCTGGGCTATGTGGATTCGTTTCAATTGAATTACATCAAAAATCCCTCGAACGCCAGCTATGTCTACCTGTCCAACGGCGGGTTCCACGGCTACAAGGACGAGGGGACGATCTGCGCGAACATTTACACCGTATCGCCGACCCAAGACCTGCTACAGTGCTGCAGCTGTCCAATAACCGGAGACAGCCTGACATGCCTGACAGGAGTTCAGTTGGCGGGTCTGAATCGTGCGGCCGATATAAAAGTACTCTTCTCCCTGCCCAAATCGCCGAATATCACCATCAACCTACCGCCCAGCATTTGTCGTGCAGACGCGCCCATCTCGCGCGCGGAGCTGCTCTCGGAGTTCGCAACGGGAGGGCGTGCGTGGGCGACACACGTTCACTTGAACACTGAGAACCCTCCTGGCCAGTTTATTATTGGCATCACGGAAACCGAGTTCAGCAAGACGCCATTGGGCAGCTCCGAACTTCAGGGGCTATCGAGTGATTGCGCGAAGATGCCGAATTTCACGATCCCCTCGAATCTATGTGGGACGACAACGACTGTTTGTCAGTGTAGAGGGCCAGTCTCATCCGCCAGTGTGGAGAACCACTCTCGTAACTCGCACGGGCTACCTTGATGCGCGGCGGCCGGGAGAGATATCCTTATTTCTCTTTCGCCCGCTCTACGGCTTCCATCACCCGCAGCGTGTTTTCGCCATAGATTTTGCGGATCTCTTCGCCCGTATACCCCTCTTCGAGCAGCGCGCGCGTAAGGTTGGGCCATTTGTCGACGCTGTCGAGGTCCACCGGGGCGCAGCCGATGCCATCGAAGTCGCTGCCGAGGCCCACGGCGTCGACGCCGGCGATCTCGACCACGTGATTGATGTGCTTTACCACATCGGCAAGCGTGGCGCGCGGGCCTTCGGCCGCGCCCACCTGCCGGCGCGCCTCCTGCATGGCCTTGCGCAGCCCGTTGGGGTCATTGGCGAATTGCGGCAGGAGCCGATCGCGGACCGCGCGGATGCGGTCCGCCACGGCCTCGTTGGCGCGGAACGCTTCCGGGCTCAGGAAGTCGCAGGAGAAATTAATCTGCACCACGCCGCCTTTCTTCGCGAGGGCGCGGATCATGTCGTCCGTCATATTGCGCGGCGCGGGCGAGATCGCGCGGCAGGAGGAGTGTGAGGCGAAGATCGGGGCGCGGCTGACTTCGAGCGCATCCCAGAACGTCTTGTCCGCCACGTGCGAGATGTCCACGATCATCCCCAGCCGGTTCATTTCGCGCACCACGTCTTTGCCGAACGGCGAGAGGCCGTCATTGGGCTTGTTGGGATCTCCCGAGGAATCCGCCCAGTGATTGCTGTTGCTGTGGGTCAGGGTCATGTAGCGGACGCCCAGGGAGTAGTAGTCGCGCAGCAGGCGCAAACTGTCCTCGATGGCGTGCCCGCCTTCGATGCCCATCAACGCTGCGATCTTGTGCTCGCGGTGCGCGCGGCGTACGTCCGCCGCCGTGGTGGCGAACAGAAAGTCGTTCGGATATTTCTCGATGATGTCGTGCCTTACAGTGTCGATCATCTCGAGCGTGCGGTTGGCGGAATGATTCCCCTGGACGTAAGCGGCCGAAACGTAGACGGCGAAAAACTGCGCTCCCATCCCGCCCTTCTTCATGCGCGGAATGTCGGTCATGTGGTCGGTGTTGGGCTGGCCGAGGTCGAGGCCGGCCACGGTGCTGCTGGTGATGTCGTTATGGGTATCGATCAGAATGGCGGACTCGTGTACGCGTCTCACTTCGGCGTCGGTGACGGTGCGTCTGTGGCGTCCCGGCGCCTGTGCGAGCGCTGAGGGGAGAGCACCGATCAATAGGCCGGCGGCCAGTATCCAGAGAGCGAGCCTCATGTCGCCGGAGTATAGCATTCTTTGGTGATCTAGCCCACAAACGCGCCCGCGGTGCAATTCCAGCCGTCCTTCCGAAGCTCTCCGGTTTTCGTGCGCAATCGGACATTGCCCTATATCGTACCCGTGCTAGCATCCCCCCTATCTGTACGCCCGGTATCTTTCCATACCCCGGGGCGACAACAGGAGGGCCCTATGAAAACGTCACTTTCCCTTTTATTGTTCACCGGCTGTTTCCTGCTGAACGGGCAGGACCAGCAGCCCATCCGGCACCGCACCAACCCGCACGGCGCCGGCGAACCGACCGCCGGCTCGGCCAGCCAGATCACGCCGGCGATCCAATGGCACGGCGGACCCGTGATGGGCATGCCGACCCCGTACCTGATCTGGTACGGCAATTGGAACCAGGCCAACGGCAGCGATAATCCCGCCGGCCAGCAGATCGTGCGCGATTTTCTGCATGGCCTCACCGGCTCCAATTATTACGTCATTAATGCCTCGTATCCCGGCATCTCGGGCGCGCTCAATGTGAGCGGTCTGGGCAACGGCAGCAACGGCGCGCACGAAATCAACGACAACTATTCGCAGGGGC
>Ga0209062_1006526_pt1 | contig 10606 bp, 5 predicted proteins | sample Coa_R2_2_FD_187158 | JGI IMG/M metagenome (GOLD analysis project Ga0209062, IMG submission 187158) | Surface soil microbial communities from Centralia Pennsylvania, which are recovering from an underground coalmine fire - Coalmine... | ecosystem: Environmental > Terrestrial > Soil > Unclassified ...
TGGGTGTTGATGTCCAATTCTTCCATCCAGCGTTGTGTGCCTATTTGAACCCACTGACCTGAAACTTTGCCTTGAACTCCACTACCTGCTATTGCCTCAAACTCTGTTGCGTCTTCTGGTTCTATTTCTTGAGAAGAGGCATAGCGAACAACTGCTTCTGCAAGTGGGTGCTCAGAATTTCGTTCCACCGATGCGACTAACTTTAAGAGGTTAAGTTCATTGCCGTTTGCCGTTCCACCAACTGTAACAAAATCTGTCACTGTTGGTTTGCCCTGGGTAAGGGTTCCCGTTTTATCCAACACTATCGTTTGGAGTTTATGCGCCAGTTCTAGACTTTCTGCACCTTTAATGAGGATACCGTTTTCTGCACCCTTACCTGTGCCCACCATGACGGATGTAGGAGTAGCCAAGCCTAGCGCACAGGGACAGGCGATGATCAATACCCCAACCATTGTGATGAGAGCAAGGGTCAGGTTACCTGTAACATTGAACCAGATGATGAAAGTGAGCAGGGCGATCGCGATCACGGCTGGCACGAACCATCCGGTTACTTGATCTGCTAATCGCTGAATCGGTGCCCTACTTCCTTGAGCCTGTTGCACAAGTTGAACAATTTGAGCCAGAACAGTATCTTTGCCAACTCGTGTTGCTCGAAACTTAAAACTTCCTGTTTTGTTGATTGTAGCTCCAATCACTTCATCAAATGGTTGCTTCTTGACTGGTACACTTTCCCCGGTAACCATCGATTCATCAATATTAGAAGTTCCTTCAATAACTTCACCATCCACGGGAATTTTCTCACCAGGACGCACCAACACCACATCACCTATCTGCACTTCCTCAATAGGCACATCCACTTCCTGACCATCTCGAATCAACCGCGCTGTTCTTGCTTGCAACCCAATGAGTTTACGAATTGCATCAGATGTTTGACCCCTAGCACGATTTTCTAGAAGCTTACCCAGCAAAATCAGTGCAATGATGATTGCTGCAGCTTCATAATACACATCTGGTCTAAGACCTTGACCAATGAAGAAGTCTGGGAAGAAGGTGGGGAAAAGGGAATAGAGATAGGCTGTACTAGTCCCCAAAGCAACTAGTGTATCCATTGTGGCGGTATGACGCTTAAACGCCTTCCACGAATTGATATAGAAGGATGCACCACACCAGAACAGTACTGGAGTACTTAACACCAGTTCCACCCAGGGATTATGAAGCCAGATAGGAATCAACTGGAGGTGTAACCCCATCATTGCAGGAAGCGACCCTATCACTAGTAAGGCACTGAGAATGCCTGCTACAACGACTTTATGGGTTAGCTCGCGGGTTTCTTTTAACCGTGCTTGCTGTTGGGTATCATCTTCTCCACTCATTAAGTTTTCTTGCTGGAGTGGATAGGCAGAATATCCAGCAGCAGCTACTGTGTCTTGAATCACCTGTAAAGTGGTGTTTCTGGGGTCGTATTCTACTGTGGCTTGCTCTGCACCAAAATTGACGTGACATTCATGAACACCTGGGACAGAACGAATGGCGTCCTCAATATTCCTAGCACAAGAGGCACAACTCATACCTCTTAGTTTAAGTGTCGTATTTTCCATCACATTGTTCCTTCGCTGAGATGCACTTGTATGAACAAAGGAACAAGTTTATTGATTGACAACTGAATAGCCAGCAGCCTCAATTGCTTCTCTAACTGCTGCTTCAGATGCGTGGGTTTCTATATTAACTAGCTTCGTTTTTGGGTCTGCTTGCACTAGAGCCGTAGAATCAACTGCCTTAACTGCCTTTGTAATGGTTTCTCCACAAGCAGAACAAGCCATGTCGGGAACTGTTAACTGTAGTGTCATAGGTCTAACTCCAGAAAATTAACCTTATATTGTTTGGAACTAAACCTATCTTGGACCCTCTAGTCAACTGGAGAGTCAAGAAGTGGAAAACCGATAATATTTGATAATTTGTTAAGAGGTAGGTTTTAAAGCGAGCGATCGCCTAACTCTCCCTCTGTAACTCCCAACTTCAATTTGGTTAAACATCATCAATGAGCAAAAGCCTAACAATCAAAGAACTAACGGATGCAGTGGGGGGTAGGATAACGCCGCGGATGGTTCGCCACTACCATCAATTGGGACTACTACCGCAACCAGTGCGATCGCACAGTAACTACCGTCTTTACACTGAGAAAGATGTTGTGAGGTTACAGCGCATCATAGCTCTTAAGCAGCAAGGTTTTCAACTCAACCACATCCGCCAGATTCTAGAAGTTGAACCAGAAGCAGACACAACTATGAGCCTGATGAAGCAACTTCAACAGCAGTACCAAGCAATCATTCAGCAAATTGCTCACCTCAGGCAAACAGCATCTGCGCTGGAAGGTTTATTAGGGCGAGATCAACATTGTCAAATCATGCAAGCTGAAGTTCTAGCACAACTGAAGTTACTAGAAGTCGAAACTAAAGTGGGACTGGGGGGTTTAGAAAAACTTTGGAGTGGTTTAGATGCCCAGGTTCATGCTCACCCGGAAGCTTTTCAAGAATCTTTACAACGCTTATTACCTGATCTCTCCGACCGTTCGGAAATTGAACAAGACTTAATCTCTGAGTTGGTTTTGGCATGTGGAGATGTCAGCATAGCGTCGTTTGTCCGGTTAAGTGATGGGGCGATCGCCGCAAGTCGTGAAGCCTTAAAGTCAGAGTGTTCAGTTATTGTTGATGTACCAACAGTAGCAGCTGCTGTTGATCAGACACGATTAGTTCACTTAAGATGCGCTGTTGAAACATTAATTGATAACCCCCATGTTACAAATGCCATAGAGGCAGAACTTGCTTTTTGGCAAAATCAAGAATGGCAAGACAAATTACAACAAGTTCCTCAAGGTTGTGTGTTAGTAATTGGGTATGCTCCTAGTGTATTACTGTTTGTTTGCCAAGCCATTCAAAAGCAGAAAATTCAGCCTGCGCTTGTCATTGGGATGCCAATTGGCTTTAGCCATTCTCCTGCTGCTAAACGACAATTGATGCAATCAAGCGTGTCTTTTATTACCATTGAAGGAACTTTGGGAGGTGGGTTGTTAGCAGCTACAACCTTGAATGCTTTGGTTAAATCTTTGATTGAGAAACCTGATTGTCATTGTTATCTTCGAGAAATTCAATAGACTTAACTCGTTTGGTAATTGCAACTTTTCTACTATTGAATAATTGTATTAAATGACCACACAAAAAATTGCCACAAGTATCTTAACTACCTATGGCAATTATTCAGCTAAAATCGATGTGACTTATTGTAGATATGGGTGAGGATAAAAAGAATTAGCTAATGGTAACTATTTTTGCACCAGTAGATTGGGTTGTGTTGTTAACTGCAGCGGTGAAAGAATTTGTGCCATTGGCACCAACACTAAAGCTGGAAACCAAAGCATTTTCCTTTTGTAAGAAGCTAGCTGCTTCTGCTGATGTAATTGCTCCACCTGCTACTAGGTCTAATTCTTCGCTGGACAATTCGATAGCGCTGTTGGTGATTTCTACTGACATGATTGATTCCTTATAGCTATTATTGTAGTTGTGTTATTTGAGAATAAAGCAGAGGTTTGAACTAAACTTTTTTATTGATTTGTTTCTCATCCCCCTGTTGTTAAAAAGAATTAGCTAATGGTAACTGTCTTGGCACCAGTAGATTGGGTTGTGTTGTTAACTGCAGCGGTGAAAGAATTTGTGCCATTGGCACCAACACTAAAGGTGGAAACCAAAGCATTTTCCTTTTGTAAGAAGCTAGCTGCTTCTGCTGATGTAATTGCTCCACCTGCTACTAGGTCTAATTCTTCGCTGGACAATTCAATAGCGCTGTTGGTGATTTCTACTGACATGATTGACTCCTTATCGTTGTTGTGGTTGTTGTGTTGTGTTGTGTTGTTTTAGAATAAGGCAGAGGTTTGAACTAAACTTTTTTATTGATTTGTTTCTCATCCCCCTGTTGTTAAAAAGAATTAGCTAATGGTAACTGTCTTGGCACCAGTAGATTGGGTTGTGTTGTTAACTGCAGCAGTGAAAGAATTTGTGCCATTGGCACCAACACTAAAGGTGGAAACCAAAGCATTTTCCTTTTGTAAGAAGCTAGCTGCTTCAATATCTGTAATTGCTCCGCCTGCTACTAGGTCTAATTCTTCGCTGGATAATTCGATAGCGCTGTTGGTGATTTCTACTGACATGATTGACTCCTTATCGTTGTTGTGGTTGTTGTGTTGTGTTGTGTTGTCTTAGAATAAGGTAGAGGTTGAGAACCAGACTTTCTTATTGATTTGTTTCTCATCCCTCTGTTGTTAAAAAGAATTAGCTAATGGTAACTGTCTTGGCACCAGTAGATTGGGTTGTGTTGTTAACTGCAGCAGTGAAAGAATTTGTGCCATTGGCACCAACACTAAAGGTGGAAACTAAAGCATTTTCCTTTTGTAAGAAGCTAGCTGCTTCAATATCTGTAATTGCTCCGCCTGCTACTAGGTCTAATTCTTCGCTGGACAATTCGATAGTGCTGTTGGTGATTTCTACTGACATGATTGACTCCTTATCGTTGTTGTGGTTGTTGTGTTGTTTTAGAATAAGGCAGAGATTTGAACCAAACTTTTTTTATTTGTTTGTTTCTTGTCCCTCTGTCCTTAACTGTCTTTATCCTATGAGTTCTTCAAACAATAAACATCCCACAAACGTCTCGACTCTTACGTCAACCAAATAGATAACTGCACTCGCACTTTCGTTGCACTTATAAGTAAATCTTTCTATGACTTTCGCTTACTAGGAGTTTACTCCCAACTTTGTAATTCATCACTAGTACTGCGGAGTAGGGAATTGAGCTTTTGACGACGGGTTTCAAAGTTGGCAGCTACTGAGATAAGTATGATACCGACAGCCAAACCAACAATCCATTTGAAAAATGGGTAATGCAAACTCAAAACCACTAGTTGATAGAAACTATTGGTAAAAAAGGTAACTAATCCAACATAGAGAAAAGCCCGTACCCGCAAAGCTAACCCTGCAAAAATGGCAATGAGACTGAAAATTCCTGGGATCAGTGCTATCATCTCCTGATGAGATACAGTTGCCCAACCACAAATAATACTAGTACCCAATAACCTTAATAAGTGGCGTCTCCCTCTCGTGTGTTGTCTCTTCAGGTCGGGATCGAGTTGGGCAATCAACAATACAGACAAGCCGATTGGTGTTACATACCATAAACTATCGGTGAGATGTAAGTCATAAAACCACTGAAAGAGAGCCCAGTTGCACAACGCTAGACTGATATAGATAAAACGAAATTGCTCAGCAGCTTTAGCAACAAAGACATAAAAGCCAGCGGCAATTAGCAAGTTGATGGGCAAAACTTCAGATCTGGTTTGCCACAAAAATGCTAATGGTAAGATCAACGCTGCTCTTTGCCAAGGTCGTTTGCTCCATCCCCAAGTTTCCCAAGGCAATATGTAGATTAAACAAGCAATTACCGAAGCGATCGCGACTTGCCAAGAAAGCAAATTTTCTTCTAACAGACGTAGTATGGAATCTGGCAAAAACCTCCATAGGCAAATTATCTCTAATAAGCCGAGGTAAACCCAGATTTCTGGTGTTGAAACTCTCTGTTGGTTTTGACTTAATAATTGCGACTGGGGAACTCGTCCCTGAAAGATAGCATAACGAACCAAAAATAAGCCTGTTGCCAATCCTACCATCTTTAAGTTGGTAGAGGTGGAGCTTGCAGCTACTAATAAACAACTACTCACAGCCCAGTGAATATGAGCAAAGATTTCTAGTTCTCTCTTCGTTAGGCGTAAATAATCCAACAGCCAAGGCGAGAGAATGCGATACGCATACATAATACTGGTTCCAAGAGCAGACATGGCAATTAAGCCATCACTAAATCCACCTTCTGATGTTTGGAGTATTTGATACAAAAGTAGTTCATACGCAGCAATTGAGATTCCAATAATTCCTAAGTAAACTAGAGGTTTAAATTCTGGGCGACGTCGCCCCACCCCAATAGCAATTAAACTTACACCTGCCGTAGATAAACCTGTCCAGTTAGCAAAGGTGTGCCAGCGCAGTACTGTACCAAATACACCATATATGAGGGGTAGAATATGCAAACTGTTAGGAAGTCTTTCATGCTGGTGTACATGTCGCCACCACTCTCCCAAAAGCTGAGTGATCAAACCCAGAGCAATGTTAGCAATTGCCACCTTAATGATAGAGTGCCCGCCAAAACCCAGTGCCTCCGCAATGAGTAATTCTAGGCACCAACCAATACCATAAAAACCCCAATTTGTTAGTTGCTGACTACTGCGATAAATAATTGCGCCTAAAGTTATCAGTTCAGAAATTAAATATAAAGATCCAGGATGAGCAAGTCCTCGGTAAACTTCTAGAGAATGGACACTTAGCAATAACAACTCAATACTACACAGTGCGATCGCCCACTTGTCACAAGCAACTGTGTAGATTGAGGTGAGTTCATGAGTTTGTCGCCTCAGGAATGTCTGCATAAGCCATAAACTGATACTGGCGATGGCTCCTACTAAAAACCAACCCTGGATTGATAGATGCGGTAAATTAGGCACGCCCTCCCATAGGAGAGCAGCAATCAAACCCAGCCCAAAACCTATAGTAATGAGAGCAGACTGTAACTGTCTCAAATAGTATGTGTTTACCAACATCACAAGCGTAGCTACACCCAACCCAATCAGTCTGGCTCCAGACAGTGGTAAAGTCAGCAATTGAGCAAGCCCCAAGGCAACAACACTTAACCAACTATTGGTGATGCGCCTAAACCCCAAATAGGCAATACCTGTGAGCGTCATTGGAGTGATTAACCAAATCATTCCCCAATTTGCACGACCATCACTAGCACCAAATAGCCATGCTAATTGCGCACTCTTCCACAGAAGAACATAACTTAGGGCTGTGAGTACTAACCCGATATGCCAAGAACTACGTTGCCATAGTCCATTACCCAAACTCAACAACCACTCTGCAATTGCTAGAGCCAACACAATACTTGCCCACATCTCCTCAGTTAAATGTGGTAAGAAAAGGTTAATTGTAGAAGACAGCGTTAGCACTCCGATGATTTGGGTCATATACACCAGACTCATGCTCGTGCGACGCTGCTGGCTAATGGTTGCTAGAGTGATTGTGGAAAATAGCAAATTCAGCGATCGCAACGCGGGATTTGCCAAACTTACCAAAGTGAGACAAATCCCAAAAACCAGCGTTAACTTTTCTGCAAAATCAGCGAGTTTTACCTTGTGCATAAGCATGAGCTGATTTGCCAACACCAGCATGAAAATCCCGTAGGGAAATAACGCTACACTTAGCAATGCCCAAGGTGCATTTTGAGAATGGGTCAGGGATGTACCAGTTGCGATCGCCCATTGTTGCCATTGGAAAGGTATTAATCGCCAAAGCAGCCAAATCGTCTGCAAGCCAATGACGAAAATTACCCCCACATCAGTTCGGACATTATGCTGCTGCAAGCGACCTTTAAAAAACCATAAACCCAAACCACTGACGATGGTTGCCTGCCAGGGAAAGGCTACTCCTACTGATACTAACCAACCAAGGAGTAATAAAATAGCACCGATAAATTCCCAGAGGGAAGGCTTGAGAGAGGGTGAGTTTACTTCAGAGAGATCTTGCGTGCTTCTTTGCTGTGCTAGCCAAGTGAGTAACCAACCGCAAGCACCGATTGCTAACCCTAGTTCTTGGATATTTATATGAACAACAAAAATTGCCCGTATAAGTATGACTACTAATGCATAAATGATGACGGCAGAAGCTAAATTGATATTCAAGCCTAGTTGCTGATAGCTTGAGGTATCAGCAGTCATTTGCCGTTGCTGGTAACGAGTGTAATAAATAGTAGAGATTGTTGTTCCTACCATTGCCAAATAAACGGCAATTAAGGGAAATCCAGATACTGACCAACCCCAGTGTAAATAACTAAGCCCTAGAATATTGATGAGAGGAAATTGCCGTATTGCATTGTTGGCAAAAAATTGGCGATGACTACAGATTAAAAAAGTGATAGCTGTGAGGAGGACTGAGGCGATCGCCAAGACAATCCACTCACTTGGATGCTGCCACAACCGGAAGCTATCCATTGCCCAGAAGTTTACAGGCACTAACAGTAGAGTCACAATGAGCAATGTCTGAGCCGTCAAAAGCAAATTAGACTGTCTGCCAGCCCAAAAGCTGATCCCCCAAAAACTTAAGGTATAAGCAAGCAATACTCCATATTGTCCAACCGGAGGAAACTTTTCCCATTGACTTGCAGCAAGTACTCCAGAGGAAACTACTACTAAAAACATCCCTAAAAACAATAGCCACCGGACACTTAATTCTGCGCCTAATGACTGCAACATTCGGGTGAGGATGTTGGGTTTGTGGACTCGTGGTGGTGTATCCTGCTGTAAAGGTGTTACATGCGGTAATGTTTCTACATTTTGTGGTTGAGCTTGAGGTTGAGTCTGAGGTTGTAATACGATGGGACAAACCAAAAACTCTTGACATATTTGCCTAACTTGGGCGTCAGATATTAAACCCAAACTTAACCATGTATCGAGTCCTAGTAAGATCTGGGGATGGGACGATGGAAGCCTGATTTCAATTTTCAGCGGGCGGTCAAAATTGGCTGACATAAGCCACATTTCGAAAGAGCGATATTTCTAATCATCCCTTCGATAGAAATATTTTTTTAGATAATCTGTGACACTATTTATTTTCAATACGAAGTTAGAAGCCTACACCACCCTTGCGGGTGTGTGTAGGTTTTTTACGAGTTAGCTCGCACGCAAGATGACTGTCCAGAAGAAGAAGAGGGTTGGCCAGGGTAAACTGTTAAAGTGTTATACTCAGGTTTACCGTTGCTATAAAGGACGCGAAAAGTATATAAATTTCGTCTACCTTGTCCTTCAGTAACGACTGTTAACAATGTAGAGTCCCTGTTGGGAAGATTAGGAATAGACAGTTTTTGAATTCGTCTTAAATGAATGACATCTGCTGCAGAGTTTTCGCAATCTCCAGTATTAGAAGCCTGTTGACCAAACTGCACGCACATCGGGCCATCAAAATCCAGTGTCACTTGCGATGGGTCGTCTAACCAGACTTTTCTAACAGTTTCTCCCGTAGGAAGAAAGCTTAAATTTGTCCCTTGGTCATACCAAACTGTGATTTCAGGGATCGCTCCCCCTAAACCTTGAGCTTGGCAGGCAAATATAGAACGTAAAACGGCGTTATTAGCCAAAACACGATCTGCTAGCAATAATGTTGCAGCCGAGAAAAAAAGGGAAACTAAAGGGAGGAAATAGGGATTACGTATGATCTTGTTGTGAAAAAGGATCTTGTTCATTAACCATTACTGGATTCAATTGTTCATTTTTTGCTCGCAGCGCATGGCTCATAGCTATTACAATGGGGTATCTAGATTAACAAACAGTTGAACTTTTGTCCCCGCTGGCAAATACCAAATATTACTTTTTTCTGTCCCCCTAGAAGATGACTGTTGATTACGTCGGGTAATTTCAGGAATGGCACTCTTTGCACCACCATCTAGAACTGCAGCTAACACATCTCGTTGTGGATTATTTTGGACAACAGTCGTTACACTGCTAGTAGTGCTACCGTTAGTAGTACTTGTTGTTGTGATTGGAACCAGTTTTGATTCAGGCTGGTTCAACACATCTCCAATTTTACCAGCACCTCCTAGGATAAATAGTTTGGCATCACTTGCGATGTGTGACCCACCACCCTTTTGATATTGACTTGCGACTAAAGGTTGACTTTGGGGACCACGAATTGCGATTGCATCTGGTGACAAACTTTTTTCTATGGTGTTACCGTTTTTCTCTTGCCAGGTTGCTTTGACTAGATCAAGTTGTACCAAGCCTCGATCAGAAATGGAACGAATTTTCGTTAATAATTTTGTTTTTTCAGGTAAAGCAATGCTTCCATCTGCTGCTTTTAATGGTTCTGTTAGCTCTACTAGAAATACCTGATTGTTGATACTTTGATTGTTGCCATTCTTCTGATTGTTTTGGTAACTCGGAGTGTTTGTACTTTCTCCATAGATAGCAGTTACCAAAAAACCCTTGGCGCTAGTTCCTACCTTGACTAACTTAGAAGATTGCGATGTTTGTGCGCCTTGACTCACCATGGGTGCAGAATTTGGGTTTTCCACAATCCGAATTGGAGGTCGCCGAACCTCTAAAGGAGCATTATTTGTAGCTACGCTATAACTAGCACTTGGTTTACTACTAGCAGGGACTTGACCATAACTACCCAATTTGGCTAACATCGACCACTTCTGTAATGGATCTGGTGCAGCTGGTGGAGTTACGGTTGGTAATGGTTCAACATTTGCTGCTACAGGTGGTGGTTGAACAGTGGGTGTGTTCTTCACTTCAGGTTGGGGTAGTGGACGCGCAACTGTGACAGTCCGAGGAACATAAACAGTACGTACAGGTGTTGGTTTCTCTCGACTGGAAACTGGCTGTTGGGTTCGAGGAGGTAATGGTTTTTCACTTCTAAGCTGCTGTTGTGCGGCTTTAATATCTCTTGCTTGTTCCTCAAGA
>Ga0209062_1006527_pt1 | contig 10603 bp, 8 predicted proteins | sample Coa_R2_2_FD_187158 | JGI IMG/M metagenome (GOLD analysis project Ga0209062, IMG submission 187158) | Surface soil microbial communities from Centralia Pennsylvania, which are recovering from an underground coalmine fire - Coalmine... | ecosystem: Environmental > Terrestrial > Soil > Unclassified ...
AAAAAATTTTGGCCGGCACCATGATGGAAGCGCCTGAGCAATAATCGACTTCACGGAGATAACAATATTCAGGTCGATTCGGGTCGCTTAATCTTCCATAATTCCAACCGGTTGCATCACGCCAAATGATGCCCCCAGCTTCCTGTAGTTGGCCATCTGGATATAGCAATTTAGAGCCTACTAGTCCCACCTTATCTTGATCACTGAATGTTTGCACCAGTTCATCGAGCCAGCCTGGTAAAACCACGGTATCATTATTCAAAAATAATAAAAATTCTCCGCGGCTATGTTTTGCACCTTTATTGCAGGAGTAAATAAATCCGCTATTTATTTCATTACGTAAGTACACAAGATTAGGGATGGATGAGAGCGTGTGCTCGGTTGAATCCGTGGAGCAATCGTCCACCACAATGACTTCAAAGGTGTAGCGGCTTTGCTGGTTGCAAAGGGATTTTAGGCATCTTATGGTGTAATCCAATTTATTATAGACAGGAATGATAACGGATACGGTCGGAGTGACGAGGGGAAAATAGATTTCTGAGGTGAGATCCACGGCTTCATTCGCTTCACTAATAAGTTCGTTAAGATCCTCTTGCTGAAGAGGGAAGGCTGTTTCTGTACGGGTATTAAGCCAACTATTATAAGCGCGGGTATTGCGAACTAAAAAGGTAAAATGGCGAAAAACGAATTCTTTTACCTTTATTTTGAGGGATTGGGGGAAAGGTGCTTTTTTATAGAAGCATTTTACCACTTTTCTGATGGCTATTTTGCTTAAATGGCAGATTTTAAACACAGCTCTATCCTCGTATTGTTCAAAAAATATTCGAATCTTTTAGTTTTTATGACCTATGCTCACAAAGTGGCCGATTTTATCTCTTTTAGATATAATTTGCCACCGTGTTCAGCTACGGGTAGTTAATTATATGAACAGCCCTTAAACTCCCCTCTAGGAGCAGAAATATTTTTCAAATTATAAGCGAGGGGCTGCTCTTAAACGAGGAGAAATATTGTGCTAGTTTCTTTTTTATATCCCTTCCCACTGCGAGGGGCGGATGCTCCCTTTTTGTGGGTATATTATCATCAGCTAAGCAAACTTAAACCAGATCAGGTTTGCTTTATTCTGGATCATTCCTATTTACAGCCTTTAGAGTACTTTGAGGAGAAGGGGCGATGGGAGATGCAGAATGAATTTGTGACAAAAGAGACGCATTCGAAAATCAATCAATATGGAAATCATTTGTTACCACAAGCAAGACTCTCAGAAATTTATGCGGAAACAAATCATGATCTCACTTTTTTTCGAAATTATTTAAGTTTCCCTATTCCCAAGTTACAGGCATTGATTTACGAAAAATTAAAAATAATCTCCAGTATAACTAAAATTGATGCAGTCATGTCGTGGTCAAATTGCCCTAGCTTGCAATATGCTTGCGATGCATTAGGGATAAGGGTTATTTACAATGAGTTAGGGCCCCTTCGATCCTCTAATTTTTTACCAACGGGTTGTTTTGATTTTTCAGGCGTAAATGGTCATACTTCCGCAGTGACTAGGTTTGTTCGTTTTGTGGACCAATATAAACGAGGATTTATTGAACTAAGTTCTCGAGAAGCTATTCTAGCTAAGTTTGCTGATAAGCTTGGAACAGTGAAAAAAATAACTCCTCGTTATGAGTATGGGTTGGCATTACAAGTTGAAAATGATTCGAATGTGATTGCTTATTCTAATGGTTTTGATAATGTAAAACTGATTAATGAAATCAAGAAAAAATCAAATTCTATTTTAATACGCAAGCATCCAGGAAGTTCAATAGATTATAGTGTTTATGGAGAATTGGATCGTAGTCCTACTTCCATTGAATTTATTTTAAATTGTAAAAAAATTGCTTCAGTTAATTCAGGGACGATTATGGAAGCATTGCTATTTGATAAGAAAGTAGAGTTATTTGGTGATTGTCCATATAAGATTATCTATATGGGGGAAAAGTTTCCAGAATTTTCGGAAAAAGAATTTAAAAAATTGGTATTAAATTTTCTTGTTTTTAATTATTTTATGTCTTTTAGATTTCTATTTGATATGGACTATATTTCATTTAGGCTATTAGATCCTGATGAATGGCAAGTTAATCTATTTCATAAATTTATTTGGAATGAACTAGCAAAAGGTAATTTTCTAAAAAACTGCTTAAAGGAGTACGGTAAAATATTTTTAAACTCATAGTCGTAATTTAACAGTTTTTTGTATTTTGAACATGATTTTTCAATAATATGCCAGCTAAAAAATGCAAAAATGCCGGTAAATATAACGGAAATAGCGAATAATTGAGTATGATTGAGGGTGTAATGATATTTCGTTAAAAAATAGTAGACGGTATATTGCTGGATGGGGTAGGAGTAGAGATATATGCCGTAAGAATAATCGCCTATTTTATTAAAATATTTTTTCAATAAATTGGGGACATAAATGATATACATTAAACAATATGTCCAGGAGAAAAGTAAAAAGACGAAGGGAAGCTCCTCTCTTAATGCTAAAAAGCTCACGAATGCAGCGATAATAAACAGTCTGTAATCATATTTGATGTCATTTAAAAACCAAAAGCCGCCTGCGATAAAGAAAGCGCATACCTTTGTTGAGTTAGGATCTAATCCAGCAAAGATGGGATAGTGATAATCAAAGCCCAAAAGTAATAGGGCGAGTACAAACACATTATAATAATTTTTCTTTTCAAGGATACCTATTACTCCACACAACGCGACTAATAAATACATTCTGATTTCTAATGGTAAAGTCCAGAGAGATCCATTGATTGAACTTTTCCAGGGGTTATGTGGAAAAGAGTCAGGTAAAATATATCTTACATCGTTTAGTATAAAATTAGTGGATAAATAATCTATTGTCATCGGATGCAGGAAGAAATCCTTAAAAGAATAGACATCTTGCCCTAAATACCCAAAAAAAGCGGATACAATGACAGCTACCCATAAGGCGGGATAGATGCGAAGAAATCGATGCCAGAGGAATACTTTTAAGCTACCGGCGGTATGGAAGCTTCTGGTGATGAAATAACCCGAAATACAAAAGAAACTGTAAACGCGCATCTTGCCAATAAGGCCAATGAGCCAAGCTGGAATAGTCGAGGTAGCCGTACTCGAATTATCAGTTAAAGGATAGCTATGGTAGAACACAATAATCAGCGCTATCAATAATCGGATTAATTTGGAGTTAGTATTCATTTGAGTAACTAGTTTTCTATAAAAATAAAATAATCAAATTTGTAAATTTTGTCTATTAAATAGACCCTCTAGCGAGAGGAGTGTACATTATTTAGCTAATGATAGTTACCGTAATAAAATACGGTATAGGACAGAGGTTATTGCCCAGCCCACATGACTAGGCAATATGAAGGAGCTATGCCAATGTGGTGGGGCGCTAAATTTTAGGTTGGGAGTTATTACTACATCGGGATTTATCAATATATTGAATAGGCGTAATCAAATTCCACAGCCCATCTTCAGGATTGACTTGAACTTTTGCTAATTTGCCCCCCGGTAATTCTTTAGCAAGACAAAGTTGGTCAGAAAAATAAAGTCCTGTTCTAATCGGGAAACGGGTTTGACGTATTTCAAATATAGCGGATAAATGTGAAATATAAATTATTAAAATAGATGAAAGAATAATCCATCCAACATATTTAAATGCAGTTTTATTAGAGCGGATGAATTGATAGATTGAGATTATAGTTATAAAAATAATCAGTGCATTTAAACCCGTATAATATCTATCGAGAGCAAAATCGAAGGATTTATAATGAGAGACCTTTATTGTGGTTAACATGGGCCGTGTAATAATAAGAGCAGTATTGTAAATAATATATGTAACAATCGAAAATAAGAGGAGGCGTTTGGATGCTATATCTTTAGGTAAAGTATAAGCGACTGCTATAAAAATAATAAGCATTACTGTGAATACTAATACCTCAGCATTATGGAGATGGTGATACCAAGGGAAAAGAAATGGATAAACAATTGATCTACCAATGGCTGCCTCGATTAAATTACTTTTATCATAAGGGACGCGAGAATAGTTAGCCATGGTGGGTATAAGAAAGATACTAAGAATTAGAAATGGAATGATGATCGTCCAATTTTTTTTCACCCAGTTAGTAAAGCGATTTCTAAAAAAATCCCAACATACATATACAAAGGCTAAACCTAAAATCATAGGATTAGTTGCGGCGCATAACAGTAAACCAAAATCAATCGCTAATCTTTTACATAAAGAAACGCCATTTTCACGTATATAAAGTAAAAAAATAGTGATAATCGGCATATAGTAGCCAATTTGCGGCAATCTACCAATAATTTGATTTTCATTTTTTCCAAGGGGAATAAGAAGAAATAAAAGAAATAAAACTATTCTCAATTTATTTGGTAAAACTTTTTTCGTTACTATAAATGCAGCGGTTGCCATGCTTGAATAAAATGCATAAGAGACGATAGCAATGGTTTGCGGAAGTAAATTAAAAACATTCCCTGATAACAACCAACTTAGTTTGACTGCTATAAATAAAAGCAGTACATTTCCCATGGTGTAATAATCGCCTCGTGTATGAAGTAAGGCATATGACCAGCCATAAGATAAACCAAGCCCAGGCCAGCTCCCATCTTCACAAAATAAAACGGGGTTTCTTAGCGGATCAGGATTCCTTAAGGCAAGCAACCCTATGCCTAATAAAAAAAGGGGGAATATTATTAAAAGGTATTTTATGGATGGGCGCCTTAGTATATCTTTTATCATTGTGAATTCTCCGGATTGTATTTTCCTAAGCAAGCTTTAAAAAGTATTTTTAATACCGCTAAATTTCCTCGCACACTACTAATTTTTGTAGGTATCTTGCCTGCAGGATAGCGTCTGACTGTCGGTAGTTCGAGGCAACGATAGCTTAATTTAGGAGCACGATAAGAAAGATAAGCCAATAATTCATATGTCATAAAGATATGACGAAACGGTGCAATAGCCGGATCTACTAACATCTTTCGACTGTATGCCCGAAAACCTTGCGTCGTATCCGTCCAATGAAAACCGGACGCGAAGCGTAATAAAGGAGCATGAATGAATCGAATAGCCATATCTCGTAATCTTGGCGTATTTTCAGCTACCCCTCCTTCAATAAAACGTGAAGCTTGTACAAAATCCACTCCTTGTTGCAAGGCTGTAATAAATTGAGGAATAGATTTTGGATCATCTTTATCATTACCATCGATAGTAATAATTCCTTCATAACCCTGATCTAACGCAAAAGCATAACCACAGCGTAATTGTGCGCTTAGCTTTCCACAGCCTGTTTTGACTAACAAACCACGCACTTTTTTTTCGTTAAGGAAAGAAAGTGCTAAAGAGTCGTCTTTACTTCCGCCATCGACAATAATGATGTCAGCCATTTCATTTATATTAAGCTGAGCCATTCGATTGAGAAGATGCTGTATGCGTTCTCCTTCGTTGATAACGGGAATGATGACACAGAAAGCATATTGACGACCTAGCCACAAGGGTATTTCAAATGTAGGGACTTGCCAGGTTGCTCGTTCTGCAGAAGAAATAGGCATCGTCATTTATTTTTTTCTCCCGGACGATAGTGATGAACTGCAATTTCTAAGGCTTGTTCAATCGCTTTGATAGGATCCATATCTTTTTCCCTAATCATTTCAATGGAAACAATGTGCTGTGGTAAATACCTATGTATGCTATTTGCCATTGCTGCGTGATTGGTATGTCCTTTGCCTAAAGGTAATAAATTCGGTTCGCTCGCGTGAATATGCCCAATGAGGGCAGCATACTGTTTTAATACGGTATCAGGATCTTCACCATTGATAGTAATTGCTCCCGTATCAAGTTGCATCTTAATAGCAGGATGAGCGACCTCGGATACTATCTTGGCAGTTTCTATACTTGTTAACATGAAGTTAGCACCATAACAAGCAGGATTAGGTTCGAGGCAAATAATCACGTCATACGATTGAGCAAGCTCTCCCCACTTTTGAAAAAAATTAGTAGCGATTTCTCGTGTTTCTGTTTCATTGAGTATGCCACGATCCCGATTTTTTGGTGACCCAAACACGAGACGGGTTGCTCCCAAAGATGCCCCGATGCGGCATATTGCTTCTAAGTGCGAAAGCATATTTTCCTGTGCAGTAGGGGAGCCAAACATATTTAATCCACTGGTACCAAAAAGTAATGATTGCATACCGGTTATTTCAATACCGTGTTCTGCCCACCAGTTTTTAACACAATTAATTTGCTTATCCGTTGCTTTACGCGGTTCAGAAAAATATTTTCCAGGCGCAATATCAATGGCATCGATAGCGTAGTGTTTTAATAAATTCGCTACTATTACATCTTCAGGAGTATCCCATGCAATATTAGAAATGGCTAATCTCATTTAGTTGCTCCTGATGTGTTGAGTGTCAGTGGCTCAGATTGCGCATAAGCGCGCACAGCTTGAATCGTCTCACGCTGACTATATTGATAAAAACCAGTTACCCCAAAAAGGTGGGCATAACGTGTGCGCATGTCATATTGACTCGGAGAGTTACCAAGCGATTGTTCAAAGGGTTTACTAAAACCTTGCGATGAGATGTCAGCTACACTGATAGGTGCAGCCGTAAGATGGATTAATTTTAAATTAGCTTTTAGTGTTGTTTGGATATCATGCCAGAGATTAACCATGGGATAAAATTGAAAAATACCACGACTATCAATCGCATGTAGATTATTCTGATTTAGAAAGTCGAAAATAACATTCTTCCTAAGGCCTGGACCGACTAATCCTGGCAGGCGGACGATTAAATGATTCGCAAAATAGCTTTCAACAAATTTTTCTAGTAAATGTCGATGTAGCCCATAAGGATGAAGATCTGTTTCTTCAATGCTCGTATCTTCATCAACACCAAGGGGATTTTTAAATACATCCACCGTACTAATTAACACAAATGTTTTGCAAGTTATGCTTTTCAGATGAGAAATTAAGCCTTCAATTTTTAGCCGGTCTGCTTCAGGTTCCCGGTTTGCAAGCCATTTTTGAGCAGGTGCGCCTGCGCAGATAACCAGATCGAAAGATTGGCCATTGATATCAGCAATATTAGTAGACCGATAAAGTGCTCCAAAATGTCGCTGTTTCTGTAATGTAGTTCCAACATAACCAGTAAAACCAATGAGTGCATCAGTCATGATTGACTCCCAAAGTATTCAGTATCAAGTTTTTCAAGAACATCGTAGATATTGTCAATTTTCCCGCCTAGGATGGAATAACAACCAGGTAACTCCAAATGTTTTTCGAATAAAATAGGCCGTCCATCGTCTTTTTCATTTTTTGTTAAAACAGTTTTAATTTCGAATAATGAATCGACATAGTTAGCCTCACGGATAGCTGGTAAATAACGCGCCACATCTCTCAACATACGATCAATGCGAGTGTTGCGGGAGTATTCATTCAATTTTTGATAAGGATTAATGCCTTGCTGATCAATCCAGTGAAGATGGGGTGTGTACCGCACATGAGAAAGGGTATGCAATTGGCGTGCAGGGAAGGGCATCATAGAGAAAAAAGGACCATCCATAATGGTAATTCCTAAGCCTTGAAGAACAGGGGGAACTTGGATAAGAGCCATCTCTGCGATTTCATGTTTTAGACCAGCATGTGTACCAGGAAAATCGCCATTAAATTGATTAAGGCCGCTATAAGTGCAATTAAAAATATATCGGCTAGTCAATGATTCTACCTCGCCATGTGGGGACTGCATGGTAATTTTCAGTGTATCGTGTTGTCCTTTTGAAATATTAATTACTTCCGTCCGCAGACGAATTTCAACACCCCATGCTTGCAATTCATTCTTTGCCCAATTTGCTAATTTACTGGCATCGAAAGCATATTCTTCAACCAGAAATACTTCTTCAATGAGGCGTGGTTCGAATAAAACGCGCAATGAAGGGTTGGCTAGTTGAATTTTTGCACCAATTTCTTTGCAGAAACGTTGAAATTGATGGCTTGTTACTTTTGAATTACGACGGGCTATGCCATAGAGCTTAGTAAAATCTTTTTTAATAGCATTGGGCCAATCTTGGATAAAACGTGGTAAGTTTACTCGGCTGCGATAAGCAGTGGTGAAGCTTTGTGGATAGTGGTAACCGTTATGCACGCGCGCTTGGTTGTGATAGGAAGCACGTGCAAGAAGGCTAGGTTCCCGCTCAATCAATATAATATGCTTTAAGCCACGTTTGGAAGCTAAATAAGTAGCAATCGCGGCGCCATAAAAGCCACCGCCGATAATAATAGCCTCATATGATGGAAGCCTATTTGCAGTCATTGTGAAACTTCTTCAATATTGAGTTTTTCACGACGAATCATGCGCGCACTCGTAAATTCTTGACCAATATGGTATTGAGGCCCTTCGCTCGATAAGCTTGTCATATGAAGAATGTATTCGCTGAGTACGAATAAAACGAGCGAGATGAGAAAGAACATTCCGGATTGTTGCAACGAAAGACTAATCCAACCGGATGCCACATGCATTTTAAAAAAACCAATGGCAATAACATAAGCTGAATAAAACAGGTTGGCAATAGTGCCGAATAGAGATAACCAGGTGACAAGTCTCATAGGAAGACGAGTGGTTGAAACGAGTAATCGCATGCCGCGATCAATGCTGTCGCCAAGACGTTTTTTTGAAGGAAGTTTAGGTTCGATTTTGTAAGTAAGATTGATACGTGCAAAACCTGCGCTTGCAGGGAGGTGTCGATAAGTTAAAGTAGGTTGAGGATGCTTAAGAATAAAATTAATCACACGCTTGCTTAAAACACGATACTGGGGAGCATCTTTGGCTAAATGAATGCCGTTAAACCATTTATAGAGTAAAACAAATATAGCGAGGGCACTTTGATAAGCAAAGGATTGCTTGGGTCTTTGTTCATTGGTAGCAAAAACAACATCTGCGCCATTGATGGCTTTTTCCAACATAGTAGGTAGAAAATGGATGTCATCTATTAATGGGTCAATGACAGCAGTAAAATCGCCTAATGCATTTTCTAACCCCACCCAAGCGGCCGTGTCGGCATCCACTTCTTTCGTTAAAGCGTATACTTGTAAATTAGGGAACCCTTTTTCGCCAGTAAGTTTTTTTAGAAGAGTAATGCTTTCATCAGTCGAAGCATTGTCTATAATGATTAATTCGTAATCTTTAACAGAAGGGGAAAGAATAGAGAGGGTTTCCGAGAGTATTTTTTCAAGGTGAGTAGCTTGGTTGCGTACTACCATGACAATAGATAAAAAGAAAGGAAAAAAAACCGCTGAATCCTGCTTAGGAGCGCCCATGAAGGAAACCTCACTCGTTCTGTTTTATAGTGTAAAATTTAGCCATATTCTAGTTTTTTATCGGCTGAAGTGTCAATATAAATATCGCCCCCTGAGCCATCTATAGTATTAAGCGCGTATATATGAGGATTGTTAGGATGAAAAAAGCTTCTCATTATTGTAGAGGTTAGCTATAAAATACCGTACTTAAATACGGAAAACGGACTCCAAAGAGGGAGGATGAAACTATATAATTTTAGATCAATATATTTGATATAAATATCTAAAACTTACCTTATTAGGATATCTTTGCTGGACATTTGGATTTATCAATATAAGAAGTGGGGGTAGTTAAAAACCATTTCCCATCGCTAGGATAAATCTCTACTTGCGATAAATTACTATTAGATAATTCATGGCTAAAACAAAGTTGCTCTGCAAAAGAAGGGCCTGTTTTGACAAGAAAAAGCGGTTTATGTATTTCAAATAACATAGATAGATGGGAAAAATAAACTATTAAAATAGAACTTAGAAGGGTATATCCCAAATATTTTAATAGAGGAATGTTGGATCGAATAAATTGAGATAATGAAATAATCACTAAAAATATAACTAATACATTCAATCCCATGAAATATCGATCAGGAACAGTAGTATGATAATGAGATAATACGATAGTTACACCAGAACGCATAATAATGGTTGCTGCATCATAAAGGATAAAAGTTGCCAAGGAAAATAAGATAAGGCGATTTGTTTTTTTATTTTTAGAGAGCCTATAAGCAACCACTAAAATAATAACAAAAATGAGCGCAGAGAAGAGAGCGCTAGCATTATGAAGATGGTGATACCAAGGGAAAATAAAGGGGTAAGTAATTGCTCTTCCAATAATAGCTTCAATAAAATTATTTTCTTGGAAACCTTTCGGTAATGAACCTCCGTTTTTTACAGTAGGTAGGAGTAAGATGCTAAGGAAAATGGCAGGCAGAATGAGTGTCCAGTTTTTTTCTATCCATCGCGTCCAGCGCCTATCTTTTAAAAAATCCCAGCTCACATATAAAAATATTGAACTTAAAATCACGGGATTAGTCAGGGTGCATACTAATAGGCTTAAATCAATAGCTAATTTTTTATAGAATGAGGTACCATTTTCGCGGGTGTAAAACAAAAAAACACTTATAAAAGGAATGTAATATCCAATTTGTAATAGCCTTCCTATAATTTCATTTACATCCATGCCGAGTGGAAGGAGTAAT
>Ga0209062_1006530_pt1 | contig 10601 bp, 7 predicted proteins | sample Coa_R2_2_FD_187158 | JGI IMG/M metagenome (GOLD analysis project Ga0209062, IMG submission 187158) | Surface soil microbial communities from Centralia Pennsylvania, which are recovering from an underground coalmine fire - Coalmine... | ecosystem: Environmental > Terrestrial > Soil > Unclassified ...
GAAGAGCCGGTCGCGCAAAGCCTCGTTGGATTTTTCGCGCGCCACCGGAAACAGCGCGTACCAGCGCGATCCCGCCGGTTGCGCCAGCACCTTCGCCGCCACCTGATCCACCGAATCGCGCTCCACGTGAATCCCGCAGTTGGGACAAAACGTCCGCCCGGCGCGAGCCCACAACAGGCGCAGAAAATCGTACAGCTCGGTTGAAGTGGCGACGGTCGAGCGCGGATTGCGCGTCGTATTTTTCTGCCGGATGGCCACCGGCGGCGCGATGCCGTCGATCTCATCCACGTCCGGCTTTTCCATCCGCTCCAAAAACTGCCGCGCGTACGCCGAAAGCGATTCGACATAGCGCCGCTGGCCTTCGGCGTAAATGGTGTCGAAAGCGAGCGAGGATTTGCCCGATCCAGAAACGCCGGTGAGCACCGTCAGGCGTTCGTGCGGAATATCGAGCGACACGTCGCGCAGGTTATGGACGCGCGCGCCGCGGATGCGAATGAAATCGTTCAAGGCTGGTAAGCGGCGAGCGGCGAACGCTCTCCCGTCGATCGGCGGAGCCGAAGTCCACCCGTCATTTTATATTTTCCCTCCGCGGCGCCGGCCACTAACTATTAGTATAAAGTTTGCGTCTACAAGCCATCCGCTCCGCGCTGGTTGCATGGTACGAGAGCGCGCGCCGCGATCTGCCCTGGCGCCGCACGCGCGATCCCTATGCCATCTGGATCTCCGAGATCATGCTCCAGCAGACGCGGGTCGCCGCCGTGATTCCGTATTACGAAAAATTCCTGCGGGCGTTTCCCAACGCCGCCGCGCTGGCCCGCGCGCCCGAGGAGCGCGTGCTGGCGATGTGGGCCGGCCTGGGCTATTATTCCCGCGCCCGCAATTTGCAAAAAGCCGCGCGCCAAATCGTCGAGGCCGGCGAATTCCCGCGCGATTACGATTCCATCCGCGCGCTATCCGGCGTCGGCGACTACACCGCCGCGGCGATCTCGAGCATCGCCTTCCATCTGCCGCGCGCCGCGATCGACGGCAACGTCCGGCGCGTCCTCGCGCGCCTGGCCGGAAGCAATGAGCCCGGCGATCTGGCCCGGCGCCTGCTCGATCGCGCGGACCCGGGGCGCTGGAATCAGGCCATGATGGAGCTCGGCGCAACCGTTTGTCTTCCGCGCGCGCCCAAATGCGGCGAATGCCCCATCGCCCGATTTTGCGCCGCCAACTCGCGCAACGCGCAGCACGAATTTCCGGCAAAGCGTGCCCGCCCCGATCCGCTCCGCCTCACGCAAACGCTGCTGCTCATTCGCCGCGGCGAAAAAATCCTGCTCACGCCGAGCCCGCGCGTCGAAGGCTTCTGGGATCTGCCCGAAAAAATCCCCGGCGCGCGCATCGGCGCGAACCTCGGCCAGTTCCGCCATACCATTCTCCATCGGCATTACCGCTTCACGCTGCGCCTCGCCGAAGCAAAAAAAATCCCGCCCAAGCTCCGCTGGTTCGATATCGGAGAATTGGCGGCGATCCCGTTAAGCACCACCGCGAAAAAAGCGCTGCGGCTCGCGCCGTGAACGGCTACACTCCGCGCTCATTGCCCCACAAATCGATATGCAGCCGGGGGCTGTAGCGAAAGCCTTCGCGCTTGGCGATCTCCGTGATCCACTTGGCGCGCTCGCGGATCGCCGCCGCGTCGGTCCCCTCCGCCATCAGCAGCACGCGCGCGCGATCCGCCTCGATCTCTCCCAGGATCGCGCGGATTTCCTCCAGATCCGCCGGCGCGGCCACCACAAACTTGAGCTGATACTCATATTCGCCGATCAGGCGCCGCAGCACCTCCGGCTGATAGCGCAGCCGCTCGTGCCGCTCTGCCCAGGAACCCTGCGGCGTCGAATGGGCGAGCTTCGGACTGATGCTCATCAGATCGCAGCGAACGTCTTTATACACCGTGCCCGCCGTTTCGATGGTAAGGTGTCCTTCGAGCGCGTGCGTCAATTCCACGATTCCCGGAGCGATCATCGGCTCGCCTCCGGTAACGACATAATGCGAAGATCCGTAAGAGCGCGCCTGCGCGAGAATCGCCGCGATCGTCATCTCCCCGCCCTCCGGAGACCACGAGGTGTACGGCGTATCGCACCAGCGGCAGCGCAGATTGCATCCGCTGGTGCGAATGAAAACGCTGGGCACGCCCGCCAGCGTTCCTTCGCCCTGAATCGAATAGAAAATCTCGGCGATCTTCATTCGCGATACACCAGCGGATCGCGCAATCCCGCTTCCTCGAAGCCTTTCCTGCGCAGGCGGCAGGAGTCGCACAACCCGCAGGCGCGGCCCTGCTCGTCCGGATCGTAACAGCTATGCGTCAGCGAAAAATCCAATCCGAGCTCCGCGCCCAGACGCACGATGCCGGCCTTGTTCAGTTTCGCCAGCGGCGTATGAATCGCCAGCCGCGTTCGGCCCTCGACGCCCGCTCGCGTCGCCAGATTCGCCATTTTCTCGAAGGCTTCGATGAACTCCGGCCGGCAGTCCGGATAGCCGGAATAATCGATGGCGTTCACGCCGATAAAGATGTCGGAGCATTCAAGCCCCTCCGCCCAGGCCATCGCGAACGACAAAAAAATCGTATTGCGCGCCGGAACATACGTGATCGGAATATCGGCCGTGAGTCCGCCTTTCGGCACGTCGATATCGGCGGTCAGCGCGCTTGCGCCGAACGCCTCCGGATCGATCCGGATGACGCGATGCTCGCCCGCTGCAAAGAATCGCGCAACCCGCGCCGCCGCGTCGAGCTCGATCCGGTGCCGCTGCCCGTAGTCGAAGGTCAGCGCGTAGCACTCGAAGCCGTCCCGGCGCGCAACGCCCAGGCAGGTGGAAGAATCCAGCCCGCCGCTCAACAGACAAACCGCTTTTCTCAAAAGCATCTTCCATTCTAACGAGCCGGCGGAATGCCGCTCCGCCGGCCCTGACCGCGGCTTCTGATCCCGGTCTCTTCCTGGTATCATCGTCGGTTCATGAAGCATCGGCCGTTCGTTCCCGAAACCATCCAGATGAAGGAACTCACGCTGCGCGCGGTCGTCATCGGCCTGGTCATGACCGTGATTCTCGGCGCGGCAAACGCCTATCTCGGATTGCACGCCGGCCAGACCATCGCGGCGACGTATCCGGCCGCGGTCATCGGCATGGCCGTTCTGCGCGCCTTCAAAGGATCGGTGCTCGAGGAAAACATCGCCCGTACCGCCGGCACCATCGGCGAAGGCGTCGCCGCCGGCGTCATCTTCACCATCCCCGCTTTCCTGATGTCCGGCTCCTGGACCGCCTTCGATCCCGCGCACGCTTACTGGCGCACCACCGCGCTGACGCTCACCGGAAGCGTGCTGGGCGTGCTCTTCGTATCGCTGGTCCGGCGAGCGCTGGTCGAAGATCCGACGCTTCCATTTCCCGAATCCGTCGCCGCCTCGGAGATTCATAAAGCCGGGCAGCGCGGGGCCGACGCCGCCCGCTATCTTTTCTGGAGCATCGGACTCGGCACGCTCATTCAAGCGCTCGGCGAGCTTTCCCTTTATGCCGTCGATAAAGATTTCCTCGTTCGCGTGGGCCAGGCCGGACGCAGCTTTCTTCGCCTCGGATCGCCGGACAGCCAAAATATCCTGCATACCGGCGCGATTTCCACCGTCGCCGCGCCCACCGTCAGCCCCGCCCTGATCGGCGTCGGTTTCGTCATCGGACCGGAGCTCTCGGCGCTCAATTTTTCCGGCAGCGTTCTCGCCTGGGGCGTCCTCGTTCCGCTCATGATGTACTTTCTCGGCCCGAATCTGCAAGCGTTCCTGCCGGCGGGCGCGGGCGACGCCGGATGGGCCGGCATGGCCGCGGCGGTGTGGCGATACATCGTGCGCCCCATCGCCGTCGGCGGCATGATGGTCGGCGCGGCCTACACGCTGTTCAAGATGGGCCGCAATCTCACCTCCAGCCTTGGCCGCGCGATCGCCGAAGTTCGCCACGGCCGCCCTCCGCTTGAATCGATGGCCCGAACGGAGCGCTATATGAGCTCAAAAGTGGTTCTTTCGCTCATCTTTTTCGTCTTTTTGGCGATGATCGCGCTCTATTTCTACATCTCCGGCCTGGCCATGGCCAGCCTGGTGGCCGCGCTGGTGATGCTCATCGTGGGCTTCTTCTTCGCCACCGTTTCCGGCAACCTCTGCGGCGTCATCGGCTCATCGAACAACCCCGTCTCCGGCCTCACGCTTTCGACTCTGATCATCGCCGCGCTGCTGATGGTCGCCCTCGGAGTGTCGGGACCCGGCGGAGTTGCCGTCGTGCTCGGCGTCGCGGCTGTGGTTTGCGTCTCTTCCTCGGTCGCGGGCGAGCTGATGCAGGATTTCAAGGCGGGCTACATTCTCGGAGGCACTCCGCGCTCGATTCAAATCGTGGAGCTGATCGCCGTCGTCATTTCGAGCCTGGTGATGTATTTTCCGCTCTATATTCTTCAGCAGGGGAATCTCAAAAGCGGCGGCAGCGGTTTCGGCGATCCTCATCTGGCCGCGCCGCAAGCCGGATTGATGGCCGCGCTGGCGCAAGGCATCGTCGGCGGGGAAATGGCCTGGCCCCTGGTGGTTTGCGGAGCGCTTTTCGGCGTGATGCTGATCATGATCAACGTAAAAAGCCCGATGCTGGTCGCCATCGGCATGTATCTGCCGTTTCAGACCACCGCGGCGATCTTCGTCGGCGGCATCCTGCGCTGGATGGTGGACGCCATCAGCCGCCGCCGCGGCAATAACGAAGCGCAGAAAACGCGCGTCGAAAATGTCGGCATCCTGATGGCGAGCGGGCTGATCGCCGGCGAAGCGCTCACCGGTCTTTTGTTCGCTTATTTCAAATTCAAGGACATCGCCGTGTGGCAGCTCGTGAAAAATCCGTCCTATGCCGCCGGATTTGTCGTTCTGCTGATCCTGTCCGCGATCCTGATTTTCCTGCCCCTGAGCAAAGCCGGGCGTCCTGAAGATCCCGCGCCGCCGGCCGCGATGATGTAGCAACTCAAGGCTTCCGATAAAGCCATAAGGCGATCACGGCGAAAAAGCTCACGGCCACTCCCGCCACCGCGTCCACCGCGTAGTGATAACGTCCATACACCGTCGCCACCGCGACGCAGGCCGCGTAAAACGCCATCGCCCGGCCAATCCACGGCCGTTCCGGGAGCGTCGCCATCAATCCCCACGCCGCCGAAAACGCCGAGGATACGTGCGCGCTCGGAAAAACGCTCGAGTGAATGCCGTAGCCGCCCACCAGCCACAGATTGATCGCCCGCACCACCGTCACGATGCGCGGCAGATCCGCGGTGGCGAACACCGTCCGGGGCGGCTCCGACGGGAAATAGGGAAACATCGCATACGCGCCGAGCGTTCCCGCAAGATAGGCGACCCAGAAGCGATCGATCCGCTCGCGATGCCGCAATCCCCACAGCACGCCGACCCCGATGAACAGCACCGCGTAGACCAACAGATAACAAAGCTCCAAGTACGTGGGAACCGCTCCGCCCAGAAACTCGATCGCGGCTCGCAGATGCCAGCCGTCCAGTAGGCGCCGGTCCCAGATCACCCAGATCTTCTCGAAATGATGATCGAAAACGGACGGCCTGAACCAGTTCATCTCGCGATACGCGGCCAGCGTGAATAAAGCCGGCGCGAACTCGCGAAAATCCGACTTGCGCAGGCTCAGCAGCAAGATCGCGGCGGCCACCGCGGCCCACAGCAGCCAAGGTTTCAGGCCCGCGTGCAGCAAACTTCCGGTGATCGCGACGTACGTAAAATACGCAAGAATCAACCACTCGGAGGGACGCGGCCGCGGCACGTCGATGGCTTACTGCACGGCAATCGCCAGCAGTTGCGAACCGGTGACGGACCCAACCGCGACCTTCAGCGGAGTGGCGCTGCCCGATACGTTCGGCACCGTGACGTTGAACTGATACAACCCGACCGCGCCGGGCGACAATCCCGCATAAGATACCGTGGCCGAGGCTTGTCCAAACAGGAACTGCACCGGAAGCAGCAGTTGATTGCTTCCCGATGCGACCCGGCCCGCCGGCACGTTCGGCGTCACCGGCCCGAAGCCGATGCCGTAAAGCGTCACCGTCTCGCCCGCGCGAGCCGGACGCGTCGCAACGCCGGGGATCACGCCCGTAGGCAGTGCGTAGCTGCCGTCGGGAAGAATGGCCACTACATACTGCGTTCCCCCGATGTTGAACGCCGGGGACGCGAGCAGCCCCGGCTGCGCGGTATTAATCGTGATCGGGTACACGGCGCTGTTGCCCGCCGCGGTGGTTACCGTCAGGCTCTGCGGGCCGGTGCCGATGCTCGACGGAATCAGCGCGTTAATCTGCGTCGGGCTGACGTATTCGACAAACAGCGGCTGCGCCCCGAGATGCACCGAGGTTCCGGCGAGCGAAGTAGGAGCAACCCCGTTCTGAAAATCCGAGCTCGCCCACTGCTGCGTCGCCGCCGCGAGATTCGCGCCATGAATTTCGATCCAGCTTCCCGGCGCGGCCGACGCCGATCCGCCGAATGCCTGCAAGCTGGAAACTCCGGCGGAATTTATCGTCGGAATCACCATGGGCGTGGGCGCCGCCGCCGCCGGCGTAAGCTGGCGAATCAGGCTGTTGTTGGTATCGGAGACGAGCAGGTTGCCCGAGCCGTCAAACGCCAACCCCGTCGGATAATTGAACTGCGCGCCCACCGCGGGACCGCCATCGCCCGCGTATCCGGCGACTCCTCCCGTTCCCGCCACCGTGTAAATCATCCCATTCGGCAGCACCACCCGGATCACGTGATTGAAACTGTCGGCGATATAAAGGTTGCCCTTGGCGTCCATCGCCAGCCCGCTCGGACGAAATAACCGCGCCTGCGTCGCCGGGCCGCCATCGCCTGAATAACCCGGCTGCGTGTTGCCCGCGAAGGTGCTGATGATTCCCTGCGGATTGATCACCCGAACGCAATTATTCAGCGTGTCGGCAATGTAGAGATTGCCCGCCGGATCGAACAGCAGCGCGGTCGGATGATTCATTTCCGCGGCGTTCGCCGGCCCGCCGTCGCCATTGTAATCCGCAATGCTGTTGCCGGCAAACGTCGCGATATTGTTCTGCGGCTGCGCGCCCTTGGGACCGTACACAATCCGGATCACGTTGTTGCCGGAATCGGCGATGTACAGATTGCCCGCCCTGTCGAACACAATTCCGGAAGGCGCGCTGAGCTGCGCGCTCACCGCTCCGCCGCCATCGCCATTGTAGCCGCGGCCCAGCGAGTTGCTCCCGGCAAACGTGGTGATGATTCCTTTGGGGCTGACCATCCGGATCACGTTATTTTCCGTGTCCCCGATGTAGATGTTGCCGCTCGAATCGACAGTCACGGCCGTCGGCGCGTTCAGTTCGGCGTTGGCCGCCGTGCTCGAATCGCCCGAGAATCCGGCGGCGCCGGTTCCGGCTACGGTGTTGGTCTTCCCGCCGGAAACCGAGCGAACGCGATCGTTCACCTGATCGGCGATATAAAGCGTCCCGCCGGCAAACCACAGTCCGAAGGGCTGGTTGAACTCGGCCAGCGACGGGTCGCCTCCATCGCCGCCATATCCGGGCGTGCCCGGCGTTCCGCCGTAAGTGGAAATGGTAAAGGCGGGCACGGACTGCGCCCGCGCCAAGGCCGCGATCGCGCACGCCAGAACCCAAATTAAGCGGCTCCGCAAACTTATCCTCCCGAACAATTTACATTTGGACGAATTTCTATTCTCCCAGGTTTCTGTAGAGCAGGGCTATCAACCAAACCGAATCACTCCGGCAGCGGCGCGTTTTTCGTCTCCGGCGCAAATGGAAGCGCCAGCAGGCCCACGAAAAACACCAGACACATCGTCACGCCCGCGGAGCGCATCGGCGCGCTGGCGCCCGCAAACACAGTGCTGGTGAGATAGCCGAGCGCCAGCGGACCGGCGGCCGCGACAAAGCGCCCGATGTTATAGCAGAAGCTCGTGCCCGTCGAGCGAAGATGCGTGGGGAACAATTCCGGCAGATAAATCGCGTAGCCGCCGAACAAAGCGAGCTGGCAAAATCCCATCAGCGGCACCATCCAGAAAACGTCGCTGAGATTCTTCAGATTCCAGAACGTGTACGCGGTCGCGCCCATCGCCGCGACGAAGCTCAGCGCGAACGCGATACGGCGATTGGTGAAGTGAGTCAGATACGTGAAGGCGTAGATCCCCAGAAACGCCCCGAAATTTTGCAGCAGCGAGGTGATGCCGATCCAGGTGGTGGTGGTTCCGGCAAGAGCGGCTCCGGTGAGTCCGCGCGCGCGAAACGTGTTTTCCAGCACCGGACGGAACAAATCGTAGCTGAAGAATCCGATGCCCCACAATCCCACCACGCCGGAAAAAGCGAGCAGCACTCCGCACAGCGCGTTCCTCCGCCACCGCGGATGGGAAAAAAGATCCGCGAAGGAACCCATGCGCTTGTTTTCGGCGCGCGCGCGCAGCCATTGCTCCGGCTCTTTCAACTTTTTGAAAATGACGATGGCCAGCGGGGCCGGAAGCGCCCCGACCGCGAACTCCCACCGCCACGCGCTGCCGATCGACGCCGTCTGCTGCATCTGGCCGAGGATGATTCCGGCGGCCGCGGCCATCATGTTCCCCACCGCCGAAAAGGCCTGCACCACTCCCAGCGCATAGGGGCGCGCGCGCACCGGCATCGTCTCGGCCACCAGCGCAACGCCGACGGCGAACTGCCCGCCGACGCCGAGCCCGCACAGAAATCGATACGCGTTGAAATCCCACACGCTGCGCGAAAGCACGCTGATGCCGGTAAAGATGCTGTAGACCAGAATCGTCAGCATCATCGTTTTGGCGCGGCCGATGCGATCCCCCAGAACGCCAAACAAGACGCCGCCGCTGGCCCATCCGATCATAAAAATGCTGGTGGCGAAGCCGGCCTGTTCGGCAATGGCGCCCGCCGATGCGCCGGGCCCGAGCAGATCGCGAATCGCCGGATTGCGCGCCAGATTGAAAAGCTGCTGCGCCATCGTGTCGAACATCCAGCCCATGGTGGCGACGCTCAGCACGAACCAGTGATAGCCGGTGAGCTGTCGATACCACGCGTACTTCTCAACCGGCGCGGAAGAAGGGGCTGGAGACATGAACAGACATTCTTTCGGAATCGGGCGCATGGCGCAAGGGGGCCTGTTTTGCGGCAAAAAAAAAACGGGGAGCCGAGCGGGATTTCGCTCCCGCTCGCCTCCCCAATCGTTTGGACGGTGTTGCTGGCTACATGAAATTAGTGACCGCCACCGGCCCCGCTGGTTCCGGATACTCCGGATGCTCCGGATGCCCCGCTGGCGCCGCTTGCTCCCGACGTTATCGTCAGCGTCACCGGTACGCTGAAGGATGTCGGCAAGCTCGCGTTCGACGAACCGCCACCGCTGCTAGTGCCGGTGGTCGCGCCGGAGCTGATGGTGATCGTTCCACTATAAGTGCCCGCCGCCAGGCCCGAGGAGTCGATCAATACGGTAAGCGTGTTAGGTGTCGTCGCGCTGTTGGGCGAAACAAACAGCCACGGCGTGTTACCGCTGTTGACCGCAATCGCCAGGAACGGTAGCGGAGTCGTACCGTCAGTGCTGGTGATCGAGATTTGACGCTCGATCGTCGTGCACATGCTCTGGCCGCTCGCGCCGCTGGCACCGGACGTTCCGGATGCGCCCGACGCGCCGCTGGTTCCGGATGCCCCGGAGGTTCCGCTCGCGCCGGAGGTTCCACTAGCGCCGGAGGTTCCACTAGCGCCGGAGGTTCCACTAGCGCCGGAGGTTCCGCTCGCGCCGCTTGTGCCGGATGCACCGGACGTTCCAGAAGCGCCGCTTGTGCCGGATGCCCCGGACGTTCCAGAAGCGCCGCTTGTGCCGGATGCCCCGGACGTTCCAGAAGCGCCGCTCGCCCCGGACGCGCCGCTTGTGCCGGATGCCCCGGACGCGCCGCTCGCGCCGGATGTGCCGGAAGCACCCGAAGTTCCCGATGTGCCCGAACTGCCAGATGCTCCGCTCGTGCCCGAGGTGCCGCCGGGATTCGCGCTGCACATCGCTACCTTCTCCACGCCGAAGTTAATCGGCATGCTGATCCGCAGGATCGGCGTGGCGCTGACCACTACCGTCACCGGGATTTGCAGTGTCGTCGCCGGCGTGCCCGTTGTGCCACTGGCGCCCGAGGCGCCGGAAACGCCGCTGGCTCCGCTCGCGCCGGATGCGCCGGAAGTACCGCTCGCGCCGGAAGTCGTAGTGATCGAGATGGTGCCGGAGCAGACGCCGGCTGCCATGTTGGTGGTGTTGACACTAACCGTGAGAATGGCCGGAGTCGTCGCCGTGCCGCGCGCGCCGGATGCGCCGGAAGCACCTGAAGCGCCGGAGGTTCCGGATGTGCCGGAGGTTCCGGAAGTACCCGAAGTGCCGGTCGTGCCCGACGTCCCCGAAGCACCCGACGTGCCCGAAGCGCCCGACGTCCCCGAAGCACCCGACGTCCCCGAAGCACCCGACGTCCCCGAGGCACCCGACGTCCCCGAAGCACCCGACGTGCCCGAAGCACCCGACGTGCCCGACGTCCCCGAAGCACCC
>Ga0209062_1006531_pt1 | contig 10600 bp, 9 predicted proteins | sample Coa_R2_2_FD_187158 | JGI IMG/M metagenome (GOLD analysis project Ga0209062, IMG submission 187158) | Surface soil microbial communities from Centralia Pennsylvania, which are recovering from an underground coalmine fire - Coalmine... | ecosystem: Environmental > Terrestrial > Soil > Unclassified ...
CTGCAGAACGCGAACACGAGCGGCATCCATGCCTGTGTCCTCAATGGGTTGGTGTGGTAACCCCCAAAGAGGCACAGGCTGGATTTTTTCGCAAGATCAATCAGCCCATCGGGCTATCACCTGTCGCGTACAGCGAGAAGTCTCGAAAAAGGCACAGCAATTGAGCCTGAAACGTGCGATCGAGGACAAGGATCGCAGGATCAACAAGGAGTTGAACGAGGCCGCCAGCGAGATCATCGCCGACCTGTACGACAAGATGAAGGTCGTCGTGGACAAGACCGCGGAGGAGAATGGGTTCCAACTCGTCTTCGCCTATCCTGATGGAGTAACGCGCGAAGAACTGAACATGCCTTACATCAAGGAACTGAAACTGAAGCCTCCTGCGGCACAGCCATTTTATGTTGCCCACGATGTGGACATTACGACCACAGTCGTGAAAAAGCTCAATGAACAATATCCGCCAATCGACCCGGTAACGATGCAAGTGGTGGATACCGACCGGCTACCTGCGAACTCGCCGGCCCCCAACGCTTCAATCCCCGGCAATGCCCCGCCTCCTGCCGGTGCACCGATGAACGCTCCGTGAGTGAGACTCGTGTTCGCATCGAGGGCTTTGAAGCGGATTTCCTGAAAAGCACGGCGGGCGTCTTCTTGACACCCGCCGTGGCCATTTACTTCTTGAACACGCTGTCGTCGAGTTTCTCGTACCGTTTCACTTCCAGTACTTCCGCTTCCAAGAATTTCTTCCCATCGCGCTTGACGAGGATGGACTTGGCAATCGGCTTACCGTCTTGTTTCTGATATTCGGTCACGATTCGCTCCTCGGTGATCTCGTTCCCGCTCCCGGCGTCCACCGTGTGGTATTCCATTTTTGCGAGCAACCCCGAATCCTTGTAGAAATATGCACTGACATCTTTCTTACCTTTGGTCGAAATGCGAATGCCGACGACCGCCTTCCCCTCCACCTTGTCGTCACCGATGATGTTCAACTCATACTTCTTGTCTTTCAACGGCACCAACTGAAAAACTTCCAGGACATGACTGATGTCTTTGATTGATTCTTTCGCCTTGTCGTCAATTTTCACCTCCATGCCGTTTGCCTCGATCGAGATGTCATCGCCATTGATCAGTGTCTTCACCGGAATGCTTTTCCCCGCGATGGTCAGTTCCAGGGAATCGCGGAACTTGTCGGGAAGCATGTAGGCCGTTTCTTGGGTGAAATCGACCTCACCAACACCAGGCAGATCGATCTTTCCTTTGGCTTTCAATTCCGCTGCTCTGTGCTTGGTCAGATACTCTTCACCACCGTGCGCCTTGATGGCTTTCTCGAGTATGTCTTTCGGCTCATCCGCGGCGTGTGCAGAACGCGGTGCGAACAAGGCGGCCACGACGGCCGCGATCGCCACCGGCAGAACCACGAGTCGAGACATGGGTCACTCCGGGTTAGGAGAAGGACGTGTGGGCGATGTCATGGTATTCGCGGCTAAAGCAAAAGTATTCGATCTCATCGCACTCCCCGCGTGAGAGTGGGAGTCATCAATTGACGCGGAAGGGTAATTCCTTCCCCTCCAGCCCCGCGAACAGATTCACGATCGACATTTCCGCCATTCGTCGGCGCGTTTCTTCGGTGGCGCTGCCGAGGTGCGGCGTGATGATGACATCCTCCAGCTTGAGAAGTGGATGATCCCGCGGCAGCGGTTCCGGGTCGGTCACATCAAGGGCCGCAGCGAAGATGCGTTTGGCTGTGAGTGCTTCCGTGAGTGCATCTTTATCAACCACCGCTCCGCGTGCCACATTCACAAGAGTCGCGGTCGGCTTCATTCTGGCGAGTTCCGCACGGCCGATGAAACCACGCGTTTCGTTCGTGAGCGGGATGGTCAGCACCACATAATCGGCCGCGGCAAGCAGGTGTTCTTTCGTGGTATATGTGGCCTTGAGCGCGACTTCGGCTTCGTCGTTGCGCGTGCGGTTGTGGTACAGCACTTTCATGCCAAAGCCGCCGGCACGCATCGCCACTTGCCGACCGATGCGCCCCATCCCGAAGATGCCAAGCGTACTGGAATGCACTTCGCGGCCAAGCATGTACGACGGATCGTAACGCGTAAAGTTCGGGCCGCGCGCATAGCGGTCCCCCTCCACGACGCGCCGCCCCGCCGCAAGAATCAGCGCGAACGCCAAGTCCGCGGTTGCGCCATCCAGTACCCCCGGTGTATTCCCCACAGGAATGCCGCGTGCGGTCGCGGCTTTCACATCAATGTGATCGACGCCGACGCCGAAATTGCTGATGACCTTCAAGCCGGGGAAGCGATCCATCATCGCGCCATCCACGATGGGGTGGCCGTAGGTGTAAATCGCGTCGATCGAACCGGAGGAGTTCCACGGCACGAGTTCGACGCGACCGCCAAGCAAGTCAATCACAACTGGCGAAACAGGAAGATCAGCAAGCACGCGAGGAAGAGACGGCATGGGAGGGTCTCGGTTTCAGTTTTTAGAACCGATGGCAAAATGAGGTCAGTTGGAGCAATATCGACAGCCGAAACGCGATCCGACTCTGTTGCGCGCGGGCTCCCGCCTCGCTCAATACATTATTATATTATTAAGATCGTTAATTATTATGTTACACCTCTGCAGTTGCCCCGCTTCAACACATCGACCGCCCGCGTGTTCTACACGCCTTGTAGCCAACTCAGCCCTTTGAGCCAACCGATGGTTCGCTCAACTACCCCGGCGGTCTTTCCCAAACCCGCTTGCCCAGTGTCGCTTGGTGTCGGTTTTTCGAGCCGTTTTTCCTGCCTGGTTCGTCTGGTGTCGAGTTTTGCTGGCCCACCAAAAGTGCATGTTTCAAGCCGTTTTTCCTGCTTGTGTCGTCCGGTGTCGTCCAGTGTCGGGTTTTGGAGACTTTTTTCCTGCGGTCTTTTGGGTTGGGTCCGGTCAACTGTGCACCGCCGAAGTCCCGCACTATGAGCGCATCCACGATGACCAACTCGGGCTCCCATTTGTCAGCCTCACAGCAGTAATCGCACTTCCAGTCGAGCAGAGAGTGTCAACACAACAAGCTGTGTGCCAGAGGTTGTGTGAGAGCCTGTCAGGTAAGAAAGCCCAGCCAAGATGTAGTATACTTAATACCACGCTTTTCTCAACAACGTCAGTCGTGATGGATTCGCACTTCACACCGCCGTTGGTCGGAAGAATCGCAAACACTCATTTCGCCACCGATTCTTATTCGTAAAACGGAAATAGCTTCTTGATCTGTGCTGTGTTCACGCGGCGACCATATTCGCAAATCTCAAACGCCTCGGCATACTTCACCTTCTTTCCCTTCTCGCCACCGTACCACGTTACCAGTTCCTCTCGGTACTTGTTGGCGACCTCGGCGTCGCGTTTGGTCCACCCGTGCTGTTCGCGGAACCACTTTTTGCGCTCAGCTTCGCCCTTGGGCACAAGCCGGAATTCTTCCTCACTGCCCAACGCCCCGCCTTCATAGACCTGTGATTCCAGTTCGTGCAGAGCGTCAAACTTTGTCTCGATGACATCGTCGATAGCGACCACAATATCGGCCTTGAAGCGATACGGCTTCTGGAAGTTATCGCTGGCGTAGAGGAAGAGCGGGTTTTCTTTCAGTGGCGGCGTATCCGGGCAGAAGTGTGGGACCGACACCATGAATGCCGCATCCTGCACCAGTACGCCGACGTAGCGGTGATCGGGGTGATAATCCCACGGCCGGTGGGCAATGACAACATCGGCTTTCCACTCGCGGATGAGTCGCGTGATCTTTTTGCGATTCTCCAGAGTTGGTTCGAGTTCGCCGTCGTGAATGTCGAGGACCTGACACGTCACGCCGAGGATCTTGTCGGCTTTTTGCACTTCGGCGAGTCGGCGTTTGGCCAGCGGCCCACCGGCCTCCTTCCAGTGGCCGATGTCGCCGTTCGTGACCGATACCATTTTCACTTCGTGGCCAAGTTTGGCCCACTTCACCGCCGTTCCGCCGGCTTTGAGTTCGGCGTCGTCCGGGTGGGCGCCGAAAACGATGATGCGGAGCTTCGCGGGCGGATCGGCCGCGACCATCGGTGCGGGGAGAGTGAGGGGAAGAGCAAGGAGCGGAAGAAAAGCGAGGAATCGCATGAGTGGAACTCCGGAAGGTTGACGGGTGGATCAGGTTATACCACGCGAGTGAGCCGATTTCCCGATTCAACTCGTGAAGCGACGAGGGTCGGTATGGCTTCGCGAAAACCAGCGTGAACTTGACTTCTGCGGCATTCACCCCCAGACTGAACGTATCCCTCCCAGTTGAATAAATGAGAACACGCCAGGGCGTCTTCTCATTTGTCGCTCGCCTGTTTCCTCCGCACTGTACTCATGCCATCCACCCCGCTGAAGTTCGGACTCTCATTCCTCGCGCTAGCCGTGCTGGTGCCGGTCACGCGGGCCGAGGATCGTACTGGAGAGCAGATTTACAAGCAGATGTGTGCGCGGTGCCACGGCGGAAAAGGCGAAGGGACGAAGAAATACCCATCCCCGCTCGTGGGCGAGAAATCACTCGTGCAACTGGCCGATGTGATCGACCGCACGATGCCCGAAGGTGACCCGGACGCGCTCGACGCCGAAGGCTCGAAGCGAGTAGCCAGTTATATCTACGACGCCTTCTATTCACCCGACGCGCAAGCCAAGTTAAGCCCACCGCGAATCGAACTCTCGCGGTTGACTGTGAAACAATACCGCAACAGCATCGCCGATCTCCTCGGTAGCTTTCGCGGTGCACCCAAGCTGGAAAACAAGCAGGGATTGCACGGCGAGTACTTCAATGCGCGGAACTTCCAGTTCAAAGCCAAGTTAATCGACCGGATCGACGACGGTGTGAACTTCAACTTCCAGAAAGAATCGCCGAAAGCCGACCCCGAACCGAAAACCAAGTTCGATCCGCATCAGTTCTGCATTCGCTGGGAAGGCTCCGTATGGGCGCCAGACACGGGCGTGTATGAGTTTGTGGTGCGTACCGACCACGCCACGCGGCTGTGGGTGAACGACAACCGCCAACCGCTCATCGATAAATGGGTGAAGTCGGGCACCGAGACCGAGTTCAGCGCCAGTATCTTTCTGCTCGCGGGGCGAGCCTACCCGATCCGCCTGGAATTCTCAAAGGCGAAGCAGGGTGTGGACGACTCCAAGAAGAACCCGAACCCGCCCGTGAAACCAGCGTTCATTTCGCTGAACTGGAAGCGCCCCCAGCGCACCATCGAACCCATTCCCGGGCGCAACCTGACCCCCACGAAGTTCCCCGAAAGTGCAGTGATTGATACGCCATTCCCACCGGACGACCGCTCGCTGGGCTGGGAACGCGGCACAACTGTGTCGAAGGAGTGGGACGCGGCGATCTCGGAAGGCGCGCTGGCGACTGCCGCGTATGTGCTCGCACACCTGACGGAGTTGTCTGGCGTGCAGCCGAATGCTGGTGATCGAGTGGTCAAGCTCAAGGCATTCTGTCGAACGTTTGCGGAGCGTGCGTTTCGTAGACCGCTCAGTGACGACGAAAAGACACAGTTCATCGACCGGCAATTCGACGGAGCGGGGGGCGATATCGACCTGGCCGTGAAACGAGTGGTCCTCGTTGTGCTGATGTCGCCGCGGTTCCTGTATGTCGATGCGGCCATTTCGTCCGAGCAATACGCCATCGCATCGCGTCTGGCTTATGCGTTGTGGGATGGGCCGCCGGACAGGGAACTGCTCGATGCAGCTGCAGTGGGCAAACTTGGCACGCGGGCAGAAGTGACGAAGCAAGCGGAGCGAATGCTGAACGACTCTCGCGCCAAATCGAAAATGCGCGAGTTTCTCCTGACATGGCTCAAACTCGATCAGCCGAAGGATCTCGCGAAAGATGCGAAACGCTTTCCGGGTTTTGATGCCCAACTCGCCTCCGACCTGCGAACTTCGCTGGAACTCTTCCTCGATGATGTACTCACAAGCCCGAATGCCGACTTCCGGCAACTCTTCTTGGCCGAGGAAACGTATCTGAATGGGCGGCTGTCCCAGTTTTATGGCGTTGATTTCCCGGCGGATTCGCCCTTCCGCAAGGTAACGTGGCAAGTCGATCGGCGGGCGGGCATTCTCACGCATCCGTACATGTTGGCCTCACTGGCCTACATGGCGGAAAGTTCGCCGATCCATCGCGGGGTGTTCGTTGGCCGCGGGTTACTCGGCATTGCGATCAAACCGCCAATGGAAGCCTTCACGCCCATTGCCCCCGATTTGCACCCCAACCTGACCACGCGGGAACGCGTTGCGCTGCAAACGAAACCTACGGCCTGTATCACCTGCCACGGCATCATGAACCCACTCGGCTTTTCGCTGGAGAACTTCGACGCCGTCGGCCAGTTCCGCGACAAGGAACACGACAAATCCGTCGATGCCACTGGTAGCTATGCCACGCGAGCCGGCCCCACCGTCAAATTCACCGGCGCAAAGGAACTGGCGAAGTTCCTCGCCAGTAGTCCCGAAACACACTATGCTTTCGCACAGCAGGCGTTTCACTTCTTCGTGAAGCAACCCGTTCGCGCTTATGGTCTTGGGAAGCCTGAGGAATTGCGAAAAACATTTGCCGAAAACGGCTTCAATATGCGAAAACTAATAGTCGAGATTGCTGTCACCGGAGCGATGGCGAAACGAGACGATAAACCAAAGTAGACTGGACGACAGTCGCAACGCGAGTCAGAGCCTACCAATACCCACCCGCACAATATCCCACCCACCGACCCTGGAGCAGTTCCCCATGTCCTTGATCCGCAGCCGGCGCGAACTCCTTCGCGATCTTGGTATCAGCGCTGCCGCGATGCCGTTCGTGCTGAATCTGCCCAGCCTCGGCCTGGCCAATCAAACCAAGCGCAAGCAGCGGATTATCTTCATCTTCAGCCCGAACGGCGTGGTGCCGAAATCGTTCTGGCCAGATGAAGAGGGGGCCGAGTTCAAACTCAAAGAAATCCTGACGCCCCTGGAACCCTTCAAGAAGCAACTCCTCACACTGCACGGCGTGTGCGACCGCATCCGCGGCGATGGCGACGGCCACATGCGCGGCATCGGTTGCCTGCTGACCGGTATCGAACTCTTCCCCGGCAACATCCAGGGCGGTTCGGATACACCTGCGGGCTGGGCCAAGGGTATCTCCATCGATCAGGAGATCAAGAACTTCCTCCAGAAGGATGCCGCAACGAAGACGCGATTCGGTTCGCTGGAATTCGGCGTGATGGTCCCGGAACGGGCCGATACCTGGACGCGCTGGAGCTACGCGGGGCCGAATAAGCCGATCGCCCCGATCGACGATCCATACCAGATGTTCAACAAGCTTTACGGCCGGGCCAAGGATAACGAAGCGCTCGCCAGCGTCCTCGACGACATCAAGGACGACCTCAAGAAAGTCGGCGAGAAGGTCGGCACGGCCGACAAGAAGCTGCTCGAAGAACACGCCGCGTTCGTTCGCGACATGGAGAAAGAGCTGAAGGAACAGAAGGCGGCCGCTGTTGTGAATCATCCGGTACCAAAACTGGAACCGGGACTGAAGCGGGCGAACGACAACATGCCGCAAATCAGCAAGCAGCAGATCGAACTGCTGGTGGCCAGCTTCGCGGCCGATTTCGCTCGTGTGGCGACGTATCAGATCACGAACTCGGTGGGCGAAGCACACATGAAGTGGTTGGGCGTGGAGGAGGGGCACCACACTCTCTCACACGAACCCGACAGCAACACCAAGGCGCAAGAGAAGCTCGTGAAGATCAACCGGTGGTATTGCGAGCAGATGGCGTACCTGGCCAAGCGGCTCGCCGAGACGCCAGAGCCGGGCGGCACCGGCAGTCTGCTCGACAACACGCTCATTGTGTGGACCAACGAACTGGGCAAGGGGAACTCGCACACGCCGGACAATATCCCGTTCGTGCTGCTGGGCGGCGGGCTGGATTTCAAGATGGGCCGATCACTGAAGTACCCCAAGGTCGCCCACAACCGACTGCTCATGGCATTCGCGCACGGCTTCGGCCATCACGTCAAGAGCTTCGGCAATCCGAATCAGTGCGGGGCAGGGGTGCTCACCGGTTTGGTGTGAAAACCAAAGCGGAAGAGTGGAGCGGCAATCAGGCACACGGCGGGGACAGTCCCCGCCGTGTTTTTGCTTCCCGGAGTGCAGCGTTGCTTGCAACGCGCATCCGGCGGGTGGGGGCTTCTGAATTTTGTCTTGTCAACACGGATCGATTCAGGGATTGTGACCACCGAAATCGGAGCAACAAGCGACCTATTCTTGAAATGCTTCCTAATTAGTTCCTTCTCGGCTTTGTCGCCACCACCGAAACCGGTTGCCAAGGCTTCGCTTCCGGAAGACAATTCGTTCATGAGCCGTGAACACGATTTGCAGCGCGTTCTCGATTGCGGGATCGTTGCCGTTGTGCGATTTACCTCGCCGGACCCGCTTGTGGAGGCCATTGAGGCACTTGCGGCCGGCGGCGTGACAGTAGCCGAAGTCACCTTCACGGTGCCCAACGCACTGGACGTGATCCGTGCTGCCCGGCAGCGATTCGGCGACCGCGTGCTGCTTGGAGCCGGCACCGTGCTTGATCCCGAATCGGCCCGTGCTGCGTTTCTGGCCGGTGCTGAGTTCATCGTTGCGCCAAGCTTGAATCTGGACGTCATCCGGCTGTGTCGCCGGTACGACAAGCTGGTGATGCCCGGCGCCTTTACCCCCACCGAGGTGGTGACGGCATGGGAAGCCGGTGCCGATATCGTGAAAGTTTTTCCGGCCGACGTGGTGGGGCCGGCATTCTTCAAGGCACTTCGCGGGCCGTTGCCGCAAGTGAAACTGATGCCGACGGGAGGCGTCGATCTGACCACTGCTGCGGAGTTTCTGAAAGCCGGTGCCGTTTGTCTCGGCGTCGGCGGGCAACTCGTGGATGCCAAGGCGATTGCCGCGGGCGATTTCGCCCGCATCACACAGACCGCGAAGCAATACGTTGACATTGTTCAGAAGTGGAAATCTCAAACAAAGGCGGGATAGAGGGTTGTTGGGATCAAATCCATCGTGTTCATCCCGTTATCCGGCCGAAACTCTTCTTCTCTTATGGCAGACATCATTGCGTTCGGTGAAGTGATGGTTCGGCTGTCGCCGCCGAACTTTCAGCGGCTGGAGCAAACCCGCTCGCTCGATCTCGAAATCGGCGGCGCGGAGCTGAACACTGCCGCCGGGCTGGTCCGACTGGGCCGCTCCGCGGCGTGGGTGTCGCGTGTGCCGGATAATCCGCTGGGCCGGCTCGTCACCAATCGCGTTCGCGAGATTGGCGTTTGCGATCGCTTCGTGCAATACGCCAGCGATGGCCGGTGCGGAGTGTACTTTCTGGAGTTCGGTGCTGCCCCGCGGCCCAGTTCGATTCTGTACGACCGCAAGGATTCGTCCATTTCGCGCGTTCAGCGCGGCATGTTCGACTGGCCGAGCATTTTTCAAGGCGCAAAGTGGTTGCACGTTTCCGGGATCACCGCCGCACTCAGTCCCGGCGCTGCGGAAGTGGTGGACGAAGCGATGCACGCCGCCCGCAACGCTGGCGTGCGCGTCTGCCTCGATCTCAATTACCGCTCCAAACTCTGGACGCGCGAAGACGCCGCTCGCGTGATGGAGTGTCTGTTGCCGCTGGTGGATCTTCTCATCGCCAGTGAACCGGATGCCGAACTGCTCTTTGGCATCACGGGTGAAGACTTTACCGAAGTGGCTGAGGGATTGGTGGAACGCTTTGGCGTGAAGATCGTGGCCGGCACGCGACGCGAATCGCCGCTCGTGTGGCGTAACCGCTTCGCCGCTGTGGGCTACGCCGACGGCCATACGTATCAGTCAGAATGGTACGAAGTGGAAATCGTCGACCGGCTCGGCGCGGGCGATGCGCTGGCCGCGGGTCTTCTTCACGGCTTGATCGACAACGATTTGAAAAAGGGCATCGAATACGGAGCGGCGATCGGCGCGTTGAAACACACTATCCCTGGCGATCTTCCCTGGCTCACGAAAGAAGAAATCGAAGCCGCTGTGCGGGGGCAGAATCTGCGAATCAGTCGGTAAGGCGAACCCGCCCGCGCGAAGTCGGCCATAACCGCGGGGACGGCGGTATCGAATCCAACAACATCGAGCATTCCCGGATCGGTCGGGTCCGCGATCGTAAAGCCGTTGCTGACCATGCCGACAACGATCAGCTTCGCGAAAATACCGGTCTTGTCGCGATACTGCTCCAGCGCCTGGAACGGCTCGCTCTGCGGAGTTGTCTCATTCACGGTCCGTTTGATTGTGTCTGGTTTTCAACGAGCCTCGACCGCCGGGAGCAGAAAGCGTCAACCGCTCCCTGGCCAGTAGTTTCAAGCTGTTGCCTTGGGTGGTTTTCAGCCCCGGCAGGGGCGACAGATGTTAGCCCAGGGTGAAGCGCTAGCGAAACCCTGGGACAACGCACGACACGAGCATGGAGCCCCGGCAGGGGCGAGAGAATCTTGAACGCAACCGCATGAATAGGTGGTTCTGTCGCCCTAAGCAGATGGCCGCAGTTACGTGTGAGTTTTCAACGAGCCGCGACCGCAAGGGAGCGGAGTGCGTTAA
>Ga0209062_1006541_pt1 | contig 10588 bp, 9 predicted proteins | sample Coa_R2_2_FD_187158 | JGI IMG/M metagenome (GOLD analysis project Ga0209062, IMG submission 187158) | Surface soil microbial communities from Centralia Pennsylvania, which are recovering from an underground coalmine fire - Coalmine... | ecosystem: Environmental > Terrestrial > Soil > Unclassified ...
GCCGAGCTCGTCCTCCCCGCCGCAACCTTCGCCGAAGGCAGCGGAACGTATGTCAGCAGCGAAGCCCGCGCGCAGCGTGCTTTCCGCGCCTTCGCCCCGCCCGAGCCGATCCAGGACGCCTGGCGCTGGCTCGCCGATTGGCAAACCCTCGACGAAGCCGCCGGCGAGCTGGCTCGTGGACTCCCGCAGCTCGCCGATGCCGCGCGCGCCGCGCCATCGTCCGCCTTCCGCATGGCCGGTCAGCGCGTCCCACGCGAGCCGCACCGCTACAGCGGCCGCACCGCCATGCTCGCGCAGATCACCGTACACGAGCCCAAGCCGCCCGCGGACCCCGATTCGCCGCTCGCCTTTTCCATGGAAGGCACTCCCGATCAGCCGCCCCCCGCGTTGATCCCGTTCTTCTGGTCTCCCTCCTGGAATTCGATCCAGGCCGTGAACCGCTACCAGGCCGAGATCGGCGCGGCCCTCCGCGGCGGCGATGCCGGCGTCCGCCTGATCGAGCCGCAGAACGCATCCCCGGAGTTCTTCCCCTGCGCCTCCTGCTCGCCCGCCGGCCGCCGCCCGCTCGGCGAGTGGCTCCTCGCACCCATCCCCCACATCTTCGGCTCCGAAGAGTTGAGCCGCCTCGCTCCCGGAATCGCCCAGCTTGCGCCCACGCCGTATATCGCGCTCAATCGCGCGGCTCTCTCTCTGTTCGGAGCGGAGCTCGAATGCCTCGGACACCGCCTGCCCACGCGGCTCGCGCCCGAGCTGCCGGACGGCGTCGCGGGCGTGCCCCTCGGCATCCCTCCCTTCCTCGGCCTCGATCTGCCGATGTGCACGCCGCTGAGGAAGGTGTCATGAGCAGCCCCTATCCCCTCGTCGCGATCTTCGTGATCCTCATCGCCGCCCTCTCGCTCGCCGCCGGCCTCATCTGGTTCGAACGCCGCCTCCTCGCGCTCTTTCAGGACCGCTACGGCCCCAACCGCGTCGGCCCCTTCGGCTTGCTCCAGGTCCTCGCCGACATGATCAAAATCTTCGCCAAGGAGGACTGGATCCCGCCCTTCGCCGACCGCCCGGTCTTCATTCTCGCGCCCGCCATCGTCGTGGTCACGGTCCTGATGTCGTTCGCCGTGCTGCCCTTCGCGCCCGGCGCCATTGTGGCGGACCTCAACATCGGCCTGCTGTTCGTCCTCGCCATGTCCTCGCTCGGCGTCTACAGCATCGTGCTCGGCGGCTGGGCCTCGGACAACAAATATTCCCTCCTCGGCGCCCTGCGCGCTTCCGCCCAGATGCTCAGCTACGAGGTCTTCATGGGCCTCTCCCTGATGGGCGTCGTGATCCTCGCGGGCTCCTTCGATCTCACCCGCATCGTGGAAGCGCAGCGCCATCTCTGGTTCGTCATCCCGCAATTCCTCGGCTTCATTCTCTTCCTGATCGCTGGCGTCGCGGAGACCCGCCGCCTTCCGTTCGATCTGCCGGAGGCCGAAAGCGAGCTGATCGCCGGCTTCCACTCCGAATACTCCGGCATGAAATTCGGCATGTTCTTCGTCGGCGAATATCTCGGAATCATCCTCATCTCATCCCTGATCGCGATCCTGTTCTTCGGAGGCTGGCTCGGCCCGGTGCTGCCGCCGGTCGTCTGGTTTCTCATCAAGATGTTTTTCTTCATCTCGTTTTTCATCCTGTTGCGCGCTGCCCTGCCCCGCCCCCGCTTCGACCAGTTGATGGCCTGGGGCTGGAAGGTCATGCTCCCGCTCGCGCTCGCAAACATGCTGGCCACCGGCGCCGTGGCGCTGGCCTGGAGGAAGTGAATGTTCAGCCTGATCGAGACTCTGTGGCGCGTGTTCCTGCACGCCTTCCGCAAACGCGTGACGATTCAGTACCCGAATGAGAAGCCCTACCTTCCGCCGCGCTGGCGTGGCCGCATCATTCTCTCGCGCGACCCCGATGGCGGCGAGCGCTGCGTCGCATGTTATCTCTGCGCGGTCGCCTGCCCCGTCGATTGCATCGCCCTCCAGGCCGCCGAGGACCAAACCGGCCGCCGCTACCCCGAGTTCTTCCGCATCAACTTTTCCCGGTGCATCTTCTGCGGCTACTGCGAAGAAGCCTGCCCGACCTACGCCATCCAGCTCACCCCCGATTTCGAAATGGGCGAATACAGCCGCCCCAACCTCGTCTACGAAAAAGAAGACCTGCTCATCGACGGCCAGGGCAAATACCCCGGCTACAACTTCTGGCGCGTCGCAGGAGTGAAAATCGGCGGCAAGGACAAAGGCGAGGCGCAGCGCGAGGCCGCGCCGGTCGACCTGCGGACGCTGCTCCCCTGACCCGATGGAAACGGTCTTCTACATCTCGGGCGCAGTAGCTGTTGCGGCAACCATCATGACCGTCACGCGCCTCAATGCCGTGCACGCGTTGCTCTATCTCATCGTCTCACTGCTCGCGGCGGCCATCGCGTTCTATACACTGGGCGCGCCGTTCGCCGCCGCGCTGGAGGTCATCACCTATGCCGGCGCGATCATGGTCCTGTTCGTCTTCGTCGTGATGCTCCTCAACCTCGGCCGCGCCGCGATCCGCACCGAACGCGCCTGGCTGAGCCCTGCATCCTGGATCGGCCCCTCGATCCTGGCCGCGATCCTCGCCGCGCTGCTCGTCTACCTGCTCGGCCAAAGCGGCGCCCGGCCCGCGCCCGCTGCGATCGGTCCCGAGCAGGTCGGCATTGCGCTCTTCGGACCATACATGCTCGGCGCGGAGCTCGCCTCCATGGTCCTGCTCGGCGGCCTCGTCGCCGCCTACCACCTGGGCTGGCGTCGCCCGCGCAGATCGGAGGCCCCGTGATGTCATCCCCTCCCACCCGCGGCGTCCATGTCCTCGCGTCATGCCCTTCGCCCAACGAAGCCGCCGCGCGCCAGCCCCGCCGCTTTGGAGGCCGAACGATGCCGCTTCCCCTCGACCGCCACGCCCTCACCTTCGCGGCATCCCCTTCGTCGGACGCCGTCTCCTCGCGCCAGCCCCGCCGCTTCGGACGCCGAATGATGCCGCCTCCCCTCAACCGCCACGCCCTCACCTTCGCGGCATCCCCTTCGTCGGACGCCGTCTCCTCGCGCCAGCCCCGCCGCTTCGGACGCCGAACGATGCCGCTCTCCCTCAACCGCCACGCCCTCACCTTCGCGGCATCCCCTTCGCCCGACGACGCCGTCGCGCGCCAGCCCCGCCGCTTCGGAGGCCGCCTGATGCCGCCTCCTCGCGGCCGCGACGGCCTCGTTCTCGCGTCAGCCCCTTCGCCCAACGCCGCCGCCGCGGGCCCGCCATACCGATCGGAGGCCGGCTGATGCCCTCGCCCCTCACCCGAGACGGCCTCATCCTCGCCGTCATCCTCTTCGCCCTCGGCCTCGCCGGCGTGCTCGTCCGCCGTAACGTGATCTTCGTGCTCATGTCCCTCGAGATCATGCTGAACGCCGCCGGTCTCGCCTTCATCTCGGCCGGCGCGCGCTGGCATCAGCCGGACGGCCAGGTTGTCTACCTTTTCATCCTGGCGATGGCCGGCGCCGAAGTCGCCGTCGGTTTGGCCCTCGTGCTCGCCCTCTACCACCAGAACCGGTCGCTCGATGCTGACGCCGCCAGCCGCATGAAAGGATGACATGCTCGATTGGCTCTGGCTCATTCCCGCTCTCCCATTCGCCGGCGCGGCCCTCCTCCTGCTCGCCGGCCCGCGGCTCCCCCGCGCAGCGGTCGCGGTAGTTGGCGTCGTGTCCGTGGGAATTTCCGCCGTGCTCGCGGGAGCCATCGCCGCCTCGTTCCTGATGCACCCGCCGGCCGGCGCCTTCGAGCAGCACCTCTGGACGTGGATGGCCGTCGCGGGCTTTCAACCGGAAATCGCGTTCTACCTCGACCCGCTCTCCCTCATCATGATCCTGGTCGTGACCTTCGTCGCCTTCTGGATTCACCTCTATTCCGCCGGCTTCATGGCGGGCGACGAGGGCTATAGCCGCTTCTTCGGCTACATGAACCTGTTCGTCGCCTCCATGATCGTACTGGTCCTCGCGGACAACCTCCTGCTCCTCTATCTCGGATGGGAAGGCGTCGGGCTGTGCAGCTATCTCCTGATCGGTTTCTGGTATCGCGACCCGGCGAATGGCCGCGCCGGACAGAAGGCATTCATCGTCACGCGCGCAGGCGATGTCGCGATGGCCGTCGGCCTCTTTCTCCTCTTCCACGGTCTCGGCACGCTGCGCATCCCGGAACTGCTCGCCCGCGCGTCCGCCGAATGGCCCGCCGGATCGCCTCTCGCGATCGCCGCCGCCGCGCTGCTCCTCGGTGGCGCCCTCGGCAAGTCCGCGCAGCTTCCGCTCCAGACCTGGCTGCCGGACGCCATGGCCGGTCCCACGCCCACCAGCGCCCTCATCCATGCCGCCACCATGGTCACCGCCGGCGTCTACCTGATCGCGCGCACCCACACCCTCTTCGAGCTCGCGCCGCCCGTGCAACTCGCCGTCGCCTTGATCGGCGCCGCCACTCTGCTGCTCGCCGGTTTCAGCGGCCTCGTGCAAAACGATATCAAACGCGTTCTGGCGTACTCCACCATGAGCCAGATCGGCTACATGTTCCTCGCGCTCGGCGTCGGCGCATGGTCCGCGGCGATCTTCCATCTGATGACGCATGCATTCTTCAAAGCCCTCCTCTTCCTCGCCGCCGGAATCGTCATCGAAGCCCTCCATCACGAGCACGATATCCGCCGCATGGGCGGCTTGCGCCGCGCCTTGCCTGTCGCCTTCTGGACATTCCTGATCGGCGGATGCGCGCTCGCCGGCCTGCCCCTCGTCACCGCGGGCGCGTACAGCAAGGATTGGATCATCGCCAGTACCGCGCCCCACCGCGCGCTGTGGATCTGCGCCATCGTCGGCGTCGTGCTCACGTCGCTGTACACGTTCCGGCTCATTGTGCTCGTCTTCTTGGGGCCGATGCGCACCCCGGTCTCCAAACGCCCCGGCTACGCCATGCAGATCCCGGCGCTGGTCCTGGCAGTCCTCTCGATCCTCGGAGGCTTCGACCGCGGCCCCTTCCGCACCTGGATGGCTTCCGTCTTTCCGGCGCAGCCGGAGAGGCCCGAGATCGCCTCGCAAATCGCCGCTTCGCTCGCCTTCCTGATCGGCCTGGGACTCGCAATACCGTACGCCCGACGCTCCGCCGTATCCCTCCTCGAACGGTTTTGGGCCGCCGGTTGGGGCTTCGATTGGCTCTACGACCGCCTGTTCGTCCGACCCATCGTCTGGGCCGCCCGCATCGACCGCGCCGATGCGATCGATTCCATCTATCGCGGCGCAGCCTCCGCAACCCGCTCCGCCTGGCATGGACTCGCCCTCACCCAAACCGGCAAGCTCCGTTGGTATGCCGCCGCCATCGCCGGCGGTTCAATCCTGTTCCTCGCCGTGGTGATTTTCCTATGATTCTGGCCGCGCTCATCTTGATCCTTCTCGGCGCGGGCATCCTCGTAGCCCTGGCCGGCCGCTGGAGCACGGCCGCTCCCCGCGCCATTGCGCTGGCCGCCGTCGCCGCCGACTTCGCCCTCACGCTCTCCATTTGGGTTCGTGGCGCGCTGAACGAATCGCTCGACTGGCCCTGGCTGCCGCAGTTCGGCATCCGCTTCCACCTCGCCATCGATGGTCTGAGCCTTCTGCTCCTCATGCTCACGTTCTTTCTCGGCTTCCTCTCTATCCTCGCGTCCTGGACCGAGATCACGGAATCTGTCGGCTTCTTCCATCTCAGCGTCCTCTGGACTCTGGCCGGCATCGCCGCCGTGTTTCTCGCGGCCGACCTCTTCCTGTTCTATTTCGGCTGGGAGCTGATGCTGGTCCCGATGTACTTCCTGATCGCCGTCTGGGGCCATGAAAACCGCGTCTATGCCGCCATCAAATTCTTCCTCTTCACCCAGCTCAGCGGGCTCCTGATGCTGATCGCGATCCTCGCGCTCTACTTCCTGCACCACGCCGCCACCGGCGTCTACACCTTCGAGTACAACGACCTGCTCGGCACGCCGCTTCCGCCCCACACCGAAATCTGGCTCCTCCTCGGTTTCTTCGCCGCGTTCGCCGTCAAGCTGCCCGCCGTCCCCCTCCATACCTGGCTCCCCGACGCCCACACCGAAGCCCCCACCGCCGGCTCCGTCCTGCTGGCCGGCCTTCTCCTCAAGACCGGCGCGTACGGAATGCTGCGCTTCATCCCGCCGCTGTTCCCCGCCGCGACGCGCGCCTTTGCTCCGGTCGCCATGGTTCTGGGTGTCGTGGGCATCCTCTACGGCGCCCTCCTCGCGTTCGGCCAGACCGATCTCAAGCGCCTGGTGGCCTATACCAGCGTGAGCCACATGGGCTTCGTTCTGCTCGGCATCTTCGTGGGCAACGAGCTCGCCTTGCAGGGCGCGCTCGTCACCATGCTCTGCCACGGGATCAGCACGGGCGCGCTGTTCGTTCTCGTCGGCGCGCTGCAGGAACGCATCCACTCCCGCGACCTGAATCGCATGGGCGGCCTCTGGGCCACCGTGCCGCGCTTCAGCGGCTCAACCCTCTTCTTCACGCTCGCCTCCCTCGGCCTGCCCGGCCTGGGCGATTTCGTGGGCGAATTCCTGGTGCTGCTCGGCACGTGGCGCAGGAGCCCCGTGCTCGCCGCCGTCGCCGCCGTCGGGATGCTCGCCGCCACGCTTTACGGAGTCCGCCTCGTGCAGCGCGTCCTCCACGGGCCGAACGTGCACGAGTGGCGCCTGCGCGATCTCGTCCCGCGCGAAGCCTTCGCCATCGCACTCATGGCCGCCGCTCTGCTATGGCTCGGACTCTATCCACAGCCGGTGATCCAGACCTTCCAGCCCGCCATCGCTCGCCTGGCGGCAATCCCCCAGCCGGGCAGATAACATGACCGCGGCCGACGTCCAAGCGCTGCTCCCCCTCCTGATCCTGGCCGGCGCCGCGATTCTCGCCATGCTCGCCATCGCCTTCCGCCGCCGCCACGCGCTGGCCGCCGCGATCGCGCTCGCGGGCCTCGCCGCCGCATTTGCCTCGCTATGGATCGCCGCGGCCCGCGCGCCTCATCCCGTCCCGCCACTCCTCATCATCGATCGATACGCGATCTTCTACATCGGCATGATCCTCGCCGCCAGCGCCGCCTTCGTCCTGCTCGCCTACGACTACTTCTCGAAATGCGAAGGAGACCACGAAGAGATCTACGTCCTCATGCTCACTGCCACGCTCGGCGCTTCGGTCCTGGTTTCGAGCAGCCATCTCGTCTCCCTCTTCCTCGGCCTCGAGCTGCTGAGCGTCCCGCTCTACGGCATGATCGCCTACCTCCACACCCGGCCGCTGCCGGTCGAGGCCGGTTTGAAGTATCTGGTCCTGGCCGCGCTCTCCGCGTCCTTCCTCCTGTTCGGCATCGCGCTCCTCTATGACGCACGCGGAACCATGGACTTCTCCCGGCTCGTCGCCGCCGGCCTGCCCGCCGCTGGGTTCGATCGCCGCCTCGTCCTGTCCGGCGTCGCCCTGATCGTGACCGGTCTCGGATTCAAGCTGGCGGTCGTTCCGTTCCATCTCTGGACGCCCGATGTCTACGAAGGCGCGCCCACGCCCGTCACCGCCTACATCGCTACCGTGTCGAAGGGCGCGATCGTCGGCCTTCTGCTCCGCTATTTCCACGGCCCGGTCCTCGCCGCCGCGCCGGTGTTTCTCCTGCTCTCCGGTGTGGCCGTGGCTTCCATGATTGCCGGCAACCTGCTCGCGCTTTTCCAGCAGAACGTCAAGCGCATCCTGGCCTATTCGTCGATCGCGCACCTGGGTTATGTGCTCGTCGCGCTCGTCGCAGGAGGCGATCTGGGCGCCGCCGCCGTGACTTTCTATCTGGCGGCCTATTTCGTCACCACGCTCGGCGCGTTCGGCGTCGTCGGCATTCTCTCCGAAGGCGAAAAGGAGCCGGCCACCATCGCAGCCTACCGCGGCCTGTTCTGGCGCCGGCCCGTGCTTGCCGGGATTCTCACCGCCATGCTGCTCTCGCTGGCCGGAATTCCCCTCACCGCCGGATTCATCGGCAAGTTCTACATCGTCGCGGCCGGCGCATCCGCGGCCGCCTGGGCGCTCGTCCTCGCGCTCGCCGTCACCAGCGCCGTCGGGCTCTACTATTACCTGCGAGTCGTCGTTGCGCTTTATGCCAGAACCGAGCGGGCGGCCCCCATCGCCCCCGCGGAGCCGCTGCCCGCCGCCCCCGTCGGGCCGCTCCCCGCCTCCCCAACGCCGCCGCCCCCCGCCACTCCGGCTCCCCCGCTTCCCGCCGCCCCCGTCGGGCCCGTCCCGGCCGCGCTGCTCGCCGCGTTGACCTTTCTGCTGATCTGGTTCGGCGTATTTCCCGGCCCGATCCTCGGCCCCATCCGGAGCGCCGTAGCGGGACTCGCCACCGCGCAAGCCGCCGGCACAGCGAATTCCCTCGCGAAAGGAGGTAACGATCCTCTGGCCGCGCGTTGAGCGGCCGAGCCGAACCACACCAGGCCCGTCCGATCGCCCACCGCCATGCAACTCGGCGGCTTCACGACCACCGCGCGCGTGATCGATCTCTCCGCTCTGGCGATGTTCCCTCCTCGCCACCGGCTGGACGGCCTACGGTGAACGCATTGAAAACCCCGTGAATTGCGTGCACTGTATGGCGATTCCAGCAGGCTCTCAAATCACCCTAACCGGCTGCTTAGTAACGGATTACGTCGCGGGCAAAGGCGCCGCCGGAACTGCGGTGAACCACTTCACCGCATTGACACCGGACGCCGATTCTGCGACGCTGGACTTCCGCAGTCCGATGGCCACGATCAAGGACGTTGCTGAGAAGGCCGGGGTATCGGCCGCCACTGTATCGTACGTATTGAACGAGTCGCGCAGGATGCGCCCGGAGACGGAGCAGCGTGTGCTCTGGGCGGCGCGGGAGCTCGGCTATCAGCCGAACACGTCCGCGCGCAGCCTGGCGCTCGGGCACAGCTCGATCGTCGGGCTGATCGTGCCCGACATGTTGAATCCGTTCTTTCCGGACGTGATGAAGAGCTTCCAATCCGAAGCCGCGCTCTACGGCATGGAGACGGTCGCGATCGACGGGAACAACGACTCCCACCGCACGCGCTACCACGTGGAGCGCCTGCTCAGCCTGCAGGCTCCGGCGATCGCCTTCCTGACTTCGCAGGTGGATGCCCCGCTGAAGGAGACGCTGGCGAAGCGGGGCGTGGCGGCGGTCTATTTCGGGTTCGACAGCGCGGGCGAAAAGATCTCCAATATTTCGGTGGAGCAGCGACAGGGCATCCGGCAGGCCATCGAGCACCTGAAGTCGCTCGGACACCGGAAGGTGGGGTTTGTCGGCGGGCCGGCGGACGGCATGTTCGCGCAGCGCCGCAAGGCGATCTTCCTCGAATGCGCGGCCGCGGCGGGCATGGAGACGCGCACGTTCGATTCCGATTTCACGGTGCAGGGCGGCTATTTCGGCTGCTCGCGCGTGCTCGGGAGCTTCGATGCCACAGCGATCCTGGCGGCGAACGACCTGATGGCGATCGGCGCTCTGCACTACGCCTACGACCGGCAGATTCCGGTGCCCGGCGCGCTTTCGATCATCGGCTTCGACGACATCATCTTCGCGCAGTACACCCAGCCGGCGCTGACGACGATCGCGATTCCGCGCGCGGAGATCGGGCGGCTGGCGTTCCAATCGCTGTGGAGCCTGATGCACGGCGCGCCCGGAGCGAGCCACGAGGTGGCGACGGATCTGGTGGTGCGGCAGACCACGGGCCCGGTGGCTCAATAGGGACCGCCCGTCCGGCGGCCGTTCCTTTTCACCGCGGAGGCGCCCGCTACGGGTGAACTCCGGACGCAGGGGTTACGTGGAGGAATACTGGCGGCGGAAGCTCGGCCGAAAGAGTTGACGGAACGAAGCCAATTGGGTCGGGGGTTGGTTGCGCGTCAACGGGTTGCGGGACGGGTTCGGCGTCAATCGGGTGGGGCGCGGGCTCGGCGGGATTTTCGATGGCGCTCTCGATGGGGGCGTCGAACTCCGGTTCGGCGGCGGCGAGTTCTTCTTCCAGCGCTTCGGCTTGGTCCTCCGGCTGGGCTTCCCGTTGGGCGCGGAGTTCGGCGAGTTCGCGGAGGGCCTCGCGGGTGGAGCGTTCGAGGGAGTTGATGCGGCGCTGGAGGCGCTCGAGCGGCTTGGAGAGGGCGAGGAACGCCTGACCGAGGGGGAACTTGCGGTCGAGTTCGTCCTTCGGATTGCGGAGCGGGGTGGCGGCGGTGACCTTGTGGTAGTGGCCCCAGAGCTGAACTTCGACGAAGGCCATGCGGCGGCTGATCCACTCGTTGCGGACGATGGCGTCGACGAGGTCGCGCTCGCGGGGCGTGGCGGGCTGGAACTCCTGGTGGTAGTCTTCGGTGAGCATTTCGAGCTCGTCGGGGTATTCGCCGCGGATGACGAGGTTCTCGGAGTAGAGCCCGGAACGGAAGGCGTTCATGCGGGAGTATTCCTTGCCGGCCTGGGTGCGGGGACCGGTGGACTTTTGCGCGTTGCGGCGGTTGGCCGCGATCTGTTTCTCGGATGCCATAACGATGTTTTT
>Ga0209062_1006543_pt1 | contig 10584 bp, 6 predicted proteins | sample Coa_R2_2_FD_187158 | JGI IMG/M metagenome (GOLD analysis project Ga0209062, IMG submission 187158) | Surface soil microbial communities from Centralia Pennsylvania, which are recovering from an underground coalmine fire - Coalmine... | ecosystem: Environmental > Terrestrial > Soil > Unclassified ...
GGCGAGTCGGCGGGAATCATGAAGTCTTCGAGCACGAGTTGGCTGTTGCTCGCGACGAGCACCGTGTCGACGAATTCCACGGCGGTCGGGCGCATGGCGAGGCTCGCCATCCTGCGGCCGCCGATCCGGTAGGGCGAAATGATCCGGCTTGCGCCGGCGAGGCGCAGCTTCGACTCGGCGTCGCGCCGGTTGGCGCGAGCGATGATGAAAAGATCGGGATTGAGCACGCGCGCCGAGAGCGTTACGTAGATATTTGCTTCGTCGCTGTCCATCGCGGCAAGCAGCCCGCGCGCGCGTTCGACGCCCGCCGCCCGCAGCGTCTTTGCGTCGGCGGCGTCGCCGTTGATGGTCGCAAAGCCCTCCGCCGCAGCGCGCTCCAATGAATCGGGCCGGATGTCGACGATCGCGAACGGTATGCCTTCCTGCGTGAAGAGGTTTGCGATCTCGCTGCCGACGCGCCCGAAACCGCAGAGAATGAAATGGCCCTGCATCTTACCGACTCTCCGGCGGCTGCGCTGTTGCCAGACGACGCTGCGTAACCGGCCCTCCAGCGTGTAACTGAGCAGCCGCAGCAGCGTGTAGGTCAGAACGCCGAACCCGACCGCAACGACCACGACGGTCCAAGATTTTCCGGCGACGTCCATCGGGGCGGGTTCGCCTCCGCCGATCGTGGTGATCGTCGCAATCGTCACGTAGAAGGCGTCGAACCACGACCAATGCTCGAGCAGAACGTAGCCGGTGGTTCCCGCGACGATGACGACGATCAGCAGGATCGTGGCCAGGCCGAGGCTGCTCGAGAGGCGCGGCGGCGATTCCAGCACGAGCCACCGCTACAGGATGGGAACGCCGGGCGCCGCGTCGCGGCGCGTCAAGCCGAGAACGCGCGGATCGTCGTAGATCTCGACTTTGCGCGCGTACGGCACAAAGCCGGTCCGCCGGTAGAAACCTAACGCGTTAGGATGGTCGAGCGTGCACGTGTGCAGCCAAAAACGCTCGATGGGATGGGACCACGCGATCTCCAGCGCGTGGTTCATCAGCCAACGGCCGGCGCCGGTCGAGATGAGCGGCGCCGCGACGCCGAAGAGGCCGATCTCGCACTCGCGCTCGACGCGGAAGTCGAGCTCGAGGAGACCTTCGTCGCCGTCCGGCGTCACGAGAAGGTAGATCTCAACGCGCGGGTCGGTGACGAATTCGCGAAGCTGCGCCTCGCTCATCAGCAGGCGTGCCGCCCAAAGATACTCGTCGCCGACGCGATGAAAGACCTCGTAGTAGCGTGGCAAATCCCCGGCTGCGAACCGCTCCAAGCGCCAGGCCGGCTCCTCGCGGGCCGGCCGCAACGGCGGTTTGGCGTCCATCTGCAAGAACGTTTGTGTGTTGGCGAGTTTTCCGCGGGGGACCGCGTGATAACCGTCAGGGAGCTCCGCTGTATTTATAACGCATTACCTTTTCCAAGTTGATCCCGCGAATTATGCCGTCGGCGTGATACGCGAGTCCCCATGAGTCGATCGAGGACATGTCGGGGAAGATGCAGGCTTCGAGCGTTTGATCGATGGCCTTTTTCTTGTACCATCCGCCGCCCGCGCCGGTCGTGCCGCCGAACTGGTCGGAACCGCCGAGATACGAGCAGTAACACGAAGCCGGGTTGCCGTTGCACGAGCCCACGGGCGGCTTGAGATAATATGCAAGCGCCGCCAGCGTCGGCTTGGTCGTATAGAGCGTGCTCAGCAAGATGTGAATCCGCGAGCTGTCTTTCTTGCTGGTGTACTGGCAGAACGTCCGGACGCCGGCGAGAAAGAGCAGCGACGGGCCGTTGCTGCCGTAAACCGCGCGCCGAACTTCGACCTCGCCCTTGGTCTGGCGGCAGTATGCGGCCGCGGCTTGTTCGGCCGGGTCGACTGCGCCGGCCGCCTGCAAGGGAGCGGCGGCGGTCTGCGGCGCGCTTGCCGCCGCGGATGCCGTCGACGGCGTTCCGGCGCCGCCGCAGCCGGCAACTGCGAAGATTCCGATGGCCGCAACCGCGGCAAAGGAGCATTTCATAGCAAATACCTCAGCGAGCGTAGTACCGGGCGGCATGCGAGGAGCCCTTTGCATGGTGTGGAGTAAGATGTCGCAATGGCACGCGGCGACTGCGTCTTCCTAACCGGCGCGACGGGATTTGTCGGCTCTCACATCCTGCGCGAGCTGGTCGCGGCCGGCTACGCGGTTCGCGCTCTCGCTCGCAACGCCGATGCGTCCGGTCCGGGCCCTTCTTCGGAGGTGGAGTGGATCGCCGGCGACCTGCGGACCGTCGGGGCGTTCGCGCGACGGCTCGACGGTTGCCGTTACCTCGTTCACTGCGCGGCGCTCTACTCGTTTGCTCCGCGCGATCGTTCGGCGATGAAGCACGTCAACGTCGACGCGACCGCAAGCTTGATGTCGGCTGCCCGCCTCGCCGGCGTCGAGCGCGCCGTCTTGACGTCGAGTTCGGCGACCGATGGCCATGCCGACAGCGGGTACCATCGCTCCAAGCTCGAGCAGGAACGGGCGGCGTTCGCCGGCCGCACGCCCGTCGTGGCGCTTCTTCCGACGGCGCCGGTCGGGCCGGGCGACGCCAAGCCGACGCCGACCGGCAGGCTCGTGCTGGACTTCCTTCGCGGAAAGATCGTTGCCAAAGCGCCGGGGCACGGTGGAATGAATCTCGTTGCGGTGGAGGACGTCGCGCGCGCCCATGTCGCCGCGCTCGAGCGTGGTGCGATCGGCGAACGCTACACCGTTGGGGGAGAGAACCTCACGATGGACGAGATTTGGAGGCTGCTCGCCGAGATCACCGGCCGGCCGATGCCGAGCTGGCGTGCTCCCTACGCGCTCGCGCTGGCGACGGCGTACGCCGACGAGCTGCGCTGCACCGTCACCGGCGCGACGCCTGCCGTACCGCTCGAAGGCGTCCGGCTCGCGCGCGAACGCATGTATGCCGATTCTTCGCCGGCGCGGCGCGATCTCGGCTACGAACCGACGCCGGTTCGCGCGGCGCTCGAACGCGCCGTGGAGTGGTACCGCGCGAACGCCTACCTATGAATTGAGAAAGGGCTTTCCTTCGTGCGCGACGAGCAGGTCGTGCATGTCGTTGGCGTGCTCTTCTTCCTGCGCTAAGATGCCCTCGAGCATGATGCGCGTCGTGGGGTCTTTGTCGCCGAAGAAGCGGATCAGCTCGCGATAATGTTCGACGGCGATGCGCTCGGCAATGAGGTTTTCCTTGATCATGTCGATCAGTTTCTCGGCGTGCCCGTACTCCGTCGCCGATCGGGTTTGTAGACCCTCGGGATTGAAGTTGGGGGTCCCGCCGAGCTGATTGATGCGCTCGGCGAGCTTCTCCATGTGCTCCCGCTCGTCGGCCGCATGCTCCGCAAATTCCGATTTGACGGCCTCGCTGTCGATGCCGACCGCCGCAACGTTATGCATCGTGTAGCGCAACACGCAGACGATCTCGGTAGCCAGCGCGGTCTGCAGCAGGTCGATGGTCTGCTTCACGTCGCCGCCGTAATTCTGCGTCACGGCGCCGCGTTCGATTTGCTCCCGGGCGCGGCGGCGAAGCTCGGTAACGTCGGATAAGAATGGCTGGCTCTGCGCCGTCATGGTGACTCCTCTACATCGAATGCTTGTGTAAGAGGCATGAGCCTACGACCGCAAGCAAAAGAACCCTTCGGTGAGCGAAAGTGCTGCGTCCGGCATAACCTTCGTGGCCGCGACCGGGCTTGAAGCACGCGCGCTTCGGCGCGAGATGCCGGCGGCCCGCGTCGTCCTCGCGGGTATCGCCCTGGAGCGGCTCGACGAAGAGCTCGGCGACGTCGTCGTCAGCTGCGGGTTAGCCGGGGGATTACAGCGCGGCTTGGCGACCGGAACGCTGCTCGTTCCACGTGAAGTGCTCCGGCCCACCGGCGATCTGCTGCGTTGCGATCCGGAGCTCGCCGAGCTCTTTGTGCGCCGCGCGCGCAGCCGCGGGATCGCGGCCGTCCGCGACCCGCTTCTGACCGCGGCGGAGATCGTGACCGGCGACGCGCGCGCGCTCTGGGCCGCACGCGGTTATGCGGGCGTCGATATGGAGAGCGGCCTCATTCGGGCCCCGCGCGTCGCCGTCGTCCGCGTGGTGCTCGACACGCCCGAGCGCGAACTCTCGCCGGAATGGCGCACGCCGCTGGCGGCCATGCTCAAACCATGGAACTGGTCGCAGGCTTTCTGGCTCGCGCGCGAGGCGCCGCGTGCGGCGGCACTCGCCGCACGGATTGCCGCCGCGGCGCAGAGCGCTTGAGCGCAGGGCATCGGGGCGCGGATGCGTATAACGAATCGATGGTAATTGAGCGGATCGAGTCTCCGGCCGACGTCAAGCAATTACGGCGCGAGGAAATAGACGTCTTGGCCAGCGAGATTCGGGATCTGCTCGTGCGGACGTGCGCCGTCAACGGCGGTCATCTCGCGCCGAATCTCGGCGTCGTCGAGTTGACGCTCGCGCTGCACCGCGTGCTGGACCTTCCGGACGACCGGCTCGTCTGGGACGTCAGCCATCAGACCTACGTGCATAAGATCCTGACGGGCCGCCGCGAGCGCTTTTCGACGCTGCGCAAGGGCGGCGGGATCTCCGGGTTTGCGATGCGCAGCGAATCGCCGTACGACCCGTTCGGTGCGGGGCACGCCAGCACGGCCGTGGCGGCAGCGCTCGGCATGGCGCACGCGCGCAATCTCGCCGGTGGCCGCGAAACCGTCGTTGCGGTACTGGGCGACGGCGCCCTGACCGGAGGTCTGGCTTACGAAGCGCTCAACAATGCCGGCGCGTTGCGCACGCAGTTCATGGTCGTTCTCAACGACAACGAAATGTCGATCGCGCCCAACGTCGGCTCGATCGCCTCGTACTTGTCGGTGCTGCGCAGTAAACCGTTTGCGAACTTCGTGCGTCGCACCGGTAAGGAAGTTCTCAAGCGCATTCCACTGGGGGCCGCGGCCAAGAAAGCGATCGAAGGAGCCGAGATCGGGGCGATGCACTTCATCGGGCCCTCGGAAAAAACGGCGGTCATCTTCGAGGAGCTTGGTTTTCGCTACATCGGCCCGATCGACGGCCACAATTACGACGTGCTAGTGGATGCGCTTCAAACGGCGAAGGAAATCGAGCGGCCGGTCCTACTTCACGTTCGTACGGTCAAGGGCAAAGGGTACGAGCCGGCGGAGCGCGACTCGCGTACGTTCCACGGGATCGGCGCCAACGCGTTCGAGCCGAGCAACGGCAGTAAGAAGAGCACGCCGGGCGCGCGACCGAAGTTCCAAGACGTCTTCGGCGACGCGATGATTGCGATGGCGGAAAAGGATCCGCGCGTCGTCGGAATCACTGCGGCAATGCCCGACGGCACGGGGCTGGCGAAGTTCGGCAAACGTTTTCCAGACCGGTACTTCGACGTCGGAATCGCCGAAGCGCACGCCGTGTGCTTCGCGGCCGGGATGGCGACCAACGGTCTCAAACCGGTCTGCGCGATCTACTCCACGTTTCTGCAGCGCGCGTACGATCAAATCGTCCACGACGTCGTCGTTCAAAATCTGCCCGTCGTGTTCTGCATGGACCGTGCGGGCTTCGTGGGCGACGACGGTCCTACGCACATGGGCCTCTACGACATCGCGTACTTGCGCACGCTTCCCAACGTGACGCTGATGGCGCCGCGCAACGAGGCGGAGCTGCTTCCGATGCTCGAGCACGCGCTTTCGCTCGACGCGCCGGCGGCGATTCGCTATCCGCGCGGCTCGACGAGCGGGCGCCACGACGCGCCGCTCGCGCCCCTCGTGCACGGCAAGGCGGAGGTCTTGCAACGCGGGCATACGGTCGCCGTCTTGGCCTACGGGACGACGGTGGACGTTGCGCTCGACGCTGCCATCGACGGCATCACCGTCGTGAACGCCCGCTTCGCCAAGCCGCTGGACGAAGCGCTCTTGCTCGACCTCGAACGCGACCATACGCACGTCTTTACGCTGGAGGAGCATTCGCTCGCCGGTGGATTCGGTTCGGCGGTTGCCGAGTTCGTTTCGGATCACGGTTTGAAGCTGCACGTGGAGCGTCTGGGGGTCCCCAACGTTTTGGTTCAGCACGACTCCCAAGACAAGCAGCGGGCACTTTTTGGCCTCACCGGCGAGTCGCTCGCCGCCCGGATCCGCAGCGTCATGCCCGGCGCCACGAACGGAGTCGCCACCGTCGAAGGGCCGGCGGTACGCGTAAAGCGCTAGCCCGCCTTCCTCGACACCCGAGCCGCCGGCGGCCATGCCTCCGACAAATATCAGAGGCGACTGAGAACTAAGCAGGGTTCCTTGACGCCCCCCGCGACGGGTGCTAAACTCGTGGCCTATGCCCCGGGGCGCATGAAAGCCGCCGAAAAGAGAAGGGCGAGACACCTCCGACTAGGGAGACCGTGTTTCGTCTTTTTCGCGTGCCCAAAAGGGCGCTAGCCTTCCTCTCGAGCCGCGCGGCGACGTGAGCGAAGGTCGCAATCATAAAATAGTTCGATCGATCAGCAAAGAAAGAGAGTAATGGCGAAGACGACAGCTCCGAAGTCCGCACCGAAGAGTTCACCGGAGACTGTCCCGAGTTCGCCGAGGGCTTCAAAAGGAAGGTCCAAGCGATCCGCCGTCGCGCCGCTCAAGGTTTTGGGCGACGGCAACGGTGCTTCGACCGTCATGCCCTCGACGTTCCCAATGCCGACGGGCGCGTTCACCATCGAACAGCGCCCCGAGCCGGGACCAAAACGCGAACGGTACTCATTCGGGAAGATTCCGCACGTCCTGGAGGTTCCCAACCTCATAGAGCTCCAGAAGGCGAGCTTCGACTGGTTCAAGACCGAGGGCTTGGCCGAGGCGTTCGCTTCGATCTCGCCGATCAAGGATTTTACCGGCAACCTTATCCTAGAGTTCGGCGAGCATTCGCTGGGCGAGCCGAAGTATTCGATCGAGGAATGCCGCGAGCGCGACATGACTTACAGCGCGCCGCTGCGCGTGCGCGTTCGCTTGATTACCGCCGAGTCCGGTGAAATCAAAGGCATCCCCGACCAGGAGATCTTCATGGGCGACTTTCCGCTCATGACGGACAAGGGCACGTTCATGATCAACGGCGCCGAACGGGTCATCGTCAGCCAGCTCGTGCGTTCGCCGGGCGTGTACTACAGCCAGGACGTGGACACCAACTCCCGTCCCACCTACAACGCAACGATCATTCCCAACCGCGGAGCTTGGATCGAATTCGAGACCGACAACGGCACCAAGAACGACGAAACCGAGGGGACCATCGGCGTTCGGATCGACAAGAACCGCAAGATCTACGTTTCGACGTTCATTCGCGCGCTGACCCGGCCGCAGCTCGGCTACGACTGGGAGAGCGACGAGGCGATCCTCAAGCTCTTTGAGGACCTCCCGCCGGAGGGCGTCGCAATCGTCCGTAATTCGATCGAGAAAGACCGCGACATCAAGACGCGCGAAGACGCGCTCAAGGAGATCTACAAGAAGCTGCGGCCCGGCGAGCCCGAGAACGCCGAAAACGCCGAGAAGCTCATCGAGTCGCTGTTCTTCGACGACAAGCGGTACGATCTGGCGGGCGTCGGCCGCTATAAGCTCAGCAGCAAGTTTCAGTACCGAATTGAGAATCCCGATCCGGAAGCGCGGGTCGAGCGGCCGCACGTTACGATCAACGAGTATTCCGACGCAGGTCTCACCGAGCCCAGAGCCATCGTTACCGCGAGCGACGACGGCGAAGTGGTCGACGTTTCCGACGTCTTCGACAAGGAGCGTCCGGAGCAGTCGGAGTGCGTCGTCACGATCCGCTATAAAGGCGGCTCGACCGTGGCCTACGATCTCTATCGCGAGCTAGGCATTCGCAAGGTGCTCGGCGTGCGCCCGCGGATCGCTCCCGGAATCGTTCGCGGCCAGCCGATCAAACGCGGCGACACTATCGGCGACGGCGCCCGCTGCCTGCTGCGCGAGGACATGATCGCGGTGATCCGCCGCCTGATCCGCGTTGCCGTCGGCATAGTGCAGAAGGACGACATCGATCACCTCGGCAATCGCCGAGTCCGTTCCGTCGGCGAGCTGCTGCAAAACCAGTTCCGCGTCGGCTTGCTGCGCCTCGAACGGGTCGTTCGCGAGCGCATGACGGTTCAGGACATCGAAACCGTCACGCCTCAGGCGCTCATCAACATCCGCCCGGTCGTGGCGGCGATCAAGGAGTTCTTCGGTTCGTCGCAGCTCTCGCAGTTCATGGACCAGACGAACTCGCTGGCCGAGCTGACTCACAAACGCCGGCTCTCCGCGTTGGGACCGGGCGGTCTCTCGCGCGAACGCGCGGGCTTCGAGGTCCGCGACGTCCACCATTCGCACTACGGCCGCATCTGCCCGATCGAAACGCCCGAAGGCCCGAACATCGGGCTCATCGGCTCGCTTGCGACCTACGCACGCGTCAATAAGTTCGGATTCATCGAAACGCCGTACCGCGTCGTGCATACCAACGACGCTCACGAGACGGTCGTGAGCGACGAGATCAAGTACCTTACGGCCGACAAAGAAGACGAGTACATCATCGCGCAGGCCAACACGCCGATCGACGCGGCGTCGCGCATCACCACCGACTCGGTGGTCTGCCGGTACGCCGAAGAGTACATCGAGGAGCCGGCGCCGCGCGTTCAGCTGATGGACGTTTCGCCGAAACAGATCGTCTCCGTCGCGACCGCATTGATTCCGTTCTTGGAGCACGACGACGCCAACCGCGCGCTCATGGGTGCGAACATGCAGCGACAGGCGGTGCCGTTGCTGCGGCCGTCGGCGCCCATCGTCGGCACCGGCATGGAGTACCGTGCGGCCAAGGACTCCGGGAGTCTGGTCGTCGCGGAAGAGGCCGGAACGGTGACGGCGGTGGACGCTAAGGGCGTCACCGTTCGCAACCGCGACGGCATCGAGAAGACCTACGAGCTGCTGAAATTCGTACGAAGCAATGCGGGCACGTGCATCAACCAGCGCCCGATCGTTGCCGTCGGCGACGACGTGGAGGCCGGCCAAGTTATCGTCGACGGTCCGTCGTCGGATCAGGGCGAGCTCGCGCTGGGCCAGAACGTGCTCGTCGCGTTCATGCCCTGGGAAGGCTACAACTACGAAGACGCCATCCTGATCAGCGAGCGTATGGTCAAGGAAGACCGCTTCACCTCGATCCACATCGAGGAATACGAATGTGAGGCGCGCGACACCAAGCTCGGACCGGAAGAGATCACGCGCGACATTCCTAACGTCGGCGAAGACGCGCTCAAGGATCTCGACGAGCGCGGCATCATCCGCATCGGCGCCGAAGTGCGTCCGGAAGATATCCTCGTCGGCAAGGTGACGCCGAAGGGCGAAACGGAGCTGACGGCCGAGGAGCGGCTGCTGCGCGCCATCTTCGGCGAAAAGTCGCGCGAAGTGCGCGACACGAGCCTCAAAGTCCCACACGGCGAGAAGGGCAAGATCATCGACGTCAAGGTCTTCTCGCGGGAGAACGGCGACGAGCTTTCGCCGGGCGTCAATCACCTCGTGCGCGTTTACGTCGCGCAGAAACGCAAGATTCTGCAAGGCGACAAGATGGCGGGGCGTCACGGCAACAAGGGCGTCATCGCCAAGGTCCTGCCCGAAGAGGATATGCCGTACCTCGAGGACGGTTCGCCGGTCGATATCGTACTCAACCCGTTGGGCGTGCCGTCTCGCATGAACCTGGGTCAGATCATGGAGACGCACCTCGGATGGGCGGCGCGCATGCTCGGCATGAGCGTCGCGACGCCGGTCTTCGACGGCGCGCACGCCGAGGATATCGCGGAGTGGCTGCAAGACGCCGGTCTTCCGGCCGACGGCAAGACGTGGCTTCGCGACGGCCGCACCGGCGAGCGCTTCTCGCGCCCGATCACCGTCGGCTTGATCTATATGCTCAAGCTCGCGCACTTGGTCGACGATAAGATCCACGCACGTTCGACCGGTCCGTATTCGATGATCACGCAACAGCCGCTCGGCGGAAAGGCACAGTTCGGCGGACAGCGCTTCGGCGAAATGGAGGTGTGGGCGCTCGAAGCCTACGGCGCTGCGTACACGCTCCAGGAACTCCTGACCGTGAAGTCCGACGACGTCGTCGGGCGCGTCAAGACCTACGAAGCGATCGTCAAGGGCGAAAACGTCATGGAGCCGGGCGTGCCGGAATCGTTCAAGGTGCTCATCAAGGAGCTCCAATCGTTGGCGCTCGACGTCAAGGTGCTCACCGAGAATCGAGAAGAGGTCGAAATTCGGACGCCCGAAGACGAGATGGCCGAATCGGAACGCCGCGAGTACGGTCTGCTCATGGGGGACGAACAAGCCGCCGTATCGCAGACGGCGGTCGCGACGCGCGAAGCCGTCGCCGAGGCTCCGGCCGAGGCGGAGGTGGAAGCCGAGGGCGAGGAAGAGGAAGAGGAAGAGATCGACGACAGCAAGCCGCTGGACGCGACCGCTCCGCTTCCCACGCCTCCGCCCGCGCCGCGAACGGCCGAGGTCGAATCCGAGGAGATCTTCGAGGAAGAAGAGCCCGCCGAGGAAGAGATC
>Ga0209062_1006544_pt1 | contig 10583 bp, 6 predicted proteins | sample Coa_R2_2_FD_187158 | JGI IMG/M metagenome (GOLD analysis project Ga0209062, IMG submission 187158) | Surface soil microbial communities from Centralia Pennsylvania, which are recovering from an underground coalmine fire - Coalmine... | ecosystem: Environmental > Terrestrial > Soil > Unclassified ...
CATGAAGGTCGAGTCGCGCTGGCAGTGGTATCGGCAGAATTCGATGTGGGATTTCGAGCCGGTGAAGACCACGAGCCGCGTCGCCGACGGCGACCTCACCATCGCCGCCGATCATCCTGCTCGCATCAGCTTCAACCCGCAGGCCGGCCGCTACCGGCTGGACGTGAAGTCGAGCCAGGCGGACGGGCCGATCACCTCGGTGCAGTTCGATGTTGGCTGGTATTCCGACGGCAGCGCCGACACGCCGGATCTGCTGGAGACCTCGATCGACAAGCCGGAGTACCAGTCCGGCGACACCATGACCGTGTCGGTGAACACGCGCATAGGCGGCAAGCTCACGGTCAACGTGCTCGGCGATCGGCTCTTGACCACGCAGACCGTCGACGTCAAGGAAGGCACCACCCAGGTCAAGATACCGGTGGGGAGTGATTGGGGCAGCGGCGCCTATGTGCTGGCGACGTTGCGCCGTCCACTCGATGCGGCCGCGCAGCGCATGCCGGGCCGCGCGATCGGGCTGAAATGGTTTGGCATCGACAAGAAGGCCCGCACGCTGGCCGTGAACCTGACGCCGCCGGCGCTGGTGCGGCCGAACTCGCCGCTGAAGATTCCGGTGAAGGTCACCGGGCTCAATCCGGGCGAGGACGCCAAGATCGTGGTTGCCGCGGTCGATGTCGGCATTCTCAATCTCACCAATTACAAGCCGCCGGCGCCTGACGACTACTATCTCGGCCAGCGCCGCCTCACGGCCGAGATCCGCGACCTCTATGGGCAATTGATCGACGGCATGCAGGGCACGCGCGGGCAGGTCAAGTCCGGCGGCGATGCCGGAGGCGAACTATCAGGCGCGCCGCCGACGCAGAAGCCGCTCGCGCTGTATTCGGGCATCGTGACGGTCGCCGCCGACGGCAGCGCCGAGATCGATTTCGACATCCCGGATTTCGCCGGCACGGCGCGCGTGATGGCGGTGGCGTGGAGCGCCACCAAGGTCGGCCGCGCCAACGTCGACGTCACCGTGCGCGATCCCGTGGTGCTGACCGCGACCCTGCCGCGCTTCCTGCTCAATGGCGATCGCGGCACCATCAGTTTCGATCTCGACAATGTCGAGGGCGCCCCCGGCGACTACACCATCAGCGTTAAGACCTCGGGGCTGGTGACGGTCGCGGGCAATCCGGCGACGACCATGCATCTGGCCGCCAAGCAGCGCAGCTCAACGACGCTGGCCGTGAGCGGCGGCGGGGCGGGGACGGCGCAGATCGACGTTGCCATCTCTGGGCCGAACGGGCTGACGCTCGGCCGGCATTACGCGCTCGACATCAAGCCCGCGACGCAGATCCTGGCGCGGCGCTCGATCCGGACATTGGCAAAAGGCGAGAGCCTGACGCTGACCTCGGACATGTTCTCCGACCTCGTGCCGGGCACCGGCACGGTGTCGCTGTCGGCGAGCCTGTCGACCGCGCTTGATGCGGCGACCATCCTGCAGGCGCTGGACCGTTACCCTTACGGCTGCTCCGAGCAGATCACCAGCCGCGCCATGCCGCTGCTCTATGTCAACGAGCTTGCTGCCGGCGCGCATCTCGCCATGGACGGCGATCTCGATGAGCGCATCCGCGGCGCCATCGAGCGGCTCCTCGCGCGCCAGGGCTCCAACGGCTCGTTCGGCCTGTGGTCGGCGGGCGGCGACGACGCCTGGCTCGATGCCTACGTCACCGACTTCCTCACCCGTGCCCGCGAGAAGGGCTTTGCGGTGCCGGACGTGCTGTTCAAGAGCGCGCTCGACCGTATCCGCAATTCCGTGGTGAATGCCAATGAGCCGGAAAAGGACGGCGGGCGCGATCTCGCCTATGGCCTCTACGTGCTCGCCCGAAATGGCGCCGCGCCCATCGGGGACTTACGCTATCTCGCCGACACCAAGCTGAACAACCTGGCGACGCCGATTGCGAAAGCGCAGCTTGCGGCGGCGCTGGCGCTGGTCGGCGATCGGCTGCGCGCCGAGCGCGTCTATGCGGCGGCACTCGACGGCCTCAATCCGAAGCCGGTGCTGGAATTCGGCCGCACCGATTACGGCTCGCAGCTGCGCGATGCGGCAGCGCTGGTCTCGCTCGGATCCGAGGGCAACGCGCCAAAGGCGACGATCTCACAGGCCGTCGCGCGGGTCGAGGTCGCGCGCGGACTGACGCCCTACACCTCCACGCAGGAGAATGCGTGGATGGTGCTGGCGGCGCGCGCGCTTGCCAAGGAAACGCTGGCGCTCAACGTCAACGGCGATGTGGTCAAGACCGCGCTGTATCGCAGCTACAAGGCATCCGAGATGGCGGTTCAACCGCTCAAGATCACCAACACCGGCGACGCGCCGGTGCAGGTGGTGGTGTCGGTCTCCGGCGCGCCAATGGTGCCGGAGCCCGCAGCGTCCAACGGCTTCACCATCGAGCGCAACTACTACACGCTTGACGGCAAGCCGGCCGATGTCAGCAAAGCCAGGCAGAACGACCGCTTTGCGGTGGTGCTCAAGATCACCGAGCCCAAGCCGGAATATGGGCACATCATGGTGTCGGATTATCTCCCCGCCGGGCTCGAGATCGACAATCCGAACCTGGTGTCCTCGGGTGATAGCGGCACGCTGGACTGGATCGAGGACGGCGTCGACGCTGCGAACACCGAGTTCCGCGACGACCGCTTCACCGCCGCGATCGACCGCGCCACCGACGCCAAATCGGTGTTCACGGTCGCCTATGTCGTGTGCGCGGTCTCGCCAGGCAAATACGTGCTGCCGCAGGCCTATGTCGAGGACATGTACAACCCCTCGCGCTACGGCCGCACCGGCACAGGGGCTGTGGAGGTGCGGGCGGCGAAATGAGCGATGAGTTGGAGCACGCGGCCGCGCCGCACACTCAGCCGTCATGCCCGGGCTTGACCCGGGCATCCACGTCTTCCTTGCGCTCCCGTGGCAACGACGTGGATGGCCGGGACAAGCCCGGCCATGACGGAGGCATACGGCGGAAAGCGATGCGTCTCGCGGCGATCGCCGCCGCCATGCTCATTGTCGCCACCACCATCTTCATCACCTGGGCCATCTCCCTCGGCCCGCTGCCGCTGGAGCAGGCGCGCGCCGTCTCCACCACCATCGTCGACCGCAACGGCAAGCTCTTGCGCGCCTACGCCATGGCGGACGGGCGCTGGCGGCTGCCGGTCGATGCCAAAAAGGACGTCGATCCGACCTATCTCAATCTGCTGCTCGCCTATGAGGATCAGCGGTTCTACTCGCATGATGGCGTCGACCCGCTGGCGCTGATGCGCGCTGCGTTTCAGCTGGTCACGAGCGGCCACATCGTCTCCGGCGGCTCGACCATCACCATGCAGCTGGCGCGGCTGATGGAGCCGCGGCGCGAGCGCTCGCTGTCGGCAAAGCTGCGGCAGATCGTCCGGGCGCTGGAGATCGAGCGCGAGCTGAGCAAGGACCAGATCCTCAATCTCTATCTCGCGCTGGCGCCTTACGGCGGCAATCTCGAGGGCATCCGCGCCGCATCGATCGCCTATTTCGGCAAGGAGCCGAAACGGCTCTCGCTGCCGGAGGCTGCGCTCCTGGTGGCGCTGCCGCAATCGCCGGAGACCCGCCGGCTCGACCGTCATCCCGACGCCGCGCGGGAGGGGCGCGATCGCGTGCTCGATCGCATGGTCGAGGAGCATCGGATCTCCGTTGACGACGCGGCGCAGGCCAAGACGGTGCCGGTGCCGCGGATGCGGAAAGCCATGCCGATCCTGGCGCCGCATTCCTCCGACCAGGCGATTGCCGTGACGAAGGACACGCCGGTCATCAGGCTGACGCTGGATGCGAACCTGCAGAAGGTGCTGGAGCCGCTGGCGCGCGATCGTGCGCAGGCGCTGGGGCCCAACATCTCCGTCGGCATCATCGTGGTGGACAATGAGAGCGGCGACGTGCTCGCGCATGTCGGCTCGGCCGATTATTTCGACGAGACGCGGGCAGGGCAGGTCGACATGACGCGCGCGGTGCGCTCGCCGGGCTCGACCCTGAAGCCGTTCATCTATGGGCTCGCCTTCGAGGACGGCTTTGTGCACCCCGAAAGCCTGATCGATGACCGGCCGATCCGCTTCGGCAATTACGCGCCGGAGAATTTCGATCTCACCTATCAAGGCACGGTGCCGGTGAAGCGGGCCCTGCAGCTGTCGCTCAACGTGCCCGCGATCGAACTGCTCGACCGCGTCGGCTCCAGCCGGCTGGCGGCGCGGCTGCGACAGGCCGGCGCCAACCTCGTGCTGCCAAAGGACGAGGCGCCAGGGCTTGCGATGGGGCTCGGCGGCGTCGGCGTCACCTTGCAGGATCTCGCGATGCTCTATTCCGGGCTGCCGCGGCTTGGCACCACCAGGCCGCTGCGGGAGATCATGGGAAAGGACGACGCCCGCGAGCCGTTGAGGCTGATGGACAAGGTCGCGGCCTGGGACGTCGGCAATGTCCTGCTTGGAACACCGCCGCCGGAAAACGCGCCCCAGCACCGCATCGCGTTCAAGACCGGGACCAGCTACGGCTACCGTGACGCCTGGTCGGTCGGCTTCGATGGGCGCATGACCATCGGCGTCTGGGTCGGCCGCCCCGACGGGGCCTCGGTTCCCGGCTTGATCGGGCGCAATGCCGCCGCGCCTATCCTGTTCGACGCCTTCGCCCGCAGCGGCAAAGTGCCCCAGGCCTTGCCAAAACCGCCCAAGGGCGCGCTGGTCGCCACCAATACAAAATTGCCGCTGCCGCTGCGCCGGTTCCGTCCCCTAGGGGAACTGGTGCGGACGGGCGGAGAACAGGCCGTTCACATCCAATTTCCCCTCAATGGCTCCCGGATTGCTGTGGATCGCGCGGGTGGGGCGGACAGCGCAACCATGCCGGTCAAGGTATCAGGCGGGGTTTTGCCCATGACCATGCTGGTGAACGGGCTCGCAGTGGGCGAAATCGACGGCCGCAGGCAGCGCCTGGTCGATCCGCCCGGGCCGGGCTTTGCCCGCCTGACGGTAATCGATGCGACTGGCGCGGCCGACACAGTCGTCGTGAGAATACAATAGTTCCGGCTTAAGCGGTTGTGGAGGATGGTGGTTTCAGCGTATGCGGAACCATGGTCGAGACCTACACCCGCCCCCGTTTTGGCGCCGGACGCGAGCAAAAAAACCTGGTCAATCCGGGCAGCCGGCTGGCGCGCGCCATTGACTTCGTCACCGGCAGCCACGCCCGCGCCGTGGCCTTCCTGTTGCTCTGCGGCCTGCTTCTGTTCCTGCCGGGATTCTTCAGAATTCCGCCTGTCGATCGCGACGAGGCGCGCTTTGCGCAGGCGACCAAGCAGATGGTCGAGACCGGCGACCTCGTCGACATCCGCTTCCAGGGCGACGTGCGCTACAAGAAGCCGGTCGGAATCTATTGGATGCAGGCGGCCGCCGTCGAAGCTGCAGGCGCGCTGGGGCTTCCCGGCGCACAGCTGCGCATCTGGGTCTACCGGATTCCCTCGCTGATAGGCGCGATCGGCGCCGTGCTGCTCACCTACTGGACTGCGCTCGCCTTCGCGACGCGCCGCGGTGCGGTGCTGGCGGCGCTCTTGATGTGCAGCTCCGTGCTCCTCGGTGTTGAAGCAAGGCTTGCCAAGACCGATGCAATGCTGCTGCTCACAGTGGTGGCCGCAATGGGCGCGATGGCGCGGCCCTATCTGTCGTGGCAGCGCGGCGAGGACGAGGCGCATCCGCCCTGGAGCTCGCCCGCGATCTTCTGGACGGCGCTCGCAGCCGGCGTCCTGATCAAGGGGCCGCTGATCCTGATGTTCGCAGGCCTGACCATTGTCACGCTCGCGATCCTCGACCGCAGCGCCGCCTGGCTGTGGCGGCTGCGTCCGGTCTGGGGCCTGATGTGGATGCTGGTGCTGGTGCTGCCCTGGTTCATCGCCATCTTCTGGAAAGCGGGCGATGCGTTCTTTGCCGATTCCGTCGGCGGCGACATGTTGAGCAAGCTCGGCGCCCAGGAATCCCATGGCCTGCCCCCCGGGGTCTATCTGGTCCTGTTCTGGATCACCTTCTGGCCCGGCGCGCCGCTGGCCGCCATGGCCGCGCCTGCGGTGTGGCGGGCGCGGCGCGAGCCCGGCGCGCAATATCTGCTGGCCTGGCTGATCCCGTCCTGGATCGTGTTCGAGGCGGTGCTGACCAAGCTGCCGCATTATGTGCTGCCGCTCTATCCGGCGATCGCAATCCTGACGGCGGGTGCGATCGAGCGGCGCGTGCTGTCGCGCTCCTGGCTGATGAAGGGCTCGGCCTGGTGGTTTGCGATCCCCGCAATCACCTCGCTGATCGCGGTGATTGGCGCGATCTGGGCGACGCGTCAGCCGGCATTCCTGGCCTGGCCCTTCGTGGCGGGCTCGCTGATCTTCGGGCTGGCGGCGTGGTGGCTCTATGACGACAACCGGGCCGAGCAGTCGCTCTTGAACGCGCTGGTCGCTGCGCTGTTTCTCGCCTTCACGGTCTATGGCGTGGTGCTGCCGTCGCTGACGCCTCTGTTCCCCAGCGCCGAGATTGCGCATGCGCTGCGCAACGTCCGCTGTGTCGGACCGAAGGCGGCCGCGGCCGGCTTCCAGGAGCCAAGTCTCGTCTTCATGACGGGCACCGCGACCTTGCTGACCGACGGCTCGGGCGCGGCCGATTTCCTCAACCAGGGAAGTTGCCGCTTTGCACTGGTCGAGGCGCGCACCGAGCGCAACTTCGCGCAGCGGGCCGAGGCCATCGGCCTGCGCTACAACGTCTATAGCCGGATCGAGGGTTTCAACATCTCGCAGGGGCGGGCGGTGACGATCTCGATCTTCCGTTCCGAAGGTACGGAGTGATGTCGACCTCCGTCGCCACGCTCGAAAATCGCAACTATGCCGTCCAACTCCTTGTGCTGCTGCGGCTGTCAGTCGTGCAGCTCGTGCGGGCGCCGACCCACACCCGACGTGCCGTTGCTGCGCGGCGGTTCGGACGCGATGCGTTGCTGGTGCTCGGCGTTGGCGGTGTCGTGGTCGTCGCGCTGATGTTCGGCTTCGATGCGACCGAGATCGCGATGGTGCCGCCACGCGGCAGCCCGGGCGTTTGGTGGGCGCGCGCCTTGACCGATTTTGGCAAGGATACCTACGTGCTGACGGCCCTGTTCGCGGCGCTGATCGTGATCGTGCTCGCTTTGCCGCTGCGCCATGGCGCCTCGCGCGCGCGGCTTTTGCGCTTTGCCACGCATCTCCAGTACATCTTCGTCTCCGTCCTGTGCGCGAACCTCCTGACCGAGGTGCTGAAATACGCCATCGGCCGTGGCAGGCCCTTTGTCGGCGGCAAGGCCAATCCATTCAATTTCATGCCATTTGCCGGCACCGAGCCCTATTTCAGCCTGCCGTCCGCACATGCGGTGACCGCTTTTGCACTCGCCTTTGCGGTCGGCGCGATCTGGCCGCGGATGCGGCTCGTGATGTTTGCCTATGCGCTCCTGATTGTCGTTACCCGGCTGGTGCTGCTCGCTCATCATCCGAGCGACGTCGTGGCGGGCGCTGTGATCGGCATCGTCGCATGCGTTGCCGTGCGCTACTGGTTTGCCGTGCGCCGGCTCGGCTTTGCGATCCGAAACGACGGCCAAATTGTCCCGATTTGAGATGATTTAAGGGGTTGCCCGCGCCGCCTCCGCCCCATAAGAAGCACGCGCCGCGGGGCGATTTGCTAAGGGCGCGGCCAGCCAACCCAGGGACGAGCGTCGATTGCCTTCCACCGAGACAGCGGTTTCCATCGTCGTCCCCGTCCGCAACGAAGCCGACAACATCCTCCCGTTGATCGAGGAGATTTCGGCTGCGCTCGATGGCCGCTGGGCCTACGAGATCATCTACGTCAATGACGGCTCGACGGATGCAACCGCGGAACGGCTCAGCGAGGCCATGACGCGCTGGCCCAATATCCGCCAGCTCAAGCATGCCGCCTCGGGCGGCCAGTCGGCCGCGGTGCGCAGCGGCGTGCGCGCCGCGCGCGGGTCGATTGTTGCGACGCTTGATGGCGACGGTCAGAACAACCCGGCCTTCCTGCCGCAACTGATCGCAGCCGTTGAGCAGGGCGGCGCGAAGGTCGGCCTGGCCGCCGGCCAGCGCGTCGGGCGCAAGGACACCGGGTTCAAGAAGTTCCAGTCGCGCGTCGCCAATGCCGTTCGAAGCTATATTCTGAGCGACGGCACCCGCGACACCGGCTGCGGGCTCAAGGCATTCCGCCGCGAGGTGTTCCTGATGATGCCCTATTTCGACGGGCTGCATCGCTTTCTGCCGGCGCTGGTGCGGCGGGAGGGCTTCGATGTCGCCTATGTCGACGTGATCGATCGTCCGCGGCGCGCGGGCGTGTCGAATTACGGATTCTTCGACCGTCTCTGGATCGGGATCCTGGACCTGTTCGGCGTCTGGTGGCTGATCCGCCGCAAGAAGCCGACGCCCGTTGCGACCGAGGTGACGTGATGCTGATTCAATACGGGCAGGCACTGAGCAATTATCTCTACGATATTTTCGTCGCCAAGTTCGACTTCTGGCTGGCGTTCGGGCTGATTGCGCAACTTGCCTTTGCCGCGCGCTTCCTGGTGCAGTGGATCGCAAGCGAGCGCGCGGGACGAAGTGTGGTGCCGCTGGCGTTCTGGTTCTTCTCCATCGGCGGCGGCCTGCTGACGCTGATCTACGGCCTGGTCAAACGCGAGCCGATCATCATCATCGGACAATTGGCGTCGAACATCATCTATGTCCGCAACCTCATGCTGATCTACAAGAACCATGCAAAAGCATCGGAGACGCTCGATCGGTGAGGGCGTGCTTGCTGCCGTCACCTCGAGGCGGCGCCAGTAAACACCTCTCCCCAGCGGGGAGAGGTCGGATTGCACCCGGCGATGCGCAGCATCGTCCGGCAGCAATCCGAGTGAGGGGCCGCAGCTCTATCGAGAGACCGTAAGCCCTCACCCGATTTGCTGCGCAAATCGACCTCTCCCTTCGGGAGAGGTGAACCCGCGGCTCAAATCGATTGAATAAATCCCAGCGCGCTTCAGGCCTTGTTGAACGCCGCAAATCCGCACTCCAGATCGGCCTTCAGATCATCGACATTTTCCAGGCCGATATGGAGCCGCACGGTCGGGCCCTCCGGCGCCCATCTGGTGGCGGAGCGGTACTCCGCGCAGTCGAAGGGAATGGCGAGGCTTTCGAATCCGCCCCAGGAATAGCCCATGCCGAACAGGGTCAGGGCATCGAGGAAGGCATCGACTGCGGCTTGCGGCTTCTTTTGAAGCACGATGCTGAACAGGCCGGAGGCGCCGGTGAAATCCCGCTTCCAGATTGCGTGGCCCGGATCGCTCTCCAGCGCCGGGTGCAACACCCTGACGACCTCGGGCCGCCCCTGCAGCCAGCGCGCCACTTCGAGAGCGGACCGGTAGTGTTGCGCGAGCCGCACCGACAGCGTGCGCAGGCCGCGCGTTGCCAGGAAAACATCGTCGGGACCCGCGCAAATGCCGAGCAGTTGGGTGGTCTGCTGGACCGTCGGCCATGCGGCGGCATTGGCCGAGATCGTGCCGAACATGATGTCGGAATGGCCGCCGATATATTTGGTGCCGGCCTGGATGCTGATGTCGACGCCTTGCTCCAGCGCGCGGCGAAACAGCGGCGTGGCCCAGGTGTTGTCGTCGATGACAAGCGCGCCGCGCGCATGCGCCGCATCGGCGATGGCGCGGACATCGGGCATTTCGAAGGATTGCGAGCCCGGCGCCTCGACAAATACGGCCCGGGTATTCGGTTTGAACAGCGTCTCGATGGCCGCGCCGATCAGGGGATCGAAAAAAGTGGTTTCGACGCCAAGACGCGCGAGCACGGTGTTGCAGACGTTGCGCGTCGGCCGGTAGACATTGTCGCAGACCAGGACGTGATCGCCGGCCTTGAGCACCGACAGCAGGGTCGTCGAGATGGCGGCAAGTCCCGACGGGGTGATCGCAACGCCGGCGCATTGCGGCCCCTCGAGGGCCATCAACGTCTGCTGAAAAGCCTTGGTCGTCGGCGTGCCGTAGCGGCCGTAGCGGTACTCGCCCATATGGGCATGCAGGTCGGCTGCCGTCGGGTAGAGCACGGTGGAACCATGAACGACCGGCGGATTGACAAAACCCTTCTGCGCCTTGGTGTCGCGACCGGCGGTCACGAGCCGCGTTTCCGGTTGTTGGGGATGGCCTGATCCGGTGTCGTTCAAGGAGCTCATTCTTTCGTCGCTACCCAAGGTTTTGCTCGCCGCTTGTGGGCGAAGGGCCGGCGTGGCGGGCGGAATTGTTAATAACAGGACATCGAAGAGGTGCGTCAACCCCTTGACCCCGACGGCCAGTCGTTCTGTGATGCAGGGGAGCTATTCAGTCGCCGCACGTTGAGGGGCTTGCCGCGACCTTCGATCCATTGCTTTGACCATTGGGGCGTTAACCGTCTTTGGTTTGACGTTTGCCAGGGGATCACAGGCCTTTGGGATCGTGGGACTGGGCATCGAGGGCTGGCCCCATCGACGTTGCACGCATTGGATTAGTGAACGTACCCAAGGACCCC
>Ga0209062_1006549_pt1 | contig 10574 bp, 8 predicted proteins | sample Coa_R2_2_FD_187158 | JGI IMG/M metagenome (GOLD analysis project Ga0209062, IMG submission 187158) | Surface soil microbial communities from Centralia Pennsylvania, which are recovering from an underground coalmine fire - Coalmine... | ecosystem: Environmental > Terrestrial > Soil > Unclassified ...
GCTGGATCCTCATGGGTAAGTCCATGCACCATGACACGACCACGCTGGCGAAGTACGTTCCCGACCTCGCCAAAGACAAATTTCACGTCTGGATTACGAAATATCACTACGTTCCCATGGTCGTGCTCGGCCTGATTCTGCTCGCCATCGGTGGCCTGCCCTTCCTGATGTGGGGAATTTTCCTCCGTACGGTTGTTGGTTTGCATGCGACCTGGCTGGTGAACTCCGCGACGCATACCTGGGGCTCGCGCCGCTTCGTGACCAAAGACCTCTCCACCAACAACTGGTGGGTAGCGATTCTGACTTTCGGCGAAGGCTGGCACAACAATCACCACGCGCATCCGACTTCAGCGGCCCACGGCCTGCGCTGGTATGAAGTGGACATGAACTGGTACGGCATCTGGGCCTTGAACAAGCTCGGATTGGCCAAGCAGGTCTATCGCGTGAAGCTTGATGAGTTGAAGAAAAAAGATGAGTTGAAGAAGAAAGAAGAAGAGCTGAAAGAAAAGCTCACCGCCGCGCCGGTGCCGGAGTTGGCGGCAGCGTATTCCGCATCGGGCGACTAAAGTTCACTAAATAATTCAGATGGATGTCCCACTCTTTCGGGCTTTTGCGAAAGGGTGGGTTCACTTTTAGGGCGAAACTTCGTAAACAGTGCCATAGGATGCGCCATTCGTGGTTTTGCCGCCGCGCTGTGTCGTTCCAAATACATTTCCCAGCCCGTCAGGTGTGAGACCTCCAACTGGAAGTTCGCCGTCGACACAATTTGCACGCTGACAAAACGAATGAAGTGCAGATATCTTGCCGCTGGATCCGATGCGATATAGCACACCTAAATTCGTGGTTCCGCCGAAGACAGTAGTTCCATAAATAGAATTTGTATTCGGATCTAATAAAACGCCAGAAGCCGGTCCTCCCCCATTTATACCAGCAAAACTGTAAAAACTAGCTGATCCACCACCTTGGGCGCTTAGCTTTAGAATTGCACCGAAGTTACCCAATGGGCCCCCTTCTCCAATGGGAGCGTACAAATTTCCCGCAGAGTCGAAACTGACGTCTCCCCCAGGTGTACGGTATGAACCTCGGAGAGCATATAGCACTTTTTCACCCCATGTACCCGAGTTTGGTGAAAGTTCATACACCGTGCCTTCGCCTTGTATTCGTGGAAATCCACCCCAAACGGTTGTTCCGTAGAGGTTGCCGGCTGCGTCGAAAGTTACTCCCGATGCAGGCATGTTACCATCTGGACAGATTTGATCGCTGCCACCCACGCAGAAGTTATACAAAATACTTTCCATCCAATTGTCTGCGCTCGGAGTTAGTTCAAACACCACTCCTCCGGCAATGAGCGATGTAGCCCCCATACCACCACTGAGTGTTGTCCCGTATAGATTGCCAAGACCATCGGTCGTTAGCGAGCCTTGCGACGGAAATGAGCCATCGAGGCAAATGCCGTTTGCCAATTGTTCACAGAAACTGTAAAGCACCGTTTGCATCCAGGCCCCGCCTGGAGCAGAGGGAGGCGACAACTCAAACACAATTCCACAACCCGTCTTATTGGTGGGACATGAAGTCGTGCCGCCATAGATCGTCGTGCCAAACAAATTTCCCGCAGCGTCAAGGATCAGCGCGCTTTCTGGCATCTGTCCGTCGTAGCATTGGCTGCCCACGCGATTTTCGCAAAAGCTGTAAAGAACGCTCTCGTTCCATGTGCCATCGCTATTAGGAGATAACTCGAAAACAGTGCCGCATCCCCCATAAGGTCCGCAATCGTGTGTACCGCCGGCGACTGTCGTTCCGTAAAGGTTTCCAGCGGAATCACGGATCAGGGTGGCAATCGGATACGCCCCGTCACTAGCTTTTGGCCCTTTAAAGTTGTAGAGAACTTTATAGTGCTGCGCCAAGGCAGCGGTTGAGTAGGCGATCACAAAGGTGGCGGCAATAAATTGAAGATAGCGGTTCATTGGCAACTCCTGCACTGCGAAAAACCACATAAATATATAACTCATGGGAATGCATTGCCAGAAGCCGAAAGTCTCCAGTTTAGTTAGGTGCTGCGCGTTCGGCGTGCCGCATAAAATAGTGGGAAACATCGCACGCAGTCGAAGCATCGTGCCCACCCTTCGAACCCCGCGAAGGGTGGGCAACCATGCTCCAGATGACACTTCTCAATGAGAAAGAATGACTGAAATCCCCACCCTGTCGCAAGAGACGCGACAAGGGTGGGGCACCCAGTTAGAATCACTCCATGCGCATTTCCAGCCGCCGCAAGGCGACGATCACCTTTCTCGTCCTGGGGGTGACGCTCGCTTCCATCGCGGTGGCCGTCGGTTTTGGCTGGATCATTTTCAACTGGCGCGAAGGCATTAAAGTTTTTCTCGGCATCATCTTTTTCGGGGCCATTTCCGCCGGGCTGATTCTCAATACAATTTTTCTCGTCCGCGAAATCAAACGCAATGAGCAGCACGACAGCTTTATCAACGCCGTCACCCACGAACTGAAGACGCCGATTGCTTCGATTCGCCTTTATCTCCAAACCCTGCAAAGCCGCGAAGTGGAGGAAGCCAAGCGCAAAGAGTTTTACCGGCTCATGCTCGACGATTCGGACCGTTTGCTGAAAACGGTGGAGCAGGTGCTGAAGGCGGGCGAGGCTATCCACAAGAAAACGCCGCCAGAGCGCGTGCTGCTGGATTTTGGCGGGCTGGTGCGCGAGTGTGTGGAAATGGCCCGCACACGCCATCATTTATCGGAAGAGCATTTGCAATTTCAGTTGTCGAGCAACAGTGAAGGCGCGGGCGTGCTCGGCGATGGAGAAGAGTTGCGCACGGCCGTTACCAACATGATTGAGAATGCGATCAAATATTCGGGTGAAAATATTGATGTGGCCGTGCGTGTGGATACGCCCGACACCAAGCGAGTGATTTTGAGCGTGCGCGATCACGGCGTGGGCATTCCCGCGAACGAACTCAAACGAATTTTTAAGCGTTTCTATCGCGTTCCCAGCCGCGCTCTGGGGCAGGTGAAAGGCACCGGGTTGGGGTTGTTTATCGTGCGTTCGATTGCCAAGAAGCATGGCGGGAGCGTGTTCGCGCAGAGTCCGGGCGTGGGGCAGGGAACGACGGTGGTGATGGATTTGCCGCGAAGGCTCTCTCCGGTGCGGCCTTCGTAAGTACAAATATAAGTATGAGCCGCGTTCTTATCGTCGAAGATGAAGCGCATATCGCGCAGGGACTTCGGTTTAATCTCGAAGCCGAAGGACACAACGTCGTTGTGGTCGGTGATGGCGAAAGCGCGCTGGAGTTGTTGCTGAAACCGAAAAACGGCGACAAAGCGCCTAAGGAATTTGACGCGGTCGTTCTCGACGTTATGCTTCCCGGCAAAGATGGATTCGCAGTTGCCGCCGAGCTTCGCGCCGCTAAAAAATTTGTTCCCATCCTGATGTTGACCGCGCGGGGCCGCCCCGAAGATGTGCTGAAAGGCTTCGCTTCCGGCGCGGACGATTATTTACCGAAACCATTCGAGTTGGCGATTTTGTTAGCCCGCCTGCAAGGGTTGCTGCGCCGCAGCGAATGGATGCAGCAGAGCCGCGAAAACACTTCCACAGAAAACGAACAGAATCCCACCGCAAAAGTCGCGGAGTACGGCGTATTTACCTTTGGCGGGCGCACCATTGATTTCGGCAAGCTGGAATTGCGGGTCAAAGAGAACGTCATCCATCTCACTTTGATGGAAGCCGAATTTCTGCGTCATTTGATTGTCAATCAAGGGCGTGTCGTATCGCGCAAATCAATTTTGGAAGAAGTATGGGGACTGCACGAAGACACAGACACGCGCGCCATTGACAACTTCGTCGTCCGGCTGCGCCGTTATCTTGAGGATGATCCGGCGCACCCGCGCTATTTGCTCACCGTCCGTGGCGTGGGATATCGCTTCGTACCTGAGCCGTAAACCGGAAAACCCGCCGCTATGAGAAGAAAGACTCTAGACAACTACAGTGAATAAGTTTATTAACTATGCAGTGTAGTCGCTTTCCTGCAAGCTTAAGCCGTTCGTTTGCATAATCGTGATCCCATAAAAAATTGTTTTCCTTTCCCATCCCAGGAGGATGCTAATGAAAGAGAGTTCCGGCATGAGGATGTTCACGGGCCTCGCAGCGGCCTGTATTTTGTTGGGTTCTGTAGCTTCCGCGGAAGTGCAACGCGGCGCGCAGGTGACCCGCGAAGTTAAACACGATGTTTCGCAACCACTCCGCGAGATGGCCAAGAACGCTCCCAAGCCAGCCGCCGGACAGGTGGAAATGCGTGAGCATCGTTCCCCCAAACATATTTTTAACGTGACGCCCGGAGCCGATCCGGTGGTGCAGGAAACTTACAGTTCTGAAGTTTCGACGGTGAAAGGTTTGAGCTTTGACGGAGTGGATGGGAACGAAGGCGGCGCGATTCCTCCGGACACGAATGGTTCCGTGGGCGCGACGCAGTACGTCGAAATCACCAACTTTGACTATGCGGTCTATGACAAATCTGGCAACCAGATTCTGGCTCCGACGCGGATCAATGTTATCTGGGCTGGATTTGGCGGCCAATGCCAGCAGTACAACGGCGGCGACCCGATTGTTCTGTGGGACAAGCTGGCGCAGCGCTGGCTGGTGGAGCAGTTGGAGTACACCACTACCAACCAGGTTTGCGTCGCAGTTTCTACGACTTCGGACGCAACCGGCAGCTACAACCGCTATGTCTTCAATTTCGGCGGCAACCTGCCGGATTATCCGAAGCTTGCGGTTTGGCCGGATGCTTATTACCTCTCCGTGAACTCCTTCGGTTTTGGTTACGGCGAGCCTTGCGCTCTTGACCGCACGGCCATGCTGGCCGGACAAGCTGCCACCATGGAGTGCTTCACTCCCAACGCTGCGAACTTCAGCTTCATGCCTTCCGACTTGGATGGTGCGACTCCGCCTCCGGCGGGTGAGCCGAACCACTACGTAGAACTGGGCAACAACACCAGCACTTTGAACGAATACGAGTTCCACGTGGACTTCTCCAATTCCAACAACGCCACCTTCACCGGCCCGAACGTGATCAAGGTTCCGGTCTATACCACGCTGTGCGGTGGCGGCGGCGGATCTTGCATTCCCCAGCCCAGCGGCGGAGCGCTTCTTGATGGTCTTGGCGACCGCCTGATGTACCGCCTGGCTTATCGCAACTTTGGCGATCACGAGTCCATGGTGGTCACGCATTCGGTGGCGCCGAACAAGAACTCGACTGCGGCTTCGGACGTTCGCTGGTACGAACTGCGCGCAACTCCGGGTGGAACGTTCTCGCTCTATCAATCGGGAACTCTGCAACACCCAACCATCAGCATCTGGATGGGTAGCGTCGCCATGGACAAGATGGGCAACATGGCGTTGGGCTTCAGCGCGAGTAGTTCCACGCTTGATCCGAGCATCGCCTACACCGGACGCCTGGCCACCGACAAACTGGGAACTATGGAAGCTCCGGCGGTGATCGTAAAAGGAACCGGAATCCAACAGGGCAGCAATCGTTGGGGAGACTACAGCAGCATGAGCCTGGATCCCGCTGACGACTGCACCTTCTGGTACACCCAGGAATATGGCAAGACGAACGGAACGAATTGGGCGACGCGCATCACGTCGTTCAAGTTCAGGAACTGCCAATAAGTTGTAGGTGAATTTTTCTAAATGCTCGCTGGGCGCAAGCTCAGCGGGCTTTTTTATTTTGAAGGGAATAAGGAATTTACTGCGGATGGAGCGATGCGCCTTCCGCCAGCGCGCGCAATACTTTCAGGAAACTATTCGCTGCTTGTTCATCTCCCAGAGCTTCGAGAGGAAGAGTCGCGGCCAGATGAGGCGATTTTTCGCCGAAGCGTACGCTCAACAGGTTATGGCCTCGGGAGGTCATCAAGGTGTTGACGACGGGAGTTAATTCCTGCGTCCACTCGCTGCGCGTGGTCAGCAAAACCGGACTGGAGTGGTGCAACTCCCAACCTCGGTGTTGAACATCGCCGCGGGTGTGATTGTGCGTAAGCCAGCGATGGCGGAACACCTGCAACTGGAAGCCGGGGGCGCAGTCGAGATCGGCTTCAAAGGTCAACGTCTCCCGCTCGCGCCGCCAGATCGAGTAGAGCCAGCGCAGAGGGAGTTGGCGCGGCTTCAAACGGACCGTAACCCGCGCATTTTCAAACCAATGCGAAGCAAAAGCCAGTTGCGCTTGCAGGTTGCTCGAGCCTTGCCAGTGGAGTGCGGTGATGCGTGCGCGATGCAAGCAGGCAGATTCGAAGCGGCGCAGGGTTTGAGCGGCCTTTCTCTTGTTGTAACGGGTAAAACAGGTGTACCAGAGCGCAAAAATAGCGGCCACGACGAGGGCGTTAATGAGAAGAGGGTTCTCCACGGAACTCGTACCACGCACCCGTCGTACCCGGATGCATTTACTCCTATGATGCGCATGTTACGGCCAAGGGTGCAGTTACGGCAAGCCCTTTGCAAGATTATTTGTACAGAATCATTTCTTGTAAGCCGCTTACAATAGCCGGGTGGAAATGACGTTCCGTCCATTCCGGCGCAGTGACTTCGATATTCTCTGGAAAATAGACCAGGAATGTTTTCCGCCGGGGATTGCCTACTCCAAACATGAACTTTCGGATTACATCCAACGTAGGAAGTCGTTTACGTTGGTCGCCGAAACTGCTTCCGATGGAAGGCATCCTGCCGATCCAGACGTTATGCCTTCAGGAATTATGGGATTCATCATCGCCGAGGCGAGTTCGCGGGGCGTCGGTCACATTATCACCGTGGATGTCTTGCCCGTTGCTCGCCGCACCGGAACCGGATCGAAATTGCTAGCCGCAGCCGAGGATTGGCTGCGCGCAGCAAAATGCTTCCGGGTGCGATTGGAGACTGCAGTGGATAACATCGCCGCCCTCGCCTTCTACAACCGCCACGGATATGCCAAAACCGGCACCATTCCGCACTATTACGAGACCGGGCTGGACGCCTATTCTCTGGAAAAAGAGCTCTGAGTTCTTGGAATCTGGTGAAAACGCACCGTACACGTACTGATGGTGCCGTGCAATCTAGCCCACTGGGGTTTAGAATCCTCCCGTCCGATATAGACATAAAATGATGCGCATTGCATCTTTTGGCTGTAGAATTCATCAAAACTTGAGCAAGATACACTCAAGGTGACATTATGGCAAAGCAAACTCAGAGTGAAGTGGTTGAAAATAAGGTAGATAAAGAAATCAATACAGCCGATCGCGCGCTGCCGATTCTCCCGGTTCGCGATACGGTTCTGTTTCCTCATGCAGTTTTACCCCTCACTGTGGGACGCGAAAGCTCAGTGCAGTTGATCAATTCGCTGGGAGAAGACAAGACCATTGTCGTGGTCGCCCAGCGCGAAGCGCGCGTTGACTCTCCGCAACCCGCAGATCTATACACCGTTGGTTCATTAGCGGTCGTTCATAAAGTTGTGAAGATGCCCAACCAGAGCCTTTTTGTTTTCGCAGAAGGCCTGGAGCGTGTGCGTCTCACGGAATTCGTCCAGCTTTCTCCGTTCATGCGGGGAAAAGTTGAATCAGTCCCGGAGTCTGCTCCTCCAGCAAGTTCTGAAGTCGAAGCGCTGCAGCGCAATGTGCTGACACTGTTTCAGCAAATTGTTTCTGGATCGCCGACTCTGTCAGACGAGCTTTCGACTGTAGCCGCGAACATCGATGAACCTGGTCGCTTGGTGGACTTCATTGCGTCGTCATTGCCGTCGCTCTCAACGGCCGACAAGCAGGATACGCTCGAAACCACCGACGTTCGCATTCGCTTGGAAAAAATTAATCAACATCTGGCGAAAGAACTGGAAGTCCAGCAGCTTCGCAACAAAATTCAATCGGAAGTGCAGGACCGCGTGCAGCAGACGCAGCGCGAATATTACCTGCGCGAACAGATGAAAGCGATTCAGAAAGAATTGGGCGAGCAGGATGAAGGCGCTCGCGACAGCGAAGAGCTTCGGCAGAAAATCGAAGCGGCTGGGATGCCCGACGAGGTGAAGAAGGAGGCGCTCAAGGAATTAGGGCGTTTGTCTCGCATGTCGCCGATGGCAGCGGATTATTCGCTGACCCGCAACTATGTGGAATGGCTCGCAGCATTGCCGTGGACCAAGACTTCGGGCGGGGAAGTGGACATTCCCAAGGCGAAAGAAATCCTCGATGCCGACCACTACGACTTGAAGAAAGTGAAAGATCGCATCCTGGATTATTTATCTGTGCGCCGTTTGAAGCCGGGAATGAAGGGGCCGATTCTTTGCTTCGTGGGCCCTCCGGGCGTGGGCAAAACTTCGCTGGGCAAATCAATCGCTCGAGCGTTGGGGCGGAAGTTCGTCCGCATCTCGCTGGGCGGCGTGCATGATGAAGCTGAAATCCGCGGCCATCGCCGGACTTACATCGGCGCATTGCCGGGACAGATTATTCAGGGCATTCGCCGGGCAGAGACGAAAGATCCGGTTTTCATGCTCGACGAAATCGACAAGGTCGGGCGCGACTTCCGAGGCGATCCGGGTTCGGCATTGCTCGAGGCGCTTGATCCTGAGCAGAACTCAACCTTCCGCGACAACTATCTCGACGTGACGTTTGATCTGTCGAAAGTCTTGTTCATTACGACGGCGAACATGCTCGATCCCATTGCGGAGCCTTTGCGCGACCGCATGGAGATTATCGAACTGCAAGGCTACACCGAGGAGGAGAAGGTGCACATTGCCTATCAATACCTCGTGCCACGGCAGATCGAAGAGAACGGCATTACGGCGGAGCAGATTGAATTTCCTCCGGATGCGATGAGCTATCTTATCCGCCATTACACGCGGGAAGCCGGCGTTCGCAACCTCGAACGCATGATCGGCACGGTCTGCCGCAAGCAGGCGCGGCGATTGGCTGAAGGAAAGAACGACAAGCTCGTGGTTACACCGCAAATCATTCAGGAGTTCCTCGGCGGAATTAAAGTTCGCAGCGAGGGCGAGATTGAGGAGCGCACCAAGCGAGCCGGCGTGGTTGTCGGATTGGCTTGGACTCCTGCTGGCGGCGATGTTCTATTTGTCGAAGCGAGCCGCATGAAAGGCAAAGGCGGATTTACCATCACCGGGCAAATTCAGGATGTGATGCGTGAATCCATGCAGGCGGCGCATAGCTGGGTGCGATCGAACGCGAGCGAGTTGGGGATTGAGGAGGATTTCTTCTCCAACCACGACATCCACGTGCACGTGCCCGCAGGCGCGATTCCGAAGGATGGGCCATCTGCCGGAGTCACGATTGTGACCGCGCTGGTTTCGCTGCTGACTGGGCGTCCTGTACGTCCTCTCATGGCGATGACTGGGGAAATCACGCTAAGCGGCAACGTGCTGCCGATTGGCGGCGTGAAAGAAAAAGTTCTCGCCGCAAAACGCGCGGGCGTGGTGGATGTAATTTTGCCGGCGGAGAACAAAACCAACGTGGAGGAAGACCTCACTCCAGAACAATTGGAGAATGTGCAAATCCACTATGTGAAGACGATTCCCGAAGTGTTGCAATTTGCTCTGCCCTCTGCGACAGAGCAGAAAGCATCGCCGAAACCTGCAAAAGCCAAGCCGGAGCGGGCCTTGACTGCACAGCCGGTTGGATAACCCGTTCATTTCTACAACGAATGCCGGTTTTCCAAACTTCGGAAAACCGGCATTTTTGTTGCCCCGCAATGAAAGGCCGCAAGTCTTTGCACAGTCATACAGATTTCACTTGACATCTCGGGGGGGGGGCCAGCGTAATTTGAGCAGGAGTCAAGAGCATGAGTAGTTCCTCGCAAGCTTCTTCGATGTCTAAGCTTTATTTAAAGCGCCTTAACAATGTATTGTGCAACTGCCTTGTAGCGTTCCTACTTGCGCTTTCTGTAAATGCGCAACAAGCGGACGATCAAGAAAGTGGCGGGTCGCCGCTGAAGAATCCCAATCAGATTGCAATTCTCAAGTGGTATGGCGCGAACACGGCGCCGACAACATTTCCAGTTGCCGACCAGCCTTATGGGGTTTGTTTTGACGGGGCGAATATTTGGGTCGCGAGCGGCACAGGTATTCTAACGAAAGTCCGCGCCAACGACGGAGCAATACTTGGAAAGTTCAACATCGGAGGTTTTGTTTACGGCGTTGCTTTCGACGGGGCCAACGTGTGGGTAACGACATCGGACTCGGTTGTTAAGGTGCGTGCGACCGATGGGAAGGTACTGGGAACATTTGCTCTTTCTGGCTTGGCCGGCTGGCCGGTGTTTGATGGCGCAAACGTGTGGGTGCCGATTTCGGGTCAGCAAGGCGTGGGAACAGTCGTTAAGCTGCGTGCCAGCACCGGTAAGGTTCTCGGCACGTTCCCGGTGGGATCGGGGCCGATCCAAGCCGCCTTTGACGGGATTCATGTGTGGATCGCGAATAACGGGGCGAGCACGGTTACGGAATTGAATGCTAGCAACGGCAGCTTGGTGGGAACCTTCACCGTCGGCGCCAATCCGCTGGGTATCTGTTTTGATGGCGCCAATATCTGGACGGCGAATCGCGGCGAAG
>Ga0209062_1006551_pt1 | contig 10572 bp, 10 predicted proteins | sample Coa_R2_2_FD_187158 | JGI IMG/M metagenome (GOLD analysis project Ga0209062, IMG submission 187158) | Surface soil microbial communities from Centralia Pennsylvania, which are recovering from an underground coalmine fire - Coalmine... | ecosystem: Environmental > Terrestrial > Soil > Unclassified...
GGTAGCAAGAGAACACCACAAACAGTTTCCTTGGCTATAGTCGCGCTTACTAGGACCACCAAATCCACCCCGCCAATATTTCAGCGCACCGGAAGTGAAAAACCAGTCAAGTGCTGCTTTTGCTAAAGACTTTACCTCAGAATCCTTGGCAAAATCATAAAGATTCACATAGGTTGTAATAGCGTGTTCCAAGTAGTTTTCTGAATCCCATTCACCTTGTCCAATTTGGTAAAGAGTATGAACATTTCTACTCAGACGTTCTTTGTAAATCTTGCGTGTGGCTTCGTTTCCAGTTTCTTCAGCAAATAAATAGACAGCAACTTCGCGCATTGCTCTCAGATTATCAGTGTTGCGGCAATCTACCCAAGAGTCACAGTTGTCTTTTGGCCAAAACTGGCTACGGTTAGGAAAGCGACGTGTCAGTGGATCAACTACTGTGAAAATACGCATTGCCTCTTTCATCCACTGACGGTAGGCTCGATCAAGATATTTGCCAAAGTAAAAATATTTGCGGACTTGACCTTTGAGCGTAAAACCCGAGTAAAAGTCAATTCCCAAAGTATGGGCGTGACTTTTCGCATCAGCATCTTCAGATTGGAGAAAGGCGATCGCTTTTTCCCGGTTTCCTCCAAGAAAGTCAATCATCGCCTTAGGATAAGATTTCTTCTCATTTTCTTGAGAGGTATTGCCATAGTTACTACCTGCAAGTCTTGCGATCACCTCCTTTGATCGTTCCTGAAACTCTGCTTCTATTTTGGGTGACCATTGATTTTTTGCTTGGACTTGAGAACAAACCAAATAAATCAATACCACACAAATAGAGACCCATGTAAAGACTTTCCGCTTCATAATTAACTGGCAAGTGGGGAGTGAGGAATAGGGAATTAGGAATTAGTTATCAACATGATTGTCCTCCTTCCCTTGTCCTCCTTGTCTCCCCTCTGCCCTATGCCTAGTATCTGATACCTATTTATCTTGGATGCGCAAGTCAATCACCGATGCAAAGAAGTGATAATTAAAGCCTTCTAATTCAATTGTGTCTCCAACTTTGAGTTTACTGGGGCCAATCACTGGTCCATTGTTGGTGATTTGCGCTTTTCCCTGCAAAGTCAGCAACATATCTGTACTAAAGTTATTTTTTTTCGGATCAAGTATCTCTTTTACAGAGCCATCAGGCTGAGTCACCAACACTGTTCTAGGTAGCTGTTGAACCGATTTAATAGTAATTGCACCATGAGGTTGATTGCGGATAATCACATTAGTTTTGCCGCCTTTTGCTAATCCTTGATTGAATAACCGTTCAGGTTCACGTACATTCAACCCTCGGACAACCAAGTCTACCTCTATGGGTTTTGTTGTAGCGCCTATTTGAGCAATAGAGCCAGAACTACCAGGGAATAAAAATATACCAAATATAACTAGTAAAATTACTAGTCCAGCACCTATATCAAGTATATTTACTTTACCAAACAAGCGACCTTTGGAATCTAAAATAGCCATAAAAACTTTTCCCCAATATATAAGTAGAGCCATTGACTTTAGCAGTACTGTCTCAGAAAGACCCAGCACTGTTCCCTACTTGGGAGTGACTCAAAGTGGTAGGTGTTGTAATCATGCGACAGTTTATCACAACTTTAAAAATTCCGCGCTTTCCGTAAAATGGGGAGTTAACTCTTAGCAACGGAAAAAAGTGTGATTATTCTATTCTCTTCAGTAGGGAAACTCTCTTAGAGGGGAAAAATGAACAAATCCTACCCTATGCTACGCCGTACTTTTTAAACCAGTTTTGTAGACGTTGCCAGCCATCTTTAGCAGGTTCTGGTCGGTAGTTAGGACGGTAGTCCGCGTAAAAAGCGTGAGGAGCATCAGGATAAACAATAATCTCTGAAGGATTTCCCTGTGCTGCTTTGAGGGCTTCGCGGAATGTTTCCACAGTACTCACTGGAATCCCCGCATCGGCTTCACCGTAAAGCCCTAAAACAGGAACCTTTAATGAGGCAGCGATATCTACAGGATGCTTTGGTTGTAAATCTGTCGCTTCACCCACTAAGCGCCCATACCAAGCAACTCCTGCCTTGAGGTGTGGGTTATGAGCAGCATATAACCAAACAATTCGTCCACCCCAGCAAAATCCAGTGATACCAAGTCTTTTCACATCACCCTTGCCAGATGCCGCTGCCCAAGCCACCGTGGCATCTAAGTCTGAGAAAACTTGAGCGTCAGGAACTTGTCTCACTACTTTACGAATTTCGTCAATTTCTTTGAGTTGGGAAGTATCTCCTTGACGAGCAAACAGTTCAACAGCAATAGCCCAATAGCCTAATTTGGCAAAACGGCGGCAGATATCTTTAATATGTTCGTGTACGCCAAAGACCTCCGGCACCACTAAGACGACGGGAAAAGAATCTCCAGAAGCTGGTAAAGCTTGATATGCCGGAAGTTCTCCATCTTGAACAGGAACTTTGACCTCGCCTGCCACAAGCTCATTAGTATCTGTTGTAATGGTTTGATCAGAAATCGGCTGAACTGATAGAGCAAATCCCATGCTCAAGTTAGTCATAATCGGATTTTTCTCACTCAGCTGAGTCTGTTGCTTAAAGGTTGTAGTCATTAAGTTGCTCCAGTTGTTGATTTGGAATTGTCAATGACAAATACTACCCCTCAATTTGAGCAGTGGGGTTGGCAGATTTATCAATCGGGAAGCACCATGCTTATGGTGAGATTTGCCACCATAGTACCAGTATTTAGATAAACGAACAATTAGTGTATATTATATTTAGATAATCATATATTTTGTTTGCTAAAGGCTTGTCTTGCAGTCATGGTCATGCAATGATATTAAAACAAAAGCACATAAATTGGTAGATAAACAGTATTTATTGGAAATAATGGCGTAAGTACCGCACAGATGAATTAGAAGGAATCACTCATTATGCCCAAAGATTGGTTTGAATGGCACGAACTCTACAACACCGAGCCAAAACTGCAGCAGCGACTGCAAATTGTTCGGCAATATATCAAGAGTGCGATAGATGCATCAGAACCTGGAAGAATTCGTGTCGTCAGTATCTGTGCAGGTGATGGACGAGATTTACTAGGAACACTCCTAGAACACCCCCGCATAAAGGATGTATATGCACGCCTTGTTGAGCTAAATCCCCAATTATTTGAACGGGGGCGTGCAGCCATAACATCAGCCGGGTTGTCAGAGCAACTTGAGTTTATCAATGGCGATGCGACTGATTCCTCTAACTATATAGGAGCAGTACCAGCCGACATAGTTATTGTATGCGGTGTTTTTGGTAATTTATCTGACGAGACAGAATTGAAACGATTGATTGGGAACCTTCCACTCTTATCTAAAAAAGGCTCCTTCGTCATCTGGACTCGTGGTCATTCTCACGGTATTCCCCACTCAGAGACTGTCCGCAAAATTTTTCGAGACGCTGATTTCGAGGAAGTTAACTTTCAGCTGACTCCAACGGGAGATATGGGAGTAGGCATTCATCGTTATCTTGGTGAAGGATTACCTTTACCAAAAGATCAACAGTTATTTGTATTCTCTGGTACGCCAGACAAATTTAGGAACGTCAGTGTTGCCAGCTGATGAGGCGTTAGGCGTTAGGAATTAGGAATGTCCTCCTTGTCCTCCTTGTCTCCCTTGTCCCCCTTCCCTTGTCCCCCTTCCCCATGCTCCATGCCCACATATAGTTAAAAAAGGAAATTAACCATGGCTGAAATTACAATTTACAGTGCAGTTGTTTGCCCTTTTGCTCACCGTTCTCGTTTGGTTCTTTTAGAAAAGGGCATTGATTTTGACTTGGTGGAGATTGATTTGCAGAATAAGCCAGAGGGTTTCTCAGAGATTTCACCTTATGGTAAAGTGCCTGCAATTAAACATGGTAGTGAGCGAGTTTGGGAATCGGCAATTATTAACGAGTATTTGGATGAAGTTTTTCCCGAACCATCACTGTTACCTAAGAGTCCTATAGGTAAAGCGCAAGCACGAATTTGGATCGATTTTGCTAACACTAGATTTGTGCCTGCTTATTCTAATGTCTTGCGCAATCCAGATCCTCAAAAGCAAAAGGAAGCAGCACAAGAGCTATATAATCATCTGCAATTTATAGAAAATGAAGGCTTAGGAAAACTATCTGGAGAAGGTCCTTATTGGTTTGGTGAATCTATTAGTCTGGTTGATCTGACCTTTTATCCTTGGTTTGAGCGTTGGCCTGTGATTAAGCATTATCGGGGCTTTAATTCACTATCTGAATTTCCTCGGATACACCAATTGAAGAAAGCATTAAAAGAACGGGAGTCTGTTAAAGCGATCGCCAACTCAAAGGAATTCTACCTAGAGCGATACGCTAGATTCGCTCCTGTTGCTGCTACGGCTGGTAAGTAGTGAATAGTTAAGCGATTTGGTTATAACTTTATAGCTCAGCATTATTGGAAGCTGATTGCAGTGACCTGGTTGGCTTTAGCTAGCTCAATATGTGTCACTGCTTCTTTTATTGGCAAAATCCGAATATCGTTTTTGAAAACGTTGACTTGATAAACTAGCCAATTGGTGACATCTAATCCAGTTAACCAACCACTCCGGGGATGATAGGCTCCAGTATCAATGTCTAGCCATCCATGTCCTTGTGCTAACTTGCCAGGGGCCACTCCTGGTAAGGTAAAAGTTATGGTATGACCTACGATGATCAATTTATCAGAGAAGTAGGGCTTGTCAATAGTGTGAAATTTGTCTCTTACCCAGCAAAACTGTTCGGCAGTTTGCTCTGCCAAAGGGATTGTGGGATCAACACCAGCATGAGCTAACCAAACATCTCCCAAGTCGAGATAAGTAGGAAGAGTCTTAAGCCATTCCACATGCTCAGGAGGTATGGTAGCTTGCTGGTAGCTTGCTATTGTTGCTTGCCCTCCGCTATACAGCCATGCTTGTAGTGTCGAGGTGGGAATGTGCCCGTTGGTGAGAATGTTTAATAACATTTGTTCATGATTCCCCAGTAGACATTCGTAGTGATTGTCTTTAACAAAGTTCACCACTTGTGCACTCTGAGGTCCACGATCTATTAAATCTCCCAAAAAATAGACTTGATCATCTGATGTGGGAGCGATCGCCTCCAACAATGTCATTAACCCTTTGTAGTGACCATGCACATCCCCAATTACAATTCGGCGGTGGCTAGTTGCGCTCATCGGCTTTCTACTTCAATCAAATGTGCCAATACTTCCTCTACAGTTTAGACTGCCCGAATTTCGTATGTGAGTGAGAAATTATTGCTAGCACTTTGGTTTTGAATTTGTATTATGCTGTTAAGTCAGGTACGAGTGGTTGTTTAGTATTCTCTGGTGATGACAATTGCGATGTTGAAAGCTGAGTCTGAGAGTTAGCTTCGGGTAGCCAATGGAGGAATGGTAAAGGAAGCAGTCTAGTGAGATTTGTAATGATCACCAGCAGCCAAAGAGAGTCAAAGTTGGTCTCGGTAATTCCTAGCAAATAAGTGAGTACAGCTCCGATCTCATGGGAAAGTAATCCACCCAAGTTTGTCACAGACATTAGTAGAGCAAAGAAAGTCGCTTCCACACCAGGGGGACATAGCCGTGCTGCTAGCACTAATACTGGCATGTATGCAATTTTCCCCATCACGGAAAGAATCAGACTATCACTCATGGTAAACCATTGGTCGTCTATGCCTACCATTCGGTTTGTGTGAGTGACCAATAGCAGCATTGTCATACCCAACACTGCAGAAAGGACAGTACTCCAACCAAAAATGACCCGAAACGGAAGATTTTTGAGGAAACGTTGAAAAATCCAAATACCAACTAAGGCAGCGATACTCGTGACAAAATGTACTCGTCCCAAAAATTCTGGTTGAAAGTGTAATTCGTTTGTGGTGAAGAAGAAAAAGGCTGAGTCTGCGCTTGGCGTGGCTTGAAATATAAACAAGAATGCTGTTGGTAGCCAAATTGTTTTTTGAGTGACAACATTACGTAGTTGCTGCAGTTGATCTTTAACTGTTAAGTTGTCGCTATCCTTGTTATCTGCCACAACTTTATTGACAGGTGATTCTACAATCACCCAAGCCACTGCTGAGACGATTAAGGGAAATAAGGCGGTGATAGCAAACACAGTACGGGTGGTGAAGTGCTCTAACAACAACCCACTAAAATAAGCAGTGAGTAAACCGCCAAAGGACGTGGTCATCCTACTTAGGGATTGAAGAGAACCTGCTTGTGCTTGCGATTCTCCTCTAGCTTTTTCAACAATAATTGAGTCAACAATCACATCACTGATAGCTACCGAGAGAGAACTCAGCGCGATCGCAATTGTTGCTCCAACTGGTGTGTGCACCACTGTTGCCAGGCTCATCCAAGCACTTGCTCCCAGTATCCCAGATAAAACCAAGTATGGACGCCGTCTATACCCAAATATAGGCAAGCCATCGGAGATCAAACCCAACAGTGGTTTGACCATCCAAGGTAAGACGATAATGCCAACAAGTGCCGAAACCTGAGCTGGAGTTAGACCCAATTCATCTTTGAGAAAAAAGCTGACGGCTAAACGCGCCAACCCTAAAATACCTTCGACAAAGTAAATACTAAGAATTGCTAGTAACTCACCAGTCGGTTCGTTACCGAAAAAAATCTTTTCTCGAATGAAGTTTTTCAACGTGGACCAGCCAGAGGATGAAATTACCATTTATTAACAATTTTTAAGATTTTTCGCTTTTCTTATCATATCGATTTTTTCATCTGACTGTGTAGGTGTGAGGTATCTACTACCCGTATAAAATCCCCCCTTGTCCCCTTGTCTCCCTTGTCCCCTTATCCCCCTTGTCCCCTTGTCCCCCTTCCCTTCCTAACCCCTAACCCCTAACCCCACCACAGCATTCTGTCCACCAAAGCCAAAACTAAAACACAGCGCATTCTGGATGTCTCTTTGACTTGCGACCCTCACTAGATTTAACTCAAATTCTGGGTTGTGTAATCCAACACAAGGTGGTATAATTTTCTGATTGAGTGCCATTAGAGAAAATGCCATACCTAAAGCTCCGGATGCTCCTAGCGTATGACCTGTGGCCCCTTTCGTAGAACTGATTGCTACATCCAAAGAAAATAATCTTTGTATAACTAGGCTCTCTATGCGATCATTCATTTGCGTAGCTGTTCCATGGGCATGAATATAATCAATGTTTTCTGGTGTCAACTGACTGCGCCTCAAACATTGCTTCACAGCCGAGATCGCGCCTTTACCTTCGGGATCGGGTGAGGTAGCATGATAGGCATCGGCTGTCAAGCCAAAACCAAGAATTTGACCATAAATCTTTGCTTGACGCTGCTGTGCTAATTCTGCTGATTCCAGAACAAATGCAGCCGCGCCTTCTCCTAATACAAAGCCTTCTCGTTGTAAATCAAAAGGATAGGCTCCCGTTTGTGCTAAAGCTCCCATTTGCTGAAACCCAGCCAGCGTCAAGGGTGTAATTGCTGCTTCCACTGCACCAGCAATCACCCGTTGATGTTGACCCGTTTGTATCAAATGAGTTGCTTGCGCGATCGCCCAAAGACCAGTAGAACAAGCAGCCATTGGTGCCAAAACTGTACCGCGTGCACCGATTTGTCGTGCAGTGGCGATCGCATTCATGTGCGGTAAGGTATCTAACCAAGGAAGGCTAGGGGTTAGAGACTGAGAAGAAGTCAATGAGGGAGAGGGAAGAAAAGTATTTTGGCGTATCATCTGCTCCCACACCCCTTGATAGCTGCGACTTGATCCCATCACAACTCCACAGTCTGGCAAAGGTGGAACTAACTCAGCATCTTTTAAAGCCTCAGCAACAATCAATTGAGTGAGTGTTCTAACTTGCGCTGGCTGTTTTCCAATCAATCCCAGGGGTAGTGGCTCTAATTCTAAAAATGGTTTGTGGAATTTAATCCCAGACTCACCTAAGATCAACCTCCGCCAACTCTGCTCAAGGCTTTCGCCTAAGGCGGAGATTAAACTCATACCGGTAATGACAACTGCAACCAAGTTTGAAAGTGGGGAGGGGAGAAAAAGTGAGGAATTAGGAGTGAATAGTGAGGAATAAAGAACTCTAGTATAACTCCTCACTCCTCACTCTCTGTGTCACTTCCCGCCGTTTTTCAGATTCTCTGCTCCTTTAGTGACTTTAGCAGAGTCAATGCGATCGCCTTGCTGAATTTTGTTCACCACATCCATGCCATCGGTAACATGGCCGAACACAGCATAATTGCCATCTAAGAAACCCAAGTCTGCTAGAGCAAAGTAGAACTGGGAGGAAGCAGAGTCAGGCATTTGGGATCGTGCCATTGCTACTGCACCTAGCTTATGCTGCAATACAGGTGGCTTCGTCACACCAGCCGACTCTAATGTTTTGCTGTAAATTGGTGCTTCTGCACCTTGCGGTTTAATTTCTAATGGTATGTATCGAGCTTTTCCAGTTTTTGGATCTATAAAACTGCCTGTTCCTAATCTATTAATTGAAATATTGGGATCTTTGCTTTGAGGATCGCCTCCTTGAACGACAAACGGTTGAGGTTGGCGTACGACTCGATGGAAAGCTAAGCCGTTGTACACTCCTCGTTGAACTAAATCAACAAAATTGCCAGCAGTTATGGGCGCATCAGTTCCATCTACTTCAATAGTGATTGGTGATCCTTTGACAGTCATCACTACGGTGGCTTTGCCTTCTAGTCTGGGTAAATCTTTCATGCCAGGAATACTCTCATTTGTATCGTCAGAAACAGAAGCAGCTTGTGTATTTGCTGCCTTCGCGATTTGATCTGTTGTTTTGCTATTTGCGTCAGTAGCCGTCGAAGTTTGGGAAGAATTAGAAGTTACTGCATTTGTGGAGCAACTCCCTAAAATCAACGCACTCACCATTACAAGAGCAAATAAAAATTGAGAAATTTTCAATCGCATTGCCAGTTAAAGAAGTAACAAAAGAACTAACCAGTGTATCTTAAATCTGTGTGAATCAATTTTGTTCTGTCTTTTTTTAATGGTTAGTAGTCATCAAAGTCCCTAATGTTACCGGAGCATCTCAATTTGGCAAATTTATTTTGTAGTGCGAGTGTCAAAGAATTGCTCAAAGATGCTGCTTCGTCGTAACCCGCTATTCATCCCCACCCTATAGAGGGATGGGGACTTTCGCGAATTTGTTAAAGTCCTTCCAGTGGGACTTCTAAAAAGCGAGCTAACTTAGCACCTTGAGTTTCCAATTCTGTTAATGACAAGGGTTGACCTACCCGTGTTAAAGGAATATCTCGACGACCCTTGACACGCAGGTAAAGTGCTCGACGGGGATTTAGACCTTCTTTGAGGTCCACTCTGACAGATTGTACATCTTGTATCGAACAGTCAATTTCTATACGGCGATTTTTGCCAGGAAATCCATTACGGAAGATTTTTACAGTGCCTGCTTTCTGGTCAAACTCGTTGTATCCACCGCCTATATCCCATGAAATCACAAGCCAAAGGTATAAGGCTAAGAGTATGCCAGCGAGTCCATAAAGACCCATCACCAAACCTTGGGGGACAAATATCAGTTGAGTTGGATCTGAAAGTGGGAGTAAATTGATTTTCAGGTAACTGGAAATTGAAGCAAGTACGAAGCCCGTACTTCCCAAGGAGACGATAATTGCCCACCAGTAGTTACTGAATCGGCGAGAACCGAGAACTTCCTGATGAAGGATGTGTGTAGCTAAGTGATCGCCGTCGGGTGACTGGCCTTGGTTAATGGGTGTTGATGTCGTCATTCTTAGCTTGTCAGGTATTCGCCTATAGTACCTATAGTATAAGTCTGCCACTAGAGCAGCATGTATTGCAAATTAAGGGATTTTTTAAAAGTTGCAAGTAAAGATTTCTGAGAAAAGTTGTGTCAGATTGTTAAAATTCTGATATTCATAGTTTATATAGGTCATGTAAGTTGGGCACAAACTCCAAGCAAATATGATAAGTTAAGAATCGTTAAGTTACAGAGAACGTAAATTCATCCTTCCTGTTTAACAAAGGTAAGGATTCATTTACTGCACTCCAAGGGCGATTGTACAATCTTAAGTGTTAGGTGACGTGGACAACACGAAAACTAACCTACTAAGTAGTATCAGGCCCAGGAACCCTACAAATGAAAAGATGTAGGATTCTTAATAAGGAGAGTAAAGGGCATAGCACAGCCCTGAAACAATCTGTTTTAAATAGATAACAGGTTCTCATAAACATTTCAGTAGCGGCAAAGCGACTGAAAAGTGCCAAAAATAAACGTTGATTCCTCAAAGCAGTTACACGCCACATGCTACTCTCTGGGTAGCTACTTAAGTCATCGCCATACTAAGGCAGTGACTTGTGAACATGAGTTAAGGAAGTCTTCCAGCTTTGTTCGCGCACTGATGGCGCTGCTTTAAAAACGTAGCAATTTTAGTAAACATGAGGATTTTAGTTCAATGACCATCGCAGTTGGACGTGCCCCCAGTAGCAGAGGGTGGTTTGATACCCTCGATGACTGGCTAAAGCGCGATCGCTTCGTATTCGTAGGTTGGTCAGGG
>Ga0209062_1006552_pt1 | contig 10571 bp, 15 predicted proteins | sample Coa_R2_2_FD_187158 | JGI IMG/M metagenome (GOLD analysis project Ga0209062, IMG submission 187158) | Surface soil microbial communities from Centralia Pennsylvania, which are recovering from an underground coalmine fire - Coalmine... | ecosystem: Environmental > Terrestrial > Soil > Unclassified...
GTACGGCAGATTCTGGAGTTTGTGGATAAGCGGCTCGAGGAAGAAAAGAAAAACAAGGCGAGTGATCCCGCGTTCATTTCATCGCTTGAGCTGGTGAGAGAGAGCGCCAAACAAGCGATTGCCGCTGCTTACAGCCAGAGCCGGAACCCGGCGGCGGAAACCATGCAAACGCAAATGATGTCCATGATGATGACAAGCATGAACAACATCATGACCGCTCTGCTACAGCGCGGACTCGAACGCCCGGAGACAGGCGGCGTCGCGGGCCTGCGCGAGATGCTCGGGCTGGTCAAAGAGCTGAGTACAGGAGGCGTTCCGGGGACGGGCAAGGTGGACGCGCTGACCGCCATCGGACAAACGCTTGTGAATGCAGCTCCGCAGATACTCCAGGCGGGCGCGCAGTTTATGGAGAAATACCATGCGATTGCGCGCGAGCGGACGGTTCAAACGCAATTGCAATACAACGCGATTGCCCTGCAGCGCGGAGCCGCGGTGGCTCCGCCAGCGCAGACACTTGAGACTCTGCCGCCAGCACAGCCGGCGCAACCAGCGGTGATGCCTTTTCCTACGGTGGATTTCAGCCCTGGCACGCCTGCGACAACGTCGTCAACTAGTCCAGAGCAGGGAAGTCCGAGTATGGATTGGCTGAAGGGCAGGATCGTGGCTCTCATCGCGAACGGAATGTCTGGCGAGGGATTGTTTGATTTCATCAAGGGTGTGGATGAAAATTTCGCGCGGACTTTGTTGACCATCAGCGCCGATCAAATCCGCGCATTCATGGCTGGCGACTCAATCCTCAGCAAGGCGGTGACTTTGCCGAACTTCGACCAAGTTCTCGGCGAACTCATGGAGTACATGCACCCGGATGGAGAACCGCAAACGGTCACTCCTAACTGAGCGTCGCAGACACCTAGGAACGGATTGTCCGCCCACTGGGTACTTTGCCTCTTGACCATGTTTTCTTCTGATGCTATTTGATTGCCCGTTTTCTCCGCGGAAATCAGTTTGGGCCGGGTTTCTAGAGTCGCGAGCTTGGAGAAGCCCGGTCCTCACTTTTTTCTCCGCGGCCTAGCTCGCGCTCATGTCAACTGTCCCGATCCGCGCCGCCGTTCCGCGCCTCAGAAACGAAGTTGCCGAACAGCTTCAGCGCACCGCCGTGAATCTCGATGCGGAGCGCAATGTCCTTGGCGCTGTCCTCATCGACCCAAACACTCCTAACCTGGCATTGAAAACGGCGCGGGAGACGCTGCTGCCGGATGATTTCTTCCTCGAACAGCACCGCCGCATTTATCGCAACATGCTTTTTTTGGCGGACTCGCAGCAGCCCATTGAAATCGTAAGCATGGTCGAAAATCTGACGGGGAATCGTGAGCTGGAGCTCGCCGGAGGAGCGGCTTACATCAGCTCTCTGATGGACGGAATGCCCCGCCTTTCCAATGTCGGATACTACGCGAGAATCGTCAAAGAAAAATCCCGCCTGCGGCAAATCATCTACAAGACGGAACAGCTCCAGAGCGAAGCGCTTGCCGGCCACGTGTCGGCCGATCTGCTTTCCGCGGAGATGGAGTCCTTCGCCAGGCAGCCCGTAACGGGAAACAACCCTGCCGTCGTGGTGAGCTTCGTTGACCTGCTCAGCATGCAAATGCCGCCGCTTGATTTTGCGTTCGAGCCTTTACTGACAATCGGTGGAACGGGAGAAATCTGGGGCTGGCGCGGCGTGGGAAAGAGTTGGTTCGCCACCGAGATTGCGATGAGCCTCGCGCTCGGCAAGCCGGTCCTGTTTCCGAATACAGAACCCTGCGGAGGAAATTGGCCGGTTAAGCGTCCGTTTCGGGTCGCCTATGTGTATGGCGAAATGCACGCCTCGCAGATAAAACAGCGAGCGATACAGATCGCTCATGGACATGGCAACGAGCTCCCTCCTCATGATGGCTTCGGACTCTTTTCTAAAGATTTTCAGAAAAATTGGCGGCCCCGGCTGAACGAAGCGAGCAGCAGGCGGTACATCGAAGAGCGCATCCTGGGCGGCGGGTATGAAGTCTTGATCTTGGATAATCTATCGACGCTCTGGCCAACCTCACAAGAAGGCGAAGGAGAGCGCACAGCCATCCTCTCGGATTGGTTCGCTGATTTGAACCAGAAAAACGTGAGCGTTATTTATCTTCATCACGCCGGCAAGGGGGGCGACCAGCGCGGCGGGTCGGAAAAAGAAGACATGCTCGATTTTGTAATCAGCCTGAAAAATCCCCCTGGTTACAAGCGCGAACAGCAGCTCCGTATCGACGTCGAGATCACCAAGATTCGCGCCGAATGCCGGAAACCATCCTGGCTGGTGCCCTTCGAGCTGAGCTTGACGACGGACCGCGATGCGACGATCTGGTTGATGCGGCCCAGCGAACACGCGAAATTCCGCGCATGTTTCGAGCATTTCGGCAACGGGATGAAACCAGGGACCGATCTCGCCCACGAGATCCAAGCGAGCCGAGCGAGCACGTATCGGTGGCATAAAAAATACCAGCAAAACCCGGACGCCCAATACTGGATCGACCGCGACAGCCTCTAGCCTACCCTGTAGCCTGCCACTGTCTCACCTAAAACACCTGATACAAATCCAGAGACACACGTAATATATTGACTCTAATACACTTACAAAATAGGTGTCTCAGGTCGATTTTCCTGAGACACATCCTAAATAACACAATACAAAGAAGATATTAGGAAAGTGTCTCTCAGACCCACAGCCCGACCATAATTGACACATCGTGAGTGGGGAGGCTCCCTGATACAAAAACAACATAAATCATTTTTTTTCAATAGTATAACAAAAATAGCCTGAGACAAACCACCCCGTATCTCATTGATTCTACGTGTTTGCCTGAGACACTTTGCCTGAGACACCCTGAGACAGTCAGTATTTATGCGGCTTTTTGCGAGGTCGCCACTAAAAAAAAGTGTCTCAGGCTAATTTTCCCATTGACAACTGGTGTAGTGTAGTGTATAGAGGTATATCAATGCCAAGCACCACCATCCACCTAAAACTATCCGGCGAGCTGCTACAGCAGCTCGACGCAATGGCCCAGGCCGATCGCCGAGATCGGACAGACTTCCTGCGGTTACTTGTGGAGGATGAGTGGATGCGCCGGAAAGGACCTAAGGCAGAAAGGACTCCCAGCCATGAGCGAGACCACACCTGACCTGGAATTGTTAAAAAAATGGGCAGCGCTAAAAGCCGAAGAGGAGAAGAAGCGGCACACACGCAAGATTTGGCTCAACGGTTTTGTGTTTGGCGTTCTAGCTTGCTCGATTGTATCTGCTGGCATCGTCTACGGTCTCGTGATGCCCAATGTGCAGGCCGCGCGGATATCAACCGAACAAGCGATCTTCACCGCCACCACACAGCGGCAAGCGTGTGAAGCGAGATTCGAGAAAGCTACGGTCTTGTGGGACAGCGCTGCCGCTCCTCCTCGGCAAATTCCGCTTTTTAACGGACTGCTCAACGTAACGCCTGGCGCCGCGCTGGGCGGCGAACAATCCGCTGTTCCTTCGTGGTTCGTCCCAGCCGATGTGCCGGTCATATTCTATGGAGACCCTGGCAAAGCTCAGGTGGTCACCATCGACCGCCAGGGTATTGTGCTATCACGCACCGCCCCTCTTACGCTCGCCCAAGTACGAGCGAACCCCGACTTACTGAAAATCAAGAACTGAGAGCCTCATGGCGCTTAGTAAACATAATATCGCTTGTAACACATTACCGTGTAGATATTACGCCGCCCCCCTGTCTCACGCGGTGGTTATTTGCTCATTTCGTCCGAAGCCCGGCGTACACAGGACAGATTCCCGGCCAGCGATAGTCTTTACCGCGGCCATAATTTCGTCGCGATGCGTGCGCAGATATAACGCGACCCCGGCCTCAATTGCCTTCTCAATCGCTTGTTCCTGCAACTCCCTTGCTTGCCGTTTTAACCTCGCGAATTCATCGAGCCTCGCTAACTGGAAATCTCCAGCGGTTCGCTCCGAGCAAGTCAACAAAAACTCCAACGGCAGATTCATGGCTGGGCTGGCCCCCTTTTGCCTGCGAAACAGCACAGGCGTGGTTATTGTTAACGGAAGTTACCATCACGTTACGACAGACTGCAAGATGCTCGCTTGTGGAAAACATCTGGATTTCTGCGGAGGCCAATCATGGGCGAGGAACTAAAACAAGTGCCATCGAAACACGGAGCCGCCGAGATCGCGCAAATTGACGACATCGTGCGGCGCCACCGGATTGCCGGCGGCCGCGATGGCCGCTCTACCGTAATTCGCCACGCTGTCAAAACTTGGCTGCGCATGTTCCAGGCGGGAATCGTGCGCTTAGCGGAAGACGAATGCAACGGTGTACCGGGTGATGTATACGACGTACACCAACTCAACTTCGATTTTCCGGCGAGTGATCCCCCACGGAAGCCGCTCCAGCGTGTAACCGAGCCACCTCGCACGCTGGGGCGGCGTATTGCGCGACTCGCGCTTAATCCAGCGAATCGTTCGGCGGATGTGGAAGCGGCGGCATACAGCATCACCTCCTTTCCACACAGGAGTATAGCCGCATGAGATATCCGCTGACCTTTTTCAGTGTGGTTGCGTTGATCTGGTGCTCATGCTGCGTCTTGCGGTCGTCAGTTTCTTGGACAGTCTGTGCTTGCGTGATTTCGCAGACGTTCTTCGGGCTGCTATCAGTCCTTGCTTTGCAGAAACACCGTCCAGAAGGGGGAGCTTACGAGCTCTTTTTTGGTGCTGGCATTGGCGCAATTCTTCTCTTCGCCTGCTGGTTCGCGCTGAAGTCCAGTACGCCGTCATTCGCGCTGGTCACAGCCGTGTGGTGTGCGTGCCTGGCGCTGTTTCTCTTACAGAAAAAACCCTCAAATCCCATGCTGATTTATTTTGGCGCCGCCCTGATTTGGTGCGGCGTACTTGCCATCGTGTCGCTATCCGAGAACCTTAGACCGGAGGCGTCCTACTCCACATTTGCGCTAGGAATGTTTTGGCTGCTGCTTGGAATCGTCTTCGTGTGTTGTTCCATTGGCGCGGTGCGGAACCAGGCATTGTGGCAACTAATTGGCGACCTGCTACCACCCACTCTCGTAATCGTGTGTTTCGGCGGGCTCGCCTTCATGTTGTGGGGAGGTCCGCAGGCCGAACTCAGCCGTCAATCCATACCTGCTCTGGTGGAGTCACGATGATTACCAACAGAAGAACCGGACTCCGAGAGCATCCATTGCCGGCATCCGAGCGCAAACCGGTGGAGGTTGCGCGGCTGGGATTGCACGCACACAACTGTTCGGAATGCGGAGCGCTTTGCATTTGCTACCAGCATCCGTGCGAGTTTCGCGGACGCGCCAGCGCACGTGTGTTGTGCGGAAATGACCGCTGCCTTAGAAAGGAAACGCCGTGATGAGCTTCTATCGCCGCCAGCGCGTGAAGCGTTTGGATGACTTCCTTATTCGGTTCCACCAGGAGGCACCACTGCTCTTTTGGATATTCGCCATCGCGCTTGGCGCAGCCGCCGCGCTGGCCATCATGGTCCTTATGGAGACGCTCTCATGACGCAAGATGAACGCGAAATGCTCCTATCGGAATTGATGCGCGGCATTCCCAAGTCCGCGCCAGTCTACCGGGAGCTGGAATGCTTTGAATCAGCCGATGTGGACCGTCTCGAACCCATCATTGAGAGGATTATCCGCAGCCGGCTGCTCGAGTTTGCCCGGTTTTTATTTGGCACGGTCTTCATGCCTGAGCAGCTCATTGAGATTCACGAGCGTGTGTTACGGCTGGGATGGAGCAAATCTGAGCAGTTCTCCGCAGGGAAAGACGTTTTATGAGGAAAACAAAAAAAGCAACACTCGAACTCCCACTTACACAGAGGCAACTGCGAAGCCTGCGCAGCGGTGATGCTCAGGTCCGCGAATTGTTGCGGGTTATGCAAGCAGGCTGGACGCGCCTTGTCATCCTGATGCCGTTCCAGCGCAGCGACCGGAGGATCGCCCGGTGATCCTTGCTGGCTACGAGATCGGGAGTGGGAAGCCGGTGCACATTCCGGTGACGCATATGGCCATCACCGGGCAAACGCAACGCAGCGGCAAAACCACGGCTATGGAAGCGCTGGCCGAACGCAGCGGCTTCCGCTCCGTTGCCTTCCTCACAAAGCGGGGAGAATCCGCGTTTCAATTTGGGCATGAGGTTCCGCCCTATTTCGAGGAGCGCGCCGACTGGAAATTCGTCAAGGACCTCTTCGAGCAAATCACAGGCTATTCGCAAAATGATAAGGAGGCGGAGATTATCCGCCTGTGCCAGGGAGCGAAATCCCTCGAAACAGTCTGGCGTCGCGTTCAGCGGCAGCTTGGGATTGACCCTGACGCGCCTGCGGCAAAAGCGAAACCACGGCTCAGCAAGCGCGCGGACGATATGTACATCCGCATGAACGCCTATTTCGAGGAAATCATGCCGAAATTGTGCATGGTTCCGCGCTCGAAGAGGCTTGAGCTGCGCCGCGGCATGAACGTCATTGACCTTCGCCCGTATGAGCAAAGCATACAGCAGTTGCTCCTGACGAATGCGTTTCAGTGGGTCTACGAGAACGAAGAGCGCGTGATCTTCATCGTCCCGGAAGCCTGGTATTTCTTGAGCGAAGAGCGCGGCAGCATCACGCGGACCGCTGGCCGCGAATTCATCCGCCGCTCCGCCGCCCTGCAAAATTTTCTTTGGGCGGACTGCCAGGATATCCGGGGGCTCGATAAGACCATTCTGGGACAGATGGGCGTATGGCTGGTTGGCAACCAGCGCGAGTTGAATGAAGTCGCGAGGACGATCAAGAGTTTCGTCAGCGATCCTCAGCCGCCAACCGTAACGGACATCATGACGCTGGGTATCGGCGAATTCTATGTGCTGCACGGACCGGAGAGCCACCGCACTTATGTGCAGCCAGTATGGGCGGATGCGCATACCTGCGCCCTCTACGCGAAAGATCGCGACCCAGCCGGGCGGCCGCGGCGAGCCCTACCAAAAATGCCGCCGCCGCCAAAACGAAACGATATCCCTGCGGACGAAAAACCGAATGCGAGAGAAAACGCAAACGGACCAGAGATCACCGCAAGCTCCGCAGGGACCACTTTTCCAGCGCATTCTCTGCCGGGCAGCATCCCGCGTCAGAGCGCAGGCGGCGCAGAATCGCCAGGACATGCTTCACCGGCGGTTCCGGGCGAGCATTCTAGAGGTGCAGCTAATCCTCAGCGCTACTCGCCCGAGTCGCCGCCGATTGAGATTGCACAATTGCGGGCCGAAGTCAGCCGTTTGCGGAACGAAGTCAGGATGTTGTCCGCCGCCTTGAATAGCACATTGAAATACGAAGGATCTGCTATGCCGAAAACAGAAACTACAGGAAAAACCACGGCAACCCGCGATCTGCCGGACCTCGAGCAAATCTGGCAATTCATCAAGCGCCGGGCGCTGCAAGACCCGGACGTGCTCGCCGTGCTGGCCGCCAAGCCGGAGATCCGCGTCACTATCGCGCGCCCGATTATCGAGACGGATGGGAATACTCTTCGCGGACGCCTGGCGCTGCTCATTCAGAGAGACTTTTTCCGGGAACCTGTCAGCGCTTCTCGCGCGTACGACGAGCTGGTGCGGACGTGGCGGAACGTGGGCAAACCCAACGTGTATAAGGAATGCGACGCGCTCACCGAACTTGGATTTCTCACAAAAGAGGACGACGGATATCAAGCCGTTCCTGGCATGAAAATTTCCCTGATCGAGGCTGCGAAATGACATGGTTCTCAAAGTAACTCGAAAGCACATTCAGCAAGCCATCGAGGCGTCGTTTCCTCGTCCGTGGCCGTGCGGCATGTTCGAGTCGCCAATCATTTTTGCACTCAAGGATGCAGGCTTCGAGACTCCCTACGTATTCCGGGAGTTATTCACGGTTTTTGCTAATGGCCGTCGCATTGACCTTCGCGCCTCAAGGTGCATTCAGGAGCACGTGAAGGCGTATGACGCCGGCAAGAAAATGAAACCAGAAGTTTTCGTGATTCCCGGACTAAAGAGACCAAGGCGGAAAAATGGCTGAGACGACTGGCATCGAGTGGACGGACGCGACTTGGAACCCGTGGTACGGATGCCGGAAGGTTTCGCCCGCGTGCGCTCATTGCTACGCCGAGCGAGAAATGACGCGCTACGGTCGTGACTTTAGCGTGGTTACCAGAGCGAAAGATGCGACGTTTTTCGCGCCGTTGAAATGGCGAAACCCGCGAAAGGTGTTCACGTGTAGCTGGTCTGATTTCTTCATCGAACAAGCCGATAAGTGGCGAACGGAAGCATGGAACGTCATCATGCAGACTCCGCAGCATACCTATCAGGTGCTCACGAAGCGGCCAGAGCGAATCGGCAAGAGCAACCTCGAATGGCCTGAGAATATCTGGCTAGGGGTTTCGGTCGAGACCCCCCGGCAGTATCACCGCATCGACACACTGCGGGAGATCCCAGCGCACATCCGATTCCTGAGCATGGAGCCGTTGCTGAGCGACCCGCGCGCCGTGCGGCTGGATGGAATTCACTGGGTAATCGCCGGCACGGAGAGCGGCTCTGGCGCACGGCCCACAGACTGGGACTGGATTCGGCGGATCCGCGATAACTGTAAGGCCGCAGGAGTTGCATTTTTCGTAAAGCAGCTAACGGCGGAGGGAATCAAGATTCCTTTCGCGATCTGGCCGGAAGATTTGCGCGTCCGCGAATGGCCGGCTGAGGAAGGCCGCAAGTGAAAGCGCTCACGCTGCATGAGCCGTGGGCGACTCTCATCGCCCGCGGCCTCAAGGAAGTGGAAACCCGCGACTGGTACACCAGTTACCGCGGTCCGCTGGCCATTCATGCTGGCTTGCGCAAGCCCTCGGCAATCGAGGTTTCCCGCATCACCTTCGCGCTCGGCGAGCGAGGGATCGAGCCCCCGTTCGATGTGAAATCGTTTCTTCGCGGAGCGGGGCCGAACTTCGGCGCCATCGTGGCCACGTGCCGTCTTGTGGCTTGCCTCCCCGCGCCGCTGGCGGAATACAAAGCCAAGCAGCTCAAAGAGTGGTTTGAGCCTCGGCGCGGCTGGGAGTTCGAGCGCCTGTTTGGCGATTACGCTCCCGGACGCTGGGCGTGGATACTTCGCGATGTCGTTGCCGTCGAGCCTCCTGCCGCCGCGCGTGGCATGCGCAAGCTATGGGACTGGGAACCGGCGAACCGCCAGCATGCGCCCGCTCTAGGGGGTTCGCGGTGAACGCGATTGCGCGTCCGGCGCTGCGTTATTTCGGCGGCAAATGGCGGCTCGCGCCGTGGCTGATCCGTCTGTTTCCTTCGCATCACGTTTACACGGAAGCCTTTGGCGGCGGAGCAAGCGTGCTCCTGCAGAAACCGCGAAGCCACGGCGAAATCTACAACGACCTGGACGGCGAAGTCGTCAACGTATTCCGCGTGCTGCAAGACCCGCATAAAGCCAAACGCCTCGAAGCATTGCTTCGGATGACTCCATTTGCGCGTGAAGAGTTTGACCTATCTTACAAGAGATCCCGTGACGACGTGGAACGCGCCCGCCGCACCATCGTGCGCTCCTTCATGGGATTTGGCTCCGATTCCATCACTCGAACAGGCAGAGCGGAGCGCAGGACAATATCGACTGGTTTTCGCACGAACTCGTGGAGAGCCAATACCTGCGCTGCGGAGGACTGGGCGAACTACGCGAATCATATCCGCCACTTCTGCGCGAGGCTGCAGGGAGTCGTCATCGAAAACCGGGACGCGATGAAGGTCATCGAGTCAGCCGACAGGGAAGACACGCTGCATTACGTCGACCCGCCCTATCCGCATGATGTACGGAAAAGCAAGTCGAACTATCGCTACGAGATGACGATGGAGCAGCACCGGAAACTTGCCGACTTACTCCACAGTGTGAAGGGTATGGTGCTGATCTCGAGTTATCCGGGCCCGTACGACGATCTGTATCGCGATTGGAATTGGCTGAGCTACAGCGGAACGCAGTTTTGTCATGGCGCGCAAGAACGCAGAGAAAGGGTCTGGTTCAACCCAGCGGCGCAGAAGCGCCAGGGAGCAATGCGGTTGTGGTGATGTAGATGACACACAGGTCAACTTTTCGCGGTCGAAAAGGGGGTAAGCATGCGAGAAACGGAGAAAATGGCTGGCTCAGGGTACGTAGCAGCTGGAGAGAGGCGCTCCGCCAGGCGTCTAGACGCCTACAGTGCGCCAGCCACTCCTCCTGTTGTGCCGGTCGCGAGTTCCGCGCCAGTCAAAACCGTGGCGGATAAGCGCGAGCTCCAGAAGCTGAGACGCGACCTCGAAACGAAGAAGGCGCTCGAAAGATGGCGTTCGCGCGCGGCGCGCGGACCCTTGACGCCAGACGAGCTCGCGCAACTCTTCGCGGATGGCCTCGCGCAGTGCAAACACCCTGGCTGCGCGAATTTGTTTCGTCCGCGTCTCCGCGGCAGTACGCAGCTCTATTGCTCCGCGCGCTGCCGCAAGGATCACTGGTTTCGGCGCCACTATGCGCC
>Ga0209062_1006560_pt1 | contig 10555 bp, 9 predicted proteins | sample Coa_R2_2_FD_187158 | JGI IMG/M metagenome (GOLD analysis project Ga0209062, IMG submission 187158) | Surface soil microbial communities from Centralia Pennsylvania, which are recovering from an underground coalmine fire - Coalmine... | ecosystem: Environmental > Terrestrial > Soil > Unclassified ...
ATTTCGCGGCGAAGGAAGAGAGCCTGTCGGATATCTATCCGCGGATTACGGAGCAATCGCGGCACCAATACACGCTGGCGTACTCGCCCACGGGTGTCCCCAAGGGCGAGGAGTACCACACCATCGAAGTGCGCGTGGAGCGGCCGGGTCTCAAGGTGATTGCGCGGGAAGGCTACTACTCCGGCGTCCCGCATTGAGCCGGACCTGCCACGGAGAAAATCTTCTTCGGCCAGCGCAAATCTGCTTGACTATGGAAAGCGTGCCTCGTATATGAAGCTGATAGGCGCGGATGTTGCGCCCCTTCGGACTCCGGCGGGGCGGGCTACCGTCCGCCCATCCACTGCGGAAAGGAAGGAGACCGGCATGGCCAAGAAAGCGAAGAAGGAAGACAAGAAGGGACCGAAAAAGGGGAAGTAAGCCGTAGTTGGGGTCGACGAGATTCTGAAAAAGGGCGCTGCGATGCAGCGCCCTTTTTCTTTGGCACCGATTCTCAGGAGGAGAGGCGCTCTTCGTGCGCCGGACAGATGGGGCGATAGGCGCAGCCGCGGCAGGCGAAGCCTTCGCGGGGAGGGAAATTGCCCGCTCGAATATCGGCGGCGGTTTCCTGGACGATGTTTTGAGCTTCCAGCAATTGTTTTGCGTCGCGCGTGGTTTCCTGGCGCTCGTTGGTTTGCAAATAGTGGAAGACAAGCCGGACGGGATTGCGCTCGAAAATTTCCTTTGCCGCGATGGCGTATATGCTCAGTTGAAGATTGCGGCGGGCATCGGAGGGAGTGCGGGGCTTGCCGGTCTTGTAGTCCACGACTTCCACGTCGTCGCGGCCAAGGGAATTGATCTGATCCACGCGGCCCTTGAGAACGACTTCGTTCGCGACGGGCAGCTCGAAGGTCTTCTCGATTTCTAGCACCTCCGGCGGCGCGCCGAGGATGAACTGGTGAAACGCGCGGAGTTGCTCGAGTCCGTCTTTCTTGTACTCACCCTCCTGGTAGTCATCCTCGAAGCCGACGGCGGACCACTCGGTTTCAAAGATGCGCTGAACTTCCTCGAACGGCAGGCAATTGCCTTTCTTCAGTTCGGACATGAAGCGGCGAATCGTGCCATGCATCACGCGGCCGAAGGTGAACGCGGCCTTCGGGCCTTCTTGAAGCGACCATAGATAGCTAAAAAGATATTTTTGCGGGCAGTTTCGGAAGACGTCCACGGCGGAGGGATTCAGTTCGAGCGGTTTGGGCGAGGGCGGGCGAAACGCTTCAGCCCACTCGGCAATACGGGAGAAAACCTTCGGCGGAGTGGGTGAGGCCGAGAAAAGCGTTGGACTTGCTTGCCCATCATAGGCGTTCGAGGCAGCCGCTTGCGCCGGAGGCGAGGGTGCAACCACTTTGGGCGCGAGCATCAGGATGTCGCGGCGTTTCACGGCCTGGTCCATCAGCAGGTCTTCGATGAAAGCCGGCACCCTTCCTTTTTTCTCGGTGAGCGTCGTGATGGTGAGGCGGTCCTGGGCGCGCGTGAGCGCGACGTAAAACAGCCGGCGCTCCTCCTGAATGTGAAAGTGCTCCTCCGGCAAGCCTTCCTTCATAAGCCGGGCGGGAAATTCAAAAACGCGCGAGCGTTCCGGCTGGGGGAACTTGTTCTTGTTGATGCGCAGCAGGAAAACGTGCGGGAACTCGAGACCTTTTGCGCCGTGCACGGTCATGAGGCGGACTGCGTCGCCGGGAACGTCGTCTTCCAGCGAGATCGAGCCGCCGGCCTGTTCGAAGTAGTCGAGATATTCGATGAGTTCCGGAAGCTGGCGCGTATCGCTCTTGGCTTCCCACTCTTTCACGAATTCCGCCAGGCGTTGGACGTATTTGCGGTCCTGCTCGGAAGCACGAGCGGGAATCTCGAGCCATTCGAAAAGTTCGCCGAGAATCGAGCGGGCCGGCCGGCGCTTCATGGTTTTGCGCTGCGCGATGGAAAAATCCAGCAGGTTCGTAAGCGCGGCCGGCGCAGACTCGAAGGGAAGCCGAGCTTGGAGTGTTTGCAGCGCGTCGTAGAGCTTGCGGCGGTCTTTGCGCGCGCGCTCGGCGAGTCGGACCAGTTCCTGCGGCGTGAATCCCCAGGCGGGCGCGGCCAAAACGCGGGCCGTGGCGATATCGTCGTAAGGCGTGGCGATCAAGCGCAGATAGGCGACCACGTCCTTCACGAGCGGATGATCGAGGATCGAGAGCTTGCTGATGACAAAGGGAGTCCGGCGGCGCGCGAGTTCGCGGACGAGTTCGTCCCGGTGGTTGTGCGCGCGATAAAGCACCGCAAAATCGCGCCAGCGCCGCCCCGCGCGATGCAGGCGCTCGAGCTCCGCCGCGACCCAGCGCGCCTCCTCCTCGGGCGTGGCCAGTTCGACGATGCGGACCTTCTCGCCTTCGGGCTTGTTGGCGCTGAGAATCTTCTTCGGGAAGTCCGCGCTCGCGGCGTTCAGCCCGATGACTTGCGTGGCAACTCGGAGAATGTTCGGGGTTGAGCGATAATTCTCGGTCAGGCTGACCCGGAACGGCGCCGAGTCCTGGCCCTCGCGCCAGCCGGCAAAGCGCTCGAGAAACAGCTTGAAGCTGCCGAAGGAAGCGCCACGGAACCGGTAAATCGCCTGATCGTTGTCGCCGACCGCGAAAATGTTCTTGTTTTCGTTTGCGAGCAGCTCGAGCAGCCGAAGCTGCGCGATGTTGGTGTCCTGAAATTCGTCCACCAGAATGTAGCGAAAGCGCGCTTGCAGCGAAGCCCGGAGCGCGGCATCGCGCTCGAGGAGCTCGACCGCGCCGGTAATCAGCGAGCCGAAGGAAGAGCGCTTCTTTTCGCGCAGCAAGGCTTCGCTGGCGCGGTATGCGCGCGCGATTTCCTGCTCGCGGGCTACCGTTTCCGCTCGCTCCCGGCAGGTGTCCTCATCAAGTTGTGCTCGCTCGGCCTCAAGCTCGGCCGCAAGCGCGTCCGCGTAGCGCTGATAATCCTCGCAGGAAACCAGCTCATCCTGGCACCGCGAGAAAAACTCGACAAAGTCGCTCAGAAATTGTCCGGGTTCGGCCAACCGCCGGTATTTATCGAGTTGCAGGCGCGGCAGATTGCGCCGCAGCAGGATCCAGTGGTCAATCTTGTCGAGCATCAGCCGCTCGGGATCGGAATTCTTCAGCAGCGATTCGCAAAACGCGTGGAAGGTCTTGAGCGTCACATCTTTGCCGCGCTCACCGGCCGCTTTCACCACGCGCGCTTTCATCTCGCCCGCGGCTTTGTCCGTGAAGGTCAGGCCGAGAATATTTTCGCCGGAAAGCGAAGGATCGGTTTCAAGCAGGCGCCGGATGCGTTCCGTGATCACGCGCGTCTTGCCGGTGCCCGCGCCGGCAATCACCAAGAGGGGCCCTTCGCGATGCTCGATGGCGCGCCGCTGGGCCGCATTCATCTCCAGGCCGGCCGCAGGCAGCGGAGACAAGTCGAACAAGGTGGCCATGTGCAAAAGCCTAGCCGATTGCGCCGTGAATGGGAAACGAAGCGCCGGCGGTGCGGACCTGCGGCGTTCAAAAACCGCGGCCGCTCAGCGCTGCGACTTGCGTCCCGCGAGCACGTCCGAGGTGAATTGCTGCGATTTTCCGCGCGGCACGCTCAGCGATTCCCACGTTCCGGTTTTCGCCGCGGTGAAATGCTTCGCGGCGTAGACAATCTGGCCGATGTGATGCGCGTAGTGCGCAAGCTGGCGGTTGATGGCTTGCATTACGGAGTGCGGTTCGCCGCGAATCGTCACTGTACGCGTGACGTCCGCCTCCGAGAGCGGTTCGAGCGCGCCGAAAAGATACTTCCATCCGCTTTCCCACAAATTCATCACGTCGGCGCGGGCCTGCGGTGCTTCCTCGAACTCCGTGTCGCGGTGGCGGTCCGGCTTTTCGCCATCGGTCGTCAGAAAGTCGCGCCAGCGCGAGCGCATGTTTCCGGCAAGGTGTTTCACAAGGATGGCGATGGAGTTTGATTCGGGGTCGAGCGTGGCAAAGAGTCCTTCATCGGGACACTGCTCCATCGCGCGCTCGGCGAGACGCTTATAGTAGCGGAAAAGGCTGACGGAATCCTTGATGTAGCCGGTGCTGAATTGATGTGCCATGGCGGAATTGTGCGCTCGGGCGGTGAGGGCCGAAACGACCAAAATGGCAAACTCATTGTGCCATACGGAGCGACGGAAGAACGCGCCGGCGCATCGAATGGGACCAATGAGCAGCGGCGAGCATTGCTTGACATTTCGCTTTGTATTCGCCATGCTGCTCCCGCTCCTCAGTCCACTCTTCCGCCTCTGGAGGCACGATGACGATTGGCCAGGCAATGCTCCCCGAATTTGATCAGGAAATGGAAAGCACTCGCAAAACGCTCGAGCGCGTCCCCGACGACAAGTGGAATTGGAAACCGCACGAGAAATCCGGCACGCTCGGCTGGCTCGCTGCCCACGTCGGCACCGTCCCTGAATGGATTTCAACGGTAATCAGGACCGAGGAGCTGGACTACGCTCCTGTGAATGGTCCGGGTTACGAATCTCCGAAGATCGAAAACCGCCAGCAGCTCCTGGCGGCTTTTGAGAAAGCTTCGGCTGAAGCGCGTAAGGCGCTGGCGAGCGTGAGCGATGAAGAGATTCGCAAGAATTGGAAGTTGCTCGCCGGCGGGCAGGAGATTTTCTCGCTGCCGCGTGTCGCGTGCATTCGCGGCATGTGCCTGAATCACCTTTATCATCATCGCGGCCAATTGACGGTGTACTTCCGGCTCGTGGGCGTGCCGGTACCGGGCCTTTATGGACCGAGTGCCGACGAAGGTCAGCCAACAGCAGCATCGGCGAGCTGATCCTTTACGCGGCCGCATGCGGTATTTTTTATGCAGCGCCATCCTGCGGGAGTGCCCTGGCGCAGCCGTGAGATTCTGGGCAGCGAGTGATGGCGTTACCAATCTGAATCTTGTTTCCAAGCCATAGGTCAGCGTCGCGCATTGGTCTGCGTGGCCACACTGCCGGCGCGGCACCGAAAGAGCTGTCTATTTGAGACTTTAGAGGTGGCGCTTTCCGTATCCTGGTTCGCGGCGCGGGTTCAGGGCATCATATAATGGAGTGTTGGCGCTGCTCGGGAAGGAACAACATGGAAACCCCTGTCATTCTTTCAGCCGTTCGCACGCCCATTGGCAAGTTCCAGGGCGGACTTTCCGGATTTTCCGCACCAGAGCTTGGCGCCAGGGTTGTTGCCGAGGCCGCACGCCGCGCAGGCTTAGAGGCCAAGCAGATTGACGAAGCGATTCTCGGGAACGTGGTCCAGGCCGGACTTGGCCAAAACCCCGCTCGCCAAGCCGCTCTGAAGGCCGGCTGCGCTCCCCGGGTCGCGGCGATGACCATCAATAAGGTCTGCGGCTCTGGGCTTAAGGCCGTTGCGCTGGCTGCGCAAGCCGTAATGACCGGCGAATCCGAGGTCGTCGCCGCGGGCGGCATGGAATCCATGTCCAACTGCCCGTACCTGCTGCCGAACGCGCGCGCCGGCTACCGGCTCGGCGATCAGAAGGTTGTCGATTCCATGATTCACGATGGCTTGTGGGACGCCTACGAAGACTTTCACATGGGCATGACAGGCGAATTGGTCGCGGAGAAGTACGGCATCAGCCGCGAAGAACAAGACCGGTTCGCTTTTGAGAGCCATCAAAAGGCGGTCCGTGCGCGCAAGTCGTGCTTCTTTGAAGCGCAGATTTTGCCCATCGAAGTGCCGCAGAAAAAAGGCGAGCCGCTCGTCGTGAAGTATGACGAATCGCCGCGCGAGGATACGTCGCTGGAAGCGCTTGCCAAACTGAAGCCAGCCTTCAAGAAGGACGGGACGGTCACAGCGGGAAACGCGCCGGGCACGAACGATGGCGCTGCCGCGCTCATCGTGACAAGCGAGCGCAATGCCGAACGCCTCGGCAGGCGGCCTATGGCGCGCATCGTTGCACAGGCCGTGAGCGGCGTCGAGCCGAAGTGGGTCATGATGGCGCCGGTTGATGCCGTTGAAAAGCTGCTCGTGAAAACCGGCTGGGACCGCGACAGGGACGTGGACCTGGTCGAATTGAACGAAGCGTTTGCCGTCGCCGCGATTGCCGTGACCCGGCAGCTCAAACTCGATCCCGCCAAAGTGAACGTCAATGGCGGCGCCGTCGCGCTTGGCCATCCTATCGGCGCCAGCGGCGCGCGCATTCTCGTCACCTTGCTGTACGAACTTCAGCGCCGCAATCTGAAGCGCGGCATCGCGGCACTCTGCCTCGGCGGAGGCAATGCCGTAGCTCTGGCCGTCGAGCGCTACTAACAGCCCGCGGCGGACGCGGCGGATATCCACTTCCTGGTTGCACAGGCCCTATACTGTTCGAATGATCTGCCCGAAATGCGAAGCTGAGTACCGCGATGACTTCAGCGTTTGCGCCGACTGCGGCGTGCCACTCGTCCATGGCGAGCCGCCGGGCACGCACGCGCTTGCCCCTCCGGCGCCGGAGGTCACGCCCGGTGATCCGGAAAAGGACCCTTTTTGCTCGTTCTGGCGCGGCGAAGATCCGCGCTTGCATCTCGAGCTTTGCGACGTGCTCGACCAGGCCGGCATCCCCCACAAAACCGTGCAGCGGCGCGACCACCTCTTCCATCTCCGCAATTTCCCCGCCTTCGAGCTCGGTGTGCCTTTTTCTCTTTTTGAAAGGGCCGGGCTCGCCGTCAAGGAAGCCTTCGACCTCGATCCGGCGGAGCCGGACGCCGTCGAGAGCCTGGCCGCGCCGAAGCTGCTCCGCGATTCGCCTGCCGCCATTCACAAGCTGCTGCCCATGCTTTCGCCGCCGGAAAGCGAAGCAATACCGGGGTCTCCGGATGCGGGCGGCGCCGCGGAATCGTTCGCGGAGGATGCAAGCGCCGAGGACGAGCACCGCGCCCGCTAAATCGTCCGCGAGGTCACTCAGGGCAAGCCGCCGGAATAGTGCGCGGCCAAGCCTCGCCGCAAACACCGCAAGCAAGCGCGCCCTCAGGTCAGCCGCGCCGCTCTCCGGTCGCGCCGCTCCGACCGGGCGCAACTTGGCAGGCGCAGTAAGGGCGGTAGCGGTCCGTCTCCGCAATTTCCCGCCTGCATCGCGGGGCAGCAGGGATGCCAATCGCATTGCCCGTTCGGGCAGAAGTGAAGCGCGGCCCCAGACTGTGCCGCATCGCGGGCAAGGATACGGAAGGGAATCATGTAAAATTGCGCCATGACCACTACCGATTCCATCAAAACCGTGGCCGTGCTTGGCGCCGGCACCATGGGCAACGGCATCGCTCATGTTTTCGCGCGCGCCGGTTACAAAGTTATCCTTCGCGACGTCGAGCAGCGCTTCCTCGACCGCGCTCTCGATACCATCGCCAAAAATCTCGACCGCGAAGTGAAAAAAGGCAAGCTTGCGGAAGCCGAAAAGCCCGCCGTCCTCTCCCGCCTCGCGCCTGTCACCGACATATCCGCTATTGCCTCCGCGGATTTCGCCGTGGAAGCCGTCCCGGAAAAGCTCGAGCTGAAGCGCGCTGTCCTCACCGAAGCCGACCGGCTCCTCCGCGACGACGTCATCCTTGCCAGCAACACTTCGTCCATCGCCTTGACCACTCTCGCCGCGCTCACGGGCCGCCCCGGGCGTTTCGTGGGCATGCATTTCATGAATCCCGTCCCGGTCATGGCGCTCGTCGAGGTGATCCGCGCGCTGCAAACCTCCGACGCTACTTTCGCGACGACGATCGAGCTTGCCCAGCGCCTCGGCAAAACTCCGGTCGCCGTCAATGACGCGCCCGGCTTCGTCTCCAATCGCGTCCTCATGCCGCTCATCAACGAAGCCGCTTACTGCGTCATGGAAGGTGTCGCCGCGCCCGAAGCCGTGGACGCCGTAATGAAACTCGGCATGAACCATCCCATGGGCCCGCTCGAGCTGGCGGATTTTATCGGACTGGACGTCTGCGTGGACATCCTGAACGTCCTCCACGAGGGCCTTGGCGACCCCAAGTACCGCGCTTGCCCGCTCCTCAAGAAATACGTCGCTGCCGGCTGGCTTGGCCGCAAGTCCTCTCGGGGCTTCTATCCTTACCCCAAATAAACTGAAGAACAGCCGGCGTTCCAGCGCGCAGGCACTCTCCGGCGGTTTGGGTGCTCTTCCAGTCTTGACTCTTCGCGCCGCTGACCGCTGCTCTCTTGACTCCGCTCGCTGGCTGATCAACGATCCTCCCTGACCAACCTATGCCATCCCTGCCGCTTCCCGCCTTCGACGACCCGGTCCGCCATATCCGCATTTACCATGCCGACTGCCTCCAGCTTCTCCCGTTGCTGCCGGAGTGCTCCGTCGACCTCATCTTCGCCGATCCGCCCTACTTCCTCTCGAATGGCGGCATCACGTGCCACGCGGGCCGGATGGTCGCCGTGCACAAAGGCGATTGGGACAAATCCCGCGGCGCAGACGCCAATCATGAGTTCAACCGGGCGTGGCTTGCCGCGTGTCAGCGCGTTCTCAAGCCAAACGGTTCCATCTGGGTTTCCGGCACCGCTCACGTCATCCACTCCGTCGGATTCGCCATGCAGCAACTCGGCTTCAAGCTTCTCAACGATATTTCCTGGGTGAAGCCGAACCCCCCTCCGAATCTCTCCTGCCGCTATTTCACTCACGCCACCGAAACCATCATCTGGGCCGCCAAGAGCGCCCAGTCGCGCCACACGTTCCACTACAAGCTCATGAAGGAGCTTAACCGTGGCAAGCAGATGAAGTCCGTATGGGAAATCAAGCCTCCCGAAGCTTGGGAAAAACGCTTTGGCAAGCATCCCACGCAAAAACCCGTTGCCCTCCTCGAACGCATTCTCCTTGCCTCGTCGAACGAGGGCGACCTCGTCCTTGACCCCTTCTCAGGCTCCGGCACCACCGCTCTCGCCGCTCTTGGCCTCCACCGCCGCGCCATAGGCTGCGAATTTTCCCTTGACTTCCTCTCCCTCTCGCTCCGCCGCCTATGTTCCAATCTGGTACAGGTCCGGCTAACGGTCTCGTCTCTCCAGATTTCCTCTGCTTTGGTCAACTTTTCCGTTGATCCGCCGCCCCATTTCGTGGATCGATCCAGTCGTGGTCTAAGCCCCAGGTTGTCTCTTCGAGTGAAGCGAGAAAGCTGCTTTTGGGGTGCCGAATCCGAACCACTTGGTCACGCGTGCATGCCGTCCCAGTTCCAACTCGTCCGGCAAGAGCGCCACTTCTACTTCATCGGCCGCGAAAACCGCGCCGTGATCTTCTCCACCCTTGCCGAATCGCTCGAAGATGCCCAACAAAAATTTCATGACTCCGGCCACGTCGACTCCGCCGCCCTCTTTATCATTTCCACAGAAACCACAATCTACCTCGCATGACCGCACGCCATAGGCCGTGATGGATTTGGGCCTCACGGATGCAGTGGCCGGTCTTTAGATCGGCTTGCGGGAGAAAGCATTCCACGCTGGTCGAATTCCAGGTCACGTGATCTAATCCCCCTATGAATCTCAGCCTGCCGCGGGAAGGAATCGACGTCTACCACTCTGCTTCGCAGCGTGCTCGCGTCGGCACGGAAGCATGGGGCGCCGCCAATTTCTTCTGTCCCTCCTGTGATTCTCCAAAGCTCGATTCCGCGCCCCGGGGCACGCCTGCCATCGACTATGTTTGTCCGCGGTGCACGCAATCCTTCCAGCTCAAGAGCCAGTCGAGGCCATTCGGCAGGCGAATTGTCGATTCCGTCTACTCCGAGATGCGCCGCGCCATTCTTGAAAGCCGCGCACCGAATTTGTACGTGATGCACTACGACCGAACGGGCTGGTCCGTCCGCACGGTCATCCTGATTCCGCATTTCGCATTCGCGCTCTCCTGCATTGAACGCCGCTCGCCATTAACGGCGACCGCCCGACGCGCTGGCTGGATTGGCTGCAACATTCTTCTGAGCCAGATTCCCGATGACGCACGAATCCCCGTCATCGCCTCCGGCTTGGTCCGGCCCGCCTCCGCCGTTCGCGGCGATTACCTCCGTCTGCGCCCGCTCGAAAATTTCAAAGCTGAAGCGCGCGGCTGGACGCTAGACGTGCTCCACGCGGTGCGCTCTCTCGGCAGACAGGAATTCTCGCTGGCCGACGTCTATGCCCGCGAAAACTCGCTCGCGGCACTCCATCCCGATAACCGACACATCCGTCCCAAAATCCGGCAGCAGCTCCAAATCCTTCGCGACATGGGCCTCCTCGCCTTCCTCTCGCCCGGCCGCTATCGGCTTCTGTGACGCGTTCCAACGTTTGGACGTTTGAATGTCCCCGAATGTCGCAGGTCTGCGTTGTTGCACAGGCGAAAGGGCACCGGCAGCGGCGCCCGTGCTTATTGGACGGAGCCGGTGGGACTTTGCTGCGGCGGAGCGGTGTTAGCTCGCGCGTAATAGCCGCGCCGCGCGCGCACCTGGTAGCCCTTGTGGTCGGGCACTTCGATGCGAATGCGGTGATAGCGGCCATCGACGACATAGTTTGTGGGAGCGTAGGCGATGGAGTACTGATTGCGGAGCTCGTCGCCGATG
>Ga0209062_1006561_pt1 | contig 10554 bp, 8 predicted proteins | sample Coa_R2_2_FD_187158 | JGI IMG/M metagenome (GOLD analysis project Ga0209062, IMG submission 187158) | Surface soil microbial communities from Centralia Pennsylvania, which are recovering from an underground coalmine fire - Coalmine... | ecosystem: Environmental > Terrestrial > Soil > Unclassified ...
TCTCGCACCCGAGTGACTGACAAACAGGAACCGTTCCGCCCGTGTGAGGGCCACATACATCAGTCGTCGTTCGCCGTCATGGTTTCCATTGTCGGCCAACGCAGCGACATCAATCTTTTTGACGATCTTCCCATCGAGCGGCAGGTCGGGAACGTGAGACGCCCGGCTACTTGGAAATCTCTGGGCGCAGACATCGGCAAGAAACACCGCAGGGAATTCCAGACCCTTCACACCGTGAACCGTGCTGATACTCACCGCATCGGGCTGCACCATTAGCGGTTGTTCTTCGGTCCGACCTTCTTCGGCTCCATATTGGCAGAGCCCAATGATTTGCCTAGGATAGCCGTCCACGCTTGTCCAGCCCGGCGTTTCAAGGCCTGTGATGAGTGCGCTCAACGCACCAAGATGGAAGAGCGCCGTTTGGCCCCGGCCCTCCCCACTATCCCAGTTCTCCACCTCCGCTTCGGCAAGGAGCATATGAAAAAGCTTCTGAGGAAACAGCCGGCGAATTTCGTTCTTAGACGTTAGGAACTGACGAAGACTCGGGGTGCGAAATCCCGAACACTGTCCCGCGCTTAGAACCTTTTGATCTTTAATGCGGCGGAAAATTGCTTCCGAAGCGAGGAGCAGCCGATCTTCGGCCTTACGGTCGAACGAAAGGCCCGTGCGTCGCAGCGCCTTCGCCGCTTCCCGCATGACTACGGCAGGTTTTGGCTCACAGCCCAGGACCGACTTGATTCGTATCGGAAGGCTCTTCGGATTATATGGCGACCCGTAAAACTCCGCTGTGCCAGCAGTAATAGCAAGAGCACTCAGAAACAATAGGGTCTCAGGTTGGGAGAAAAGGTCGGGGCCAGCTCTTACAACACACGGAACGCCGGCATCCTCAAGAGCCTGCATGTACGTCCGCACATCGGTTGACGAGCGAACCAACAGGCCGACATCTGAAAACGTTAAACCTCGATGCGATCCGCCCTTCTTGTCATGTAGTGCGCCCTCGGCTTCTGACGGCACCAGAATTCTGATAGCCTCTGCGATCCACGCCGCCTCGGCTCCACGACTCCCAAACCCCACCAAAGCGACGTGCGAGCGATGGGTGTCTAGTCGGCCTGGGCTGCCATGTTTCATCGGAGGCGTTGACATGGAGCGAACAGCGCCAATGCTTTTTGCCCAACGGTTTGCAAGATCGATGATCCTTGGTGTAGAGCGGAAATTCTCTTGCAGGTCAACCACCTCGGAATCGCTTGATTTCTTAAACCTTTCCCAAAATTCGGCGATGATATCTACCTTCGCCCCCCGAAATCCATAAATCGCCTGCCTGTGGTCGCCTACCGCTGTCAATTTGCCCTGATTACCTACAAGCCGTTCTATTAGCTCACGTTGAACCGGGTTGATATCCTGCATTTCGTCGACGACAAGATGGATTTCTTGGTCCGCCAGCATATTCCGGCGCTTCGGATCAGAGTTAAGCTGGCGAATTAACTCACTTTGCGAAGTGCTGAAATCGAGGAATCGCCGGCAATGAAGATAAGCGTAGTACCGAGCAGCCGATACACCGAACGCCTGAGCAACCCCAGTACTTCCCACATCGGTAATGAGCTTCGCCTTCTTGCACCACTCAACTTCGGGTCCGCCTAGCTCGAACGGCGGCGCGTCCGAAGCCAGTTGACAGGAGAACTCGTTGTGTTCGTGGAGTTGATCGTAAGCTTGAGTAAAATCTTCTAGCGTTGCGTATTGACTGTACTGATTGCTCGGTTTCGTTGCTGCAATAGCCGTCCTCAGCCCATTTAACCCTAAGACGCCGTTGAAGCCTCGAAGGATAAAAGCCGCACGCGCACCTTCATCGAGGATGTCATAGTTGTGATATTTGTCCGGCCAGAATTCCCTGATTTTTGCGAGACAGAATCCGTGGATAGTCCCGATATACATGCCCCCTAATGCGACTTCCTCTCCCTTCGGGGTGACTCTCTCTAACCAATACCGAATCCGAAACTTCATCTCCTCCGCCGCTCGCTCCGTAAATGTAAAGGCAACGATTTTGTCTTTCGGCACGGATCGCAGAGCAACCCACCACGCGATGCGCCGGGCCATTACCTCGGTCTTACCCGAGCCAGCGCCCGCGACAACAAGCACACGACGCTTTTTTGATTCGACGACTTGGGCTTGTCGAGGCTTTAGCTGTTTGAGTAGAAGACCTCTAACAGCCGACATGGCTATTCCCCGCGCGGACCGTCCGAACAAACTCCCGAACGCTTTGGGCGTGACGCCTGATGAATTCCGGCGGCAAGGCGTTCCCAATCATTTCCGCGACAGCGAACTTGCCCTTGTTGAGAGAAAAGAAATAACGGCGGGGGAAAGTCTGGAGTATCGCTGCCTCTCGCAATGTGATAGTGCGATCCTTGGAAGGATGCAGAAATCGCCCCTTTGAGGGATTTACACACCCGCTCGTTATCGTGGGCGCGACATCATCCCATCGCATCCTCCCGTAGACATCCTTAAACCCCGTACAGGATCTGTGGCATTTTAGTTTGAAGCGTGCTGGCAGGTCCGTTCGACTGCCTCCGTCCTTTGGAACTGCTTTGATCAGCCTTATGACTCTAGAGCCACGGCGTTCCATCTCGCGGTGTAGCCGATCGCGTCGCCTCTTCGTGCTATGTGCTAAATCCGCGATGGCCTTGCGAACCGTTCTGCGCGAGCGTGCGAGACGACCGAATGGAATCTCAGCCTGGAATCCAGCGAGCAGGATCATGCGCCGCCGTCGTTGCGGGACGTTGTAATCGGCAGCGTCAAGGATATCGACATTGCAGCGATAACCTAAACGCTCCAGCCGCGTCCTGAGCAGTGCAAATCGCCGATTCTTCACAAGGCCCGGCACATTTTCCACCATTACCGCTTTCGGCTTAAATGCCCGAACAAACCTCAGAAGTTGGAGAACAAGATCATTCCGACGGTCCACAATTCGCTTACCGCCGTTCAACGTTCGAAGTGACGAAAAGCCCTCGCAGGGCGGGCACGCCGCCAACAAATCCAACTCACCTCTCTTCAAACCCAACTTTCGCCGCATGGTCCTAGCCCGGATGCGGCGAATATCTGTATTCCACACTGTGACATTGGGATGGTTTTCCGAATAAGTCGATGCCGCCAGGGGGCTTATCTCCACTGCCCCTAGTACCGCAAAGCCAGCTTGTTTCAGGCCGAGTGTCAGCCCGCCGCAACCGGCAAACAGGTCTAAAGCTGTAGGGGCGCAGCCAACCCGTTTGCTTTTTGAGCGAGTTCTCATACGTTCAGAATGCCAGAATCTTACTTCGAGACAGTCTTTATCACAAAGCGAAAGCATCTAAACAGGCACCGACCGCTACGACTCCGCACTCATTTGGCCACCGCGCCCTCCCGTAACGCTTTTCCTCTAGGACTCGCTCGCTGCCTCGCCCCCCGGCCCAGACGCAGAAAGCGCCCTCTCCCTGACTTCGCATCTGTCGATGGCTGTTCTCCCCGCTTCGAGATTGTCGCCTCCCGGCGCGTGATTCGCTCGCCTCCGGTCTTCACTAGCACGCTTCGCGCCACCAAAAGGCAGTGTCACTCGCGCGTGCGGCCCGCTCCGACCTGGACGCGCCAATCTCTACGCTTCTGTCCCCTGTTTCGCGTCCTCGCTCCCCCGGCTGTGGGTGAAGGGAGCGAGGACTCCCGAAACAGGAGGACAGGAAAAATGAAAGTCGAACAAGCAAAACATCAGATCGCAAGCAACGCAATCGAGCAACTCCGGCAGGCCCTCGAAGTGGGCCACAGCGAGCGGCTCAAGGAATATCTCGCGGCGATGGCGCGCTTCCGGCGCTACTCGTGGCACAACGTCATGCTCATCGCGTCGCAGAAGCCGAACGCTACGCACGTCGCGGGCTTTCACGCTTGGCACAAGCTGGGCCGCTTCGTGAAAAAGGGCGAGAAAGGCATCCTGATTCTCGCTCCGATCATTCGGAAGAAAGCCGAGAACAATGACGAAACCGAGCCGGGCGAATCCTCAGTCGCAGTCGGATTCCACGCGGCCTACGTGTTCGATGTCACCCAAACAGACGGCCAGCCGTTACCGGCTATCGGCAGCGTGAACGGCGATCCGCGTCAGTATCGCGAGCGGCTTGCGAACTTCGTAGCCGGCCAGGGCATCGCGCTCGAATACTCCGAGGAAATCGCGCCAGCACGTGGCACTTCGTCAGGCGGCAAGATTACGCTGCTGCCCGGCCAGTCTCCGGCTGAGGAGTTTGCGACTCTGGCACACGAGGTCGCGCATTTATGTGGCGATGAAAATTATGTGGCACTGGCAGTCTGCACCGTCGGGTGGCGCGAGATTTGACTGGCAAAGGTCCACATAATTTGTTGCTCAGAGACTTCTCAGGAACTCCATCACACCTGGGTTGGTGCGCCACATTTTCTTTGACGGAATCGAGGCTCCTGTATCGCAGGCAGCCAACGCTTTGGCTTTCATCTCCAGATCGACTTCGGCGTAAACGTTGGTGGTATCGATGGAGACGTGTCCGAGCCAAGCGCGGATGGTATTGATGTCCACGCCAGCACGGAGGAGATGCGTGGCCGTGGTGTGACGAATGGTATGCGGACTGACGCGCTTCCTCGCTAGGGACGCGGCCTGTTCGCTGGCGCGTTTTGCATGGCGCTCAACCATTGCGTGGATTCCGAAGCGAGTGACCGGCGCGCCGTACCGATTTAAGAAGACGTGGGCGTCAGCTTGACGGTTAGTGATCAGTGCCGCCAGCGCAGCCATAGTTCTGGGCCAGAGCGGGCAGAAGCGGATTTTTCCTCCCTTTCCGTGGAGCTTCACTGAGCCGCCACGCTGTTCGCTGCCCTCGACACCGGCCACTTTTACACCAGCTGCTTCGCTGGCCCGCGCGCCCGAGTTGTACAGGAACAGAAGCAGGACCCGGTCTCGCTGTCCTTGTTTAGTGGATTGATCCGGTGCTGCGAGCAGAGCGTCCATCTCTGATTTCTCCAGATATGTGAGCGAGGTTTTACCAGCGCGCTTGAACGGTACGGCTCTAATTTCGCCGCACCACGGTAGGTGTTCAGGACTGCGTTCTCCGATAAAGCGTGCTAGGGCGTGTATCGCAGAGAGGCGCTGGTTGCGGGTGATGATGCTGCATCTCCGCTTTTCCTCGATATCTTTGAGGAAGCTGCGAACAGCAGCTACGGATAAGTCTTCGATTTCGAGGGCGTCGATGTGCTTGCGTGATTGGACCGCCAGCAGCGGTAGCAACATCCGCAGCGTATCCCGATAGCTCCGCTGGGTATTGATAGACAGATTGCGTTCCGCAACCAGATGTTCGAGCAAGAACCGTCTGATCCGATATCCAAGCAGGGAGTCGTTTTTCATCGCATGCCTCCCTGACTGGCATAGCGTTCGAACCGCTGACCCGCCTGGCTCAGAAGCTCCCTCGTCATGGTGAGGTACCGTGATGTTTCACGGACGCTGACGTGGCCAAGGTATGTCGCCAAGTGCGGGAGAAGGCGCTGCACGTTTTTGCCTTCCCGATACCAAGCGATCAGCCGCCTGACGGCGAACGTGTGCCGGAAGTCGGGAAGTCGTGTAGGCGGGGTTGAAAGTGAAAGCCGTCTGTGCGTTCGACCCCTGCTTCGTACCGGATTCGCTTGAAGGCAAGTTCGGCAGTTAAATGCGTCACAGGCCGACCATCGTATGTTGCGAGGAAAGAAGACTCCGGCGTTGAGGTGTGGCCGCCCCATTGTTTTCGAAAATGGTCTTGAAGGATATCCGTCAGGTCCGAGCTCAGCGGAACGAACCTTGATTTGTAAAATTTCGTTTCACGAATCGTAAGGATTTGCTGGCGAAAGTCCACGTCCCGGTGTTGGAGCCGGATGGCCTCACCGATGCGCAGGCCGGTTCCATAGAGCAGCAGCAACAGGGTGCGGATGGTACGAGGCTCCAGGTGCCACCGGCCTCGATGGCGGCATTCCACCACCCGGATCATTCTCTTCACCTCTTCAACGGAGTAGATGTACGGACGGAACTGACGAGGACTCTTCGGTTTGGTTCGCGGAAGCGGGTTTTCCTTTGCATAGCCTCGCGCGATGGCGAAACGGAAGAACGCATTCAGCGTGGAAAATTTGTTGAACCATTCGCCGGTCACCGTGCCACAACCGTTGAGGAAGTTCCGAACCACCTCCGGCGTAACCCGGTCGAGATGGATTGGGCCAACGAATCGGGCGAAAGCATGCAGCTTGAGAGCGCGGCTCTTGTAACTCATGCCCAGCGCTTGTTTATAGGTGACGTATTCCTGGACGGCATCAGCGACTTTCACGCGACACCTCCCAGGCCCATGCGGGCCACTTCTCGCAGGGCGGAGATTTCGCCAACGTTATAGAAGGGTGTTGCCGTGCGTTCGCATTCTGCGATGCATTCAGCCACCGGCTTCACGTCGAGCGCAGCGACTTCCCGCAGACTAGGCAGGTCAACTTTTGCGTAGGCACGTGTAGCTGCCATGGACACATGCCCAAGGTGATCGCCGACTTCCTTCAGCGTAAAGCCCTCCGCCAAGAGGTGAGTCGCGCAAGCATGTCGCAACCCATGCGGTCCGAGCGAGATGAAACGGACTCTTGATGAACTGTTCGAACACGACACATCTCCTTTCGCTGGAAATTCGAAGGCGCGACTTGCTGGGCAAGGCCGCCGATGGAAGAATGCTCTTTCTGGCGAAGAAGAGTGGAGTCAGTGGAAGCAGCAAAGAATCGCAGGCTTTATCAATTGAAAGTCACCTTGCGCGGAGTTTCTCCGTCCATTTGGCGGCGAGTGCAGGTGTGGGAGGATTACACCTTGGATCAGCTCCATCGCGTTTTACAGATGGCCATGGGCTGGGAGAACTGCCATCTCTACGAATTTCGCATTGGCGAGGCGATGTACCGTGGTCCACACCCCGAAAATGAACCGGAAATCCTGAATGCAAAGCGGACTCGTATCGGCAACGTCCTCTCAGGTATCGGGGCCGAGTTTGAATACCTGTACGATTTCGGGGACTACTGGCAGCACGATCTCGTTCTGGAAGCAATTCTGGACCCTTCGCAGGACACCTTGTACCCTCGCTGTGCTGGCGGTGAAAAAAGTTGTCCTCCCGAAGACGTAGGTGGAATCGGCGGTTATGAGGATTATCTCCAGGCAATGGCCGATCCGAGTCACGAGCAACATGAAGACATGATGGCTTGGCGCGGTCCGTTTGACCCGGAGGCATTCTCCATTGAGAAGGTAAATAAACTGCTCGAAAAGAAATTCCGCCCCGTGCGGAAGCGAGCGATTCCAGACCCGAATGCTCCGAAACCCGCACTATCACCACAAGCAGAGCAACTTTTGCAGGCGATCCTATCCAGGTCTGAATCTCCGCAGAAGAAGCGAATCCGCATTAAACCGGACGAAAAGGTTCCGCTGGAGTTGAACGAGCGCGAGCGAGAATTGATCCTGGAACACACCTTTGCCGATGATGAACTAACGAACCGCCTGCGTGTCGTGCCCAAGAAGGGGCAACAGCCCATTTTCCGGTTCACCCTGGACGATTTGGACGAACTCGGAGGCTTCGTCGCCGCCGAAGCCAATCACACCAAAGACAGGAAATTGCGGAAGGATCTGGACCGGCTCTTCGACCGAATCCAAACCACCTTGGATAGTTACACCGACGAGCCGGTCATCAATTGACGAAAATTATGTGGACATCGGAACCCGGAACGCCGCCAAATACCGGTACTCTTGATCGACGCGCCACATAAATTTCATCGCCACATAAGTGTGCTTATGTTATCCACAACATAAGCTCACGAGATGATACACCGCGACGAACGCCGCAGCAGCACGACCAAGCGTATCCGCGAGACTGAGGCCGAGGCCGTAGCATTTGTCGTTTGCAGCGCAATCGGCCTCGAAACGGGATCAGCCGCGCAGGACTACATCGGCTTGTATGGCGGCGATGCGAAGCTCCTCGGCGAGAGCCTCGAATACGTCCAGCGAACTGCAACCCAAATCCTGAATGCTATCGGCGCGGATGAATCATCCGCGCCGCCCGCTTAACGCGGGCCAACCAAAGCAACCCGAAATCCCGCTAGGATTAGCCTCTTCGATGTTGTCTGTCCAGCACTCGCTAACGCCGCTACCCAGAATGTTAGAATGTCGCGAGTCATGCGCTGGTGGGTCAAGTTCGTCGCAGGAGGGTTGGGCGTCGCTTCCTCCGCCTACTTTTGGCTACATCATGAATGGAAAGCTCTCGTAGCTTTTGGCGTCGGCGCTTTGGTCGGCATGGTTGGGTCCGGGATAAAGTGGATCGCCGACGTACGAAAGTCGTGGCACGAAGGTTCACTGGCCAGAGATCAGCGCGAGAGGCTGCTCCAGGAACAAGAAGACGAAGAAAAGCTTCCCGCCATCGCCAGGAGTATGGCTGAGATCGAAGCGACGGTTCGCCGGGAACAACATTTGCACGGATGGATCGGCTTGGATGATTTGGAGGACATTTTTGTTGAGCGCCTTCCGAACGTGGACCGCCGTCTAATCCGCAAAGGAATCGTACGCCTCAAAGAGAAGAAGAAAGAATTAAACGAGCTTTGGAAAAGGTGACCGGCTGTGAGAATGAAGACGGCCGCGATGAGGAATGCGCAAAATCTATATCTACAAGCTGACTTCGGACGATGGCGGAGCGCCGTGCGTGCATGACGGCGTATTGTCGCTCGCGATCTGCAAACCAAGGATTCGATCTGTTGCCAAGGAGGGCAGCATTATTCTCGGCTTCGCCGCCGATCTCCTCTGCAAAATGGACCCTCGATACAAAGACGATTGCTTGATATATGATTCATCGCGGGGACAAATCCAGCGCGTAGATTTCGTGCCAGCCAACGTCATCTACGATCAGCGGAGAGCCGTCAGGGGCGAGGCCGCTGTAGGCGCCGATGAACCCGAACGGACGACGATATCCTTTGAGGCTGAGGACGCGTTCAACTCTCAGGTCCGGCACGTGCGCGCGGTAAAACGCCGGATCGGCGCCCAGCGTGTCGAAATAAACGTACTGGCTGTCACGGCTCCACATCTCGAAGTTAATTTCCAAAGTGGTGAACTGCTTCCAAGTTGTCGCGCTACTGTGGTACATCTTGAGGCCCAGCCCATCGGGCGCGATGGCGACGAGATACCGCCCATCGGGCGACCACTGAGAACCGAAAAGTCCCTGCGAGCCGGGCACGGAGACCACTTCATGTGTGCGCAGGTCCGTCGTTTTGATTCCGAGCACCTGACCGGGTTGCGCATGGGCGTAGCCAGAAGGATAATCGAAGGTAACATGCTGGCTGTCGGGCGACCAACTGGGGCTGACCTGCATTATATTCTCTGGGTATATTTTTCTCAGCCCGCTGCCATCGGAGTTCACCACCATAATGTTCCGCGGCTTACCGGGCGTGAGCGCCGAGAAGGCCAGCTTCGTTCCGTCGGGCGACCAATTCACCATAGTCGCCTGCATGGGCGCGAACGTCAGTTGAAGCTTGTCGGTGCCGTCCACGCGCTCGCGCCAAAGGATGCCGTCTTGAAGCGTGGTGTAGGCCAGCCATTGGCCGTCGCGACTGAAGGCCACCCAATCAGGTGAGATTCCTTCAAGAAACGGGGAGAATTGGCTCGTTTTGGCGTCGTACTCCATTAATTCGCCGCGCTGTTCCTCGCCCACGACAAAGATTTTCTTCCCGTCTGGGCTGACTGCGGGCGTGCGGAAACTCAAGGGTCCGCTGGTCAACTGCACAGGCTTGTTACCGTTTGCCGCGAGCGCCCAGATGCTCGACAGGCCATCGGCCAAGCCCTGAAAGTAAAATTCTTTTCCGTCCGGAGACCAGTCGCCGCAGCACGCGTCTGGAACCTGGGCCGCTATCTCGCGCAATCCAGTCCCATCGGCACGAACTTCCCACAGCTTGCTGTTTTCTTTGAAAAAACCCGTGCCGAACCGGATGACTTTTCCGCTCGGAGAAATCCGAGGCCAAAAAATCGTGTCACTGGCCGAGATCAGTTTCCGTGCGTTACTGTCGTCCGACGATGCCAGGTAAAGATCCGCACCGATTCCGTAGACGAGTTGTTTTCCGTCGCGCGACCATGCCGCGTCTTGCGCCTCGAAATCATCCAGCCGCCGCGGGGTTCCTCCCGGAAGCTCCACGGCATAAAAGGGCATGACATAGCCGTATGCCGCCGTGCCACCCATGAGCAGGGACGAGCCATCGGTTGAAATTGACGTTGGATAGATCTGCAGAAACGGCGCGGGAGCAGTGAGAGTCTCGCCGCCGCTGGCGGAGACCTGCGATAGCAACGGCACCACGCCGGCAAGTTCCGTGAAGTAGATTCTCTCGCCATCGGTCACCAAAGGGGTCGGCCCAACTTCGTTAGCTTTGACACGGCCATCGTGGGTGAGGGGCTCGATGCGCACGACACGCGGTGGGGCGGTGGCGCGCTCAAAAAACACTCTCCCCGCAATCCCCGCTACTGCAAACACCACAGCAATCGTCACACCCGCCGCCCAGATCCACGGGCTCGTC
>Ga0209062_1006563_pt1 | contig 10549 bp, 9 predicted proteins | sample Coa_R2_2_FD_187158 | JGI IMG/M metagenome (GOLD analysis project Ga0209062, IMG submission 187158) | Surface soil microbial communities from Centralia Pennsylvania, which are recovering from an underground coalmine fire - Coalmine... | ecosystem: Environmental > Terrestrial > Soil > Unclassified ...
GCGCAGTCCCACCATCTTCTGAAAGGCATGGTGGGACCAGGCTTTGCGCAGTCCCACCATCTTCTGAAAGGCATGGTGGGACCAGGCTTTGCGCAGTCCCACCATCTTCTGAAAGGCATGGTGGGACCAGGCTTTGCGCAGTCCCACCATCTTCTGAAAGGCATGGTGGGACCAGGCTTTGCGCAGTCCCACCATCTTCTGAAAGGCATGGTGGGACTGCGCAAAGCCTGGTCCCACCCTACAAATTCGCTGTTGCGTTCTCCGCTGGCCCTTTCATACACTTTCTGCGAACAACCGCGAGCAGACTCGCAGCCAAACCCTTCAATGAAATGGCTCGTCGCGCGGGCCAGTTCAGTGCTCGCAGATACCACCACGCCGCCGTGAGTGGTTCACTTCTGCGCATCACGTAACCGATCGTCTGGCACGTCGAAGCATAGCCATCCGCGATGACGGGAGCGGGAATATCCACCCCAACGCCATATCGTGTTTCAGCGCGGTGCATGATCGACATCGCGGTATCGACGCGATCGCGGAGCTTCTTTGACAAGTTGCCGTGTCCGGTTCGGTAACGGACGAGTGCTTCGTCCACGAAATCGAACCGATAGAACTTCGCAACGCGAAGCCACAAATCGTAGTCGATGGACAAATCCCATTCCGCATCGAACCAGCCAACGTGCGCAAAGACCTCGCGTCTCACCACCACCGAAGAGAAGCAGACGAAGTTCTGCGTGAACATCGGCGAGAGAACACGTCCACGCTGCGCTTCGCTTGCGACCTTTGCGGGAATCGTTTTCCCCATCTCATCCATCAACGCTCGCTTGCAGAACACGACGCCTACATCCGGCTTCACTGCGAAGATCGCAAGCTGCTTTTCGAGCTTGGTCGGCTCCCATGCGTCGTCGGCGTCGAGAAACGCAACTAGTGCGCCACGGCTGAAGCTGATACCGAGGTTCTTCGCCCGCGACTGACCGAGTGTATCAGAGCGGAAGTAACGCACGCGGCGGTCTGCTAGGTAAGGACGCACTCTGTCCGGCGTGTTGTCGGAGGAACCGTCGTCGATGATGACGAGTTCCCAGTCGGCAAAGGTTTGCGCGCAAACCGATTCCACTGCTTCTGGGAGAAAGCGGGCGTAATTCTTCGCCGCCATCACGACGGTGACGGAAGGAGTGGAAGAAGCAGACCTAACCCCTCCCGCCCCCTTCCCTGAAGCGGAAGGGGGAGCCAGAGGAGGGGCGACGAGCGGGGTGAGTTCTTCATGCTTCACGCTCCCACCTCTTCCATCCGCTCCCGCGTCACCTTCGAGATACAGAAGCGATACTTACCGCTGGCTTCTTGCGGAATCGCATCGACCAGTTCCACTTCGTGGGCGACATCATCTCCGAAGGTGCCGCGAACAAGTTCGGCGATCTTCCGGCGGCTCGAATCGTCGAAGCCCTCGTCCGCGACGAGCCGAACGCGAAGTTGCGTGATGGATTCCTGCACGATCTGCACTTGCGCCGTGCCAGGGATGAGATTGGCAAAGTTCTCGGTCAGCGAGATACCCGAGATGAGGTTCCCCGCTGGCGTGACGACGTAATCCGCTTCGCGGCCTTCGATCCGTTCGATCAGAGGCAACCCCCGGCCGCACTTGCATACGCGACTCGACGGCACCACCACATCGCCGACCTGATAACGAATGAGCGGCATCGCGCGGTTGGTCAGGTCGGTGACAAGGAGGAACCCTCCGACCTCGTGGCCGGGGGTCGTCATGACTTCCGTATACACGCTGTCCGCATTCACATGCAGCCCGTTGTGTTCCTCGCATTCGCTGGCGATGAGGCTCACTTCCTCGCAGCCATAACGGTTGGTCACCTTGCAGCCGAACACCTGCTCGATCACCCCGCGTTGCCAGTCGTGAAGGATCATCGCGGTGGAGATGATGCCGTTGGGCCGCACATCCATCACACCGGTTCGCTTCAGCACGCACGCGACCAGATACAGCGAGTGCGCGTGACCAAAGATCAACCCCGGTCGGTGCCTGCGGATCGATTTCGCAAAGGCCGCAATACGTTCGTCGTTCAGGTTGAGCGTGTCGAGATAAACGGCGCGATCGAAGAAGTGGTTTCGGAGCCGCCCCTTCAGCCCGAAGTGGCGATATTCGGGATTGCCCCACACTTTCGCGACACGCTGACCGAGCCTGTAGCCGCTCCATTCGTCCGAGCGAATGGTGCAGGCGGTTTTCCACTGCATTGCGGGTTCGTCGCAATAGATCGTGAGCGGGACGCCAGTGGAACCTGATGTGCGCTTGACGCGAAGTGTGGCGATATCGAACGCGGAAGAAACAAGCGCCCGGTTGTGTCGCCGGATGTCAGCTTTAGTGAGAATGGGAAACGCTTCGAGGTCGCGTAGCTCCTGCACATCCGAGGGATGCACACCGGCCTTCATCCACGCCGCACGGTAATACGGAACGGTGTCCCACGCGTGCTGCAGTTGTGTTTTGAGGGCAGCCAGTTGCCGCGCGCGGATCACGTCCGGTGGGTCGAACTGCGTTCGCTCCAGCGTGCGCAGATGCCGAAGATGTTGGCTGCTTTCCCGCCACGCCATGAGCGGGTGCATCAGGTGCCGATTCAGGAAGTCAAGCATCCGTGCTCCTATCGAAGGCAAAGAGGAGCCGCAGATAAACGTCACGATCAGAACAGAGGGGAGTTCAAACCAGCTTTTCTCTGATCCTGTCTTTTATCAGCGTTCATCTGCGGCTAGGTATTCAAAGTCTTCTGCCACTCCACTTGCTTCGCTAAACCCTCGTCGATGCCGGTCGTTGGCTTCCATCCCAGGTGACGGAAGAGTTTGGTCACGTCCGCGCCGGTGGCGAGTTGATCGCCGGGCCGCGGCAGGTGTTTCTCGATGATGGCCGGTTTCCCGGTGATTCTTTCGAGCTTTTTGAACACTTCCAACACCGTCACGAGTTCGCCGCCGCCGAGATTGAAGACTTCGCCCGGCATGGCTTGTGTTGCCCGAACGGTCGCTTCCACGCAGTCCGCAATGTAGGTGTTCCCACGCACTTGCAGGCCGTCGCCGGTGAGCTTGATTGGCTTGCCCTTCAGGATGGCGTCGATGAAGAGGTGATAGCCCATCTCCGGCCGCTGGCGTGGGCCATAAACGCTGAAGTAACGCAGCACCACGCAGGGCACGCCCCACTCGTCGCCGTAAACGCGACACAGTTGCTCGGCCGCGAGCTTCGTGATGCCGTAAGGCGAACTGGGCCGCGTCGGGAGCGATTCGTCGCCGCTGGCATACTTGCCGTACACCGACGAGGTGCTGGCGTAGACCACGCGCTTGAGCGAAGGCGAACCCTTCAGCGATTCAAGCAAGCGATGAGTGGCGATCAGGTTGTGCTTGTTGTAACTGTCGAAGTCGAGCCAACTTCGCGTGAGGCCTGCCATCGCCGCGAGATGGAACACCCACTCCGCTCCGCTCACGGCTTCCGGTGGCACGCCAGCCGAGAGATCGAGTTCGCGGAGGGTGAACTTGGGGTGGTCACGAAACGAGGTGAGGTTTCGTTCCTTGATGGGACGAGGGTAGTAATCGGTGAAACAATCGATTCCCGTAACCGTGTGACCGTCCGCGAGCAACCGATCGCACAGATGTGAGCCAATGAACCCGGCTGCGCCGGTGACAACGCACTGCATGACTTCCCCCCGGCCAAAACTCTATCAGGTTGCTGGAGGGTATCGCAAGACGGACCCGCGTCGCTGGAAGCTATAGCGGGAAGAGAGAACGATACTGTGAGCGGCTTAAATATCGGCGCAAGTCATTATTGCAATTGCTCTTCCTGAAAAATCGCTGAAGTGGCGCTCGTGAAATATTTGCGCACCACTCAGGTGCGGACGCCAACGGGAGGACCGTCGCTTCTCCCACCAGAATTGCCTCCCACTGCCTATTGCGAGCTGCCAACCGAGGTTCTCACGCGTCGCTCGCCTCGATTTGCTCGTTTGTTGTGGTCTCCGGCAATGTGCCCAAACAGCGCTGCGACTGGCCGCCCATTCAGGACGCGGCCGTTCGCGAAGAGAAAGTCGCGGTGTCTGGCCCGAGCGGTCAGCCACGGGAGCAGTGATAGCGACCCTAACCTGCTCGACATCCTGGCGATTGCCTATGCCGCAGCCGGTCAGTTCACTCGCGCTGCGGAAGTGGAACAAAAAGCCCTTAACCTCACCGCTGAAGACCGTCCGGAAGAGCGTGTGAAGCGCGAGGGATTGCTCAAATCGTTTCGGCAAGGCAAGCCGGTGCGGGATGCGAGCTTGAAATAACTCCAAAGGATCAAAGGGTATTGGCGACTGCCCGTTGCTTCCGTTCTCCTCCACCCGCATAATCCACTTCACCGCCTCTCACCCGCCAGGAGCTTCTCCAATCATGACGCGTTTCGCATTCCTTCTCTCGCTCGCAGCCATTGGGCTGGCGGTTGCGCTCACGCCCGCGCCCGCTGCCCCGAAGGCCGATGAAACAAAAATCACCTGGAAGAAAACGGTGCTCGACACGAAGTTCCGTTCCGAAGGCGTCGCCATCGCGGACGTGAACAAGGACGGCAAGATCGACGTGCTCAACGGCGAATACTGGTACGAAGCGCCAGACTGGAAGCCGCACGAACTGCAGCCGTACAAGGACCACAAGGACGGACTGGGCAACTACAGCCGCGTCTTCGCGTGCTGGACCGAAGACATTAACGGCGACGGCTGGGCCGATCTGATCGTCATCGATTTCCCCGGCGTGCCGTGTTACTGGATGGAGAACCCCCAGGGTAAATCCACCGGCGACGACGGTAAGCCGCTCCACTGGAAGAAGCACATCATCTGGGATTCCGCGTGCAACGAAACGCCACTTTACGCCGATCTCCTCGGCGACGGCAAACGTGTGCTGGTGATGGGCTTCCAGCCGCCGGGCAAGGGGAACGAAGGACAGATGGCATACTTTACCCCGAACCCGAAAGACCCCACGGCGAAGTGGATCATGCACCCGATCAGTGAGCCGAGCACACCGGCGAAGATCGAGAATGGCAAGGAAGTTCCTGGCACCCGGAAAGAGATTCCCGGCACGCAGCGATTCAGCCACGGTCTTGGTGTGGGCGACATCAACGGCGATGGCCGCAAGGACGTGATGTGTACTGGAGGGTGGTGGGAACAGCCGGAGAAGCCAGACGGCAAGACGCCCTGGAAGTTCCACCCGGCCAACCTCGGCGAAGCCTGTGCCGATATGTTCGCCTACGACGTGGATGGCGACGGGAAGAACGACGTCATCAGCACTTCGGCGCACAAGTTCGGCATCTGGTGGCACAAGCAACGACCCGCCGATGCGAACGGCAATCCGAGTTTCCAAAAGATGGATTTGTTCCCGAAACTGATCAGTGAGACGCACGCCGCCCACTTCAAGGACATCGATGGCGACGGCCGACCGGACCTCATCACCGGAAAGCGGTGGTGGAGCCACGGCAGGTCGGAACCCGGCTCCGATGGCCCCGCCGCGATCTACTGGCTCCGCAACACCAAGGGTGCGGACGGTATTGCACAATTCACGCCAGTGCTCATCGACGATGACTCCGGCATCGGCACGCAGTTCGAAGTCGCCGACATCAACGGTGATGGTTTGCTCGACATCATCTCGTCAAACAAGAAGGGCGTGCGGGTGATCGTGCAACAGCGGAAGTGATGGGTCGAATGGCGCCCCCACCCTTGTGGGTGGAGGGTGCAGCATCAGCAGGGCACCCCCACCCTTGCGGGTGGGGTTCGCCTCCACCCCGGCCTTACGGTCGGTCGCCGGGGCGGCCGAGGACGGCGTCACCCTGGTTGGCGCCAGCGGCCACTTGGCCGAACACGTTGCGGTAGATGTCGTCGCCACGCGGGCCGATGTTCGGCGAGGTAGTGAGCCGGACGTTCCCGCCAACAAACAGCACGTTCATGCACCGACCGTGTGGCGAAACGGGCCCCGCACCTGGCGCAGCGCTCGAACTCGGGCAATCGGCGGAAATGGGCATCAGGTCGTTCTCTTGTCCTTGGCCGGATGAGTCCGTCGGTCGGCGGAGGCCGATCAATTCGTCGTTGGGTCCGCGGAAGCCGAGTGTGTAGGTATAGGCGGGGCACCCATCGCCCGCTGGGCATCCGGGCTTGTAGGCGGCAGGCAGGTAGCCGAGATCGGCGAGCGAAGACGCAAAGGTATCAGCAGTGGGGAGAGCTGCGGTCCCGATTTGCGGATAGCGGCCCTGTGGATCGGAGTCGGCGTAGCCGGCTAACCCGCTGTGCAGGGTACGAAGACTGTTCTGGCAGGCGGCGACGCGACTCTCGTACCGGGCTTTGGCTACACCCGAGAGCACAAGGCCGATCCCAACGAAGGCAATGCACGCGGCGACCAGCACGTCGGCACGGAAGCGATAGCCGGAACGGTATTCCGGGCCATCGCTCGGTGGCGGGGCGGGGCGGCGTGTGCTCGTGGAGGGTTGCTTGGCTCGTGTGCCGGAGCCGAATTCCATTTCGGTTGGCGTCTCGGCTGCGTATTCGCGAAGAAATGCAGCGACGGCGGACTCGGCGGGTTCTGACTCCGGTTGACGCGGTTCGTGTTCGACGATGTGCGCTGCCACCTTTGCGATGGCCCGAACGGCCAAGCCAGGGGGCGGTTCTGGCGTGTCCTCCCGCTCCACTTCCAGCACTGCAAGCATGGGCGCGCTGGCGGCTCGCAATTGATCCAGACGGGCAGCGATTTCGGGATTTGCATTCACACGCGCAGCCACTGCGGCCCGCTCATTCGAGTCGAGGAGATCGAACAGATAGCCGATCAGGTCTTCATCCGGTATAGGATTCTGCGACATGGGATTCTGCTCTGGTCTGATTGGTGCGGGCATCGTGCCAGCCCTTTGCGTTGAGGAGCAGGCGACGCCTACTCACAGCAAATGAGAACGGGGCCTGCCAAGTTCTCATTTACTAAGCTGAGTACCTAGGCCAGCGGTATCTGGAGTCCCGATCCCTGGCCCTCAACCTCGGACTCTGACTCTGTTCCCTCGTGCGAAGCTTTCCAGTCTTCCGTGAGCCGGGCGAGCGCGGCGTGGAGTCGCGATTTGACCGTGCCGACAGGAATATCCAGCGTTTCGGCCACGTCGCGGTACTTCAGCCCCTGAAAATACACGAGAATGACCACCTGCCGCAACAGGTCGGGGAGACGGTCCACTGCGGCACGGACCAGTTCACGCTGCTCATCGCGGTCCGCCGAGTCGGAGGGATCCTCGCCCGGCGCGGGGAGCAATTCAAACAACGGCCGCTGCTGGCCATCTTCGTCGGTCGTGGTCGCCGCGTCCGCCCGTTGATCGGCCCGGCGGTTCCGACGCCGGAGCGCATCAATGGCCTGATTGGTCGCGATCGCATAGAGCCACGGACGGGCCGGCCGCTCGAGTTCGTACTGCTGAATCTTCAAATACACCTGCACGAACGTGTTCTGGAACACGTCGTCGGCCAAGTCGTCGTCACCGAGGTAGCGGCGGAGATAGCCGAACAGTTCGCGTTCGTAGCGGCGGACGAGGGTACCAAATACCTCTCGTTCGCCGGAGCGGAGACGAGCGAGGAGCCGTTCATCGGTTTCCGGCAAGGAAGTCGGTTCCGGCACGCCCTATCACCTCTACGCTGGAAATTGGCCGGGCGTTCGCGCGGCGATCGAATGGAAATGGGCGATTCGCGAGCGAGAACGTTGAATGAATTGTATCACATCAGCCCATTGGGGCGCGAACAACTGTCTTTGGCGGCCCGAGTTCGGCCAAACGCTAACCCCGCCGCTCTTCCAATCCAAAGACATTTCGCAGACCAATATAGAGAATCATGCTCATCGAGCGAATGGCTTCTTTGCGGTTGACCTTACTGGCCCCCGCCCGGCGATTCTCAAACAGAATCGGAAATTCGCCGAGTTTGCACCCCGCCTTGAAGCAACGGAAGAGCACTTCTTGTTGGAAGGAGTAACCGCGGGAACGGATTCGCGCCAGTTCCACTTCGCGCAGTTTGCTGACCCGGTAACAGCGGAACGCCCCGCTGGCGTCCTTCACTGGCATGCGGAGGAGGAACCGCACCAGCATGTTCACGCTCTGACTGATGACGCGACGAACCAGTGGCCAGTTCTCCGTCCCGCCGCCGCGAACGTACCGCGACCCGATCATCACGTCGTACTTGCTCATTCCCGCAAGGATGCCCGGCAAATAGCGGGGCGGGTGGCTGAAGTCCGCGTCCATGTTCAGCAGATAATCGTAGTTCTGCGCCATGGCGAAATTCATCGCGGCTAACAGGGCGGTGCCCAGCCCCAGTTTGCCGGGGCGATGCAGAACATGAATGCGGGCGTCCTTCTCCGCAAGGCTCGACGCGATGCGGCCGGTGCCATCGGGTGAATTGTCGTCGATCACCAGAATGTCGGCGTGCGGCACGACCTTATGGATCTCGGCGATGAGCGCGGCGATATTGCCGGCTTCGTTATACGTCGCCAGCGAGACCAACAGCCGGGGTTCGCCCGTCCGTAACGGTGCGGACGGGGCGAGGCCCTCGCCCGGTGTCGGGGCTTCAGGTGGCGAAGGTTCGGGAGAAGCTGTCACGAGCGGCTCGAGGGTGGCTTGCGGCACGGCATCACCAGTGGAAGTTCAACATTCAAAGTTTTCTCAAAGTTGAAAACAGCCACTTGGCTCATTCTGCAACTTGAAGGTAGAACTTTGAACTTGAAACTTTGAACTTTACACTCCCCCGCCTCTGGTGGAGTGCCGAGCGGGTACGCTATTTTCTAGGATACTGATCCCGTCACGGCTGAATTATGCCCGCGGCACACCGGGATTTCGCCGGCACCGGCCCAGTAAAATCGAACCTTGAGTGAATGAGGCGTCCTCATGGCTACCGTTCTCGAACTTCCCTGCCCGCAGTGCGAAAAGCCGCTGAAAGTGCCGACCAATGTTCTCGGCAAGAAAATCAAGTGTAAGTATTGCAGTCACGCGTTCGTCGCCACCGACCCGGACGCCGCGGAACCCGCGGTGAAGACGTCCAAGCCCGGTGGTGCGGTGAAGGCCAAGAAGGAAGAACCGAAACCAGAGCCCAAGCCGCAATCGCCACCCGCACCGGCCTCCACTTACAAATTCGAGGACGACGACGAGGGTGATGGCGGCGCCAAGCCCAACCCATTGAGCGTCGTGGATATGGGCGAGGAGATCCCGCGGTGCCCACACTGCGCCAAGGAACTCGACCCGCCGGATGCAAAGGTCTGTATTCACTGCGGTTTCAATAACGTGACCCGCACGAAGGCCGAATCGAAGAAAGTCTGGGCGCCGACCGCGGAGGACTACTTGAGCCACCTGGGGCCGGGCATTATCGCGCTCGTCTTATTCATTGGGATAGTTGTTTTTGACATCATCTGCATTGTGAATATGCGTGATTGGCTCACTGGCACCTTTTTGGAGAAAGATGAGCCCGGTGCGGACGGGCAAAAGGCGTTCTACGTCAAACCGGGTGCCTTCATCGCGCTCATCATTGCCATCGACATCATGCCGGCCATTGCCATGGCCCGCTTCGCCATCATGCGATTGTTCATCAATAATCAGCCGCCAGAGCAGCTCAAGAAGTAGATCCAGGGTGCTCACGAAGGGCGCGTGGGGCGGAAGCCCTACGAACTCTGACGGGTGTGAATTGCCCAGCAACCGATAGGACGGCACCGAATGCTTGCCCAACTCAACACGTTCGCTCTGCTCGGTATCGACGCCGTTCCGGTACAAGTCGAAGTCGATACGGCACCAGCCGCACAGCCGAAAACGGTGATCGTGGGCTTGCCCGAAATGGCGGTACGCGAGAGCATCCACCGCATCGAACGGGCGATGGTAAATCTCGGCTACCGACTCCCAACCGGCCGAACAGTCATCAATCTCGCTCCTGCCGACCTGCGTAAAGACGCGGGAGCATTCGACCTGCCCATCGCGTTGGGCCTGCTCGTCTCGATGGGGCAAATCGCTGCCGACAAGCTTGAATCGTTTGCCATCGTGGGGGAACTGGCCCTCGACGGCAATGTCCGCCCGGTATTCGGGGCGCTGTCGATGGCAATGGAAGCACGCACACGCGGACTCACAAAGCTCATCGTCCCCACAGCGAACGCCCGCGAAGCCGCAGTGGTTCGCGAAGTCGAAGTCTTCGGCGTCGGCTCGCTGGCCGAAGCCGTCGGAATCGTCACGGGCCTCGCACCCATCGACTCTGTCTCCCCACCAGCCGACGAGATGGAGAAGCTGAACAAGTACACCATCGACTTTTCGGAGGTACGCGGACAGGAGTTCGCGAAGCGAGCACTCGTGATTGCCGCCAGCGGCGCACACAATGTGCTGATGCTTGGCTCGCCAGGATCGGGCAAGACGATGCTCGCTCGCCGGCTGCCCACTATCTTGCCGCCACTTACGCCCGACGAAAGTCTCGAAACAACACGCATCTACTCGGCTGTGGGCAAGCTGGCTCCCGGCGAATCGCTTCTCTGCACGCGACCGTTCCGCAGTCCACACCACACGATCTCGGACGCCGGAATGGTTGGTGGC
>Ga0209062_1006568_pt1 | contig 10545 bp, 7 predicted proteins | sample Coa_R2_2_FD_187158 | JGI IMG/M metagenome (GOLD analysis project Ga0209062, IMG submission 187158) | Surface soil microbial communities from Centralia Pennsylvania, which are recovering from an underground coalmine fire - Coalmine... | ecosystem: Environmental > Terrestrial > Soil > Unclassified ...
CGGCAGCGGCTTCGAAGACCGCCCGGGCCTGCATCTCGGAGATTTCGGGGTAAACGATGCCCAACCGGCAACCGCGGAAGCCGAGCATGGGGTTGAACTCGTGCAGTTCCTTCACGCGCTGGGCGATCTTCTCGACTTTGATTCCCATTTTCTGCGCCAGCAGAGTCTGCGAGGCGTGATCGTGGGGAAGGAACTCATGCAACGGCGGATCCAGGAAACGAATGGTCGCGGGCAATCCCTTGAGTTCCTTGAAAATGCCGGCAAAATCGCTCTTCTGATAGGGCAATAACTTCGACAGGGCGACTTTGCGTTCCTCTTCAGACTCAGCCAGGATCATTTCGCGCATCGCATCGATGCGGTCGCCTTCAAAGAACATATGTTCGGTTCGGCACAGCCCGATACCCGTGGCGCCGAAGGCCACCGCGTTGGCGGTTTGTTCCGGAGTATCGGCGTTGGTGCGAACTTGAAGCCGGGTCACTTTGCCGCACCAGTCCATCAATTTGTTGAACATCTGGAAGGTGGTGCTTTCCTTGCCTTCGAGCGACTTCTCGACAAGCACCTGCACAACTTCTGAGGCCGCGGTCGGCAATTCGCCCGGGTAAACTTCCCCCGCCGTGCCGTTGATCGAAATGTAGTCGCCCTCCTTGAACACCGTTCCATCCACGGTAACGGTTTTTGCGCCGTAATCGATCTGCAGGGCGCTTGCACCGCAGACGCACACCTTGCCCATTTGCCGGGCCACCAGCGCCGCATGCGAGCTTACGCCGCCCTTGGCGGTCAGAATGCCCTCCGCGGCGATCATTCCGCGTAGATCTTCCGGAGACGTTTCGTTGCGCACCAGCAGCACCCTTTCGCCCTTGTGCGCCGCTTCAACAGCGCGGTCGGCATTCAGGTACAGTTTGCCCGAGGCCGCGCCGGGACCCGCAGGCAGGCCCTTGGCGATGCACTTCGCGTTCTTGACGGCTTTCCGATCGAAAATCGGAGCCAGGACCTGGTCCAGCTGATCTGCCGGGACGCGGCGAATCGCTGTTTTCCAGTCGATCAGCTTCTCTTTCTCCATCTCGATCGCAAAGCGAAGCGCGGCCAGGCCGGTCCGCTTGCCGTTGCGGGTCTGGAGCATGAACACTTTGCCATCCTGGATCGTGAATTCGAAATCCTGCACATCCCGGAAGTGTGATTCGAGCGTCTTGCGAATCGTTTCGAGCTCGTTGAACGCATCCGGCATGTGGTTCTTGAGCTGCGCAACAGGCTCTGGCGTCCGCACACCGGCCACCACGTCTTCGCCTTGCGCGTTAATTAGAAATTCACCGTAAAACACCTTCTCGCCGGTCGCCGGGTCGCGCGTGAAGGCTACGCCCGAACCGGAATTCTCGCCGGTGTTGCCATAGACCATCGCCTGAACATTGACCGCGGTTCCCCATTCGGTGGGGATGTTGTATTTGCGGCGATAAACCATGGCCCGATCATTCATCCAGGATCCAAACACGGCGCCGGATGCGCCCCAGAGTTGTTTCCAGGGATCCTGCGGGAATTCACTGCCGGTGCGTTCCTTGATCAGCCCTTTGAAGCGCGCAACCATTTCCTTGAGGTCGTCCACGTTGAGTTTTGTGTCCTCGATCTCGGCGTGATAGCGCTCGTGCTTCAGCGCATGAATGACTACTTCGAACGGCTCGTGATCCTCACCCTTGCGCTTCTGCACGCCCATGACGACGTCGCCGTACATTTGGATGAACCGCCGATAACAATCCCAGGCAAAACGTTCGTTGCGGGTGGCGTTCACCAGGGCCAGGACGGTCTCGTCGTTCAACCCCAGGTTCAAAATCGTATCCATCATCCCGGGCATGGAGTCGCGCGCGCCGGAGCGCACGGAGACCAGGAGCGGCATTGCCGACTTGTCTCCGAACTTCGTGCCCATGATCTTTTCGATAAAAGCGACCCCCGCCCTCACCTGGGGATCGAGGTCTTTGGGATAGGTTCGCTTGTTGTCATAGTAGTATGTGCAAACCTCGGTGGTGATGGTGAATCCAGGCGGGACGGGCAACCCAATCCGGCTCATTTCCGCGAGGTTTGCGCCTTTGCCGCCCAACAACGGTTTCATACTGCCGTCGCCATCGGCCTTTTTGTTTCCAAACAGGTAAACGTATTTTGCTGCTTTTGGCATATTCAATTTCAAGTTCAAGTTATTCAAATTCCACCCGGATAAACCCTCGGGAACAATGTTGATGGACTCTAACAAAGCAGGTTCGAGTGTCAACGAACGAGTGGGGCCTTCAGCGGAATGTTCGCCGCCAAACGCAAAAAAAGCCTCGGTAAAACCGAGGTTTTTTCGTGATCCCTTCCAGGTCTGTGCAATAAAGGCTAAGTCTTCCGCAAAAAAAGTGCGTTGCTTCTTAACGGCGTCGGCGCTTCATCAAAGACTCAATCTCCTCAACTTCAATCGGGATGTCGCCCATCAGGTCCACGTTGTCCCCGTTCTGGACCAGGATGTCGTTCTCCAGCCGTACGGCCAACCCTTCTTCCGGGATATAAATGCCTGGCTCAACGGTCAGAACCCATCCGGCTTGAATCGGTTCTGTGGTCAAGGTCACATCATGCACGTCCAACCCGAGGGGATGGCCTATTCCATGCATGAAGTACTTCTTGAGCGCAGGCTTTTCCGGGTCCTGGTTACGCAGGTCGGATTTTTTCAGCAAGCCCAGCTCGAGCATCTCCTTTTCCATCAGAGCTTCGGCATCCTTTTGCCATTGTTTGGGAAGTTTACCGGGAGTGGCGGCCCGGCTCGCGCCCCGCAGCACGCGCAACACCGCCTGGTAGACCTGGCGTTGACGCCGGCTAAAACGGCCGTTAACAGGGATAGTACGGGTCAGGTCGGCGTTGTAGTTCGCATATTGGGCAGCCACATCCAGCAGCAGGAGGTCGCCGCGGCGGCAGGTTTGGTCGTTTTGCAAATAATGCAGCACGCACGCGTTCTTGCCGCTGGCAATGATCGGGGAATAAGCGAAACCGCCGCCCTGGCGAATAAATTCATGGGCATACTCGGCTTCAACCTCAGTCTCGGTGACCCCGGGCTGTACGAATCGGCAAACTCGAAGAAACCCCTCTTTGCTAATCCTGCAGGCTTCACGAAGCACCTCCACTTCAACCGGGGACTTCACTGCCCGCAGCATGTGCATCAAGCGGGCCAATCGTTGGTAATCGTGCAAAGGGTACTGTCGGCGAGTTTCCTCGACGAATCGCGCTTCCCGGGTTTGAACCTCGATTACAGCTCGCTTGTGCTCGTTGGTATTCAGGTAAACGTGGTCGCATTCGCACATCAACCGGTGGAACAGCGGACGAAACTGCGAGAGCCATTCCACTCGCTCAATGCCTGAGATGCGGCGCGCCTCCTCTTTGGTGAACTTATGTCCTTCCCAGGTTGCCAGGAGATCGTTTGTTTCGCGGATGAACAGGATCTCCCGCATGTTCTGCTCATGCGCTTCCGGGTACAGCAATAGGATCGTCTGTTCCTGATCAATGCCGCAGAGATAAAACAGGTCGCTGCTTTGGCGAAACGGCAGTGTCCCGTCCGCATTGATGGGCAGGACGTCGTTTGAGTTGACCGCCACCAACGAGTTTGGCAGGAGCAACTTCGCCAGCCTGGATCGGTTCTCAACGTAAAGTTCCGGCTTAATGGGACGGTAGCGCATGGGCGTCGACTTTGGTCATCTCAATCAGAGATCGGGTTTGTACACATCTACCGCAGCCTCGTCAGCAATTTTTGGCGTTAACAGGCGACAATCCCGACAACCCCCGCATGGGCGTCATCTATTTCTTTTGGAAGCATTCGAGCAGAACTTTAAATTCTTCCTTTTGGAGTTGCCGAAGCAGGGTTTGTTCGGCTCCGGGTTTGGCACCAGCCGCTTGGCAGGCGTCTATGAAGGCAAAAGGATCCCACGAGCCGTTGCGAATCAGAGCGGCGGTCCAGGTAAACGTCCCCTTCGAACGTCCAAGCAGAGGTTCGGCCCTGGCCGGCATCAACCTGAACGCAGGGTGCGACCCTACGCGCCGAAACCAATAAGCCGCGTTGCCAAAATCCGGCTCACGCCGATGCATGATCCCATGGACAAATGACCCATCCGCAGTTGGGATGTTCTGGGCAATCACGTGCGCCGCCTCCAGATGATCGTGCCACAGCAACACCAGGGCCCGGAGTAGGTCCTGCTGTTGTCCCGGCAAGCCACTGCCGGCCAGTGCCGGGCCAAGTTGTTTCTCAAGCTGGTCCGCAGACAGGACCCCGGGCCGCGGGCCGGGCCCCAGGTCAGCCAATTCCTCAGTATCAAAGAGCTCTTCGAAACGTGTCACGTCAGGCATGAGCAAAACATGACACAGCTCAAGATTCCGGGCCAGCCCCTGCCCTTGGGAAAGAGCTTATTCGAACGTGCTTCCCCCCTTCATTCCGAGCGAACAAAATGCGACTGCGCTTGTCCATATAGCGGGTATTTCAGGCTCAACCGGACTTGAAGATTATGCAAGATTGCGCAAAACCGCCGCAAACTGGCTCTTGCGCATGAGGCTGTGCCCGGGCAAAAATGAGAATTTATTGATGCGATCACAAAGGATTCTATCGCGCACGGCAAAACGATGGAGGCTTTATGCAGCCTTCCAGATCGTCGTCCTTTGTTGCACGCTGCTTTTTGTGAACGCGACCGCGGCGACGTTTACCGCGTCGCTGGACCGGGACACCATCACCTTGGGCGAAACCGCGACTTTGTCTTTAACGTTCGAGGGCGGCTCGCCCGACAACGTGCCCATGCCTCCCGCCAACCCCAACTTGCAGGTCGTGGAAGGCGGGACCTCGACTCAGTTCAAATTCATTAACGGCCAATCGAGCTCGACCATCACGCATAGCTTTCGGCTGATTCCGCGCCAACCCGGCGATTACACCATTCCAGCAATGACCGTGGATGTAAGCGGTGAAAAGCTCTCCAGCCAGCCGGTCGTTCTCAAAGTCGTGAAGCCCAACGCGCCGGCTCCGGACGCCATCAATTCCGGCACCGAGTTGGCTTTCCTCAAACTCATTTTGCCCCGCAAACAGGTTTATGTTGGAGAAAGCTTTACCGCCCAATTGCAACTCCACCTGTTGAACCGCGTCCAAGGCGTCAACCAGGTCCAGTTGACAGCCTTTCCAGCGGATGGCTTTAGCGTTGGGAAAATGATCGAAGGCCAGCGTCGGCAAGTCCAGGTCGGCAACGGCATCTACACGGTCATTCCAATCGAGGTTGCATTGAAAGCTATCAAGTCCGGGCCCCTGACCATTGGTCCAGTTACATTCAGCATGGTCATTGAACTGCCTTCGGCCGGGCGGCAGCGGGACATTTTTGATCCGTTCGGCATGTTTAACCATGGAGAGCAAAAGCAAATTTCCGTTGCGACGGCGGCGGAGCAGGTTCAATCGCTGACGGTGCCGCATCAGGACGCACCCCCGGATTTCAATGGGGCGATCGGACGTTTCACCATGAACATGACAGCCGGGCCGACGAATGTCTCCGCCGGAGATCCGATCACCGTGCGAATTCAGATTTCCGGCCGTGGGTCGCTAGACGGCTTAACCCTGCCTGAGCAGCCAGGCTGGAACGACTTTAAAACCTACCCCCCGACTGCCAAAGTCGAAACCACGGACCAGCTTGGATTGCAAGGAACCAAAACCTTCGAGCAGATCGTGACGCCGCAAAACTCCGAAATAAAAGCTTTGCCACCGGTCTCCTTCAGCTTTTTCGACCCCGACGCCAAGGCGTTCCGAACGCTGACGCAGCCGCCGATTCCGCTGGCAGTCAGGCCCGGAGGCAGCGTTGCGGCTCCGACGGTTCTGGGTTCGCAAAAAGGCCCGGACAATAACGCGCCTGCTTCCCAGGATATTGTTCCAAACAAGCAACGAATGGGGACACTGGCCCAGATCGGTCCCCCGCTGGCGCAGCAAGGCTGGTTCCTCGTTTTGCAGAGCGTGCCCCTGGTGGCCTTCGTTTCGGCTGTCGTTTTAAGGCGACGGGCCGAAAGTCTCGCCAACAATCCCCGCTTGCGCCGCCGCCGCGAAGTTGCGCATGTGGTCCAGCATGGCCTGCAAGACCTCAGAAAGTCCGCGGCCGAAAACAATTCCGAGCAATTTTTCGCAATCATGGTCCGCCTGTTGCAAGAGCAACTGGGCGAGCGATTGGACGTGCCCGCTTCCGCCATTACCGAGGCAGTCATTGACGAGCGGTTAAAACCTCGCGGAGTCTCCGAAAGCATCACCACGGCTCTTCAAGAGCTGTTTCAACTCAGCAACCTCGCGCGGTATGCCCCCATCAAAACAAGCCAGGAACTCGCGGCGCTGATCCCTAAAATCGAAGCTTTGCTGGCCCAGCTAAAGGACCTTCCGCTATGAAACGATCCGGCGAGCCAACAACGCGGGTCAACGGGAGCCAGTGCGTTTTCCCGTTTCTCACGCTCCCGGGGCGGGGTTGCGCCTGTTGGATCCCAGCGTTCGTCCTGCTGTGTCTGTTCTGCGCTCCGCTCATCGCCTCGGCTCAGGTCCCGGCTTCCGAGTTCGACTCCGCCAACCGGCTCTTTGGCCAGGGCAAATACGCCGAAGCGGCAGACGGCTTCGAGAAAATGGTACAAGCCGGGCGCGTTTCCGAAGCGTTGTATTTCAACTGGGGCAACGCCCTGTTTAAGGCCGGGCAACTTGGGCGGGCCATTGCCGCTTACCAACGCGCCGAAGAGATGGCGCCGCGCGACCCTGATGTGCGGGCCAACTTGCGATTTGCACGCAACCAGGTTCAGGGGCCCTCTCTTGGACCTCTACAAGCCTCACGTTGGCTGGGCAAGCTGAGCCTGAACGAGTGGACCCTCCTGGCTTCGGCCGCCGTTTGGATTTGGCTATTGCTTTTGACGGCGGTTCAGTTCAAGCCTGCGCTAGGACCTGCATTGAGACCTTATCTGATTTGGGGCGGAATTGCTTCCCTTGGCTTGTGCGCGTGTTTTGCAGGCGCTTTCTATTCCGAGCGGGTGGCTCAACGGGCCATCGTCGTGACCCACGAAGCGGTCGCTCACCAGGCGCCGCTTGAAGAATCGCAGAACGCATTCACGCTTCACGACGGCGCGGAATTGCAGGTGCTCGATGAGAAAGACCAATGGGTCCAGGTCCAGGCCGATCCGCGCCGCACCGGCTGGGTTCGCCGTGATGCCCTCGTGCTGATGCCGCCCAAACGCCAGAACGGATGATCATCACAAGGGTGCCCATGCCTTTGGTGAAAATTCGCGCATTCGTGTCTCGGTTCGGTCCTCGGAGGCAGAAGAAGCCGGCAACGACAACTTGATCGGAACAGTGCTCCGCCAGGGTTTTGCAAAACTCATCGCGTTCGAGGTTCTTCCAGACAAAATCCAGCGTCAGCCGCGTCATAGATGCAGAAAGACATGTCGGCAGGATTAAACCTGGAGAGGCTTTACGACGACCACGCACAGGCGCTATTCGCCTTCCTGCTGAATTTTACCCGACAGGAAGACCTCACGCGCGAGGTCCTGCAGGAGATTTTCACGCGCCTGGCCCGACAACCGCAGCTGCTAGGGGGCGCCCGGGATCAACGGGCGTTCCTGCTTCGCTTGGCGCACAATGGAGCAATTGACCTCCTCCGGCGCCGCAGCACACGAGGAAAGTATCACCAGCAATTCGGCTCCGCACATCCGTGTCCGTTCGCTCCTGATGACGATCCTGATCAACAGGCATTCCGGAAGGCGCTCGCGACTGCCCTCGGGACATTGCCCGAGGACCAGCGCGCGGTTGTGCACTTGAAACTTTGGGAAGACCTCACTTTCGAACAAATTGCCGAAACACTGCAGATTCCACCGAACACCGCGGCCAGCCGATACCGGTACGGAATAGACAAATTACGGGCGCAGCTGCGTCCACTTTATGACGAGATCCGATGAGCACAAATGATTTTGAGAAGAGACTTCAACAGCAACCGTTGCGACCCATCCCCAGCCACTGGCGCGACGAGATTCTCGGGGCTGCGTCCGGGGAGTGCGCTGCAAGAGCGAATTTGGGCGACCGCAAACTAAGTTCGGTTTTAATCCTTCTTTGGCGAGAACTAATCCACCCCTGCCCCGTTGCCTGGTCGGGCATGGTAGGGCTCTGGCTGATGCTTTGGGCGGTCAATGCACACTTGCGATCGGGTGATGAGCCGGAACTGAACTCGGGGCAGACCGCCTCCGAATCGCAAAGGATTCAATCCTTCAAAGAAGCACGCGGCGTGCTCGTTGAATTGACTGGGCCGCTGGAAGAGCCTGGAGACAATCCAGCGCGACACACACGGCCCAAGCCCCATACCCAACTCGCGACACCGACGCGGAACTGTTGATTTTCTTTCTATGAGCGCTTCAGACCTTTGCTTTCGCGACATCTCACCCCTGCCGAAGCCTCACGCTAAACTGCGGTTGGCTCGCCGCCTGTTATTAACCGCGGCGACGCTGGCCACCATCTTAGCCGGGTTTTACACAGAAGAAAACTGGCGGGGCCAAAGAGCATGGATCCATTGCCGGCGCGACCTTGAAAGACAAGGCGCCGTATTCGATTGGTCGACTCGTGTTCCCCCGCCAGTTCCCGATGAGCAAAATTTCTTCGGCGTGCCGCAAATGGCCAAATGGTTCGTGGGACGAAAGAAAAATGATCTCTCTGAAGGCCTCGATGACCCCAGGACACATGCCGTAAGCATGAGTGGCACCAATGCCATTCAAACTGCGGCTCAAGCCAGGGAATACCTCGCATGGAGTGACCAGTTCGTTCCCGAGTTCGATCAAATTCGTGAAGCGCTGTCGCGGCCATCTGCGCGCATCAACTGCGATTACGGACAGCCTTTAACCGTTCAGGCTCCGAACTTTTACACGATTCGCAATTTCGCCCAGGCCCTCTCGCAGCGGGCGCATTGCTTTCTCCTGTTATCCGAACCGGAAAAGGCAGTGGAAGAATTGACGTTGCTTCACGAATTCTGCCGTGTCCTCGATTGTCCTCCCTGCGGAAAACCGATCACTCTGGTGGGGGCGATGATTCATGTGGCGGTTACCGGGCTCTACGCCGACACCGTCGCGGAGGGCCTGCGCTCACATGCCTGGCGCGAACCGCAACTGAAGGCCTTGCAACGGCAACTGAGTGAAATCCACCTGGAATTCGCAATGGCTGAAACCCTCGTTGACGAGCCAATGTTCACACTTCGGACTCTTCAAACCTCTTCCCGCGCCGAATTGGTGAAGCTGGCGCCAAACCTTCCGAGGGCGTCGCGGTGGTTGCTGTATTACGCTCCGCGTGGCTGGCTAGACCAGTACATGGTGTTTCATGCGCGGCTGAACCAGGAGTTCCGGAACGGATTTGACTCCAGTGCCCCGTCAGTATCGCCGGCGAAAACCGATCAGGCTGGCGGGATCCTCAGTGCAGCCGTCAAAAACTTCTCGTTATACCGAACGATTGGGTCATGGGCCATTCCTAACTGGGTCAAGGCGCTGCAACGCTATGCGGCCAACCAAACCCTGGCCAACGAGGGCGCCGTAGCCTGCGCCCTGGAACAATACCGCTTGGCGCAGGGTGGCTATCCCAGGAGTCTTGAAATGTTGGTGCCGCGTTTCATCGATAAAATCCCCCGGGACGTCATCGGCGGACAACCACTCAGATACGAGTGGATTACGGGGGATGAGTTTCGTCTTTATTCCCTCGGCTGGAACGGCCGGGACGATGGAGGAAACGCCGGGACCAATCTGGTTGACGGTGACTGGGTATGGGGCGAGTCGTCTCAGGCCATCACGCGTTAACCATCCGGATAATAGGGGCTACAGCAAACAAAAGAAGTCGGACAGGGCGCGGGTTTTTTCCGTTGACCAAACCACAGCTGCTGCCCAAATTCGCTGAACCATGCTGCGATTTCTGTTGTTCACCGGCCTCGGCGTCTTCTTGTTGGGCGGGTGTGCTACGGGCCCGGACAGCGAACCGGCTGCGGCCAAGCCAGGAGTGCGGATCCTCAAGGAACCGGACCGGTTACGGGTTGAAATCGACGGCCATCTTTTCACTGAATACTTCTTCAAAGATGTTCCCAGGCCCTATTGTTATCCCGTGGTTGGGCCGGGCGAAGCGATGATGACACGTAATTGGCCGATGAAGACGACCCCCAACGAGGAGCACGATCATCCGCACCATCGCTCTTTCTGGTTTGCCCACGGCTCGATCAATGGCCAGGATTTTTGGTCCGAGGAAAAAGGCCACGGCCAGACCGTTCATGACGGGTTTACGCGAATACAGTCCGGAACAAAGGCCGGGGTGATCGGTTCCCACAACAAGTGGGTCGCAAACGATGGCACAGTGGTTTGCACCGATGATCGGACCTTGCGGGTTTACGAGCCAAAATCACCGCAGGAACGGATCGTCGATTTCGAAATCACCCTGCATGCCTCCAATGGGGACCTAACCTTCGGCGATACCAAGGAAGGCACGATGGCGCTTCGGCTCGCCGAAACCATGCGCCTCAATGGCGCGGTTGGCCACGG
>Ga0209062_1006570_pt1 | contig 10544 bp, 10 predicted proteins | sample Coa_R2_2_FD_187158 | JGI IMG/M metagenome (GOLD analysis project Ga0209062, IMG submission 187158) | Surface soil microbial communities from Centralia Pennsylvania, which are recovering from an underground coalmine fire - Coalmine... | ecosystem: Environmental > Terrestrial > Soil > Unclassified...
ATCGAGCACCGCTTCAGCTCGGAAGACCGCGTGGAGCGCGCTTCGCTGGACGAGCACGAGATGGAATATCTCTACGACGACGGCGAATTTTTCTATTTCATGAACACCGAGACGTTCGACCAGATGCATCTGACCAAGGAGATTCTCGGCGACGCCACCAATTTTTTAATTCCGCAGTTGAAGGTGAACGTCGAATTTTACGAAGGCAAGCCGATCAGCGTGGAGCTTCCGCCCTCGGTGGCGCTGACCGTGGTCGAAACCGAGCCGGGATTGAAGGGCGCGACGGTCTCCAACGTGACCAAGCCGGCGAAACTCGAGACCGGTCTTGTGGTGCAGGTGCCGCCGTTTATTAACGAAGGCGAAAGAATTCGCGTATCGACGTCGGAAGCCGCCTATTTAGAGCGCGCATAATCGGCGCAGCGCCCGCATCAGAAAATCTTCTTCTTCCGGCGAAACGGTTCGCAGATCGAGCACCAGACGATCGTCTTCGATTCGGCCGATAATCGGCGGCTCGCTCGCGCGCAGCTCTTTTTCGCGGGCGGCCGCATTTCCAGGGACCGCGAGCAGCCACGTAGATATTGACTGCTCCGGAGTGGATCCGCCGCCGGCGACACTGCGGCCTTCGAGAATTTCCAGCGCGGGAATTTTCGCGCGAATGCTTTCGGCGCGTTCGCGAATCTCCTCGGCGGTGGCGCGAATCATGCGCAGCGCGGGAATTTCGCTCCATCGCTCAAAAAGCAAGTGGCGCAGCGTTGCTTCAAGCGCCTGGGTGATCAGCTTATCCAGCCGGAGCGCGCGAAACAGCGGATTCCGCCTGAGCCGCGCCACCAGCTCCGCGTCGCCGGCGATCAAACCGGCTTGCGGGCCGCCCAGAAGCTTGTCACCGCTGAAGGACACAAGATTCACGCCGGCATCCAGGCTTTCGGAAACGCGCGGCTCGTCGATTCCGAAGGGCCGCAGATCGGCAATGCAGCCGCTGCCTAAATCCTCATAGAGCGGCAGCCCGCGCTCGCGAGCCAGCGCGGTCAATTCATCCAGGCGCGGCTTCGCGGTGAATCCCTGGATGCGAAAATTACTCGGATGAACCCGCATGATGAGGCTGGTGCGCGGGCTGATGGCGGCGCGGTAATCGTCGATATGGGTGCGATTGGTCGTGCCCACTTCGCGCAGCTCCGCGCCGGAGGCGGCCATGATATCGGGGATGCGGAAGCCGTCGCCGATCTCGATCAGCTCGCCGCGGGAAACGATGGCCTCGCCGCCGCGCGCCAGCTCGTTCAATACCAGAAGCACCGCCGCCGCGTTGTTATTCACCGCGATTGCGGGCTTACCGGTGAGCCGTTCGATAAGCGGCGCGATATGCGAGTCGCGCTTGCCGCGCCTTCCGGCCGCGAGGTCGTATTCCAGATTCGAATAGCCTTCAAGCGGAGTGAACGGAACGGCCGGCGCGCGGCCGAGGTTGGTGTGCAGAATCACGCCGGTGGCGTTGATGACTCGTTTGAGCGAGGGGCGCGCGAGCAACGCGATCGATTCGCGGACGCGAAGGGCGGCTTGCGTCGCGTCCAGTTCCTGCCCGGCGCGCAACTCGGCGCGCATCCGCGCCAGAACGCGGCGCGCTTCCGAGACGATCAACGCTCGCGGCGCATCCACATCCGACAAACTCGCGGCGAGTTCATCGACCGAGGGCAAATTCCGGACTCCGGCCTGCATTCAGCTTTCATGATAGGGGACCAGAGGCTAGATGCGAAACGCTATTTCGCCTTCGGGTGGGCGCGATCGTAAACGGCCAGCAGATCCGCCAGGGACACCTGCGTATATTTTTGGGTTGTCGCCAGCCGCGCATGGCCCAGCAACTCCTGGATCGCGCGCAGATCGGCTCCATCGGCCAGCAAATGCGTGGCGAACGCGTGCCGCAAGCTGTGCGGATGCAGCGACGAATCGCCCGACAAAATTCGCGCGTACAGTTTCACGATGCCGCGCGCTCCGCGATCGCTCAGCCGCGCGCCGCGATGATTGACCAGCAGCGCCCGCTCACCGGTCTTGCTTTCGCGCTTCGGCAAATATTTTTCCAGCGCCGCGGCCGCCTTCGAGCCATACGGCACCTGGCGCTCCTTGCGGCCCTTGCCGCGCACGCGAATCCATCGCTCGGAAAAATCGAAGTCTTCCAGATTTAATCCGGCCAATTCACTCACTCGCAGCCCGCAGCCATAGAGCAGCTCGAACAGCAGCAAATCGCGCTCGGGATGCGGCCTTTCCAGGCGATTGGCGGCGATCGCATCCAGCAGCGAATTGGTTTGCTCCGCCGTCGGCACCAGTGGGATACGTTTCGGAGCTTTGGGCGTCCGCACCAGCCTGGCGGCGTTGGCGCGAATGGTCCCCTCGCGCAGCAGGAACGAGAAAAAAGAACGGACCGCGGCGAGCTTTCGGCGGATCGTGACCACTGTAAGCCGCCGATCGTAGAGCGACGCGAGCCACTCCCGCAGGGCCAGCGCATCGATCCGATCGAGTTTCGCGGGCTCCGCCTCCGGCGGCGAAAAATATTCGATGAAATCCTCCAAGTCGGTCCGGTAATTGCGCAGCGTGTGCGGCGAAGCGTTTTCGCGCGCCAGCGACGCGAGATAGCGATCCGCGGCGGCCTTCAGCTCAGACATGCGCGCACAAGAATGCATCGAGCGCCGCCACGGCACGCCGGCATACTTCGGCGTGGCGCTGCTTCTTATCGCGCGGCGGATTTTCGAGTTTCGGCAGCAGATCGAAGGTGATGTTAGCAGGTTGATAATCGCGCGCGTCGGCCGAAGAAACGTAGGCGCAGAGCGAACCGATCGCGGTTTCGCGCGGGAAAGCACGCGGAGGATCTTCCATCGCCGCGCGGCCCGCGGCCAGCCCTGTGGCGATCGATTCCACATAGCCTTCGACGCCGGAAATCTGCCCGGCGAAAAAAATATTCGGCGCGGTCCGCAACTGAAGCGCCGGCGTGAGCAGCGCGGGCGCATTGATATACGTGTTGCGATGCACCTGGCCGTAGCGCAGAAATTCGGCGCGCTCCAAACCCGGGATCATCCGCAGCACGCGAGCCTGCTCGCCGAAGCGCATGTGATTCTGAAACCCGACCAGGTTATAACTGCCCGCGCGTGCGTTTTCGGCGCGAAGCTGCACCACCGCGTAGGGGCGCCTGCCGGTGTGCGGATCGATCAGACCCATCGGCTTCATGGGACCAAAGCGCAGAGTATCGCGGCCCCGCCGTGCGAGCTCTTCAATCGGCAGGCACGCTTCGAAGTACTGGCACTGATCCTGCTCGATATGCGCGGGAACGCTTTGCGCGGCAAGCAGGGCATCGACGAACGCATCGTATTGCGGCTTGTCGAGCGGGCAATTCAAATAATCGTCGCTTCCATCGAGCGATTTTCCGTAGCGCGAGGCGCGAAACGCAATCGAAGTATCGATGGTTTCGGCGTCCACAATGGGGCTGATGCTGTCGTAAAAAAACAGCCGCTCGCTGCCCGTCACGCGGGCAATCTCGGCGGCCAGCGCATCCGACGTCAGCGGCCCGCTCGCGATAATCCAGGCGCGCTCCAGATCCAGCGAGGTCACTTCCTCGCGGCGAATTTCAATCCGGCGCTCCGATTCGATTGCGCGGGTGATTTCAGCCGCGAACAGCTCCCGATCGACCGTGAGAGCATGACCGGCGGGCACGCGAGTCCGCGCGGCGATGCTCATCAGCAGCGATCCCAGCCGCCGCAGCTCTTCTTTCAGCAGCCACGGCGCTGAATTTTCCTGCTCGGTTTTAAGCGAATTGCTGCAAACCAGCTCCGCGAGCGCGGCGGTTTTATGCGCCGGCGTCCGCCGCTGTGGACGCATCTCATAAAGGATCGCGCGTCCACCGGCGCGCGCGATTTGCCACGCCGCCTCGCATCCGGCGAGTCCGCCGCCGATGATATGAATCTCGCGCATGTCGCCTCTTCCCGCCCGCGGCAAACTTCGGCAAAAACTTACGTCTCCCGGTATTCTCCAAAGACTCTTCTCAGCCGATCCGAAATCTCTCCGACCGTTGCCATCGCCTCGCAAGCGGCCAAAATTCGCGGCATCAGATTCTCCGTCCCCCGCGCGGCGCGCTCCAACTCATCGAGCTTCGCGTTCACCCCGGCTCCGCGCGAGGCTCGCAGCTCGCGCAGCCGTTCGATTTGCAAGCGCTCCAACTCGGGATCGACCCGGAAGGTCGCAGGCGGGTGTTCCTCCCCGAGTCGGAATTTATTCACGCCGACGACGATCTTTTCGCCGCGCTCGATGGCCTGCTGATCCAGGTAGGCCGCGTTCTGAATCTCGGATTGAATATAGCCCTGCTCGATCGCGGCCAGCGTTCCGCCCAGGGCATCGATACGGGCGATGTAATCGGAGGCGCCGCGTTCGATCTCATCGGTCATCTGCTCGATCGCGAAACTTCCTCCCACCGGATCGGCGACTTTGGTCACGCCGGTCTCATACGCGAGGATCTGCTGCGTGCGTAGCGCCAGCCGCGCCGACTCCTCGGTTGGCAGCGCCAGCGCCTCATCGCGCGAATTGGTGTGCAGCGACTGGGTCCCGCCCAGCACCGCCGCCATCGCCTGTAGCGCCACGCGAATCACGTTCACATCGGGCTGCTGCGCGGTCAGAGTCGAGCCGGCGGTCTGGGTGTGGAAGCGCAGCATCATCGATTTCGGATTTTGCGCGCCAAAGCGCTCCTTCATGATCTTCGCCCACAGCCGCCGCGCGGCGCGATATTTCGCGATCTCCTCCAAAAAATTATTGTGCGCGTTAAAAAAGAACGACAAGCGCGGCGCGAACGCGTCCACGTCCAGGCCGGCGTCGATCGCCGCGCGCACATAGGCGATCGCATCGGCCAAGGTGAACGCGACCTCCTGCGTCGCCGTCGAGCCCGCCTCGCGGATGTGATATCCACTGATCGAAATCGTGTTCCACTCCGGCAGCTCGCGCCCGGCCCAGGCGAACAGATCGGTGATGATTCGCATGGCGGGCCGCGGAGGATAAATATAAGTCCCGCGCGCGATATATTCCTTTAAAATGTCGTTCTGCACGGTTCCGGAAAGCTTGCGCGTATCGGCGCCCTGCCGCCGGGCAACAAGAACATAAAGCGAAAGCAAAATTGCCGCCGTCGAATTGATGGTCATCGACGTGCTGACTTTATCCAGGCGGATCCCGTCAAAGAGTCGCTCCATATCGGCGAGCGAGCAGATGGCCACGCCGACCCGGCCCACTTCGCCCTTTGCGAGCGGATGGTCGGAGTCCATTCCCATCTGCGTCGGCAAGTCGAAAGCCACTGATAATCCCGTCGTGCCTTGCGAAAGCAGATAGCGATAGCGGCGATTGCTTTCCTCGGCGGTGCCGAATCCGGCGTACTGGCGCATGGTCCAGGGACGGGCGCGGTACATATCCGGATAAATTCCACGGGTAAAGGGATATTGGCCGGGACGTTCGTTCATTTTTGTCATGAGCGGGAAATTTTGCGCGCGCGCCACAAGGAAGTAATTCCGAAATAAAGCATGATCACGGCAAAGATGGCGGAGAGCACGATTCGAAAAAGGCTCTCGCTGTCGGACCGGTAGGTGCGGATGTTATGAACGATCGACGGAACAGGACTCGCCGCCAGCACCAGAAAAACGAAGCCGATCATCTGGTTCCACAGCGCGTGCAAAGGCCGGATCACGCCGGGCAGCACGTGAGCTAAAAATCGCTGGATGAGCCGCCCCATCGGTTGTATACTCATCCTAACAAACCCGGAAAACATCGCTGATCAGAAACGTGACGGCGCCGATAAGAAGAGTACGGGTGTGGCGGGAACCGAAATGCCGGCGGCAACATCAGATGTTATGCTGAAGGTGGTTCGCGGTGGGCGGCGGCAGGTTCGCGAACTGGTTTGGACAGGCCGTTGCAAGGAGGTTTCGGAGAGTCGCCCCCAGCGGAGAAAGAGGAATCACTTGGAAGATCGATTAAAGGAGCTCATGCAGGAACTCGGCAACGCCATCAATGAATCGCTCTCCGATTCCGATCGGATTGCCGCAGCAATCGGCGAAATTAAACGCGCGGGTTACGATGTGTTCCTGGTTCTCGAAGCCACAATTGGTTTCAATAAACGCGAAGATGCCGAGGAAACCGAGGAAGGCGACACCATCCAGCTCAACTCGCCGCCGGAAAACAGCCGGCGCAAGGTGGGCAAAATCAAACTGACATCGCAGGATCAGAAGTTTTTGCGCGCGCTCAAAATCGCGATCGACGAAGAAGGCCGATAACACCGCTTGTTGCTGTGTACCGTGCGCCGCTGCGGCGCGCCGCTCCAACAACGGGAGCACACACTTATTTGCCCTCGCGGGCACTGCTTTGATATCGCGCGCAGCGGCTACGTAAATCTGCTACAACCTCAGGATCGCCGCTCGCGCAATCCGGGAGATTCGCCGGAGGTGGTCGCCGCGCGGCGCAGGCTGCACGACCTGGGCGTGACGCGGCCGCTGGTTGAGGCGATTGCGGGAATCGCCCGTTGCTCTCACCAGGTGCTCGATGCCGGATGCGGCGACGGTTTCTATCTCGGAACGCTGGCGAGCGAAATCGGCTTCCGAGGCTACGGGATCGATATTTCCACCCGCGCCGCCGATCTCGCCGCGCGCCGCTATCCCCAGTGCGAGTGGATCGTGGCCAACGCCGACCGGTTCATTCCCTACCCCGATGGCTCCTTCGATCTGGTTTGGTCGATTCACGCCCGGATGAACGCCGGCGAATTCCGGCGCGTTCTGGTTCCCGGCGGCCGTCTGCTGATTGCTCTTCCGGCTCCCGGCGACCTGATCGAGCTGCGCGGCGCCGGGCGCGATCGCGCCGCGCGCACCATCGAAGAATTTGCGGCTTTCCGTCTCATTGACCGGCAGCGCGTCACTCACGTGGCGGATCTTTCACCGTCTGCGGTGCGCGACGTTTTGCGGTCGATCTATCGTCCGTTCCGGTCCAAGCCGGTGGAAGCGATGCGGGTGACGTTCAGTTCCGATGTGCTGCTTCTCGAGCCGGCGGTATGAAACGTTTTCTTAAATTACGTAAATGTTTCCGGTAATCCTTGTAATCCATAACGTAAGTTGAAGAAAGGCCGAGTGGCCTGTGGCTTGCTTGATTTCACGGCTAAGGCCAGCAAATGCGCCTCAGCGTCCGATTGAATTTATCGCTTGTCGCCGGAGTGACCTTGGTGTCGATGGGCATCGCCCTATATGAGACGCAGAGTGAAACCAGCGGCCTGCGGCGGGATCTGGAACGGCAGGCTGCGCTGCTTGCCGAGAGCCTGGAAAAATCGGCCGCGCCGCTGATGGCGCCGGTATCGCCGGAGCCGTTGCAGGTTCTGGTGAACGCGTTTCAGAACCGGCAGCGCCTGGCCGGAGTCGCTATCTACAACGCGCAAGCGCAGCCCATCGCGGCCAGTTCCGGTTTGGCGGCGCGGCTCGGCGAGTCGCCGCACGCTTATCTGCACTCCAGATTTTTCCGGTCGCACGGCCAGTTGATGCACGTCTACGCTCTGCCGATCGCGGTGAATGGAGCGCCGGCCGGAACTCTGGCCATCTTTCATGACGCAGCCTATATCGAATCGCGGCAGCGGGCGCTTTGGAAAAACGCGCTCACCGGGCTCGCCATGCAGGCGGCGCTGATCATCTGCGTCACCCTGCTGATTCTGCAATGGAGCTTGCGCCGGCCCCTGAAGCGTCTCACGCAATGGATGGGCGATGTTCGCCGCGGATCGCCGGGAGAAACGCCGGAGCTTCCGCCGGAGGATTCCTTTGGCCCGCTCAGCCGCGAAGTCGCCCAGCTAGCGACCACTCTGCACGCGGCCCGCGCCGCGGCGCAAGAAGAGGCGCGGCTGCGGGACGCCGGCGAATCGCTGTGGACCGCCGAGCGCCTGCGCGTGTTCGTCGAAAGCAAGGCCGGGCATTGCCGGATGTTCGCGATTTCCAACCGCGAACCCTATGAGCATATCCGCAACAATGGCGAAGTAAAATGTTCCATCCCGGCCAGCGGTCTGGTGACCGCGCTGGAACCGATTCTCCGCTCCACCGACGGCACCTGGATCGCGCAAGGCACCGGCAGCGCCGATCGGGAAACGGTGGACGCGCGCGATCATATTCGCGTGCCGCCCGATTCTCCACAATACACGCTGCGGCGCGTCTGGCTTACCGAGGAAGAAGAGCGGGGATTTTATCTCGGATTCGCCAATGAGGGGCTTTGGCCGCTGTGCCACATTGCGCACACCCGGCCGCTTTTCCGCGCCCAGGATTGGGATCATTATCAGGCCGTGAATCGCCGCTTCGCCGATGCGTTTCTGGAAGAGGCCGCCGGCGAGGCGAATCCGCTGGTGCTGGTGCAGGATTATCACTTCGCCCTGGTTCCGCGCATGATCAAGGAGTCGCGGCCGGACGCGCGCGTCGCGATTTTCTGGCACATCCCGTGGCCCAATCCGGAGGCGTTCGGCATCTGCCCCTGGCAGCGCGAGCTGCTCGACGGGTTGCTGGGCGCCGACCTGATCGGGTTTCACATCCAGTCGCACTGCAATAATTTTTTGGAGACCGTGGACCGCGCGCTCGAATCGCGCATCGATCGCGAACACTTCGCGGTGACGCGCCGCGGGCATCTGAGCGCCGTCCGCGCGTTCCCGATCAGCGTGAAATTCCCCTGCGGCGATGCGTCCGCCGCGACCTTCCAGGATCGCCTGGCGCTGTTCCGCAAGCTGGGCGTGGATGCGACCATGCTCGGCGTGGGCGTCGATCGCGTCGATTATACGAAAGGCATCCCGGAGCGCTTCCGCGCGATTGAGCTGTTTTTTGAAAAATTCCCGTCCTACCGCCGCCAGTTCACTTTCGTGCAGATCGGCGCTCCCAGCCGCACACACATCCGCCGCTATCACGATCTGCTGGAGGAAGTGGAGCAGGAAGCCGCGCGCATCAACCGCCGTTTTGAGGCCGGCGCCTGGCAGCCGATCGTTTTTCTACCGCGGCATCACAGCCACAACGAAATTCTTCCGTATTACCGCGCGGCCGATTTATGCCTGGTGACCTCGCTGCATGACGGCATGAACCTGGTCGCCAAGGAATTTGTCGCCTCTCGCGCCGATGAGCAGGGCTCGCTGATTCTCTCCCGCTTCGCCGGCGCAAGCCATGAACTGGCGGACGCGCTGGTGGTAAATCCCTACGATACCGAGGAACTGGCCGAGGCGATCCATCAGGCGCTGGCGATGCCGCCGGAAGAGAAACAGGCGCGAATGGCGAGAATGCGCGCTTATCTGCGCGAGCACAATATTTATCGCTGGGCGGGAACACTGATTCACGAGCTCATTTCGCTGCGCCTGGATGTGCCTGAGGAGCGCCCCGTCCAGCCGCCTCAATTGCTGGCGCGCGTCGGCTGATCTAAACTCCGCCGTCCAAAATTCCCGGATAGGTGACGGATTCGCCGTCGATTTTCGCAAACGGCGTGAAATGGTGCGGTTTGCGGCCGGTGGCGCTTAGGATATCCTCCACTTCGATGCCTCGGGCGCGCAGCGCATCTCCGATCAGCGAACGATGGCATCGCCACGGCACCGCTTCCGCGCACATAATCGCGGTGCGGCGCCCGCGCGCAAGATCGATCAGCTCCGCCAGATTTTCCGCGAACTCCGGCGTTTGCATGTAATCGGCATAGCCGCGGAAGCTCGCGTTTTTCCAACCGAGATTGATCGAATCTTTTCGTGGATGGCGCAGGCCACCCAGGCCGGGCAGGTGATGATACCTGATCCCGTGTTCGGGCAGCGACTTCGCCATGGCGTCCCGGTTGAATTGCGGATTGCGGCGCGACTTGGGGATGGTCCGCACATCGGCCACCTGTTCGACGCCGTTCGCCTGGAGGATCGCCAGAAATTCCGGAAGCGGATGCGTGGAGTGGCCGACGGTGAGAATCGTCAGTCCGCGCCGGTGAGCTTGCGCCATTGGCCCTGGTACCAGTAATACACCTCCGATGCTTTTCCGAGCATCGCATCGTCGATCCCCTGATGGTCGATCGGCGGAGGCTTGGGGCCGCCGTAGGCGCGGTAATGCTCCAGGATGAACTTCCGGTCCACCGGATTGATCTCGCGCGCGTAGAAAAAGCTGCCGTTCAGGCCGCGCTGAAGATAGTGGTCCTCCGGCCATTTCCCCACCTCGGCCGGATGTGTATCCGCGCCGCCGCGAAACACCAGAATCGAGCTGACGCCTCTGGCGCTACAGACCACCGCCCACGCGGTCTGGCCTTTTTGGAAAAATTCGCCGTGAATCACATTGCGCGGCGGTCCACCGGCCGATGGCTGCGGGATCAGGCAGCCTCGCGCGCCCAGAACAGAAACAATCGGCCGCGGCAGATCGGAAAAATGGTCTGGTTTCAGACGCCGGTAATTCGTGACGGAGGGAACCGGCGGCTGCGCGGCGCAGACCGCGGCCAGCGCCAGAATCGCGGCGAAACGCCACATGGCTCAAGTGTAGTCTATTCATTCCGCAGCGCGACGACCGGATCGACGCGCATCG
>Ga0209062_1006571_pt1 | contig 10544 bp, 12 predicted proteins | sample Coa_R2_2_FD_187158 | JGI IMG/M metagenome (GOLD analysis project Ga0209062, IMG submission 187158) | Surface soil microbial communities from Centralia Pennsylvania, which are recovering from an underground coalmine fire - Coalmine... | ecosystem: Environmental > Terrestrial > Soil > Unclassified...
GTTCCCGATGGCGTTCCTGGCGGGCGGCTTGCTGTGCTGCGCGTTCGCCATCCTGGTCGGCCTGCTGCTGCTCCGGCTGCGGGGCCACTACTTCGCCATCGCGACGTTGGGCATCTCCCAGGCGGTGCGCGAGATCGTAGCCAACTGGCCGAGCGTCACCGGCGGCGGCACCGGCGTTTCCCTGCCGATTCCCGACTTCGAGAACAACGTCTTCTACTACATCATGTTCGGGCTGCTCGTCATCATCGTGGCCTTCACCTGGTCGATCAGCCGGCAGCGCCTGGGCTTTGGCCTGCTCGCGATCAGGGAAGATGAGCTGGCGGCGCAGGTGCTGGGCGTGAACACCCTGCGCTACAAGGTCACGGCCTATGCCACGTCGGGCTTCTTCATCGGGCTCGTTGGCGGGGCCTACGCCTACTGGGTCACGTTCATCGACCCGGACACGATCTTCAACGTCGGCTTTTCCGTCGAGGTCATCATCATGGCCGTGCTCGGCGGGGCCGGCAGCATCGCCGGCCCGCTCATCGGCGCGTTCGTGCTGACCGGCGTCTCGGAGGTCCTGAATGCCTACGTGCCGAGCTTGCACGTGACCGTGCTGGGCGCGATCATCGTGCTGGTCGTGCTGCTCATTCCTAACGGAGTGATCGAGTACCTCGGCTTCAAGCGCAAGTTCACGCTGCGGTCCATTCGCTCGACGCTGGCGGCTACCCGGATCTGATGCCGCCCCTGCTGGAGGTGGTGAAGGCCACCAAGTACTTCGGCGGCCTGCCGGCGGTGCGCGACGTTAGCTTCAGCATCGAGCCCGGCGAGCTGGTGGGCCTGATCGGCCCCAACGGCGCCGGCAAGACGACGCTCATCAGCTTGATCTCACGGACCGAGCGTCTGTCCGAGGGCGAGATCCGCTTCAAGGGCCAGCGCATCTCTGACAAAACTCCCCATGAGATTGGCCGCATGGGCGTGGCGCGCACGTTCCAGGTGGTGAAGCCGTTCAAGAGCATGACCGTGCTCGAGAACGTGGCTGTGGGCGCCTTCTTCGGCTCCGACGGCCTCAAGCGCAGCCGCGCTCAGGCGCTCGATAAGGCGCACGAGGTCCTGCGGCGGGTGGGTTTGGACCGAAAGTCCGAGTACCTGGCGCACGCGCTGACCGTGCCCGATCGCAAGCGCCTGGAAGTGGCCAAGGCGCTGGCCACCGACCCCGAGCTGCTGCTGCTGGACGAAGTGATGGCCGGCCTCAACCTGGCCGAGATCGACGAGGCCATGGCCCTCATCCAGGAGGTCAACCGCCAGGGCGTGACGGTGCTGGCCATCGAGCACGTGATGAAAGCCATCATGGGCGTCAGCCAGCGCATCATCGTCATGGACCACGGCCAGCAGATCGCCGCCGGCACGCCCGCCGAGGTCGCCGCGAATCCGATCGTCATCAGCGCCTACCTGGGCAAGCGCTATGCCGCCCGCTCCGCAACCGCCGGAGCCTCCTGATGGCCGAGGCGCTGCTCTCGATCGACCGCTTGAATGTCGCCTACGGCGACGTGCAGGTGCTGTGGGACGTGTCGCTGGAGGTACAGCCGGGCGAGATGCTGGCGCTCATTGGGGCCAACGGGGCCGGGAAGTCGACCCTGCTGGCTACCATCTCGGGGCTGCTGGCGCCGCTCTCGGGGCGGATCATGTTCGACCGCAAGGACATCACCGGCGCGCCAGCGGACGAGATCGTGCGGTCCGGCATCGCGCATGTGCCTCAGGGGCGGCGGCTCTTCGCCGGGCTGACTGTGCGGCAGAACCTCATGCTCGGCGCCTACACCCGGCGGGACGGCGAGCAGGAGAAGGACCTGGCCTGGGTGCTGGACACGTTCCCCCGGCTGAAGGAGCGCCAGGCGCAGCTCGCCGGCACCATGTCCGGCGGCGAGCAGCAGATGTGCGCCATCGGCCGGGCGCTGATGTCCCGCCCCAAGCTGCTGCTGATCGACGAACCGTCGCTCGGCCTGGCGCCGGTGGTCGTCGACGACCTGCTGGAGGTATTGCGCACCGTTCACGAGCAGGGAACGACCGTGCTCGTAGTCGAGCAGGACATCCAGACGGCCCTGGAGGAGGCGGACCGCGGCTACGTGCTCGAGACCGGGCGTATCACGCTGAGCGGATCGGCCAAGGACCTGCTGGCCAACCAGGATATCAAGAAGGCGTATCTTGGGGTCTAGGAACAGATGATCCCCATCCGCGACCACAATCCCACGCGGACCTTCCCGGTGTTCACCATCCTGATCATGGTCGTGAACATCCTGGTGTTCGTGTACGAGCTGCTGCTGCAGCTGGGCTCGCAGCAGGCGGTGGAGGTGTTCTACGCCGAATACGGCTTCATCCCGTGCCTGATCACCAGCACCTGTCCGGCTGGTCTGGTGCGGGAGCTCACGGCGCTGCACGATCCGGTGAGCCCGCTGGCGAGCCTGTTCACGGCCATGTTCGTGCACGGCGGCTGGCTGCATATCGCCGGCAACATGCTGTTTTTCTGGATCTTCGGCAACAACGTCGAAGACGACATGGGCCACTTCCGCTTCCTCATCTTCTACTTCGTGTGCGGGCTCATCGCGGCCTTCGCGCAGATCGCCTTCGACCCGACGTCGGCCGTCCCCAGCCTTGGCGCCAGCGGCGCCATCGCCGGCGTGCTCGGCGCCTACTTCGTGACCTACCCCACCGCGCCCGTTGACACGGCCATCTTCGTGATCTTCATCTTCTTTGTGCGGCTGCCGGCGTTCGTCGTGTTGGGCGTGTGGATCGCGCTCCAGTTCTTCACCGGGGTTGGCGAGCTGGGCACCCACGACACCGGCGGCGTCGCCACCTTCGCCCACATCGGCGGCTTCGTGGCGGGCATGCTGCTGGTGTTCCTGTTTCGTCAGCGGCGGAAGGGCCCGCCCCTGCCATACCCCGTCTGACGCTCGCACAGCAGGCGCGCGTTTTCGGCGTCGCGCTCAGCGCCGAGCAGTTGGCCGCCTTCGACCGCTATCGGGACGAGCTTCTGGATTGGAACCAGCGCATCAACCTCACGGCCGTCAGGGAGCCATCGGCCGTCGATGAACTGCACTTCGCCGACAGTCTGGCGTGCCTGCTGGAGCCTCTCCCCGCCGGCGCCTTGGTCCTCGACGTTGGCGCCGGGGCGGGCCTCCCCGGCTTGCCGCTGAAAATCGCTCGACCCGATCTGCGGCTGACGCTGCTGGAGGCCACTGGCAAGAAGGCCCGCTTCCTGGAGCACGTCGTGTCCGTGCTCGGCTTGGAAGGCGTCACAGTGGTGAACGAGCGCGCCGAGACATACGCCGCCGCTCGGGAGGCTTTCGACGTCATCGTCGCCCGCGCGCTCGCCGCCCTGCCCACGCTGCTGGAGCTCACACTGCCCTTCTGCCGCCTCGGCGGGGCAGTGCTGGCCATGAAAAAGGGCGCAGCCCTGGGGGAGGAAGTCGCTTCCGCCGGACGTGCCCTGCAGGTCCTCGGCGGCGAGCTGGCGCCTGAGCACACCTACGACCTCGCCGGCGAGCAGCGCGCGATCGTGGTTGTCCGCAAGGTGCGGCCGACCCCACCGCAGTACCCCCGCAGGCCCGGCGTGCCCGCAAAAAATCCGCTGTAAGCTCACGCAGTCGCGCCCGGCGCAGGACCTTGCTCTGAGCTCATCGCAAGAGCCCTGCGTCAGCGTGGCAGCCCTACGCGTAGGCGGCGGGGCGGCAGCGCTGCTGCGCAGCTTCTGCCCGCCCGCCCTAGGCAGGACTGCGTCCTGCACTGCTATCGCAGTTACTGCGGTTGGCTGCGGACTAAACCGCGATCGGCTCCTTGAGGACGCCGAGGCGGCGCCAGGCGGCGGCAATCTCTTCGGCTGAGACCACGACGCCGAAGTGGCGGCGCATGTTGTGGAGGGTGGCTTCGTGGACCTCCTGCTGGTAGGTAGCCGTACAGTCGGACACGAACACGATGGAGTAGTCGCGCATGTAGCCGTCGCGCGCAGTGGTCTCGACGCACACGTTGGTGGCCTCGCCGGTCATGATCAGCGAGGTGATGCCATGCGAGCGCAGGATGAGGTCCATGTCAGTGTCCCAGAAGCCGCTGTAGCGGTGCTTGGTCACCACGTACTCGTGCGTATCGGGCGACCACTCCTCGCCCAGGATCGGCTCGAAGCCCTCGTACCAGTCGGCGCCCCAGGAGCCCGGGAAGCACCGCGACACCTCTCCCAGCCGGCGCCGCGTCCAGGCCGGCGAGTTGGTCCACGGGCTGTGATGGGTGCGGACGTGGACGATGGCGATGCCGGTCTCGCGCGCCCAGGCCAGCAGCTGCCGCAGCCGCGGCGCCATCTGCTGGATGAGCACCGGCGTCTGGCCGCTCTTGCCGAGCGCGCCGTCCGAATGGCAGAAGTCGTTCTGCATGTCGACCACGACCAGCGCCGCGGTCTTCGTGTCGACCAGCTCGTCCAGGCTGGCTACGGAGAACTCCTGGTTGTTCATGCGGATTAGGGTACTACCCTTACGGGGCGAATGAACCGCCTCCTGTGCGCCTGCGCCCGCCAGCCGGTGGACCGCACGCCGGTGTGGTTCATGCGGCAGGCGGGCCGGGTGCTGCCGGAGTACCGCGAGGTTCGCAAGAAGCACGACCTCCTGGCGATTACCCACCAGCCCGAGCTGTGCGCCGAGGTCACCCTTCAGCCGGTCCGCCGTCTCGGGGTAGACGCCGCCATCCTGTTCGCCGACATCATGACCCCGCTCATCGCCACAGGCGTCGACCTGCGGATCGTGGAGCACGCCGGTCCGGTGCTGGCAGACCCGATCCGCTGCAGCCAGGATGTGGCGCGCCTGCGGCCACTCGAGCCGGAGCAAGACGTGCCGTTCGTGCTGGAGACGATCCGCATCGTGCGGCAGCAGCTACCCCGGGAGGTGGCGCTGATCGGCTTTGCCGGCGGTCCGTTCACGCTGGCCAGCTACCTGGTGGAAGGCAAGTCGTCCCGCACCTTCGAGCACACCAAGCGGCTGATGTATGGCCAGCCGGAGGTGTGGCGCGACCTCATGGAGCGCCTCGCCGCGATGGCGGCCGCCTATCTGAAAGCCCAGCTCGCCGCCGGTGTGCAGGTCGTTCAGCTGTTCGACAGCTGGGTGGGGTGCCTCTCGCCGGACGACTATCGCTGCTTCGTCCAGCCCTACTCGCGCGCGATTTTCGACGCCTTGGAGGGCGCGCCGAGCATCCACTTCGGCACGGACACGGCCTGCCTCCTGGAGGATATGGCCGCCGCCGGTGGCAGCGTGATCGGCCTCGATTGGCGCATGCCGCTGGACAAGGGCTGGGAGCGTGTTGGCTTCGAGCGCGCCGTCCAGGGCAATCTCGATCCGGCGGTGCTGCTGGGGCCATGGACGGCGGTGGAATCCGCGGCCAGGCTGGTGCTGGAGCGAGCCGCAGGCCGGCCCGGCCACATCTTCAACCTGGGCCACGGCCTCCACCCCGAGACGCCGCTGGACAACCTGGTCCGCCTGGTCGAGCTGGTGCACGGAGAACGCCCCTGAAGGGCGTCCTGCTGATGGCCTACGGCACGCCGCGCGGGCCGGACGAGGTGGAAGCCTTCTACACGCATATCCGCGGCGGCCGGACGCCCTCACCCGAGCTGCTGGCAAACCTTCGCGCGCGCTACGACGAAATCGGCGGCCGCACCCCGCTGCTGGAGATCACCCAGCAGCAGGCATCGGCGCTCCAGGCGGCGCTGGGGGGAAACTGGCGGGTGTTCGTCGGCATGAAGCATTGGCACCCGTATATCGGCGATGCCGTCCGTGACATGGCGGACGCCGGCATCGAGTCGGCCGTCGGGCTGGCGCTGGCGCCGCACTACTCAGAGCTCAGCGTGGGCGCCTACATCCACACCGTCGAAGAGGCCGGTGCGGACCTGCCGTTCACCTTCGTGCGCAGCTGGCACCTCCAGCCTGCCTATCTGGAGGCGGTCGCCACCCACGTGCGTGCTGCTTCCGTTGGCTTCGAGCCCGAGGTAGTGGTCTTCACCGCCCACAGCCTGCCCAAGCGCATCCTGGAAACGAGTGACCCGTACGTAGATCAACTGCGCGACACGGCCCGGCACGTCGCCGAGGAGCTGCGCCTCGCCCGCTGGGAATTCTCATTCCAGAGCGCCGGCGCTACCGGAGACACATGGCTCGGGCCCGACATCTTGCAAACCATCGAGGGGCTGGCGGACGAAGGGCTGCGCCGGGTGCTGGTGGCGCCCATCGGCTTCATCTCGGACCACCTGGAGATCCTCTATGACCTCGACGTACAGGCACGACAACACGCGGCAATCCGAGGCGTCGAGCTGCGGCGGATCGAGTCGCTGAACGCCGCGCCGCTGCTCATCCAGGCCCTGAAGGCGGCGGTGCTGGAGGCGGTCTAGTCGAACAGCGACAGGTCGATGCTGTCGCCCATATGGAGGTAGCCGGCGTCGCTGGGGTGCAGGTGGTCTCCCACATCCCACTTGGGCAGCATCGCGGTGGGATGGCTGGGGTCACGCAGGGCAGCTTCGAAGTCGATCACCGCGTCGAAGGCGCCGCTCTCGCGGATCCAGGCGTTCACCTGCTGGCGCTTGGCCTCGCCCTCGGGCGTGTAGAAGCCGGGATTGAAAGTCTCGTACTCGAACGTCAGCAGTGTCCCGCCGAAGATTTTGATGCCCGCGGCGTGCGCGCGGGTGGCCAGCTGGTTGAGTCCGGCGATCATCTCCTCGCCGGAGACGAACTCCTCGGGCAGTTGCGTGCGGTTGCGGATGTCGTTGATGCCCAACAGCACGATGGCGTGCGTGACTCCCGGCTGGGCGATCACGTCGCGCTCGAACCGGCGCAGGCCGCTGTCGCCGCGGCCGTCGTGAAGGATGCGGTTGCCGCCGATGCCCTGGTTCATGACCCCCATCGGCCGGCTGCCGCGCGCGATCAGCCGCCGCGCGAGCTGATCCGGCCAGCGCACGTTAGCGTCGAGCGTGGAGGTGTTCGCGTCCGTCAGCGAATCTCCAAAGGCCACAATCCCGCCCGCTTCGTCCGGCGCCTCGACCTCGACGGCGCTGACAATCAGGAACGCTTCCGTGGTCTGCTGGACAGGCAGACGGTCCTCGGCCGTGTGATCGCCAGGCGCCGAGATGTAGTTGGTCTGGTGGGCGTTGCCGTGTCCCGTGACGTAGAAGGTCTCCGTCACGTCTCCCGGCAAGTGCACGCTGACCGCGACGTCGCTCAGCGCCGGCACCTCCAGGTCCACCGGATCGCTCACCACCAGCGCGCCCGCCGGGATGCTGGTGCTCGGACTGCCGTTGAACGTCACCTTGCGGTTGGTGCCCGCCTGCACCTCCGCCCCGTCCCCGCGGAGCCCAACGCAGACGCTCCCAATCGCCAGCTTCCGCAGCCCGCACGCATTCGACAGCCGCACCCGAACCCGGCTGGACCCCAAGCTGACCCGCGCGATCATCCGAATGGTCTGATCCCTCAGCGCAATGCCCTCTACCGGAGCCGGCGTCGTCGTCCAGGTGCCTACCCAATGCATGCTGGGCAGGATAAATCAGACCGGGATGATTCGAACGGCGGCCTGGCCGCCCGACAAGGCGCGCATGTCCTCCGGATCGCTCGTCAGCAGCACGCACGGGCCGCCTCGCAAAGCCTCCGCCATCACCTGCGCGTCCGCGGCGTCGTCGAGCTCGCTGGACCCTAGCAGCTCGCCTGCCTGACGAGCGACCTTGGCTCCGACGAACGTTACGAACCCATATCTCAGTACCTGCAGCACGGCGGAATCGCGCGGTCCACCACGCAGCGTTTGAGTGAGCACTACGGGCGGGATAATGACGTGTGCGCCCTCCAGCCTCGCCGCGTCTAGGATGGTTCGCGCCCTCTTGTTGCCGCGGCTAAGAGCGATGACTGCGCCTGAATCGAGGATTAGTCGCGGAACAGCTGGCGTGCCGCTTCCACCTCGGCAGGATCGAGTGGTCCGTGCAGCTCATCCATCTCGTCGAGCCAGTCTTTCATGGCCTCGCGGCGCCGCTCCTCTTCTAGTTGACGCTGCAGGCTTTTGGTGACGAAGGCCGATAGGCCATTGGGACCAGCCCGCCGCTTAGCTTCTTGCGCGATGCGCGAGGGAATCGATACGGAGAGCTTCTCGACCGCCATAGCCGGATGCTACCACGGTAGCACCTCGGTCTCTCTACAGTGTCGCTTCGTTCAGCGCTTGCAGGTCCTCCGGCGTGCGTGTCCATTCGCCGGCGGAGGCGTTGGCGCGCACCTGGTCGGGGCTGGTGGCGCCGGAGATGACGGAGCCAACGGCGGGCTGGGCGGCCAGGCCGCCGATCGCCACTTGGAGAAGGCTGAGCCCCCGATCGTGGGCAAAGGCCTCCAGCTTGTCCAGGCGCTGGAAGACATCGTCGGTGAGCGCGTCCGGGCGCGCGGCTAGCCGAGTGTTGGCCGGAGGAGGATCGCCGCGGCGGTACTTGCCGGTGAGCAGGCCGTTCGCCAGGGGGAAGTAGGGCAGGATGCCGACCCCATACTTCACGCACGCGGGCGCCAGCTCGACTTCGACCTGGCGGTTCAGCAGGCTGTATTCATTCTGCGCCGAGATGAAGCGCGTGCTCCGTTGGGTGCGAGCGATCCACTCCGCCTCAACCACCTGCCAGCCGGAGAAATTGCTGCAGCCGATGTAGCGCACCTTGCCTTCCTTCACCACCTCGTCCAGCGCGGCGAGCGTTTCCTCAATGGGCGTGCGTGGGTCCGGGAAGTGCAACTGGTACAGGTCGATGTAGTCGGTCTGCAGCCGGCTGAGGCTGCCTTCGATTGCGCGGCGCAGGTTGCGGCGTGAGCCCGGCGCCCAGCCCGCCGGCGCCCGATGCGGCGAGCCGAACTTCGTCGCGATGACGGCATCTTGCCGGCGGCCCTTCAGCGCCTCGCCCAGGAATCGCTCGGACTGGCCGTCGCCGTAGCTCTCGGCGGTGTCGAACAGGGTGATCCCCGCCTCGAGTGCGGTATGCACCACTGCCCGAGTGCTCTCCACGTCCAGCTTGCGCCCGAACTGGTTGCACCCAAGCCCGACCTTCGAGACGGTAAGGCCGGATTGGCCCAATTGGCGATACTGCATCCGTATAAGCGTACGGGAGCAGCCATGAACCCAAAGGCCGTCGGTGTCACACTCTTGTTGGCGATAGGTGTGAGCGCCTGCGGCGGCGCGACGGCGGCCGAATCCACGCCGTCTGCCTCGCCGACGGCTGGCGCCGCCCGGGCACAGCCTTCCACGCCGGCATCAGCAGCCGCGCAGACCACCGGCCTTCGCAAGGCCATCTTTGCCACGCCGTCCGCCGACTTTACGGGCTTCCCGTCAGCGGTGGCCAAGGACCGGGGGTTCTTCGCGCAGCACGGCCTCGACATGACGGTGCAGCTGATGACGACTCCTGTGGCCATGGCGGCGCTGACCGCGGGCGAGATCCAGTTCACCAGCGGGACCGGTACGGCGGCGCGGTCGGCCGTCCAGGGCCTGCCGGTGCGGGTGATCGCCCACATCCAGACGGAGCCGTTCTCGTTCCTGACCCGCCCGGAAGTGGCCGCGATCGGTGGCCTCAAAGGCCAGAAGGTTGGCTTCAACAGCATCGGCGGGGACGATTACGTCTTCACTCTGACCGCGCTGAAGAAGGGCGGGCTCAATCCCGAGGACGTGCAGTTGGTAACGGTCGGCAGCACCGCCGAGATCACCAAGGCTTTGATGGCGGGACAGATATCGGGCGGGCTTGTCGGCCCGCCGTTCGCGCAGCAGCTCGCCGCGCAGGGCTTCCACATTCAGGCGGGGCCGGATCTGATGGTGCTGCCTTCGGGCGGGCTCGCGACGTCCGTCCAGGAGCTCCAGAAAGACCCGGCGCTGGTCCGCGACACGCTGGAAGCCATCCTCGATGTGATCGTGTGGACGCGCTCCAATCCCGACCAGGCGGTGGCCTACTTCTCGTCCAAGTACGACCTGCCGCCCGAGATCACCAAGCCAGCCTACGACCAGATGATGAGCTCACTCCGCTTCAGCTTCTCCGACCAGGATCTCCAAGGCGTCATCCAGCGGGCGCTGGAACAGGCCAAATCCAGCAAGTCGGTCGGCATCAGCGACGTCTACGACCTGACCACCTTCAACGAGCTGGTCAAGGCGAAGGGCTTAGCCTGAGTAGTAGTAGCAGCCCCTAGACGTCCAAATTGCGCACGCTCTTGGCGTGGGTTTGGATGAACTTCTTGCGCGGGGGAACCGCGTCGCCCATGAGCATGTCGAAGGTCTCGTCGGCCTGGGCCAGGTCCTCCACGTTGACCTTCACCAGGGTGCGGTTCTCGGGGTTCATCGTCGTGTCGAACAGCTCGTCGGCGTTCATCTCACCCAGGCCCTTGTAGCGCTGGATGTCCGGCTTGCGGCCGTTCAGCGTCTTCAGGATGCGGTCACGCTCCTCGTCGGTGTAGGCATACTGCACCTGCCGGCCGGCAGTGATCTTGTACAGCGGCGGCATGGCGATGTACAGGTGCTCGTTCTCGATGAGCTGGCGCATATTCCGGAAAAAGAAG
>Ga0209062_1006572_pt1 | contig 10541 bp, 11 predicted proteins | sample Coa_R2_2_FD_187158 | JGI IMG/M metagenome (GOLD analysis project Ga0209062, IMG submission 187158) | Surface soil microbial communities from Centralia Pennsylvania, which are recovering from an underground coalmine fire - Coalmine... | ecosystem: Environmental > Terrestrial > Soil > Unclassified...
GCCGCTCTTCATCAGCACCGGTGACCGCATCCGCGTTAACACCACCACCGGTCAATACGTAGAGCGTGTCTAATCGATCTGTCTCGTTGTGAGTTGTATTGATGGGCATGAGAGAGCATGCCTGGAGGTTTCGTAGAATGGATGGTAATCGACGTTCTTCCTACAATGGCGACTCGCATGCGCCTGACCAGGAGGTCAACGTGGGCGGCAGTATCGATATCGAGCAACTGCGAGATCTTGTGCGCCTGCTCGATCGCAGCGAGGTCTCTGAACTGGAAATCAAGCAGGCAAATGGGGGTACACGCCTTGTGCTGCGCAAGGCGAAAGCACCCGAAGGGAGCGGCATCCAGGCCATCGCCCCCACTCCTGTTGTCATGCAGGAAGAACAGCCAGCCGGGCCAAAGGAAACCAGGCATACGGTGGTGGCGCCGCTTGTAGGCATCTTTCATACCTGGGCCAGACCCGAAGGTAAGGCGCTGGTCTCCACCGGCGACCAGGTCAGGGTGGGTCAGCGCGTGGGAACCATCCAGTCGCTCAACGTCCTCAACGAGGTTGAATCGGGCATCGCCGGGCGCGTCAGTGAGATCCTGGTGCATGACGGCCAGCCCGTGGAGTACGGCCAGCCGCTGATGACGATTGAGAGCGTGGAGGAAGAATAATGTTTGCATACCAGGCGCCGCCGGTGTTAAGCGTCTCTGTCCTTGCGCGCTATCTGAAAGAATTGTTAGAGACAGACGACCTTCTCCAGAATGTCTGGGTGCAGGGCGAAATCTCCGGCTGCCGTACCTATGCCTCCGGCCACTGTTATTTCACTCTGAAGGATGCAGAGGCGCAACTGCCCTGCGTTTTTTTTAAGCATGCCCGTCAGCGTTCAGCCGCGCCGCAACTGCGCGATGGCATGGCCATTGCCGCCAACGGCTCCATCTCCCTCTACGAGCGCGACGGTAAATTGCAACTGTACGTCGAAAGCGTCGAGCTTATCGGCGAAGGCGCGCTCTTCCTGCGCTTCGAGCAGTTGAAGGCGCGCCTCTCCGCCGAAGGTCTCTTCGAGCCTGAGCGCAAGCGTCCCATCCCGGAACAGCCGTCCGTGGTCGGCCTTGTCACTTCCCCCGATGGCGCGGCCCTGCGTGATATGCTGCGTGTCCTGCGCACCCGTTACCCGCTTGTACAGGTGATCCTATCCCCCACGCTGGTGCAGGGAAGCGAGGCCCCCGCCGCCATCGCCGCCGCCATTGACCGCCTGAACGAGCATGGCGAGGCCAATGTGATTATCGTGGCGCGCGGCGGCGGCTCGATAGAAGAACTCTGGGCCTTTAACGAAGAGGTCGTGGCGCGAGCCATCGCCCGTTCCCGCATCCCTGTTATCAGCGGCGTCGGCCACGAAACCGATTTTACCATTGCCGATTTCGTCGCCGATTATCGCGCCTCCACGCCCACCGCAGCGGCGACAAAGGCCGTTCCCGATATCGCCGATTTGCAGGCTGATCTCGACGAAAAGCAGCAGATTCTCACCGCCATTCTGGATGAGAAACTGGAGCGCCTGAAAGAGCGGCTCGAACGCGCCGCCTACGACCTGCAGCGCGCCAGCCCGAAGAGCGTTCTCAACCAGCGCCGCCAGCAGCTTGATGACCTGACAGAAATGTTGCAAACGCGCATAAGCCACCTGCTTTCCCTGCGCGCGGAACGCCTGCGCGGCCAGTCCCTGCGCCTGCACTCGCTCAGCCCGCTGCTCACCATTGCGCGTGGCTACGCCGTTGTGCGCCGCGACAGTGACCAGGCAGTAATCACCGGCCCGCAGCAGGTGCAGCCGGGCGAGCAATTGACCATCCAGGTGAGAGACGGCTCGATCCCCGTTCAGGTGCGCCCGTCTCACCACAGCCCAGAGGAGTGAAATGTATTATGGAATCATTATCATTTGAAGAAGCCTTTGAGCAACTTGAGGCCGCCGTGTCGGCCTTGCAGGACGGGCAGATGCCCCTTGAAGAGGCTCTGCGCCACTATGAAGAGGGCATGAAACTCGCGCACTATTGCAACGAACTGCTCCAGCAGGCCGAATTGCGCGTGCAGCAACTCAGCGTCGATGACAACGGTATCTTGATAGTTCGCCCGTTTGAGTTATCATAGAAATACAGGTAGTCTGGCAGAGAGAATCGGCAATTACTCTCACGGAAGTGTTATACTGCGTGAAGCGAAGCATCTATTGCGGGCCAGATCGACTGATACGGCGACCGGATGCTTCGCTTCACGCAGCATGACACTTCCGGGGCCGATTCCTGATATTCAGTAGTTATTCCATTCATTTAAGAAGGGGCGAGAACACGAAAAACGATGGCTGCACTTTTAGAGAATCGCATCTTGATTGCCGCATTCCTTGCCTGGGCCATCGCGCAGGTGAGCAAAACGCTGTATGAATTGATCCGCTTTCACGAACTCAAATTGAGTCGTCTTGTCTCCTCTGGCGGCATGCCCAGTTCGCATTCCGCCCTGGTCACCGGCCTGGCAACGGCGACGGGTCGTATTGTGGGGCCGGGTTCAGCCGCCTTTGCCATTTCCGTCGTGCTGGCAAGCATCGTCATGTATGATGCCGCCGGCGTCCGTCGCGCCGTCAGCATCCAGGCGCGCATCATCAACCAGATGATCGACGAAGCCTGGAAAGGCCACCCCATCGGAGAAGAGCGCCTGCGCGAACTGATCGGCCACACCCCCATCCAGGTCTTCGTCGGCGGCCTGCTCGGCATTGCCGTTGGCCTGTTGATTACATTCTGACTGGTGCTGCTAAACCTTTCTTCAGGTCAGCGCGTTTTGCCTCAAAGCCATCATGACAATGAGTACGCTGGCCGCTCTGGCGAGAAGAGCAGCGATGACAACAGGTTCCATAACGATGTGCTTCGGTGCTATTGTCATGGAGATCATTCCTTACCAGGAAGCGCAGGCGGCAATCAACTGCTCCTCTAACGCGGCGACCTGCTCGATCAGAGTGGCAACCGTTGACCACCGGCGCTGCACGCCAGGATACTGCGCCTGACCGAGCAGGCGAGCCTGTTGTTCAAGCAGGCTTGCCGCCTCTGGCCTGTTCCCCTCTCGCAGGAAAGCCTGAGCGTCGAGCTTGCGTCGGGTCGCCAGCGGAAGTGCAAAGTAGAGCAGGTGTCCGGCCAGGTGTTCGGGTACCTCGTCGCGCAGTGTCTGTATCAACATGCTCAGAGCATGCACGCCGCCATAGACCTCTGGCCCGTCTGGATATGATTGCACATTTTCCCGGATGAAGGGCAATGTCCGCGCGATCATCTCCTGGCGGCTGACCGTTTCAACCGGTCGAAAATCTGCCCGCAGGATGTATGTCTCATCGACATAGGGGATGCGCTCGGCGCGCCAGGCTTTGAGCAGGTCATCAAACGGGAGCGTGGCGCAGGGGAAGCCCTTCGGGTCGTGAACTACCACGCGGTCAGGTTCAACCGCCAGCACCAGCAGAAAGTGATCGGCGCCGCCCAGAAACGGATGGTTGGGATTGTACGTCAGGTAGCCCATATCCAGGGGGCCGATCAAAACAGGGCCGTCCTCTATCGCCGCTCGCAGACGTTCCAGAGCTTCCTCTTCATCACCGCCATACTCCAACCTGCAGGCCCATCCCAGTGTCTCTATCGCCCGTGTCAAACCCCGGTGTGGGTCCAGGCCATCGAAGAAAAAGAGGTTGCTCTTGCTGATATAGGTGTTGCCAAAGGGCATGGTGGTGAGACATTCCAGAAAGCCGGGCGAGGGCAGCTTATCCGGGTTTGCTCCCCTTCCCAGCAGGCCCATATACAGGCTATTGGCATAGCAGTAGTCGCCGCTTCCAATGTATGGTAGCGTCATATTGCCTCCTCGTAACATATTTTGTTCCGCTTCCCGAGACTACTGTACTACCATATTCCTGACATCCTGTGTCAGATTTACATCGCTATCTACACTGTTCTCTGTTCGCCACGAACGGAGAGTCGCTGACCTGCCTCTCACTTCAACCCCGATACCCGGAGAATCAAGACTACACCGACTCCTACCAGCATGGCAAGCAGCAGGTTGCGAGTGCGCCACGCGATCAGCGCAGTTGCCAGCGCGGCCAGTGCCTCCGCCGGGCCGTCGGTCAGTACGGTGGGTGCGACGAGCGAGATGAGGATGGTACCCGGAATATAGCGCAGCCAGGCTTCCATGCGCTTCGACAGTTTGACGCGGCTCATGAAGGCGAGGCCGCTGATGCGCGTAGCATAGGTGACACAGGCCATGCCGAGAATGGCGATCAGGGTGGGCAGGCTAATCTGCATGGCGCACCACTCCTATCAGACTGCCCGCCAGCGCGCCCAACAGGATATACCACTTGCCGGGCAGCCAGTGGGCGGCAGCGGCGGCGACGATGGCCGCGACAATCCACGGCAAAATGTCCTTCTTGCCGCGCCACAGTCCGACAAGCAGGGCAATGAAGACGGCTGTGATGGCAAAATCTAGCCCCCATTGCGCCGGGTCCTGAATTACTCCACCAAGCGTCCGGCCAACGATGGCCGCACTGACCCACGCAATGTACAGGGCCGCACCGCTGCCGAGCAGAAAGGCGGCATTGCGCTTCCCACGCGCAAAATCGCCCATCAGCAGCGCCCAGCTTTCGTCGCTCAGGAAAAAGAGCGTGCCGTAGGCTCTGGCAAAGGGGAGCCGCGAAAACCAGGGGCTGATCGACGCGCTCATCAGCAGGTGGCGCAGGTTCACAATCAACGTGGTGAGGATGATCGCGCCAACCGGCAGGGCCGCAGCCCACAGACCGAGCGCGACAAATTGCGACGCGCCCGCGAAGACCAGTCCGCTCATCAGCAGCGCCTCCAGCAGACTCAGCCCGGCCTGCCGCGCCAGCACGCCAAAGACCAGCCCGTAAGCAAAGACGCTGGCCGCGATGGGAATACTCTTCTTCGCGCCATCCAGCGCCCCCTGCATATCAAAACGTACCGGTTCCTCGCCAACCGGCGCATCTGCATGTTCTAACTGCTCTGAAAAATCTGACATACCTGTAGTCCTTTGATGTCTCGCAGTCAAAAAAACAATTCGGACGTGTCATGCTGAGCGCAAGCAAAGCATCTATGGTGACCGGGCGGGCGGCGTGGCCCACCCGGATGCTTCGCTTGCGCTCAGCATGACACGTCCCGGCCACTTTCTCATGGTATGTCATGATTGTACGGGGATCATCCGCGCCTGTCTTGTAAAATCTTGCTGCCCTGCGCGTACTGGCCAGGGGTGATGCCGACATGGCGCTTGAACTGGCGGGTGAGGTGACTCTGGTCGACAAAGCCAGTCTCAAGGGCTGCCTGCGTGATGGGCAGGCCGAAGGCAAGGAGCGATTTGGCGCGGGCGATGCGAACCTGCGTGAGGTAGAGATGTGGGGAAAGACCGGTCTCCTGCTGGAAGACGCGCAGCAGGTGAAATGGGCTGAGGTCGGCAATGGTGGCAAGCTGTTCGAGCGAGACGTTTTCAGCATAATGCGCCTCTATATACTCGCGCACGCGCCGCACAGACTGGCGTTCCTGCTTTACTGCTCGTGCCTGTAAGCGGCTATCGGCATGGCGCACAATCAACTGCGCGAATGCTTCCATCAGGCGGCTTTCACGTTCAATCGTCGAAGGGGAATGTTCCAGGCTCAAATGAAGCAGGTGAATCATGCTGGCGAGGTTCGCATCCTGAACGACAGGGGCGGGAAAGAACGGGATGTCGCTCTGCTGCCCCCTCAGTTCAGAGGCGATGCGTTGCAACAGGCTGGCATCGGGGTAGAGCATGCGGTAACTCCACCCATCCTTCGTCGCGGCCTGACCCGTATGTATCTCGCCCGGATTGACGACCACAACGCTGCCCGCCGGGGCGATATGTGAGGCCCTCCGGTAGTAAAACTCTTCTCCGCCGCGCTCAATCACGCCAATGGCGAAGCCCTCGTGCGCGTGACGCGAGTAGGAATGCCTGATGAAGGTGGCACGCAGTACCTCAAAGTTCCCCACGTCACGGGCCAGCCAGAACTTTGCCTGTTCCCGTTCCTGTTCTCTATCCATCGATTTTTTATTGTGGGGAAATCCACTCACTGGCCGGGGGTAGCGCACAGGTGATTATCCAGGGACCGTTGAGGAAACCATCTCCATGTTCCTGGCAATAGAATTTGAAACACTGGTGGCATAAACCGACTGCGTTGTTGTCACAGATATGACATGCCATGTTTGTCTCCTTTGCACAGACGAAACAAAGAGTTTCTTACGATCAAAAGACACCCTACAATCATACCTGAAATTGTGTTCTGATTCAACTTGCCTGGTACGGAAAAGTCATAGTTCTCTTGCCAATTTGCCTGTGGATATGTTAATCTCACTTTGTACAAATGTACGATAACTATTTCGCCTCGCAAGCTTAAAGAGGGACTTTGTATGGCGCAAGAGGACATTAGCGGTAGCAGCGCATCCGGTGCAGCGGCTCAGCCACAGCGCGGGACATTGCTGCGGCGGGCACACGAGTTGTTGGAGACGCTGGGGCGACCGGTGTCCGAGGAGGCGCTGGTGCAGCATCTCTTCGGCGCGAACGGTGCGTTGGGCAAACCTGGTGGGTGGACTGCTTTGCTGCGCCAGGCGTTGAGTAGTTCGGCCCTGTTTGAGCAGGTGGGCGAGCAGCAATGGGCATTGTGTGAGTGGCGCAGCACGCAGCAGAATCTGGATGAGATCGAGTTTGTGGTGCTGGACACGGAGACCACCGGTCTGCGCCCCGGCCCGAACCGCGTGATTGAGGTTGCCGCCATCCGTCTGCGCGGCGACGAGGTGCTTGACTCGTTTCAGAGCCTCGTCAACCCCGGTCGCCGCCTGCCGCCGTTCATTGTGCAGTTCACGGGCATCACGCAGGAGATGGTGGAAGGCGCGCCGCCTGCCGAAGAGGTGATGCCGGACTTCCTCAGCTTCATCGAGGGGGCTATCCTTGTCGGGCATAACGTCGGCTTCGATATCGGCTTCCTGACTTACGAGGCGCAGTTGCTCGGCCAGCCTTTTCCCCTCGATGGTATTGATACCATCCTTTTTGCCCGCCGCTACCTGTCTGGCTTGCGCCGCTTCAAGCTGGATACGGTGGCCGAACATCTCAAGATTCCCGTCACAAAGCGGCACCGCGCCATGGGCGATGCGAAGGTGACGGCGGCCATCTTCCTCAAACTGGTGGAACGGGCGCGCCAGCAGGGTTTGCAGACGCTGGGGCAGTTGCGCCGCCGCTTGCAGCTTCCCGTCGCCTGGAACGGCAACATCTCCGATCTCACTATGACGCGCGAGGTAGAGCAGTGGCGTTCCGACGGCAAACTCTCCTCGCAGGGCGCGCCCTCACGCCCCAACGGCAGCCTTTTCCTCAATCCGGCCTGGAAGCAGCAGTTTCCCACAAAGCCCGGCGTCTACCTGATGAAGGACGCCAACGGGCAGGTGATCTACGTGGGTAAGGCGAAGTGCCTGAAAGACCGCCTCGCCTCGTACTACAGCCAGCCGCTGGGCTATACACGCAAGATGGATGGCCTGTTACAGAACGTCCATGAGATCGAGACGCGCGTGCTTGGCTCCGAACTGGAGGCCCTGCTGGTCGAATCCCAGCTTATCAAGCAATTGCAACCTGCCTACAATGTGCAGTTGCGTAACTATGAACACTATCCCTTCATCAAGATCGATGTGCAGCACCCGTTTCCCCGTGTCTACGCTACACGCGAGGTGGCAGCCGATGGCGCGCGCTACTTCGGCCCGTTTCGCAGCCGCCATATTGTCAATCTGACCATCGATGTTGTGCAGAAAATCTTTCCTGTGCGCACCTGCACTCGTTCGCTGCCGCCGCTGGCCAAACCGTCCGAACCCTGCCTGCGCCTGCACCTTGATCGCTGCCCGGCTCCCTGTCGCGGCGGCGCTGACCCCGAACCCTATCGTAAGACCATCGAGGAGGTCTGCGCCTTCCTGGGCGGCGAGCGCGAAGACCTGCTGGACCGCCTGCGCCGCCAGATGTTTGAAGCCTCGCAACAACTCAACTTCGAGCGGGCGGCGTGGCTGCGCGACACCATCCGCAGCGTCGACGAGGTGCTAATCGGCCAGCGACTCATCACTGGCGCGGTCGAGGCCAACAATCTCTTCATCGTCTACCCCTCGTCGAAAGAAGACCACAACGAACTCTTCCTCATCCGGCACGGTCGGCTTGTCGAGCAGCGTTCCATTCCCCACGAGCCGGAGGCCATGAAACAGGCCGTGCGCGAGCTGCTCAAAATGGCAGCCGCACTGGGGGAGCCGCCGAAAATAGTAGGCCGCGCCGAGGTCGACCAGATCAACATCATCAGTCGCTGGATACACCGTCACAGCGACGACCGCGCTTTCTTCCCCTTCCAGCACGCCCTCGCCGACGAGGACGAAGCGCGCCTGCTCGCCCAACGCATCTGGGTCGAAATCGACGCTGTACGTTCTCTGCCCATCCTGGCCACAGATACCGAAGATGACGGGGATGATACGTTGTGATAGAATAGGCATACGTATTTTACCCGGCCATCTTCGGAGGAAACCTGACAACATGCTATTATCCGATAAGCGTATTCTGGAAGAGTTGCAGCGCGGCAACATTGTTATTGAGCCGTTTGACGAGCGCCAGCTAGGCACCAACTCCTACGATTGTCGCCTGGGCGAGTGGTATTTTCAGGGCGATGCCAACGTAGAAGTCATTCATCTTGATGACCCCGATGATATTCGCCATTACTGGGGGGAGCCGCGCAGGGCGAAGGATGGCAAAATCTCTATTCGCCCCGGCACAACTATTCTGGCGCACACACAGGAGATCATCGGCGGCCACAACGGCTACCTGGCGAAGATGTATTCGCGCAGCACAGTAGCGCGCTCCGGCCTCTCCGTCTGTCGCTGCGCCGGCGTTGGCGATGTGGGCTACATCAGTCGCTGGACAATGGAAATCTCCAATCACACGCAGACGACCATCTGGCTTCCCGTCGGCTTCCGCATCTGCCAGCTCACTTTCGAGTACGTCGGCGAAACGCTCAAAGAGTATCACGGCAAATACGGCAAGGACTATGCCGCATGGACGCCCGAAGACATGCTGCCCAAGCCCTACTTTGATTGGGATTACGACCTCTACCGCACCGACAAAGGGAGCCGGTCTGAATGAACACGGATAGCGGCAATAATGCACTCACCGGACGGCTGATCTCCTTTGAGGGGCTGGATGGCGCGGGCAAGACGACGCAGATGGAACTGCTCGAAAAGTGGCTGGCCGCGCGCAACATACCCTGTATACGCACCCGCGAACCGGGCGGCACCGCACTCGGCGTTGAGATACGCGAGCTATTGCTGCATCACCCCGAATACAGCATGACGCCGCTGGCCGAAGCCTTTCTCTTTCAGGCCGACCGCGCCCAGCACTTCGCCACCCTTGTCCTGCCTGCGCTGCAAGCAGGCAAACTCGTCATTACCGATCGCTGCCTCGACGCCAGCATTGCCTACCAGGGCTACGCGCGCGGCCTTGACCCCGCGCTGATTGAGCGGCTCTCCCTGCTCGCCACACAGGGCCACGTCCCCGACCTCACCATCCTGCTCGACCTCAACCCCGCGCTGGTTCACGCTCGCACCGACACCGCCAACGACGAAAGCGGCCAGCGCGAGGCCCAGACCCGTTTCGATCTCGAAGCCGAGCAATTCCACCGCCGCGTCCGTGAAGGCTTCCTCTCCCTCGCCCGCACCTATCCAAACCGCATCAAGGTTATTGACGCCTCGCAATCGCCTGAGGAGATTCATCAGGAGATTGTGCGGCTGGTGGAAGTGCTGCTGGCAGGCCGTTGATTGAGAGAGTGCCATGGAGGAGGCCAGGGCGCAGGCCATTGCCGAAAGCCACTCTCATGGCATGCCATGTTCGAGACCAATTTCCGGCTCTGATGGTAAAAGTTCATAAACATCACCCTTCCAGCCCCTTGACAAACTAATGATATTCGTATAAAATCTAATATAGTTAGACAAAACACGAATCATGATAGTCTTCTCACCGAAAGGATGATAACAATGAATACGCAGTACCTGGAACTTGAGCAGGGGAAGCTGGCCTTTGATGATCGTGGCGAAGGGCCGCTGGTCGTGTGCGTGCCATCGATGGGCGATGTGCGGCAGGAGTATCGTTTTCTGGCTCCCCTGCTGGTTGAGGCGGGCTACAGAGTGGTGACGATGGATCTGCGCGGCCTTGGCGAAGCGAGCGTTGGCTGGCCGGATTACTCGGTGGCCGCTATCGGGGCCGACATCCTCGCCCTCATCCGCCATCTGAACGCCGGGCCTGCCTTGCTGGTCGGCGATTCGATGGCCGGTGGCGCTGCCGTCTGGGCAGCGGCAGAGGCGCCCGAACTGATTGCGGCAGTTGTTCTCATGGATGCTTTTGTACGTGACATAGGATCACCGGGGCTTAGCGGATTGCTCTACCGGCTGCTCTTTGCCGATCTGTGGGGGCCTGCTGTATGGAGCAAATACTATTCCAGCCTCTATCCAACACGTAAGCCGACT
>Ga0209062_1006573_pt1 | contig 10540 bp, 8 predicted proteins | sample Coa_R2_2_FD_187158 | JGI IMG/M metagenome (GOLD analysis project Ga0209062, IMG submission 187158) | Surface soil microbial communities from Centralia Pennsylvania, which are recovering from an underground coalmine fire - Coalmine... | ecosystem: Environmental > Terrestrial > Soil > Unclassified ...
GCCGGGCACTCCCGTCGCCGAGATGACGACGTCGGCCTCGGCGAGGAGCCCGTGCAGCTCGACGCCGCGCGCGCCGATCTTGACGAGCCGCGCCACGAAGTCCTGGTTGCGGTCGGCGACGAGCACGTCCTTGACGCCGTAAGCGATGAGGAGCTCCGTGATCCCGGTGCCCGCCGCGCCGCACCCGATCATGCCGACCTTGAGCGCCTTTAGGTCGAGGCTGGAGATCCGGCAGGCGTTGCGCGCCGCGACGAGCGCGGCGACGGCCGTCCCGTGGCGGTCGTCGTGCATGACGGGCACGTCGAGGCGGCGGTCGAGCTCGCTCTCGATGTCGAAGCACTCGGGCGCCGAGATGTCCTCGAGGTGGATCCCGCCGAAGCTCTTGGCGATCCGCTCGACCGTCGCGACGAAGGTCGGCGCATCCTTCGCCTCGATGAGGATCGGGACGGCCGAGAGGCCTATGCAGCGCTCGTAGAGGACGGCCTTCCCCTCCATGACGGGGAGTGACGCGAGGACGCCTATGTCGCCGAGGCCGAGGACGCGCGTCCCGTTCGTGCAGATCGCGACCGTGCTCCCGCGCCAGGTCAGCTCGCGCGCGAGCTCCGGCTCCTTGTGGATCGCACGGCAGACGCGGGCGACGCCCGGCGTGTAGATCTGCCGCAGGTCGGCGATCTTCTCGACCGGGACCCGCGAGACGACCTTGATCTTGCCCCCGCGGTGGCGGTCGTAGACCTTGTCCACCCGGGAGACGACCTCGACTCCGGGCACGTTCCTGAGGTTCGCGACGACGGCGTCGATCGTCTCGTCGTCCTTCGCCTCGATCGTCACGTCACGGATCGAGAAGTCGCCACCCGTCGCCACCGTCTCGATGTCGCCGATCATGGCGTTCTTGTCGGCGACGGCCGTGCAGAAGCGGGCGAGCGTTCCCGGCCGGTGGACGAAGCGGACCCTCAGGACGTCGTGGAACTCCACGGAACGTTTGTCTCAAGGAGACGCGGCGCACGTCAAGGGGGCCGAGACCGCTACGGTCGTCACTGTCGTCTTTGGAAGTCGAGGCGACAGCGGGAGTACTCACGCTCGCGCGCCTGTGATCGCGATGAACTCGCTTGCACGCGCGATGATGAACGTTGCACGAGCGATGACGAAGCTTGCACGAGCGATGATCAAGCTTGCAACAGAGATGATGAAGCTTGCACGCGCGTTCATCCACCGAATCGCCGGTTTCCGAGCCCCCGAAAGCTCCGACGGACTACTTCTTCTCGTCGCCCTTCTTCTCGTCCTTCTTGACCTCGTCCCCGCAGTTCGCGGAGTCCCAGCAGACGAGGAACTTGCCCTTCTTGTCCTTGTCCGTCGAGGCGAGGAGCTTCGCGTCGTCGTCGCTCGACTTGACCCATCCGGTGTGTGCGTCGAGGTAGACGACGGACCAGCCGTCTTCGTGGTTTCCGTCGATCTTCTGCTTCGTGCGCGCGCCGCACTTGCGGGCGCGGTCGCCCGAGAGGACGTTCGTGCTCTGCGCGTTCGCCGTGAGGCCGCGGAGCGTCCACCCGTACTGGAGGTCCGTGAGCGCGTCGGCGTCGGCGTCCTTCTTGTCGGCGATCGTGATCGGCCCGACCTTCGTCTGCTCGGGCTTGCTGCCGTCCCAGCCGAACGTCTTGAGGTCGTTCTTGACGGCCTCGCTGACCTCCTTCGCAGCCTTGCCCGAGGACGGGCACGCGAAGGCGCCCGGCGAGTCGATGTAGTTGAAGTAGACGAGCGCGCGCATGCAGCGCGGCGGGACGTCGTTGCCCGCGGGCGTCGCGTCGCCCTTGTGGTCGAGCTCGGTGATCTTCGCGATGTGCGGGAAGAAGCGCTTGTCGTCGGTGTACTGGATGGCCGCGAGGGCGATCTGCTTCAAGTTGTTCGAGCACTTGGTGCGCTCGCTCGCCTTGTCGTCGGCGAGGCCGCGCGCGGGCAACAGAAAGCCGAGCCCGAGCAAGAGGATCGCGATCGTCGCGAGGACGTCTCTCATGTTTCCCTTCTCCCTCGCGGCGCTTTGTCTCAGGGGGCGGCGTGCGCGTCAAGCGCGCATCGGGCTGGCTTGACCCGGCGGGCGTCAGGCGAGACACTCCCGCCTCCACCAACCCGGAGGAGAACCCATGGCCGCCCAGTACCTGACGAACGCGAAGGTCGCGATCTTCGGCGCCGCCGGCGCGATCGGCTCCAACATGGTCCAGGAGCTCCTGGCGACCGGGCTCTCGAGCCACGTCTCCATGTACGACCCCTTCGAGAAGGGCCTCGAGGGCGCCGCGCACGAGATCTTCCACTGCGCCTTCGAGGGCGCGACCGTCGAGTACACGACCGACCCCGGCGCCTGCCTCAAGGGCGCGCGCTACCTCATCTCGTCGGGCGGCGCGCCGCGCAAGGAAGGCATGACCCGCGAGGACCTCCTCAAGGGGAACTGCGAGATCGCGAAGGGCCTGGGCCAGGACGTCAAGAAGTACGCGCCCGACCTCGAGCTCGGCGTCGTCATCTTCAACCCGGCCGACATCACGGGCCTCACGACGCTCCTCTACTCGGGTCTCCAGCCGCGGCGCCTCCTCACGCTCGCCGCGCTCGACTCGACGCGCCTCCAGACCGAGCTCGCGCTCCACTTCAAGGTCCGCCAGGACAAGGTCACGGGCTGCCGGACCTATGGCGGGCACGGCGAGAAGATGGTCGCGTTCCTGAAGGGGATCAAGATCGACGGGAAGCCCCTCGAGAAGATGATGGAGGAGAAGCAGTTCTCCGCCGACGACTGGAAGAACATAAAGACGAAGGTCGTGAAGGGCGGCTCGAAGATCATCGAGCTCCGCGGCCGCTCGTCCTTCCAGTCGCCCGCGCACCAGGCGCTCCACATGCTCCGGGGCGCGCTCGGCGGCGGCGATTACGACTGGCCCGCGGGCGTCTACATCGACAAGGGCGAGTTCAAGGGCGTCGTCATGGCCGCGAACACGAAGATCACCAAGAAGGGCTGCGAGTGGCGCGAGCCCGAGGGCACGGCCGACGACATGAAGGAGCTCAGGGCGAGCTACGAGCACCTAAAGGGCCTCCGTGTCGAGGCGATCAAGCTCGGGATCATCCCGCCCCCCGAGAAGTGGGGCGAGCTCAACCCCCACCTCGCCGGCACGGCGTAGCCCGTGCGAGCCTTCGCCGCGGCCTTGCTCGCGCTTCTCCTCGTCGCGCCGGTCCATGGACAGGACGAGAAGAAGCCGCCCGCCCCCGGTCCGTTCACGCAGCGGCTCAAGGAGCCGCTCGGGCTCACGGACGAGCAGCTGGGCAAGGTCGCGACGATCGAGGCCGAGATGCGCGAGGCGGGCGACAAGCTCCGCGAGATGGTCCAGAACGGCGAGATCGACCAGGCCGAGGCGCGCGAGAAGCTCCAGGAGAACCGCAAGAAGGCGGTCGAGAAGATCCGCGATCTCCTCGAGCCCGAGCAGCGGAAGAAGCTGCCCGAGGTCCTCGAGCGGCTCCGGGGCGAGAACGAGAACCCGGCCATGGCCGAGGCGGAGCGGAATCGCCGGCGGCTGACCGAGGCGGCCGAGAAGGCGCTCGAGAACGCGACGGACGACGAGAAGACGACGCTCCGTCCGCTCGTGAAGAAGGTGGTTGACGCTCGTTTCGACGCCCAGACCGCGCAAGCGAAGCGGCGCGCCGAGCTCCTCGAGCTCGCGGCGAAGAAGACGGAGAAGGACGAGCTCGCCGCCAAGATCGCCGAGTTCCGCAAGGCCGCCGAGTCGGATCGCGAGAAGGTGAAGCAGGCCCAGACGGCGCTCCGGGATCTGCTTCCGGTCGAGCTCGAGGCGAAGCTCGTGGGGATCGGTCTCCTCGACTGACGCTCGCTCGCGAAACGCGGCCCGCGCCTTCGCGCGTCAGCGCGGGACTTCGGCGTCGAGCTTCTGGAAGATCTCGCGGGAGAGCGCGTCGAGGTCGCCCGCGTGCTGGCGGACCGCCTCGAGGTCGCTCCGCGCTTCCGCGGGGTGGTGGGTCTCCCAGTAGATGCTGGCCCGGCGCACGCGGAGAGCCCCGAGCTCGGGGGCGTGGGCGAGCGCCGCCTGGACGGCGGCGAGACGTTTATCGGGCGACAGGGCCCGGAGCAGCTCATCTCGGACCTTTCGCAGATCCGCGTCGTCGGGACGGACCAAGCACGCCTCCTCGGCCGCGGTGAGGGCGTTCACGTCGTCGCGTGCCTGCTGCCGGTACATGAGGATGATCTGGCTCCACGGCTGGCTTTGACCGGGCTGGAGCCGGGCCAGGCGGCGATACTCTCCCTCGGCCTTCTCGTATTCCCGGCACTTGCGATGCGTCTCCGCGACGACGAACAGGGCCCAGGGTTCGTCCTTCGGGGCATCCTGATAGGCCTGCTCCGCTTGCCCCCTCGCTTCGGCCTGTTGCGGGTCGGTCCTCGCCACCTTCAAGAGCGCGTAGGCGTAGTCGGACCGACAGGCGAAGTCGTGGGGCGCGATCTTGAGGCGCTTCGGGCTCTCGGCGATGACTTCGAGAAAGCGACCGTCCCCACGCGCGTCACGGATCCACTTCGCGAAAGCGCTGCCGTCGGCGGGGTCGGGCGGCGGCGATAGAGGAGGCGGGCTCGGCGAGGGCGGCGGGCTCGGCGAGGCGGGGGGCGAGGCGACCGGCGCGGGCGGCGTCGTGGGAGTCGGCACCGGGCCCGGCGTCGCTCCCGGCGGGGGCGAGGGCGAGCCCGCCGGAGTCGGAGGCGCCGGGGGACCGGCGCGACGCCCGACGAGGCCGACGACGAGAGCCACCGAACACGCGAGCGCCGTGATCGCCCACGGCAGGACGCTCGTCCGCGGCACCACCTCGGGCTCGTTCGTCGGACGGGAGATCCGGTCGAGCTCGTCGGCGACGGCCCGAGCGTCGGGCCGCTCGGCCGGGAGCTTCGCGAGCATGCGCGCGACGAGCGCATCGAGGTCGCGCGGTACGTCGGGCGCGACGGACGAGAGCGCGGGCGCGGGCTCGACCGCGTGCTTCTTCATGAGCGAGAGCGCGTCGCCGTCGAAGGGCGGCCTCCCCGCGACGAGCGCGAACACCATGCAGCCGAGAGAGTAGACGTCCGACCGCGGCGTCGAGTCCTCGCCGCGGATCTGCTCGGGTGGGAGATACGCGGGCGTGCCGACGATCTCGTCCGAGGCGGTGATCCGGCTCCCCTCGCCCGGCTTCAGCGCGAGGCCGAAGTCCGCGAGCTTCGCGCGCCCGCTCGCGTCGAGGAGCACGTTCGCCGGCTTCAGATCGCGGTGAATGATCCCCGCGTCGTGCACCGCGGCGAGGGCGCGCGCGATCTCGGCCGTGGCGTGCGCGGCCTCGCGCCACGGAAGGGGCCCCGAGCGCTTCACGCGGTCGGCGAGGCTCCCGCCCGGCAAGAGCTCGAACGCGAGGAAGGCGATCCCGCGCTCGCTCCCGGCGCGGTAGAGCGTCGTGATCCCCGGGTGGGCGAGCGCCGCGATCGCCCGCGCCTCGCGGACGAACCGCTGCACGACCTCCTGGTCGGACGCGATCTCGGGGGCGAGCAGCTTCAAGGCAACGTCGCGACGGACGGCCTCATCGACGGCCCGGTAGACGACGCCCATGCCGCCGCGGCCGAGTCGCTCGACGATCCGGTATCCCGCGAGTCGTGTGCCTGCCGCGAGCTCGGTCACGTCGCTCTCCTCGTCAGCCGCCGAGCGCGTGCATGCGTCTCGAGCTCGTGGAGACGCCCTGGTCGAGGTGATGGCCGGTCGGCTTCTCGCGCACCGCCGTCAGGAGGATGTCCCGGACGGCGGCCTCGCCGCCGCCGCCGCGGATCGCCGCCTTCACGTCGAGCTCGTCGTCGTTCAGGAGACAGAGGTGGAACTTGCCGTCGGCGGTGAGCCGCATGCGGTTGCAGGTGCCGCAGTAGGGCTCGCTCACGGGAGAGATGAAGCCCACGATCCCGGGCGCGCCCTCGAGCCTCCAGTTGCGCGACTCGTCGGAGCGGTGGCCGGGGACCGGCGTGAGCCTCCCGAGCTCGCGCTCGATCCGCGCCTTGACCGTCTGGTTGGAGACGAACTGCTCGCGCGCGACGCGGGCGCACTCGCCCGGCCCGAGCGGCATGAGCTCGATGAAGCGGACGTGCCAGTCCTTCTCGAGCGTGAGCCGCGCGAGGCGGACCACGTCGTCGTCGTTCTCGCCGCGGACGACGACGACGTTGAGCTTGATCGGGCCGAGCCCGGCGTCCACGGCGGCGTCGATCCCGCGCTGGATCTGCTCGAGGCTCCCCCAGCGCATGAGGCGCGGCAGCTTCTCGGCGTCGAGCGTGTCCACGTGGACGTTCACGCGCTTGAGGCCCGCCTCCCGGAGAGGGCGCGCGAGCCGGTCGAGGAGGATCCCGTTCGTCGTGAGCGCGATGTCGCGGACCCCGTCGGTGCGGGCGACGCTCCGCACGATGTCGAGGATGTCCGCCCGCAGGAGGGGCTCGCCGCCGGTGAGGCGGAACTTCCGGAACCCCACGGAGACGGCGGCTCGGACGACGAGCGCGATCTCCTCCGCGGTCAGGACCTCGGGCTCGGGCGCGAGGACCGGTCCGTCGAGCGGCATGCAGTAGGTGCAGCGGAGGTTGCAGCGGTCGGTGACGCTGATCCTCAGGTAGTCGATCTCGCGCTCGAAGCGGTCCCGCGGCACGACGCCATCCTAACCTGATCCACCCCGTTCGCCCTCGAGCTTGGCGAGGCGCTTCTTCAAGTCGCGGACCTCGGCGACGAGGTCCGGGAGCTTGTTCAGGCAGGCATCGATCCGCGTCGCGTGACGGACGGGGACGGCCGGCGTTCCGTGGTAGGTCTCGCCCGGCGGCACGTCCTTGTACATGACGCCCGCGGAGGTCGCGAGGATCGCGCCGTCGCCGACGGTCCGGTGCTCGCCGACGCGCGCGTCCTGGGCCATGATCGCGCGCTTGCCGATGTGGGCCGATCCTCCCATGCGGGCGTAGCCTATGAGGAGCGCGTGCTCGCCCACGAAGCAGTTGTGGGCGACGTGGCAGTGGGAGTCGATCTTGACGCCCTGCTCGACGACCGTCGGATCGACGGCGCCGCGGTCGACGCTCGACCAGCAGCCGATCTCGACGTCGTCTCCGATCGAGACGCCGCCGACCTGGGGGATCCTCAGGTGATTCCCGTCGCGCTGGAGGAATCCGAAGCCGTCGCGCCCCACGACGGCGTAAGGCCAGAGGATCACGCGGGCTCCGAGCTGGCACGAGTGGAGGACGCAGGCGCCCGGGTGGAGGACGCACTCCTCGCCCAGGACGGCGTTCCGGCCGACGAAGGCGTGGGCCATGATCCGGGAGCGCGCCCCGATCTTCGCGCCGGCCTCGATGACGGCGAAGGGGCCGACGGAGACGCCGTCTCCGAGCTTCGCCTCCGGGTCCACGAACGCGTCGCCATGGATTCCCGGCGGAGCCGGAGGGTCCTGGAGGTCGCGCTCGGCCGCGAGGAGGAAGGAGACCGTCATGGCGGCATCGTCGACGATGATGAGGGGCCGCGTCGCGCCCTCGGGGGGGGCGTCGCAGATGATCGCGCCGGCCTGGGTCGCCTTGACCTGGTCCAGGTAGCGCTTGTCGCCCTTGTAGAAGGAGACGTGCTCGGCCGCGGCGCGGACGAGGGAGCGGATCCCGGTCACGCGGCGGCCGCCGGTCGTCTCGTCCGAGAGCCTCCCGCCGAGGGACTCGGCGAGCTCGCCGAGGGTCATGTCCATGACTTCCTCCGTCGCGGGAAGTTACCATCGTGGTCCATGGCGTCCTTGAAGGAGACCCTGTTCCTCCGCCCCGGCTCGACCGAAGGGTCCCGGGCGACTCCATCCGTCCCGACGGAATTCCAGAAGAGCGTGGCGCAGAGGCTCGGGATCTTCGCCCTCGTCATCGCCACCGTCGTCACGCTCGTGATCGCGCTCGACCTCGTCCTCTACTACGTGTTCGGGCTCAGCACGTCGCACGCCTTCGGGGCGACCCACGTCGTGAAGGGCGGCCTCGTGCTCCTCTCGGTGGCGACCTGGGGGCTCTCACGCTCGGCGGGGGTCCCGCCCGCGACGATGATCCGGGTCGGGTTCGCCTACGAGGTCGCCGGCTCCTTCCTCGTGGCGTTCCAGACGTGGCTCGCCGGGAGGCTCCTCCAGGACGACACGCTCACGATCTCGTGGCTCTGCGTCTGGATCGTCATGTTTCCGCTCATCGTGCCGACGACCCCGTGGAAGGCGCTCGCGGTCAGCCTCGTCTCGGCTTCAATGGGGCCCCTCTGCTACTCGTTCTGCGTCGTCGGCTGGAAGACTCCGCTCGAGCCCGCGTCGAAGCTCGTCGCGTCCTTCCTCCCGAACTACATCGCGGCGGCCCTCGCCGTCGTTCCCGCCTACCTCCTCCATGGGCTCGGCCGTTCGCTCCACGTCGCCGAGAGGAAGCTCAAGGAGCTCGGGAGCTACCAGCTCGTCGAGCTCCTCGGACAGGGCGGCATGGGCGAGGTCTGGCGCGCCGAGCACCGCATGCTCGCCCGGCCGGCGGCCGTGAAGATCGTCAAGCTCGACGCGCTCGAGGACGGCGCGCCCGAGGCGAAGGAGCGGCTCCTCCGCCGCTTCGAGGTCGAGGCGCTCGCGACGGCTTCGCTCCACTCGCCCCACACCGTCCAGCTCTACGACTTCGGCGTGACGCAGGAGGGGACCTTCTACTACGTCATGGAGCTCCTGAACGGGCTCGACCTCGAGTCGCTCGTCTCGCGCTTCGGAGTCCTTCCGCCGGCGCGCACGGTGTCGATCCTCCGCCAGGCCTGCTCGTCCCTCGCCGAGGCCCACGCGGCCGGCATGGTCCACCGCGACATCAAGCCGGCGAACATCTATCTCTGCCGCCTCGGGCTCGAACACGACTGGGTCAAGGTCCTCGACTTCGGCCTCGTCGCCAAGCCCAAGGGCTGCGAGCACGCCCACGACTCCAAGCTCACGGCCGTGAACACGATCGTCGGAACGCCCTCCTTCATGGCTCCCGAGATGGCGGAGGGCCGCCCGGACATCGACGGGCGCGCCGACCTCTACGCGCTCGGCTGCGTCGCTTACTGGCTCCTCACCGGGACGCAGGTCTTCGAGGGCCACGACAAGACGCCCATGAAGCTCCTCATGGACCACATAGGGACGCGGCCCGATCCGCCGTCGCGGCGCCTCCAGCGCCCGATCCCGCCGGCGCTCGAGGCGATCGTCCTCCGCTGCCTCGAGAAGGACCCGCGCGACCGGCCTCCGTCGGCGACCGAGCTCTCGCGGCTCCTCGAGGAGTGCCCGCTCGAGGACCACTGGACGGACGCGGACGCGCGTCGCTGGTGGGGGTCTCACTTGAAGGAGCTCGCGGCGAAGGAGGTGGACGCGCACGCCTTCGCGTCCACCGTCGTCAAGCAGCCCGCCGCGGTCTGACTACTTCTTGTCGACTCCCTTGTAGTCCCAGTCGTAGCTCGTCTCGAACGCCTCCCACCACGCGGAGACGCCCGTGATCGGGTCGGTGTGGCGTCCGAAGCCGTTCTCGGACGGCGGGTGGACCTTGTAGACGAGCTTGTACTTCCCGAGCCCGGGCATGTCGATCGTGTCGCCGTAGTGCGGGCCGTCCTTGGCGACCATGGGCATGAACTTCCCGGAGAGGCACGGCTTCGCGTCCCCGTCCTTCGTGATCGTGTAGTCGATCGTGAGGTAGGGGATCCACTCGCCGACGCCGAAGCCGTGCTCGTTGCCGCGCAGCGCGTGGATGTCGCACTCGAGGTGGACCGTGTAGGGACCGGCGGCGCCTCCCATCTGGTGGTCCATCGTCACGGGAGGGAGCCAGACGGCCGCGACCTTCAGGTGCTCCTTCTCGCGCTCGACCTCCTCGCCGATCTCGTACTCGCGGAACGCCGACGCGCTCCCCACCGGAGCGGGGTTGTCGGTCGGCTTCGGAGGCTCGACCGGCTTGAGCGGCTTCAGGACCAGGAGCGCGACCGCGGCGCCGAGGGCGAGGAGGAGAACGATGACGGGCGCGAGCTTTCGCATGACGGTTTAGTATACGGCCGCGTGTCCCTCCTCGTCGCGCTCGCGCTCCTCGGCGTCTGCCTCCTCCTCGCGGCCTTCCTCGCGGCGAGCGAGACGGCCCTCTTCTCCTTGCGTCGCGAGGAACAGAAGCGGCTCCTCGCCGAGACGTCGCCTGCCGCGCGCGCCGCGAACGACCTCCTCTCGCGGCCGCGCACGCTCCTCGTCGTCATCCTCCTCGCGGGCGTGACGATCGACGCCTTCTTCTTCTCCGTCTCGGCCCACCTCGCCCACGAGCTCTCGCTGGTCCGGGGGCTCTGGGCGATCCCGCTCGTGGGCGCCGTCTCCGTCATCTTGATGCTGGCGCTCGGCGAGATCGCCCCCAAGGCGATCGCCGCGACCCAGCGGCGCCGGGCCGCGCTCCGCATGGCGCGGCCTCTCCTGTTCGTGCGCGAGCTCCTCCGGCCGATCGCGACGCCCGTCGAGCGCGGGCTCTCGGCGCTCACCGAGGTGGTGGAGCGGCGCCTCCCCG
>Ga0209062_1006575_pt1 | contig 10539 bp, 10 predicted proteins | sample Coa_R2_2_FD_187158 | JGI IMG/M metagenome (GOLD analysis project Ga0209062, IMG submission 187158) | Surface soil microbial communities from Centralia Pennsylvania, which are recovering from an underground coalmine fire - Coalmine... | ecosystem: Environmental > Terrestrial > Soil > Unclassified...
CCTCATCGTCGGGACGCCATTCGGCGGTCGTCGACGGCTCCAGCGGGAGCCGGACGAAGAACGTCGAGCCCTGGCCGAGCTCCGAGCGGTAGCTGAGCGTCCCCGCGAAATCTTCCAGGATCTGCCGGCAGACGAACAGCCCCAGCCCGGTGCCATGGGGCTTGGTCGTGAAGAAGGGCTGGAACAGCCGGCAGCGGTCGGCCGGCGCGATCCCCCGGCCGTCATCGTCGATGCTCAGCACGAGCCAACCGCCTTCCCTGACCGCAGCCACGCGGATGGCCCCCTGCTCCTCGGTCGCGTCGATGGCATTCAAAACCAGGTTGAGGACCACCTGGGTGAGGTAATCGCGCACCACCAGGACCGGCGGTAGATCGGCCGGGATCTCGGTCATGATCGAACGCTGCTTGGTGCGATGATAATACTTGGCGATCCCCAGCGCCTCGTCGACCACCTCGCCCACGCGGACCCGGGTGACGACCCGGGACGCCGGCCGGGAGAAGTCGACCAGCTCGCGGATGGTGCGCTCGATCCGGTGCAACTGGCGCCCGGCCAGGTCGAGCTTCTCGGCCGTGTAGGGGTCCGGGCCGCGCCGCTTGAGCATCTGGATGAGTGAGCTGAGGGCGGTCAGCGGATTGCCGACCTCGTGGGCGATGCCCGCCGCCAGCAAGCCGAAGGCGGCCATCTTCTCCTGCTGGATCACCCGGGCCTGCGAGGCGCGCAAGGCGTCGGTCCGCTCGGCAACCCGCTGCTCCAGGTCCTCACGCGCTTGAGCCAGCTCCGCGTTCAGCTCGGCGAACTCCTCACCGGCGGCCCGGAGCGAACCCGCCAGCGACGAGCTGGCCCAGGTCACCCAGGTCATGATGGTCAAGGTCAAGAGCAGGCTCGACTCCGGCCGCCCGGAGTTTCCCAGGATCCAGGAGAGGGTCCCCAGGCTCACGCCGTGGAACGCCAGCGTCCACCAGGCCACTTCGGCCCGGTTCCGGATCGAACAGCAGATCAGGGAGAGCAGGAAGTACCAGCGGAACGGGCTGTCGAGCCCCGTGTCATGATAGCACAAAAGCGCGATGAACACCGACTCCATCAGCGAGACGAACCGGGGCCAGCCCTTGAGGATCACCTCGCCCATCCGCCAGAACGCCAGGTCCAGCGCGGCGTAACCGGCCCCCAGGGCCAGGAAGGCGCGGACCGCCCAGGGATCGCGCAGGCCGGTCCGGGTCTGGACCAGGATGTAGCCCATCACGATGCCGAACCAGCGGAGCTGCACCACGGTCGACTCGGCCGCCAGCTCCCAGCGCGACCGTTCGCTTGGCTCCGCCGTCATCGCACGCGTTCTCCCTCCCAGCCACTCCCAGGGGAATCCGCCGCACCGGTCGCGCCGGGTCAGCGACCTGAGCGCGCCCCCTGCCCTATTCATTATAAGCTGCGACCGTCGCGGATCACTACGGACCCGGCCCGGCCTTCCGGATCAGGACCGACGTATCGGCCATGCCCGCGACCAATCGACTGCCGTCGGGGGTGAAGGCCAGGGCCGGCGTGCGGGTCGGCGGCGTGGTGATCGTCCTGACTTCGCGGCCGGTCGCGACTTCGTAGAGGCGGATCTGCCCTCGCTCCCAGCCAACGGTCGCGGCCAGGGTCGTGCCGTCCGGTGAGAAGGCCAGCGCCCAGACTTCCGAGTCCGGCACGGCGATCCGCAGCCGCTCCTGGCCCGTGCGGCTGTCCAGCAGCACGATCGTGCCACTGGTCTGATGTCTCACCCATCCCCCGGTGAGCGTCCGCTGGCCTTCACCGAGCCGCTTGGATGCGGTAAATCGGCGACTCCTGGCGATATCGAACGGTCCCGAGCCACAGTTCCGCACCGGTTGGCAGGAGATCGCCGTAGAGGTCCTGCCTCGGATTCGGGACCGCCGGAGCCGCGGCGGCGGACGCGGCAACCTCGCGAGGTCCGACGCTCTCGCGTGGATCGCGGTCGGCTCAATGGAGTAGTCCCGCCGCCTGACCGGACGTCCCCCTTGCCCGACCCCGGCCGAAGGCGTTAAGTTTGGAACTCGACTGGCAGCGAAACCCCCATAGAATTGGGACGATTCGCCCCAGAGGTACTTGTCCAGAGGTAGCGACCAGGCCCGCATGCAATTGAGCAGCCACGGGTTGAGGGATCGCGGAGGAGGCACCAGTGCCGAACAACCTTGACGCTCTGCTGGCGCGCGCCAAGTCGATCCGGGAAGACATCCTGCGGATGACGACCGAGGCCGGCTCGGGGCATCCCAGCAGTTCGCTTTCGGCCGTGGAGGTCATGACGGCTCTGTATTTCGGCGGTTTCTTGCGGCACGATGCCAAGAACCCCCGCTGGCCCGACCGCGACCGCTTCATCCTCTCCAAGGGCCACGCGGCGCCGGTGCTCTACGCGGTCCTGGCCCAGGCCGGCTACTTCCCGCACGACCAGATCATGACCCTGCGCAAGCTCGACAGTCCGCTGGAGGGTCACCCCAACATGAGGCGGCTCCCGGGCGTGGAGGCTTCGACCGGCTCGCTGGGCCAGGGACTCTCGCAGGGTGTCGGTCACGCCTTGGCTGCGCGGATCGACCAGAAGAGTTACCACACCTATGTCATGACCGGCGATGGCGAGCTGGACCAGGGACAGAACTGGGAGGCCGCGGCCGCGGCCGCCAAGTATCAGCTCGACAACCTCACGCTGATCGTCGACCGCAACCACTACCAGCAGACCGGCGCCGCCGAAGAGGTCTTGAACATGGACCCGATCGACGGCAAGTTCGCCGCCTTCGGCTGGAAGACCCAGGTCATCAACGGCAACGACATGCGCGAGGTCCTCAAGGCCCTCGACCGGGCCAACGCCGTCCAGGGGTTGCCCACCTGCATCGTCGCGCTAACTCACAAAGGTCAGGGAATCCTCAACGTGCTCCGCAAGCTGGGTGACGTGAATTTCCATGGCAAGCCCCTGCCGGCCAAGAACCTCGATGAGGCCCTGGCCGAGGTCGCCGCCGGCGGGGAGTAGGTCGCTCCAAGTGGCAAGTGGCAAGTGGCAAGTGAAGATCGGGCCGGGCACCCGGAGGATCGCAAAAACCGCAACTGACGAGCAACTGAACGTGCGACCGTTCTTTAACTTGCCACTTGCCGCTTGCCACTCCGTAAAGAGCCACTTGCCACTCAGTAAAGAAAGGTGATGAGTCATGGCAGGAGCTTCCTCCGGCGTGCAGACCAAACGCGAGCTGGGCAAGGCGACGCGCGACGCGTTCGGCAGGGCGCTCGAAGCCCTCGGGGCGGATCATCCTCACATCGTCGTCGTCGACGGCGACGTGGGCAACTCGACCCGGACCGAGTGGTTCGGCAAGAAGTACCCCGATCGGTTCTTCAACATCGGCATCGCCGAGAGCAACCTGGTCGGGGTTGGGGCGGGGCTGGCCGCCTCGGGGAAGACGAGCGTGATCGCCAGCTTTGCGGCGTTCATGATGTGCAACGCGTTCGACCAGCTCCGCATGTCGGTCGCCTTTCCCCGGATGAACGTCAAGGTGGTGGGCAGCCACGCGGGCATCTCGATCGGCGAGGATGGTCCGTCCCAGATGGGGATCGAGGACGTCGCGCTGGCCTGCGCGCTGCCGGGCTTCGTGGTCATCGTCCCGGCCGATGAGGAATCGACCAAGGCCGCCACGGCCGCGATGATCCAGCACGACGGGCCGGTGTATCTGCGTTGCGGTCGTCCCGAGGTGCCCAAGGTCTACACCGGCGGCTCGGCCCCATTCAAGATCGGGGAAGCCAATCAACTCCGCGACGGGTCCGACGTGACCCTCGTGGCCAACGGCATCATGGTCGCCCCCGCGCTGGACGCGGCCGAGACCCTGGCCGGCGCCGGGATCCAAGCCCGCGTCCTCGATATGCACACGGTCAAACCCATCGACAAAGCGGCACTCCAGGCCGCCGCGCGGGAGACCGGCGCGCTGGTGGTCGCCGAGGAGCACCTGGCCCATGGAGGACTCGGCAGCGTCGTGGCGATGACCGTCGCCGAGATCCTTCCCGTCCCGATCCGATACGTCAACCTGGGCGACACCTTCGCCGAGAGCGGCACGCCCGACCAGCTTTTGGAGAAGTACGGCTTGACCGCCGGCAAGATCGCCGAGGCCGCCAGGGCCGCCGTCGCGGCCAAGAAGCGATAGCCAGGGACAAGCTGCCCTTTCTTCTCGCGATGGTGTGAGATTCCGATGAGCACGGCGAGCCAGTACCCGCACCTGACGATCGACGATGACGGCACGGCGCGAATCGGCCGGACCCGGTACAAAGTGATCCACCTGGCCGGCGAGCACTATCATTACGGCTGGTCGGCCGAAGAGATCTTGCGCCAGCACCCCGATCTCCGCCCGGGACAGGTCCATGCGGCACTGACCTATTTCTATGATCACTCCGATCGGCTCGCCGATGCGATGCGAGCCTCCGCTGAGGCCGCCGACGCCGAACGCCTCAAGCAGCCGCTCTCCCGCGCTGAACTTTTGATGCGACGTCCTGGGGAGAATCCGTAACCATGCCCCTGGCGATTTACATGGACGTTCACATCCCCATCGCCATCACGGAAGGATTGCGGCCACGGGCATCGACGTGCTCAGGAGCCAGGAGGACAGGACGACGGAGATGGATGACGAGCCCTTCCTCGACCGCGCGACGGAGCTCGGCCGACTCCTGTTCACGCAAGACGAGGATTTCCTGCGAATTGCGGCGCAACGCCAGCAATCGGGTAGGCCGTTTGTCGGAATCCTCTACGCTCACCAGCAGGGCGCCAGCCCGGGGCGACTCATCGAGGAGATCGAGCTCATCGCCATGTGCGGTGAGCTGGAGGAGTTGTCGAATCGCGTCACGTACCTGCCTTTACGATAATGCTGCTGCACAGCGGCCGGAAGCGACTCCTTGTCTCCGGGTAGCTGGCCTCCCGCGGCGCAGGGACAGCATCCCCAGGACCGCGTTCATCGCGATTCCTCCGGCGTCCGGCCGGACCGCCGGGGAACCTGCAAACCCATCTGCTTCATGAGCATCTGCAAGTCCTCCCAGGCGTCTTTCTTGGCGGCGGGGGTTCGGAGCAGGTAGGAGGGATGGTAGGTGACGAGGGTCTGGATCCCTCGATAGCGGTGCCATCGGCGGCGGAGCTGGCCCATGGTGGTTGCCGGCGTGATGTCGAGCAGGGCCCCGGCGGCGGTCCGGCCGAGCAGGCAGAGGAACTCCGGGCGGATGACGGCGATCTGGTGCTCGAGGTACGAGGAGCAGTTGGCGACCTCCTCCGGCGTGGGCGTGCGGTTCTCGGGCGGCCGGCACTTGATCGCGTTGGCGATGTAGACCTCCTCGCGGCGCAGGCCCATGCCCTTGGTGATCATGTCGGTGAGCAACTGGCCGGCCCGGCCGACGAAGGGCTGGCCCAGCCGGTCTTCGTCGGCCCCCGGGGCCTCGCCGATGAACATCAACCGAGTCGTGGGAGAGCCGCAGCCGAAGACGGTCTGGGTCCGGGTCGCCGCCAGGTGCGGACAGCGCGTGCAGGCGGCGACCTCGGCGGCCGCCGCGGCCAGGACCGCCGGGCGCTCCTCGGCCGGCACCAGCGGCGTGTCGAACCCCGATGCGCCGAACAGCGACGCCATCGACGGTGCCGGGCTCGCCGCCGGCGCGCGGCGTGGCGCGGGCCGCGCGGGGCCCGGCTCCGCGGCCGGGACCGACGGAACAGCCGGCGGAGGGGGACTCGCCGCGGGGCGACTCACGACCGAGAGGGCTTCCCCCTCCCCTCCACCCGGCGGTGGATCCGTCTCGACCCCTGGCCGCCGACCCCGAGAAGAACCCTCTCCGTCCGCCGGCCTGTGCACCAACGGCGCGGGAAGCTGGACCACTCCGGCCCGGACCAGCGACTCCAGCCGCTGGCGCACCTGGCGAATCAACGATCGCCGCTCGTCCCATTCTTGCCATTCATCCGACACAGTGAGAGTCCATGAAACACGTCGATCAGGGGATGAGTCCACAAAACACACGAAACACACGAAAAAAGACAGGAAGTGGATCGAGATCTGAGCCATCTTTTCGAGGCTCTCGTCATCGGATTATTACCCCGGTAAGAAAGTCGGTCAGGCTTTAGCCCGACGCGCTTCGGAGCCTGTTCCGAAAGCCCCGGAGGGGCGGCATTATTTAGCCTGGGGCGTGAGCCCCAGGAGAGCTCACGCCCCAGGCTAAATAATGCCGCCCCCGTTCGGGGGCTGAAAAGGCTTGTGGAACAGACTCTCAGATCCTGTCGGGCTAAGAGTCTGTTCCTAAGGGTATCTGAGCCCCCGAATGGGGGCGGTGGTCAATAGCCAGGGGCGGTAGCCCCTGGGAGAGCGTTCCGGCGCCTCCCCTTGGAAGAGCCCCGCAGGGGCGACAGTCCACCAGGGGCTGACGCCCCTGGCTATTGACCACCGCCCCTCCGGGGCTTTCGGAACAGACTCTAAGTCGCCGGCAATCCCAAGGTGAGTCACCAATCAACCGGAACCGCGTGAAGAGACACCATCAGATGCGAAGACTATCGATCACCGCCGCCGCCCTCGCCGTCTGCCTGGGCTTCGCCAGCCAGGCGTCGGCCAACCTGCTCGTCAACGGGAGTTTCGAGACGGGCGACTTCACGGGCTGGACCGTGAATGCCAATAACACCTCTGTGGAACCGTCCGGGATCTCCGGCTTCGGCGGCTACAACGCCGAGGACGGTCACTACTATGCCGCCCTGGGCAACGTCGCGTCTGCAGGCCCCCCCCTGGGGACCGTCGCGCAGTCGTTCACCACGACGGCCGGGGATTCGTACACGCTGACCTATTACCTGGCCAGCAACGGGACCACGCCCAACGAATTCCGGACCGACATCAACGGGACGACCTACTTCGACCAGACGAACATCCCGACTCAGCCGTACACGCTCTACACGTACACCTTCACGGCCACCGGATCCAGCAGCACCCTGACCTTCTACGAGCGCGACGATCCCAACTATCTCGCGCTCGACAACGTGAGCGTCAACCTCGCCCCCCTCACCGCCGTCGTCCCCGAGCCCTCGACGCTGCATCCGGCCGGCCTGGCGGCCCTGCTGAGCCTGGGCCATGCCTGGCGCCGAGGCCGACACCGGGGCCGGCGGCCGGCGGCCTGAACCCGGCCCAGGCCGTCCCAATCCCGAGCCGCGCAACGCCCCGGCCCAAGCCGCCGGGGCGAGCGCGCTTCTGGGCCTCCACCCTCCTGACCCCTCAGGAGCGGCCCGGTGCCCAGGATCCCAGCCTCAGGACGCCGGTCAGGGTCGCGGCGACGGCGGTCCACGCGGCGGCGTTCATGACTCTGGCGACGATCGGCTCCTCCTCGAGGCAGACGACGCCCTCGGCGAGCAGGACCTCCCGGGCGCGGCGGCTGGCGTCGAGCTCGATCGGTACGTTGAGGAGCTGGAGGACCAACGCCAGCGCGAAGAGGATCGTCGCCAGGACGATCAGCCGCGTCATGCCGAGCCAGAGTCCTGCCACCAGCAGGATGCCGCAGACCTGCGAGCCGAGGCCGGCCCAGGGGACGACCACATTGCGGACGATCAGCCCGGGAGAGCCCGCGGCCTGCTGGAGCGCGTGCCCGGCCTCGTGGGCGGCGATGCCCAGGGCGGTCAGGGAGCGACCCTCGTGCACGCCCCGGGAGAGGCGCAAGAGCGTGTGGCCCGCATCGTAATAGTCGCTCAGCTCGCCCGAAGCTTGTTCGATCGCCGCATCCCCGACCCCGCCGGCCCGCAGGACCCACTCCCCGACCGCCGCACCGGTCAGGCCCGAGACCGCCCAGACCCGCGCGCCGGCGGCATAGGCCCGGATGATCCGAGCCTGCGCCCAGATGGTCAGGAGCAAGCCCGGCAGGCTCAGGAAAAAATAGTCAATCCAGAGAAGCATCCGGGTCGCCTCGCCGGGGATCGTGGTGCGTTTGGCGTGGTGCGTGAGAGTCAGAGTGCGCCGTGCGCCATCGGGGTGGGCCATCCGAGCCGATTCCTCCAGCTCCGCTCGAGTCGAATCGATCGAGCCCGACAGGCCGCCGGCTCCGCGGCGGTGGCCCAGACGGTCATGGCGGGCTCTCCCGGCTCCAGACGCGATCCGGGCTGGGGCACGTCGGAGATCGCCGGCACGGCGAAGCCGTGGCCGTGGTCCGGTCCGTCGAGGGCGATCTCCGGGACGATCGAGCGCCGGGTGGCATAGAGGATTCGCTTGGCGAGCACCGGCGGTCGTGGGACGCCGGGCTCCTGGGGAAGCGGGTCCTCACCATCACCTCCCTCGCAGGCGCGACGATGCTGCTCCAGCAGGGAGCAGCCCGAGGCCAGCTCGTGGAGTTCCAGCGAGGCCGGATAGCGCGGGTTGACTTCGACCGGCCAGGGGAGGCCGTCCGCGAGGATGTAATCGACCCCGAACCAGCCCACCAGTCCAAACGCGGCGGTCAGCCGGTCCCCCAGTGTCCGCAGGCGCCCGGCGAGATCCGGGCCGATCGACCAGGGCCCCAGGCTCCCCCGGTAGGCGAACGGTGCGCCCGCGATTCCCGTCCACTGCCTGGTGACCCCGACCAGCCGCGCCCGGTCCCCTCGGCCGAGGAACAGGGCCGAGAAGCTCGGCCCATCGATCCGCCGTTGAACGTAATCTGCGGCGGAGTCCGGGCTGGCGCTGCCGGTCAGCGGCGCGATGCCGCGTCCCCCTCCCGAGGCCATCGGCTTGACCAGCCAGCTCCCGTCCCGCGGCAGGCCGCGCCCGTCGCGCCGCGCCTCCGGCACGGGGATCCCGGCCTCGTTCAGCACCCGCGCGACGCGGATCGGGTCGCGGACCGCGCGGAGCACCCCGGCCCCGACGCCCCAGAGCCGATGGCGGCGGCGGATCCGCTCGACCAGCTCGGGGTGGTTCTCCAACCCGCCGGTGTAAAACCAGGGCGACGGCGGGAGCGCTTCCGCAATGGCCAGGAAATCCCGGGCGGCGTGGGCCGGGTCAACGCGATGGACCGGGCAGGCCGCCGCCAGGTCCCGATCGGCGAAGTAGTCCGCACAGTAAGGACGAAGCCCGGACCGCAGCGCGGAGAACGCGGCAGCCCGGGCGCTGGCACCCAGGATCAAGACGTCGTGGGGCACGATTCCATCCACTCCCGGCCCAGAGGCTGGGAGAAACGCCGGCAGGCCGCTGAGCCTGGAGCGTTCGGACAAACTGACGAGAACGCCCTGTGTCCCGCCGGCCCGCCTGGAGGCTCTGCGGAGACCACTTCCTCGCCCTGCAAGGGCGACGGTCCCGCGCGGCCGCCCGGGACCGGCCGGGCGAGGGCGTCTGCGGAGACGACTTCCTCGCCCTGCAAGGGCGACGGTCCTGAGCCAGGGGTGAAACCCCTGGACCGGACGCGACGACTCCCATTCCCTCCCCTGCCGAGCCCCGACGGGGCGACGGAACGACGATTTCGCGCAGGGTTCCTGTCGCCCTGACAGGGCTCCTCCACCAGAAAGAAGCCCACGATGGGGGATGCCGTCGCGGGTCTCCAGGGGCTTCACCCCTGGCTCAGGACCAACGCCCCTCCGGGGCGTTCCGGACCGTCTCGCATTCTCTCCGAACGCTCTTAGCTCTCGTCCTTCTCGATCTTCTTGGCCGTGAAGATGAGCTTGCCGTCCTTCTCCTCGCAGGTGCCGGTGATCTTCACCTTGGCCGGCTTCTCCTTGCTCGCCCGGCAGAAGCCCAGGCTCCCGTGCGCCTTCTTGGCGACCGAATCATGGACGATGTAATAGGTCTTCTTCTCGCCGTCCTTGGTCACGATCACGACGTTCTGGCACGAGTCCTTCTCCTGCAAGGCGCACTTGGCGCACATGCCCTCACCCTTGAGGGTGATCTCCTTGTCCTTGTCGTCGGCCCGCAACAGGCCCACGCCGCAGAAGAGCACGCCAGCCACCGCCAGCGCCAGGAGCTTTCGCATCGTCGATCTCCACTCGAACAGAGGGAAAAATCCACCCACGCAGCCAAACGCGAAGGTCTGGTGCGACGAACCCGCCTGTCGAATCGTTATTGAACCACCCGCACAAGGCAAGAACAATCGGGTTGTCCCAAAAAGGGAGCGCGGGGTCAAGCGGGGCGTGGGGGTTGCTCCCACCCGATCCGGCGTCGTATGATTCGGGTCCAAAGCCGGCGGTCGGTCGCATTGCGGTGTTCCTTCCGACCCGCGGTGGGGCAGCCGCCCCCGGCTGCCGCCGGGTGGGTGCCGGGTGGAACCGGCCAGGAGATTCGTCCCCAAGTGCTCTGTCGTGTCTGCTCAACCGCGGAGGGAGAACTACGCCATGGCCAGCAATATCGTCATGAACATCGGTGAGGCCCTCGCTGGCGAGGGGAACGAGATCGCCCACATCGACCTGCTCATCGGCGACAAGACGGGACCGGTCGGGGTCGCCTTCGCCAACGCGCTGGCCAACCAGTCGCGGGGCCACTCCAACCTCCTGGCCGTCCTCACGCCCAACCTGATCGCCAAGCCCGCCACGGTGCTGATCACCAAGGTGACGATCCAGGGGGCGAC
>Ga0209062_1006577_pt1 | contig 10536 bp, 7 predicted proteins | sample Coa_R2_2_FD_187158 | JGI IMG/M metagenome (GOLD analysis project Ga0209062, IMG submission 187158) | Surface soil microbial communities from Centralia Pennsylvania, which are recovering from an underground coalmine fire - Coalmine... | ecosystem: Environmental > Terrestrial > Soil > Unclassified ...
CTTTGCGCCGCAGCCCACTGCTCCGGGAGTTGGAAATCAACATTGGATCGACTTGGCTAGGATGTTGCGTCGCGAATGCAATCGCACGCGGTGCTAAGTCATGGCAATCCGGCGGACGTCATGAGCTGCACTGGCCTGCAACAAGGCGCAAAACCGCCATTCAGCCACCAGTAGAAACCAACAGCCACCAGAACAGCCATCAAACGAAAATTGCCTCTCATGATTTGAGAGGCAATTTTCAATATAAGTCTTTTATTTTGTGGTGCCCGGAGGGGGACTTGAACCCCCACGGCCTTGCGGCCTGCGGATTTTAAGTCCGCTGCGTCTGCCGATTTCGCCATCCGGGCTTTCTGAATAGCGCGGTATTCTTATCCTAACTTGAATGATTCAGGCATCAAAACTTCACATTTGGAGCCTGTTTTGACGCTTCACTCGCCTGGAAATAGGCATTATCAGGCTGAAAACCTGCCATTCCGGCCCAGATACTGTTCGGAAACTGGCGGATAAAGGTGTTGTAATCCTGCAAAGTCTGGTTGTAACGGCGCCGTTCCACCGCAATGCGGTTCTCCGTGCCCTCAAGCTGGTCCTGTAGCTGGAGAAAGTTCTGATCGGCCTTTAGATTCGGATAATTTTCTGAAAGAACCAGCAATCGCCCAATGGCTGAGTCCAGTTGCCCGTTGGCGGCGATTTTGCTTTGCGGATCACGCGCATTCAGCAAAGCCGAGCGAGCATTGGCAATGTCGGAAAACACCGTCTCTTCATGCTTGGCGTATCCCTTCACGGTTTCCACCAGATTTGGAATCAGATCAGCACGCCGCTGCAAAACCACATCTACCTGCGACCACTGCGAGTGCACGGCTTCCTGCTTAGCGACCATCTGGTTCTTGGCGCTCACGTAGCTGCCAAACACCAGCAGCACTGCCAGAACAATCACCACCACTACTGCAATTGCGATCCACAACCCACGTCTCATCACGGGCAAACTCTCCTTGCAAAACCTGTACTCTTCATCCAGAGACTACACGACCCAGCCTGACAACACGAACTACCAGCTCCCGCCGGCGCCGCCTCCACCTGTGCTGCCGCCGCCGAATCCGCCGAAACCGCCGCCATCTCCTCCGCCGCCACTCCCCCAACCACCACCGCCGCCACCCCAGCCGCCGCGGCCTCCGCCTCCCAGAAACATGCCCAGCAGGAAGCCGAGCAGGCCCGATCCGCCGGCGCGCGCCAGAAATAGGATGACCAGAAAAATGATGACGCCGAAGACAATGAGCTGCCCGAGGCTTAACCGAACCGCCTGCTGCTGCCGTTGAACGCGCCTCTCGAGCGGCTGTTGCAGCGTCACTCCGGCATCGCGAGCAATGATTTGCGATATCTGCCCTACCGCAAGCGATACCGCGTCATCGTAATCGCCGGACCGCAGGTACGGAACCATCTGCCGTCCGATATCGCCTACTCTGGAATCGGGCAGAATCGCCTCAACACCATATCCGGTAGCAATCCATCGTTTCCGGTCCTGCACTGCCAGCAGGATCAGTACACCGCGGTCCTGCCGGCCGATCTTCCACTTGTCCCATAGCTGGACCGCGTAATCCTGAATCGGCTCGCCGTCCAGAGTCTTAATGGTCACGACAGCGATCTGCGCATGCGCCTGATGGTCTAACTGCGCGCACAGTTGATTGAGCTGCTGCTGCGTCTCCGGCGAGATTACATTGGCAAAATCGCTCACATAATTCGTTGGCCTGGGGAGATCCTTTACCGCTTCGGCGCGCGCCCCAGCCAGACCAGCCGCGAGCACAACCAGCACTGCTGCGAAAAATCGCCGAATTCCGAAAGACGCCATCTTCGCTATTCTACCTGCCCGTGCCAAATCATTTACCACATGCAAATGATCTGAGAAGCATCTAAACTTGGCAGCTAAGGAGTGCTCTCATGCGCCGCTTTCTCCTCTTTTTGAGCGCTGTCCTGTTGCTGCTTCCCTCATCAGCGCAACTCTGCGCACAATCGCAGAAGGACCCTTTGAATGAAGATGAAGTGGACCAGATCCGCGAATTCGGCGACCGTCCCAACGAGCGCATCAAGCTCTTCGCCAAATACATTGAGCAGCGCATCACGGCCATCAAACAGCTCTCCACGGACCAGAAAGCCAGCAATCGCTCCGCGCAGATGCGCGCCAAAATTGAGGAATTTACACGCCTGGTCGACGAGTTGCAGGACAACCTCGACACATATGATGGAGAGCACGCCGATGTCCGCAAGGCGTTGAAAGACCTCGTTCCCGAAACTGAAAAATGGGAGCCGGTACTGCACCTGGCGCCAGCCGATCCGGTCTACGACTTCGCCCGCAAGACCGCCGTCGAAGCCGCGCAAAGCATTGCTGACCAGGCAAAGACTCTCCAAAAAGACCAGGAGAAATACTTTGCCGAGCACAAAGATCAGGCCGGCAAAAACGGCACCGGACCTTCGTAATGAGATCGCTGCGCTTGTGCTACGCTCAGGTTGAGTGAATCCCGAATTGTTGCGTCTGTTTGAAGAGGAGTATCGCGCTATTCGCCCGCGCGCTCCCATTCCCCCTATTCAGGTCCGTTTTTATCGATTTACCAGCCTGAACACGACCATCCGCCTGCGTGAAGGACATATAAAAGTCAACCTTTCTGATCTTCTGGAGGGCGCGCCGGAGACAGTGTTGCGGGCCATTGCTCACATTCTTCTGGCCAAGCTTTATCGCAAGCCGCTCGATCCGGCGCACAATGCGCGTTATCGCCGATTCGCCTCCAGCGATTCGGTGCTGCGGCAGACCGAGCGCATTCGCCAGATGCGGGGACGCAAGAAAATCTCGACTGCCAAAGGCGAGCACTATGATCTGGAGGAAGTTTTTGAAACCCTCAATCGGCGATTCTTTCACGGCTTGCTGGGATGTCCGCTGCTGACATGGAGCGAGCACAAAGCACGCCGCCTGCTTGGCCACTATGACGCAGCACACAACACCATCATGATCAGCCGCGTCTTCGACCGCAGAAACACGCCGCGTTATGCCATCGAGTACCTGATGTACCACGAAATGCTGCACCTGAAACATCCGGTAAAGGTCCGCGGCGGACGCCGCTGTGTCCATCCCCGCGCCTTTCAGGAAGAAGAAAAGCTCTTCCCGGAGCTGGACCGGGCAAAGGCTTATCTTAAGCTGCTATAACTCGTGCAAACCGTCATTCTGACGACCAACGGGAGGAAGAATCTCAGGCCAGGCTGGCGATTTCGCCTATCCATCCCAACACGCAAGAATCGCGTTTCGAGAATCCCGGGTGCGGTTCGGAATGACGACTATGTAGCTGGTGTTCACCTAAGGGAAATGTCTTCAATAAATCAAAGCCGCCTTCCGCTTCACCTCAAACTCCTCCAGCGAAGCTCTCCAGTCCTCAGCAATCTTCGACGGAGCCACCCCATCTATCAGCGCTTGCGAAACCTCATGATTCGCAAGCAGAGTGTTGATCCGCTCCAGCTTGTAATCCTGCGGATAAAACTTATACAGAGCCGAGGCAATCTCAATCCCAAGCTCCGGCGAGTCAATCACATTGCGATCCAGGACCATCACACGAATCCCATGGCACAGCTCGCCTCCATACGGATAAGGCTTCTGCGGCGTGAAATCCACCGGCACAAAGCGAACTCCGGGCAAAAATCTATGATTCAGGTATTCAGAGAGCTTTCGTCCATCGATCCATGGGGCCCCGAAGATTTCAAACGGAGTATCCGTTCCGCGCCCCACCGAGATATTCGTTGTCTCGATCAACCCCAGCCCCGGATACAAAGTGGCTTCTTCCAAATCACGCAGGTTCGGCGATGGATTTATCCAGGTTAGTCCAGTCGAATCGTACCAATCGCCGCGCTGCCAACCCTGCATCTTCACTACAGTCAGAGGAGCATTCAGATTGCGCTCGCGATTGAAATACCGCGCCAGCTCGCCGATGGTCATACCATGGCGCGCAGGCAGCCGCATGTAATGCACGTAGCTTTCCGCGCCTTTATCAGAAAGCGGCCCCTGCACAAATGAACCGTTGATGGGATTGGGCCTGTCCAGCACAACAATATCGGTTCCGGTCTTCGCCGCGGCCTCCAGAAAATAGCACATCACCGTTTCATAGGTGTAGAAGCGTACTCCCGCATCCTGCAGATCGATAACAACGGCATCAAGTGAGCGCATTGTGTCGAGGGAAGGCCTGCGCTGCGCATCGGTTGCACCGTAGAGGCTGAGGACCGGCAGTCCCGTTTGCGCATCGGTCCCGTTGCTGATATCGGTTGTGTCCTGCACTCCACGAATGCCATGCTCGGGGCTGAAGAGCATCTTCAACACGACACCAGAACCGGCATGCGCGAGTATATCAATCGTCCTGTGTCCGGCAGCATCCACACCGGTCTGGTTGGTCAGCAGTCCGATACGCAGATGGCCACCGTGTTTCTTTGCCAGCTCGCGGAATTCAGCGAAGTTATCTGATTCAAGCACATCGATCCCAGTCTTCACCTCGCCATTGCGCGCGACCCAGCGCCGCATGCCGCTCAGTGACTCGTTGTATCCGGTCAGCCGCGCCGAAAGCTTTCCGCCGTCGGGAGCAATGCCAATCGCAACCGCGGCCGCGGTCGCAATCTGGCGGCGCAGCGCTACCGTGCTTTTCCCGCCGTCGGGATGAACTGCATTCGTCAGCACAATGACATAGCTGTCGGAAACAGGGTCGATCCACAGCGATGTGCCTGTGAAGCCCGTATGTCCAAACGAACCGACAGGAAAGACCTCTCCGCGATTACTCGAATAGGGTGATTCGATGTCCCAGCCAAACCCGCGCAGTGCCGTACCGGTCGCAGGCTGCTCCGGAGTGACCATCTTTTGCAGCAATGTCTGCGAAACGGGAAACCTGCTTGGCCTTCCGGCAAGCCGGTCGAGAAGATTCTGCGCGTACACAGCAACATCATCCGCACAGCTGAAGAGCCCCGCGTGCCCGGCGACGCCGCCCATGCGCCGCGCTGTGGGATCATGCACCACTCCACGCAGCATCACGCCATACTCATATTGCGTGGGCGCAACGCGGTCACGCCACTCCACTGGTGGCAAATACCTGGTATGCCGGAGGCCTAAAGGCGCAATGATGTTCCGTTTGACGTACTCATCTTCGGTCATGCCGGAGAGCTTTTCGACCAATGCGCCCAACACGATGAAGTTGATATCGCTGTAGACAAACCGGACGCCTGCCGGAGTCGCGGGCTTGATTGCAAATGCCTGCCGGAATGCCTCAGCCTTGCCCTCCCATGGCTGCTGCAGAGAAAGATCAGGAGGCAATCCGGAATAGTGCGTCAGCAGTTGACGAATGGTGATATCCTGCTTGCCGTTTGCGCCAAACTCGGGCAGATATTTTGACACCGGATCGTTGAAGCTCAGCTTGCCCTTCTCACAAAGCTGCATGATCGACGTTGCCGTCATCAGCGGCTTCGTGAGAGAAGCCATGTCAAAGACTGTGTCCAGCGTCATCGCTTCGCGCGTCGGCTCCAGCGACCGCTGGCCATATGCCTTACGGAAAACGACATGGCCGTTGTGGCCGATCTCGACAACTGCGCCGGGGACCTCCTTCTGCTCCACGGCTTGCTGTACAAGAGTGTCGATTGTTGAAAAATTCGGCCTTTGTGCGACAGCGAAACCCACGCAGATCAGCGCGAGACATGCCAACCAGATACAACGAGCCTTCATCTACCATTCGCTCCCAACTCGGTTACGTTTTCCAAAAAGACTCATCATATATCCAACTCCAAACGTTACCAGCGCGCCGACTGCGACATACCAGGTCCAGGCAATCTTCGGAATGACAATGGATTGCCCGAACAGGGTCGTGTGGATCTCCGAGCTTTGCCGCCAGAGCAATAAATTCAAGACCACTCCCGCGAGCAAGCCGGTCATCGTACCTGCTTCCGTCGCGCGCTTCGTCAATGTCCCCAGCAGAAATACACCCAGCATCCCGCCCCACAATACAGAAGCGATGGAAAGCCCGATCTCCAGAACATGTCCGCTGCCGCGTGAAACAATGGCCAGCGCGAGCAGAATCGCAGCCCAGCCCAGCGTCATCATGCGCGAGAGCCGCGTCTTGTGCGACTCGCTCACATCCGGCCTGCGCAACAAATAGAAATCCACCATCGAAGTGGAAGCAAGAGAATTCAGCGCGGCGCTCAGGTTCGACATGGCAGCAGCAAGAATCGCGGCAATCATCAGCCCCGACACTCCCGCCGGCATCTGCTGCACAATGTACTGGGGGAAAATACGATCAGCGCTGGCCACATGCGGCGTCAATCCAGCCTGTCTGTAATACGCAAACAACCCTGCCCCAATCAGCAGAAAAAGCGTGAACTGAACAAAGATTACGACGCCGCTCGCCAGCAGCGCCCATTGCGATTCGCGCAGGTTCTTCGCTGCGAGCAGACGCTGAACCATAAGCTGATCGGTCCCGTGGCTGGCCATTGTGAGGAAGCATCCGCCAACCACGCCGGCCCAGAAGGTATACGTCTGCGAAACGGAAAACGAGAAATGAAGCACCGTCAGCTTTCCCGCTGCGGATGCCACCGAAAACAGCACATGCGCGCCGCCGGGTATATGCGAGCACACCGACCACAGGCTGACGAGCGTGCCCAGAAGATAGAGGAACATCTGCAGCACGTCCGTCCAGATTACCGCCTTCATGCCGCCTTCAAAGGTATACAGCAGAGTCAGCAGTGACAGAATCACAATCGAAGCAATGTCCCCGGTTCCCAGCGCAACACCAACGACAATGGCCACAGCAAAGACGCGCACGCCTTCTGCTGCAGCGCGCATGATGAGAAACAACAGCGCCGTCAGCCGATGCAGCCGGGGCCCAAAGCGCCGGCCGATCAGCTGATACGCAGTCATCATCTCACCGCGAAAATAGCGCGGCAGAAACAGGATGCAAATGACAATGCGCCCGAGCAGATAGCCCATCGCGAGCTGGAGAAATCCAAAATCGCCGGTAAACGCAATCCCGGGCACGCTGATGATCGTCAGTGTGCTTGTCTCCGCTGCCACAATTGAAAGTGCAATCGCCCACCACGGAATATTGCGGTCAGCCAGGAAATAGCTCTTGATCGACTTTTCGCCCTGCTTGCGAAAGCGCAGGCCGAACCACGTGATCCCAATCAGATAGACAACGACAAGGATCAGGTCAATTGTGCGCAGCGGTATGTGCATCAGTGAGCAGCAGCCTGCGCCATGCCGAGCGCGTCAGGTGTAGGCAGGGTATGCGTCGTCATCCACTGCCGGCGCGCGCTCCGCAGCTTGTCGGCGCGGGCAATCCACAACTGCATGGCCATATCGTACTGCGCTGTCACGTTGTCCAGCCAGAACGGACGGTTCTCTTTGAGCCACGCATCTTTGAACAGGTCGCGAATGTAGCCGTAGCCATCGCGCAGGTCCTCGCAACGCCCGTTTACGCCGGAGAGGTTCCACAGATCACGCGACATATGCTTTCGTGTTTCAGGATCGTTCTGGTTCTGATATAGCCGCTGGTAATTCTCGGCAATATCATCTGCCGTCTGAAATTTGAACGCGAGGAAATCGATCCTGCGCGCGCCCAACTCCATCGCATCCACGGCTTCCGGCTCCTGTAGATTTCCTGCCTGCCGCGCCTGCGCAATCAGCGTCAACGCACGCTCGGCATCGAGCCGCACCTCGTCCAATGCCGGCTTGATCTTCGCTGCTGTCTCCTGTCCTTCAGCCGTCCAGGGATCGATCCAGAACAGCGAGTCGCGCGCATCCTCTAATCCAACTTTCTGAAGAGCAGCATGCGCCTGCATCAGCGCTGTCTGCGCCTGGTCCAGATCACCCGTCGCGTCGCCATGAAAGACCTTCCCGTAGTCTTTCTGAAATTGCGCGATATCGCTTACGCCTTGCTGCCATCCGGCGGCAGCGCCAAACAGCACACCGTACCAGTCCTCTGCGAACAATCCTTCACCATCGTCGTTCCAGATGGTGTTAAGCATGCCGGTGCTTCCGGCCTTCTGTCCGGCGGCAACAAAGCCCTGGATATTTCCCAGCGCCAGATTATTGTCCGGATACACGCGGTTCCAGTTGTTCACGCCCGGGGCAACCCACGTCTCCATGCCGGCATGCGTGTATGGATCGAGCCACTTGCTGAAGTCCGCTTCCGGTTCGTAATGCCAGGCGACAGCGATCATGTCCTTCGGCAGCTTCGGAACAAGCGCAGGATCATTCATCGCCACATCGCCCCAGAACAGCAGCCTGCGGTTCAACGGCTCCAGCTCAGCATGGATCTTCGTAAGAAAGTCGATATAAACCGCGCCCAGACCGCGCTGCTTCACGTCAGCGGCTGTCTTGCCCTGTCCCAGCTCGAACGTCTCGTCTGCGCCAATATGCAGGAACGGCCCAGGAAAAATCGCTGCCAGCTCCGTGAACCACTGCTTGATCAATTGCAGCGAGCCTGCTTCACCCGGAGCCAGCACCGCGCCAACCGGAACCTCAGCCAGATTCGAGTACTGCTGCCAGGTCAGAACATGGTGCAGATGCCCGAAGGCCTCCTGTTCGGGCACGATTGTGACGTGATACTTCTTCGCATACTCCACCAGCGCCTGCGCGTCCGCCTTCGACATTGACCCGCCGGGCAGCCCCGGCAGCGGATTCGAAGCATATTGCATCGTGTTCTCGAAATACGGCGAGTACACGTTCATCTTGTAAGCTGCAAAAGTGCGAATCTGCTTTTTCTGGAATTCCAGAGTCGGCACCGGCCCCCGCGACAGATCATCATGCACTCCGCGATACTTCATCGCCGGCCAATCGCGTATCACACAGCCCTGAAACGACGCATGATCGCCCGATCCGGAAATAAGCTGCTTGACCGTCTGAGCGCCGTAGAACAGTCCCGCCGCCGAATGCGCGACAACATAGATATCTTTCTTTGAAGTAAAGAGCGCGTAGCCTTCGTCCATCATCGGCTGATCGAGCGCAATCTTCTCCGCTGCCAATGCACGCTTTCCTGCCGATGAATCATCCCGCAGCAGATAAATATGCGCCCCTTTTCCTGCGCTCTCCACCCCGCGATCCTTCAAAAACGTAATCAGATCATCGGCTGCAAAAGCATCGTCGGTGTCTTTAGAAGCCGAAACGGAAACGCCGCGAGCCAGCGAGATATTGTCCCGGCTCTGAAATTCGCGCGGCTGAGGAATCAGAGGAGGACGCTGCGCCAGTATTGTCGCAGGCATAGTGAAAATCGCAGAGATGGCGAGAGAACAAAAGGCTGCTCGAATCAACTTGTCATATTTCCTGAAAGAAAATAATGAATCTTTGATGGATAGACGACTATACAAGTCAGCGAATTTGAGAGTCAACCAGCTTGCGTTTGAACGCACCCGTTCAGCATGAAAGCAGCACTGCAAAATGCAATGAAATGACAAAGGCGCTCGGAGAGCGCCTTCGGTCTGCGAGTAAACAAGCCCTACGGAGCGCCGGAGCCGGACGACCGGCTCTGCGTGTTGTTGTTCGCCAGCGTAGTGGTGGAACCTGTGCCCGCATACTGTGTCGTCGTATGCAGATCGACGCCATTTCCCTGCAGCAGAATCGATGATGTGACGATGTTCGTATCAGTACGAATCACTGTCATGTAAGGGCTGTCCTGCGCAATCGTGTAGACCTTGCCAATCGGAGCGTTATAGGTCGACGCAATCGAGCGGGGATGACCATTCACGGGAATCGTCGCTTCCACAGTAAAACTTGAAAGGTTCACAATTGTTACTGTTCCATCGCCCTCATCGGCAACGTAAGCGCGGCTGCCGTCCTGCAATACCGTAACCGCAGCAGGGTGACTGCCCGGCTTCAGTTTCACCGTGGCCAGCACCTGCCCGAAGTTCGCAGTATCGGTATAGCCTTCCACCGGACCATTGATGCTCACGTTGATAATGCTGATGGAATCATCGTCATAGTTTGCCGTAACCAGAAGCGAAGCCGGCGTATACAGATCAGCAAAAACAGGGCCCTTGCCCACATTAATCGTGGCATTGGTCATGTACTTACTTTGCGAATCCGTATCGAGCTGGTTCTTCGAGCTGTCAATTACGGTGATGGTTCCGCTGCCGCGGTTCAGGATAAAAGCACGCCGCCCATCTGCCGTCATGATTCCATATACCGGGCAAATGCCAACCGGAAGCTGACTGTTCACAGTGTTGGTAGCGACTTGTATTCCATCCACCTCGCCATTTGTGGCGACGGATGAGGGGTTATCGCATTGTCCCCACGTCACGCCTGCGCCGTCCGTGCCGTTGCCCTGGCTGATTGCATAGATGTACTGGCCGCTCGGTGATCCAATGGCATTAACCAGAGCAGGGGCAACAGGAATTTCCTGCTTCAGCGACGCCGGACTGCCCGTCAAAGCGCCCAGTGCGGTACGGTTCTGCTCCACAACATACTGCCCGCTGGTGGTCACCAAGATATTCGTCGGAAGGGTGAAATTGCCGTTCGCATCTTTAGGCAATGTCGTTGTT
>Ga0209062_1006578_pt1 | contig 10533 bp, 4 predicted proteins | sample Coa_R2_2_FD_187158 | JGI IMG/M metagenome (GOLD analysis project Ga0209062, IMG submission 187158) | Surface soil microbial communities from Centralia Pennsylvania, which are recovering from an underground coalmine fire - Coalmine... | ecosystem: Environmental > Terrestrial > Soil > Unclassified ...
GCCGGAAGGCGAGCCTGCCATACTGGCGAACTGCACGAAGAGCGTCGCAGACAGCCCCGCTAGCGCAACACTCAATCCAAAACGATCATAGAGAAACTTCGGCATCCAAGACAGCAGAACCATCGCTACAAAGTTGGCGCAACAGAATCCAGCCAGCAGCAACAGCGCAGCAGGAGTCCGAACCACGACTCCTAAAAACGGAAGCAGAGAGGAGCGCCCTCCTTCGCTCATCGCAGCAGTTCTTCCCGGCTCGCGCAGCCAGCGCAGGAGAAACAGGCCCAGCACCATGCCGAGCAGCCCAAAAACCAGAAATGACCAGCGCCAGCCGAAGCGTTCCCCAATCAGACCAGCAAAGAATCCGCCGGCAACCGTGCCCACATACACGCTGGTTTGATGCAGGCCCATCGCTCTCGATCGAGTTTGTGAATCATGATAGTCACTGATCATTGACATCGAGGCGGGATAATAAATACTCTCACCAACCCCCTCAGCGCTCATGAAGGCTAGTAACTGGCCAAAACTACGGGCCAGCGAGGTAGAAGCCGCAATGAAACTCCACAGATACAGCCCCCCTAGTACCGCCTTCTTCCGCTGCACCCGATCTACCAGGCTTCCCGCAAACGGCCCCAGAATGCCATACATCCAGGCGAAGGCGGATCCAAGAAGCCCCAATTGCACGGTGGATAAGTGCATCTCGCGCTGTAGCAGAGGGAAAAGCGTGAACAGCGCAGACCGGTCAGCATAGTTAAAGAACGAAATCATCCAGAGCATACCGACTACGCTCCATTTGTAATCGAATAAGCTCTGGCGAACGAACATAAATGCTTCTAGTACATCGGCCTGGGACCCACTTGAGAACGCAACTTATTCAGCGGCTTCAGATACGCTTCTGCCCCAGCCACCATCAGATTAATCTCAGTCTGCGCCTGGAAAAAAGTGAATCCTTCATCCACAAAGCGCTGATACTGGCTCGGTGAAGGAAGCGGGCGTCCCGCAGCTTTTCCCTCCCGGTGTGCAGCCCGAACAACTTTTTCAAGCGCTTTTTGCATAGAGGGATGGTCTTGATAGCCACGCAGCCCGTAGGAAAAAGATAAGTCGCTGACTCCGACAAACAGCACGTCAATGCCGGGCGTGGCGGCGATGGCGTCGATATTTTCAATAGCAGACGCCTCTTCAATGTTTGTAACTACGACAATGTTTTGATCTGCAAAATCGTAATAGCCGCCCGGGGCGGGCCAGCGAAATGTTGCCAGTCCCGCCCCCGAACCGCGGCGCCCCAGAGGAGGGTACTTACAGGCATCCGCCGCAAGTTTGGCAGACTCTGGCGTGCTCACGAACGGAAAGATCACACCCAGTGCGCCAATATCCATCGCGCGCTTTGCCGTCCATAACTCATTTACTGGAACGCGAATAAAAGGCATCGCCCGAGAGCCGCGCGTGGCCAGAATCATATTCCGCGCGGTTTCAAGCGTAATCGGCGAATGCTCCATCTCAATCCATAAAAAATCAAATCCGGTTTCGGCAATTTGAGCCGCGATCTCCACACTCGCTGTCGTAATCGTCGCCCCTACGACAGGTTTACCCTCGCGGAGCGCAACACGCACCGGATTTTCCCACTTCGGGACCACTTGTTCTTCAGGCATTTCCTCTGTTACTTTCTCATAAGCCAAACTTCTGATACCTGACAGCCGCGACCGTTCCCACCCAAGCCCGGCTCGCGTGTCCAGGCAAGCTCTAGCTGGCCGCCCGCAGTCGCCGCATGCGGAATATCGAATTCCAGTGGCTGTGGCGGCCACGGCCGCTGCAAAAGAGGATGAATTTCATATTGACCATTGGCAACCAGCCGTATTCGAATTCGCCGCGCATCGCCCGAATAGACAACGCGGATGCGATACTGCGCTTCCGGATCAAGTCCGGCATAACGCATACGCAGCGGTGCATCATAGAGAGATTCAGCCCAGCGCTTCCAAGCCAGCGGCGCCTGGCTCCCCAGGCGATCCGGATAACTAAAGCCCGTAAGTGCCGAAAAACGAAATTCCGGATCCTCGATTGCGCCCAATCCCAACACTAAGTGAGGACGATTCGCCGGATTGCCTAACTCATCATAAAAGCCGCCTGGCCCGGGATCGGTTCGGCGCAGCAGCTCCTCAATAGCGGCAATCTGTTCCTGCGCATTTGGCCGTTTGCGAATCGCGGCAATCTGCGCGAGCAGCCAAGGCACATCACTTACTGGATAGGTAAGCGTTTCTAAGTTAGCCCCGCGTACCACCGCTTCTCCCTGATAACGATCCACCGCCAGTTGCATCCGAATGCTTTGAAACAAAGCCTCGCCCAGCTCTCGCACGCGCGTCAACAACGGAGCAGCAGCGGAATCACTTCTGTAGCTCCGCAAAATACGCTCTGCTTCCTCAAGCAGCATTTCCGGACTTTGGCCATTGGGCGGCGCCGCACTCGGCGGCTGGCCGATATCTAGCGGTTCTGGCGTCCAGCCAATTTCTCGAATCCGTCCCAAAACTCCGAGCGCCTGCTGCACACAAGCCGTCTCCTCAACAAGTCGGACTCGCACCGATGCATCATAGTAAGCACGATATAAAAGTTGTTGGAATCTCCAGTTCTCGAGCAGTCGGGGAGAGGCAGATCTCTCAATATCTTGAAAGCGCGACAACGTAACATCAACGCTGCTGTTGGTCAACAGAGGCCCCCGCCAGTTATTCTCAAGCGCCAACACACCCTGTGCAATCCCTTCGGCATAGGCAGCGCCCATAAAATATCGGGCATAATCTCGTAATACGTCAACTACCGGCTGATCTGGATTCCAACCAAGAGAACTCCAGAGAAACTTATTTACATCATCATTGCAGCCTTCCGAATAAGTGATAAAGCCGATCGTATAAGAAGAGCAACGCCTGAAGATATTGGCCTCACCCTCTGGACGCGGATTGATACATTCCCGGCCTTCTGTAAGTGCGTAAGCAACATCCCAGTCCGGAACCGGATACTGGCACTCCAGGCTATGCGTAATGTCTGGATAAAACCGAATCGGGTAATGTTTGGGCAAGCGCTGACGGAATTCGGGCAGGCTGAGGCGAATTTGCGGTCCGAAAACGACGCCATCGAGCCAGGTAGCTGTATGCGCTTCCTCTAGTATTTGGAAGAAATCACGCATCCATTCCGCTCGAAAGCCTTGCGGCGACACCCACATCTGTGCTTTCGGATGGTAGCGTCGCAAGCTGGCTTTTTGCTTTTCCAGGAAGGCCAGCATGGCGTGGGGTTCCGTGTGTCCGGGGTCGCCGCCCGGCACAAACACCGCATCCAGCCGGGGCAACATCTCATAGATATGAGCCCACTCTTTTAGCGCCGCTTCGACCGTAGCCGGATCCGCATAGTTTGCATCCATAGCCGGATACCAGACCCACACATCCAAGCCGTAGCTGTCGGCAATGCGCGACATCTCAATCATCATGCGCTCCGGCGGCAGCGGAAAATGCGGGCTCTCAGGAAGATCATCCGAGCGCGGCGGAACTAACTCAATGGCGTTTGTGCCAAACATCGCCAGATCGCGGATGTACTGGTTCCACATCGCGACATCCCACGCATCATAGGCGTTGGTTTTGGGACGATAGCCAAGTTGGTGACCGCGCAGTAAGTATCTCGGGGATGCTTTCAAATCAAGCGATGCCGCAGGAATGCTTGCACTCTGCTGTCCGAAGTGGATGCTGCGAAGCAGTTTGCCAAGACCGAAGAGCAAGCCGCGCTCATCTGCTCCTCCTACCGCGATCCAGCGGCCGTTTTCATCTGTTCCCGCCCTTATCACATATCCTTCCGCCGGCAGCTCCCTGACGGCGCGTTGAGCAGTCATAATCCGCGCCGGAACACGATCCGAACTGCGCGTAAACGCGTAGATCGCCGTAGCCGGAACGCGAGCGGAAGCGCTTTCCACTGCCCAGCGCAGCGCGCTGCGTTTTTCCACTTCCTCAACAAACGCCGTAATGGCTGTCCGTTCGCGGGACGTAGCGTTTGCCGGCGCGATGATCGTGCAATCTTTTAAGTCCGTCTCATCTGCGCTCGCCGCAGCGTGACGAGAAGACGAGTATGCGAGCGCAGCCGCCGCTTGCTTGAGAAAATGTCTTCTATTCATAGTGGGGAGTCGAGCAAATCAATGCAGAAAGCGACCGCGCAGCAGCCGGCTAGTGAAACCGGGCTGGCCTACAAACTTCATCAGCTCGCGCTCGCGCGTCAGAATCTCATCCACAGCAAGTAACAACGCATCCGCGTGACCAGCCGGCACCTGAATGACGCCGTTTTCATCCCCATGCAAAAGATCGCCCGGGCGTACCGTCATGCCCAGAATGTCTACGGGAATGTTCGAGCGAACCACATGGAAATGCGCGTGGCTGGAGACAGCGCCGCGCGCAAAAAAATGAAACGGAAGCTTGCGAACGGCAGCCAGGTCACGCACCCCGCAGTCACTGACCAGCCCGATCGCTCCCAAAGTAGAAAAGATCGTGGCCATGACCTCGCCCGCATGCGCCGCGCGATCGCGATCGCTGCCAATCTCCTGCATCACGACAATCGCCGGCTTAGGAGCGCGCTCAACCGCCTCAAAAAGATCAATAAAAGCGCTCTCCTGAGGCGGGTTGGCGGTACTCACGGTTTCTACCTGAGCGGTGACTGCGTACCCGCACATAACCCCCAGCTCCGGAAACAGACAACGCAGATGAAGCGACGGAAAACCCTCCGCACGCGAACGAATCTTGAGGCGCTCGATAGCGTTAGCCAGCGTCGGCGTGTCGATCTTCTTTAAAGATTCAATGAAATCGTTGTCGATGCGCTCCTTGAAGTGTGCGCTGTTCATCTAATGAGTCTCGAAAGATGTGATAGCATTCATGGTCTGTTTATCCTGATTGTTCACGTTAATCAACCAAACCTCTGCAAGACGAGATCTGTGCCGCCAGTTTAAACCCTCTTCGTTTATTGGCCTATCCCACGTGAGCACTAGACGACCATTCTTGACATATTTAGCAGCGACGGGAAATTCTTTGAACTCCCCCATCCGTTTGCCGTCTATAGTCGGTTCTACCCGTTCACCGTTAATGCGTAGAAGAGCCTGCCCTGCACCCGTGGAACGAACAACATAAGTTGCATGTGGGTCAAGTCCTTCATAAACAACAGCCACCGGCCAAAGGGTAACTTGCCAAGAGAGTCGCGCACGGCTCTTACCCTCATCCCACCACCAGAAGGTAGGCTCTGGTTCTCGGGATAGCGAAGGGCCATTTTCAAGCTCGCAGCGCACAACGTGGGGCGATTTGGCAATGTTCCCCAGGTCATCGTAATAGCTTCCGGGGCCCGGCCTTTCCCACTTGGCAAGCTCATATAATCGTCTCACCTTCTGCTCTTCAGATTGGAGCAGGCGAATCGTTTTAAATTGATCTTCAAGCCACCAGCGGTTATTCAGTGGATAGTCAACAAAATCAAGAATTGCACCGCGCTCCTCCCCGATGGCATAGTATTTCGGTACGCTTGTTTGAAGCCCGATCGAATGAAACAGCTCATCACAAAGCTGCACAATCTTGGCGCGCAAATCCGGCCTCACCGGATGATCAACAGCCCGATTAAGTATCGCCATTGCTTCGTTCATTGCATTCTCCGCTCCGCTTTTCCCTGCATTCGCCATAACTGCATCTGCCTGAGCTTCGAGCCTCGTTTCATTAATAAAACGCTCACGTATGTAAGCGTCGTAATATGCACGCAAAAGACAGAGCTGCCAACGCCAGTTACTCTTAAGTTGCGGAGCAGATTGCTCTAGTTCTCGCCACATCAGCAATGTACCTTCTATCGACCCGTTTTCAATCAAAGGTCCGTGCCAGTTTTTTTCAAGCGCAAGTATTCCATCAGCGGCCCGTTCAGCTACTGACGGGCTAAGGTAAATACGGGCATAATCGATAAGAATATCTCGCACGCTGCGGCTGGGATCCCAACTGAGCGCACTCCAGATGATCTTGTTTACATCATCGTGAATACCGTCAGAGTAAGATATGAATCCGTCTGTGTACGGCGAATAGCGATGGAAAATCGCGGCATACTCCGCGGGCCGGGGATTACTGGCCTCCCTTCCCTCAGTTAACGCAAAGGCTTGATCCCAGTTCGGAACCTGATACTGACAAAGCTTATTGTGTGTAAGGTCTGGATAGTCACGGAGTTTATATTGCGATGGAAGCCGTCGACGCATCTCGCCCATTGGTGGGCTGGATGGCCCTGCTACAAGTCCACCCAACCAAGGCGGCAAGTTGCGACTAATGTAGTCAAAAACATAGTCAATCTCTTGGGGACTAAATTGTTGCAGTGATAACCAGATCTTAGCCTTCGGGTGGTAATGATCTAATTTCTGGCTAATTTCCTCGAGAAAGGGGAAAACCAATTGAGGCGCATTGTTGCCCGGATCGCCTCCAGGAAAAAAGAATCCAGTCAACTCTGGTGTATCCTTAAAAAACTGTTCACATCGTTCTAATAAGCGCCGCCGTCGAGCTTCATCCCTCAAGTCGAAATCTGCGGGAACCCAAACCCAATAATCCAAACCATATCGCTCGCAGATTTCACCGATGACTCGATTCATTTCCCGCCGTGAGAATCTCATCACCGGTGTAGGCCGGTCGTCCTGAAACGAAATGCCTTCAATACTGTTAACCCCCCAAAAGGTAAGTTCGCGAATGTACTGCTCGAACTGGGCGGGATCCCAAGCGTCGTACGAGTTCGCTTGCGCCCGGTAACCGAGTTGATGACCACGTATTGCATATACTGGCGCGGTAGCAATATCGAGTGGCGCTTCAATAGTTATCTGACCTCTAGCCCAATCCAGCTTTCTAAGAAGATTGCCAACGCCATATAAGGTCCCTCTAGGGTCCCGACCAATGATCCAAACGGTTGGGTAGCCCGGCCCTTCCTCCACATAAAGTCGGTATCCCTCTGGTCGTGTTTCCGGCAGATCCGTGCCTAAACGTCTTGGAATCTGGTGATTCCATGCGATCACTTCCGACTGTGATGTGATAGCAATAACAGCTCGCCCCCTCGGCCAGGCTGTTGACGTGGCTAGCCGAATTCCAGTGCGTCTTTCGAGTTCTTCGACAAGCACAGTTGCTGCCATCCTTTCCGCACTAGGTATTGTTCCCGGACGAACTACAACCACGGCTCTGCTCAGGTCAATGGATTTGCCGCTGCAGAACATGCGGGAACATGGAAGCACTAAGAGCAGGATAAGTAGAATCCTCATCTCGCGTCTCTTACCAGTGCAGACGCAAAGCAAATTGAATCTGCCGCCCTGTGGTAACAACGCTTGTGATCGTACCGGCCGCGGGCGATCCAATACTTGTATTTGGATAGCCGAAGTTTGCTTTATTTAATATGTTGAAGAACTCCCCTCGAAGAGTCAAGCCGAAAGTTTCCGTCAGGTGAACGTCTTTGTGTACACCCAAATCCCAAGTGACTAAGCCCGGCGCAATCACGATATTCCGACCAGCATTTCCCCATGTGTAAAGTGGGGGTGCGACAAAACAACTCGTTTGAAACCATTGCTGAATGGTACGTTGCGAACTAGGCAGGTTGCCGTTGCAAATGCGATTAGGATATTGCGTTGTTCCCGTGTTTGCAGTCGAGGTCGCCATAGTGACCGTGCCCGGCGGCCCGTCTTGCGCACTCACAATACTATCCAACTGCCAGCCGCCTGCGAGCGCATTCATTAGAGATCCAGCGTTACTTAGGTAAGTACGGCCTCTTCCAAAAGGAAGATCGTAAATAAGACTAAGTGTAAAGCGGTTAGGATAATTGAAGTCCGAAAGACCATACTCTGCATTGACATCCCGAGGGTTCTGGACGTTATTTCTGGACTCCGCTGAAGATGAGTTTCCTCCTCCACCCATGTCCAGGCTTTTGCTCCAGGTATATCCCGCCAAAAAGGACAATCCATTCTGCCAGTGCTTTTCGGCAGAAAGCTCGAACGCATCATAATTAGAGATTCCACGTGGTTCCCACGATGAGATAGAAGAATATTGCGGATAGGGTCGCCTCGGCGGGATTGGGCCCGGACCAGGATATGCAACGTCTTCATCAAGTGCGATAAATAAGTGATTGCCACGCGTGCCCACATATGAGCTGCGCACCACCAGCGATGAAGTCAGTTGACGCTCTATAGTGAAGTTCCACTGCTGCATATTGGAGGTTTGATTTGCGGTCGGTATATATACGATACTCGGAAGATTGGATGGCGAAAGTGTGTTAGGAATACCCTGCGCTGTAGTTAAGCACGGAATCGTCGCACTACAACTGACGCTATATTGCTGCGAGAACGGGTAGCTGATAAACAGTCTCGCTGAACCGCCTGTGCCTTGCTCATTGAAGTAATAGAGGCCATATGCCGCACGTACAACAGTTCGATCGCCTATTCGATAGGCGAGGCCAATACGCGGACTAAAGTCATGCTTTTGTGTATCAAGAATTGCAGGCGAGACACCATTCTGGCCAGCAAGTTCAATGGTTCCTGGCCCCGGGACGAAATCTGACTGGCGATTGTAACGTTCCACAGGTGGGGTGAACAGATCGTAACGCAAACCGTACGTTACCGTAAGTCGCGTTGTCGCACGCCATTGATCCTGCGCAAAGGCACCATATTCCGTATAACTCAGATAGGGAACGCCATTCACAAGTGCAGCTTTGGAGGAACTACTCGGCAGGCCTAAAAGAAAGTCGGCATAACCAATTCCGGTGCCTGCTGGCGCCGCCGGGTTATTCGTATAATTCCCAGAATAACTAAGCGATCCCGAAGATCCAGAAAGCTGAAAGAATCCGAAACCATTATGAACTATACTTAAGCCAAATTTAGTGCTATGTGCGCCGTGTGAGTAAGACAGTGTATCACTAACTTGATAGGTATTTTGAGGCACGATTTCGGGAACAGAACTTTCACTATAGCCGGTTTCCGATGCAATGCTGATAGTTGCCATGCCCGAAGCCATATAGCTTGTATTAGAGCCTTGCAAGCCCAAAAGCGTAGAAAGGTTCGTACCTAGGTCAAGCGGTGTAACCTTTAAATACCAACGCGTATAACCTAAAGCGATTTGATTTACGAGATTTGGTGTAAAGGAATGGATTTCCTGAACGGTGGCTTGTGTGGCAGGCGCGTGATTCAAACGCTGAGATGAACCCAGAAATGCCATTGGATTGGGAACTCCGTTTTTTACGGCCGGAAGTGCGTTCGGATAGGTTTCGTCCGCACCACTATATGTGTAACGTGCAAACATGCTATCTTTCTCTGAAAAAGTTTGGTCGATGCGCCCGTCCCATTCGTTCTGCGTCTGCACCTGCAGCGAATTCACCCTCAGATTATTTGCTATGCCGGGCAAGTTAGGCAGCGCGAATATCTGCTGAATATTCCTGGCCACAGGGTCGATTCGGCTCGGTGGGATGGCATTGCCCGGGAATACTTGTCGGGTTCTGGTAACGGAGTTATATGTACTAGGATCATAAATAATCGCCGGATAAGCCGAAAAATCACCGGCCCGCATTTGAACGGTCGGTTCCGTCAAAATTTGCGTAGTCGATGAATGCGCATCCAGGCCCTGATAATCGGCGAAAAAAAATGTCTTATCTTTGCGGATCGGGCCACCGACTGCCACACCAAATTGATTCTGCTGGAAGGGTGGTTTTTGTGCGTCAAAGAATTCTCGCGCGTCGAGATCAGAATTGCGCAGAAATTCAAAGGCAGATCCATGAAACTGGTTTGAACCCGATCGCGTAATCACGTTTACAACAGCACCGCCTGTTGCAAATTCCGCATCTGCATCCCCAACCTGCACCTTGAACTCGGCTATGTCTTCGAGGTTGGGAAATACCTTCAAAGTACCGACTGATTGCTCTCGATCATCAAGACCGTCAATCATGAAAAGGTTGTAGGTGCCTCGGGCTCCGCTAGTGGTGATCTCCGCTCCAGCCCGCTGCGTTTCGTTGCCCCCCTTTGTCTGGCGAATTCCGCCCACTGGTCCAGGCGTCGTTCCTGGCACCAGCAACCCAAGCTGCGCGAAATTTCTTCCATTTAATGGCAATTGCTGCACTTGTTCTTGACTGACCACATTCCCTACTTCGGCGGACTCTGTATTCAGTAGCGGTGCACCGCCCTGAACTGTAACTTCCTGTTGAATACTGCCCACCTGCAACTGAAAATCTTGTTGGAGCACTTGTTGAATTTGCAAGGAAAGATCCTTACGCAGCGCCGAAGCAAATCCGGTTGCCGTAACCACGATCGAATACGTGCCGGGCTGAAGCAGCGGTGCGGTATAAAACCCGTCATTGCTTGTGTGTTTGGTAATGGTGACCCCTGTTGCCTGATTTGTAATCTTTACCTCAGCGTTCGGAATAGCACCTCCGCTTTCGTCCGTCACATGCCCGGAAATCGTTCCCGTGGCATTCACTTGGGCCCACAGCAGCGAGCTGAACAGGACCATAATCGCCGCCGCACGCGTAAGCATCCCTACGTTCGACATAGAA
>Ga0209062_1006581_pt1 | contig 10531 bp, 10 predicted proteins | sample Coa_R2_2_FD_187158 | JGI IMG/M metagenome (GOLD analysis project Ga0209062, IMG submission 187158) | Surface soil microbial communities from Centralia Pennsylvania, which are recovering from an underground coalmine fire - Coalmine... | ecosystem: Environmental > Terrestrial > Soil > Unclassified...
CGGGGATAATCTCGTCCAGCGCCTCTTCGGTGCGCGTGGGCGAATCGACGGGGGTGAGGCGCGGCGCGTCCTCCAGGTTATTGGAGGGGATGTAGCTGAGCAAGGTGCGAATCTGGCGAATGCAGTCCGCCTCGTCCGGGCAGGAGAAGTGCGCGACGCCGCTGGTGCTGTTGTGAACCATCGCGCCGCCCAGTTCCTCGAAGGTCACATCTTCGTGCGTGACGGTTTTGAGGACGTTGGGGCCGGTGACGAACATGTAGCTGGTCTGCTCCACCATAAAGATAAAGTCGGTGATGGCGGGTGAGTAGACGGCCCCACCGGCGCAGGGACCCATGATGGCGGAAATCTGCGGGATGACACCGGAGGCGAGGGTGTTGCGCAAGAAAATATCCGCGTAGGCGCCGAGGCTGACAACGCCCTCTTGAATGCGCGCGCCGCCGGAGTCGTTGAGACCGATGACGGGCGCGCCGTTTTTCATCGCCATATCCATGATCTTGCAGATTTTTTCTGAGTGCGCCTCGGAAAGGGAGCCGCCGAAGACGGTGAAATCCTGCGAAAAGACGTAGACGAGCCGCCCATCGATGTAGCCATAGCCGGTGACCACGCCGTCGCCGGGGATACGCTGCTCATCCAGACCGAAATCGTTGGAACGGTGGGTGACAAACATATCCAGTTCGTTGAAGGTGCCGGGATCAAGCAGCAGGTCGATGCGCTCGCGCGCCGTGAGTTTGCCCTTTTTATGCTGCGCCTCAATGCGCTTTTTGCCGCCGCCCAGTTTCGCGGCTTCCCGCAACTCGTGCAGTTCCTGAATTTTTTCCCGCGTGGTTTTAGTGCCAGGGGTCGCCTGTCCCTGTGGGCCGGGCGTTCGTTCGCTGGTGGTCATGTTGTCGTATCTCCATTGATGACTATATGAATAGAAAAGTAGGTATAACTGAGTATACCATATGGAAAGCCATCTCAGGAAACTTCACCTTCACGAACCGGTCTGGCTCTGGATTTTCCACTGGCCCCCTTCCTGGATCAGCTGGTAGTGGTCGGTGCTGCTGCTGCCATCGCTGAAGAAAAAGGTGATGGAGCCGGGGCAGATGGTGCTGGTACAGGCAGAGACATCGGCTGAGCTGGTATCGACGGTGCAGGAAGCGACTTTCTTCGCCTGCCAGGAGTAGGCAAAATCCGACTCCTTGAGCTGATTCTTCATGTCGCTGGCCAGCTGTGCGTAAGCCGTCTGGTAATCCCCGCCTTTGAGGGCATTACAGTACGTTGTAAGCGTTTGCGTGGCAGGATTACTGGAAGCGGTGAAAGAATGGTTCAGGAAAAACACCACCGAACCGATAATCAGAGCCAGAATGACAACGCCAGCCACGACAATGAACAGCCAGGCCCTGCCGCTCCCGGCGCCTGTCTCACGAGTTCGTGCCGCCTGACGCAGGGAGGTGGAAGACACCGCAGGGGTAGAAGGCACCTCAGGGGTTGCAGGCACTACAGGGGTGGGCGATACAACAGGAACAAGAGGCGCGGAATTACGAGACGACTGCCACGTGGAAGGTTGAGGAGCCTGCCGTGCAAGAGGTTGAGACGGCTGCTGTGGAGCTGACTGTCTGGGAAGAGGCTGAGATGGTTGCCTGGGAACTGACTGCCTGGGAGGTGGTTGAAAGGACTGTTGTGGAACCGATTGCCACGCAGGGGGACGCGAAGGTTGTTGTCCTCGTGAGGATGGAAAGCGCGAGGAAGCAGCTTCTTGCTGCGTCATTCTTGCCGGTTTCCCACAGGTTCTGCAAATGACGGCGCTATCGGGATTATTCGCACCACAATGGATACAATTCATTGCGCAATTCCCTCCAGAAATACATGCTTCATCGTATGAGAAATCCCCTGAATCATCGCCCTCCAGCGATACACAGGGAGAAATGGCCGTTCTCTTCCCCTCTGCTTCTTGCAGGATAATGGCAGAGAAATAACACAAGCTCTAGCTTGCTAGTGTACATGAATAAACAGAAAAAAGCAACTGGCATAGTATCTTTGAACATAAAAATTGTATAAAGAAAATCGGTTTGGGAGAACAGGCATTTGAGATAGACATGCAGGATGCGTTATGCTAATATGGATGCGGTCATTCCTGCGCTCATTTGCATCATGTGATAGAAAAATCACGAACAGAGCAATATGTTTGTGTAGAAAGGCAGAAAAGCAATGTCCTGGAATCCAGAACAGGGTCAAACACCCGAGGGGCAGGATCCATATTCAGGGTATGGAACGCCTCAAAACCCTTACGGGACACCGGAAAATCCGTACCAGAATCCCCAGAATCCCTATGCACCCCCACCTGCGCCGGAAAACCCATACGCGCCGCCTCCCGCGCCGGAAAACCCATACGCGCCGCAGAATCCCTATGCAGGAGCGAACTATGGCGGAAGCTACCAGCAGGGGCAACAGGCATTCGGCTATGAGCCACCGAGGGCAACGCCGCTTCCGCTGGGGCAGGCCATCCAGCAACTCCCCAACCAGTATATCAACATTCTGACGCACCCTTCACCGCAGACCTTTGCAGCGGAGATAGGCAAGGCAGACTGGGGCATCGTCTGGGTGCAACTGATCATCTACGCAGTTATCGCCGCGCTCCTGTCCTTTGTTGGCAGTCTGATCTCGCCGTTTAATGCCAGCAGTGTCGCCAATTCCGGCGTCAATGCGGCGGCCTTTACGGCGGTACTCGGCAGCATCTCTTTTGCCTATATCATCATCATTCCGATTTTCTTCTTCATTGGCATGGGTATCATCTACGGCCTTGCTAAAGCATTCGGTGGACAGGGAACATTCCTCCAGCAATGCTATGCCACGTTGCTGTACGAGGTCCCGCTCGGCATTCTGGATTCGCTCGTCGCTCTGATCCCGATTGCCGGCGGCTTCATAGCCATTGCCATCGGCATTTACCAGATTGTGCTGCAGATCTTCTCGGTCATGGCGGTTCACAGGTTGAGCGGAGGCAAAGCGACTGCTGTTGTACTCATTCCCGTAGCAGTCGTCTTCTTGCTTGTCTGTGGGCTTATCGTCGCCATCATCGCCATTATCGCATCCGCAGCCAGGAACGGCGGCTACTAGCAGCAGGCAGATAGAAAGCGGAGGCGAAGCGACGGTGGATATTCTGCTCGGCACAACTGTCGGCGGCTATGTACTGAAACAATTTATCGGCAGCGGCGGCATGGGGGCCGTGTATCTGGCGGAGGATCAGGCCATTGGCCAGCAGGTAGCGATCAAGATTATTCGCACGGATAGTATTGATCTGCCGGATGTCTCGGCGGCGGATCGCGCCCTGGAACGCTTTAAGCAAGAGGCCCGCGCGGTTGCCAGCCTGGATCATCTGCATATTCTGCCCCTCTACCGCTATGGTGAGGAGCAGACAGACACGGGGAAGCGCGCCTATATGGTGATGCAGTACCGGCCCGAGGGATCGCTCTGGGACTGGCTGCGCCGCCGGGGTGGCATGCATAGCGGCATCGGACGCGCTTCTGTGCTGCCGCCCGCGCTGCCGGATGCGTGGCCGCTCGGCCTGACCGAGGCAAACGAGTACCTGCAACAGGCGGCTTCGGCGCTGCAATATGCGCATGATCGCGGCATCATCCACCGCGATATCAAGCCGGCCAACTTCCTGCTACGCATCGATGGCGGCCATACGGTTCACCTGCTGCTCTCCGATTTCGGTTTAGCCAAATTTTTTGCCTCCTCCTCCGCCACCAGTTCGATTCTGGGGACGCCAACGTATATGGCGCCGGAACAGTTCGAGGGCAATGCCGGGCCGGAAACCGATCAATACGCGCTGGCCGTGATGATCTACTTCTTCCTCGCCGGGCGCGCGCCCTTCGAGGGAGAGCCGTTGCGCCTGATGCACGCGCACATTATGGAGACGCCGCCGCCTATCCGCTCATTCGCGCCTGCCTTACCGGCAGCCATCGAGCCGGTGTTTGCGAAGGCGCTGGCAAAGAGACCGGCAGATCGCTTCCCGACCATCGCCGATTTTGCCTCTGCTTTCCAGGCAGCCATGCGCGGGCAGGCGCGCACGGTTCCGACCCCGCAGCCGCCTCAAGCCCGGCCTTATGCCCCCGCGTCCTATTTCTCTCAGGTCGGCCAGCAGGCGCCAGATAACGCGCCAACGGTTGTGCAACCATTTCAGACTGCCGCGCCATTGCCGCCGACCGCGCCTGTCCCCGCGCAGACCAGCGCCTCCGGCGTGGATAACGCGCCGACAGTCATTCAATCGGCGCCAACGGTTGCGCAACCCTTCTGGACGGTAGAGCAAGCGTCTGGTGCCGCGCAACCCGCGTGGGGGTCGCCTCTACCGGCCACCTCGGCGGGGTCATTTACCGATGACAACGCCCCCACCGTCGCCCAACCGTTTCTGTCGCCGACGCAGGGATGGCCCGCCTTCGATGCCGGGGCAGCAGGGAATAGCCCGGCAACGCCCACTGCGGCGGCAGGCTCCGGCAAGACGGGTCGCCGCGCTGCGCTGGCCTTGATCGCGGCGGGCGCGGCAGCTATCCTTGTCGGCAGCGGCGGAACCTACCTCTACCTGCATTCTGCGACCTCTACGCCCGCAGCCACGACAACCCCGACTACGAACGGCACCGGCACGACCCCCGGCACAACCGGCGGCCCGATCGTCCTCAGCGGCCATCAGGATGTAGTAACGAGCGTGAACTGGTCTCCTGATGGCTCGCAACTTGTCTCTACCTCGCGAGATGGCACGGCGCGCGTCTGGTCTGCGGCAAACCGGCAGGCCAGCGCGACCTACACGGGACACCAGGGAGCGGTGCTGACGGCAGCCTGGAGACCCGATGGCTTCCTGCTGGCTTCCGGCGGGGTCGATCAGAGCGTGCAGGTGTGGGATCCGACCGGGAGCGCGCAGCGCAGCTTCCCCGGCCTCGGCTCGCCCGTCAGCAGCCTCAGCTGGGCAACTAACAATCAGGGGCTGGTGGCAGGAACGCTGGGCAGCGGCGACGATGACATCCTGCTGAAAAGCGGGCGCGTCATCAAATCCGCGCAGAACTTTACCGTTCACGCGCTGGCCTTCTCGCCCGACGGTCACCTGCTCGCCCTCGCCTTCGATGACGGCAATATCGGCATCTACGAGGTGAATAGCCGACATGGCAGAACATTCCATCGGCATCTCGGGGCGGTTTTATGCCTGGCATGGTCATCTGATGGCTCGCAACTCGCCAGTGGCGGCGCGGACCACACAGTCCACATCATGGACGCCAGTAGCGGTCACCCGCTGAAAACGCTCCTGCATCACGCCCCCGTCAACGGGGTGGCGTGGGAACCGGCAGGGACAGCTCGGCTGGCTACCGCCTGCGATGATGGCATCGCGCGTATCTGGAGCCTGAGCGGGAACAACCATCTCAGCTACAAAACCTCTGCTGCACTCACTTCAATCTCATGGAATAGCAACGGACTGGCCGCCGGTTCCGCGAACCATAACGTACTCATCTGGCACGTCTGAACTCCGGGTATAGCATGCCATGCCTGGAGCAGTTTCAGTAGTACTTATTACCCCACTGTATTGAGTCCTACCTATAGAAGAGGCTATAATAGGGGCTGTCCGGCGCACCTGCGTCGGCGCTCACAAACAGAGGGTATGGACTCGTCCAGGCTCACCTGCGGGCAGAGGCAGACTTACCTGTCTCCAACGCTCCCAGGCTCAGACGGTCTGCCTGTGCTGATGAGCTTTTCTAAAAACAGTAATGCGAAAGAGAAGGTGGAAGTAACACATGGATGTTAAAGGGAATCAGAAAGTAAAGGCTCCCCGGCAGCAAGTATTTCAGGCGTTGTTAAATCCCGAAGTGCTGAAGAACAGCGTTCCCGGCTGTGAAGGGGCCGAATTCGTTGATTTCCCAACGGGTCGCCAGTTGAAAATGACCATCTCGCCCAGTATTCCCGGACTGAAAGGACCCTTCACGGTCTTCTTGCAGACAGGCGAAGTGGTTCCCCCGTCGCGCGTCGTGCTGATTGCCGAGCCAACCAGCAGCGTGGGTTCCGTCAAAGCAGCCTGCACCATCGACCTGCTGGAAGAGGCCGATGGCACCATGCTAAACTACAACGCGCAGGCCGTGATGGAAGGCAAAATCGCCGCAACGCCCGATATCGTCGTCAAAGGCGCGGTGAAAGTGGCCCTCGATCAGTTCTTCAAGAACTTCGAGAAACAGGTCAGCACCGTTACCGCATAAAAAACGCCAGGAGAGAAAAACGGCTCAAGCTTACGCGCTTGAGTCGTTTTTGCTATCTCCTGACGCCTTTGCACCTGATATTTTTCGGGTTGATGGGATATTTCCCTCTGGAGCAACGGCAGAAGTTGGCCCTTTACCGACCTTGCGCCTGGGATTGAAATCGAGATGGAAACACATGCACCGTCCTGGGGCCGAAGGCAATGAGACGGGCAGGCAAATCACCAATGAGCGGGACACGCAGGAGCAAACGCGCCCACGCGGGAACGATGAGCGGCTGCTCCGGGTTGAGCGCGCCGGCAATGATATGGCTCTGCATGAAGTTCTGGAAGCCCTGAATCAGGCGTGTGGGCCATTCGCGCTCGCGCTGCACCTTCGCCAGATCGCTCAACCGCAGTTGCCTGGCCTTGAGCGACGGGCCGAGGATATTGGCCGCTACCACCGCATCCTGGATGGCGTAGTTGATGCCAACGCCGCCAACCGGCGACATCACATGGGCCGCGTCACCAATCAGCAGCAGGCCGGGACGATACCAGCGTTTCAAACGACTGGATTCGACGGAAAGCACGGAAATCTGCTTCCACTCGCGCAACGTGTCCAGGCGATCAGCCCAGTCGGGCAGGAGCGCGGCCAGTTCCCGGTGCAGAGCATCCATGCCCGCGCTGCGCAACTTCTGATAGCCGCCTTTGGGAATGATATAGCCGATCTGCCAGGAATCGGTACGGTTGAGAATGACCAGGATATGGCCCTTACCCAGTCGCCCCATCGCGCCTTTTTCATCGCCCTCTTTGCGCGGCAGGCGAAACCAGAGGACGTCCATGCTCTGCGCGGTAGCAACAGGCTCAAAACCGGCGAGCTTACGCATGCGCGAGAAGCGGCCATCTGCGCCGACCGTCAGTACGGCGCGCAGTTCGTGCCAGCCATCCTGCCCGCGATAGCGCACGCCATGCACATAGCCGTCCTCCTCGATGAGTTTCTCCGCCCGCGCTCCCATCACCAGTTTGAAGCTGGGATACTGCCTCGCCTCCTCAGTGACGAACTGCAAGAAAGCGGCCTGCGGAATCATGGCAACATAGGGGAAATGCGTTTTCAGGCGGTCGAAGTTTGCCAGTTGGAACGAGCCTTCATCCGTCTGCACAGACATAGTATGCAGTTCGGCATGCGGTAGTTGCAGCAGTTTATCGGCCAATCCGATCTCCTCCATCACCTGCATGGTTGAGGGGTGCATAGTATCGCCGCGAAAGTCGCGATCAAAATCCATATGCTCTTCCAGCAGCACAACCGGGATGCCCTGGCGAGCCAGCAACAGGGCAAGCATAGCGCCTGCCGGACCGGCACCCACAATGCAGCACGTTGTCTGTTCCACCTTCTCTTCCTGTTCTGTCATAGGTCTGCTCCCTTCTTAACTAACCGGTCAATTAATAACCGGCAAAAAAAATTTATCGCGGCTTGAGGCCCTCCAGTAGCATATCGACAACGCTACCGGCAATCTGTTCGTGTGTATATTGCAGGGCAACCGGGTCGCGCAGGAGCTGCCGCCGCAGGACGAAACTCGCTACGCCACCAAATAAGGTCTGCGCTGCCAGCAATGCGTCGGTATGACGCAATTCGCCAGCCTCCATCTTTGCTTGCAGATAACCCGTTAAAAACGTGAATACGCGCTGGATAAAACTCGCTACGACGGGTAATGTCTGCGGGTTATAGATAATTTCCGGCAGCATGACCCGTACAAGGCCGATAAAATCGTCTCCCTCGAAAATAGCTAGCACGCGCAGCACCAGAGAATGCAACGCTTTCTCCACCGGCCATGACAACAAATCCGGCGGCAATGACGCCAGTATCTGCACGGGCGATTTGCTTTCCAGAATTGCTCGGAGCAGCGCCTCCTTACTTTCAAAATAGTAATAGATCAAGCCCGGCGTGATGCCTGCCTCACGTGCAATATCCTTATTGGTGGCTTTCGTAAAGCCCTTTTGTGAGAAGACGCGCATAGCCGCGTCAATGATCTGTTCTCGCCGATCTTCTACAACTTTTGGCGTTCGCGCCATCGTTTCCAGTCATTTCCAGTTCGCGGTACTCCAGTCAATTAATTAACTGACTGATTAATAACAATATAACCTGAAAAAGGGAGAAAGTCAAGGGTTTCCGGGGTTACTTTCTCGCCTTATATGGAAAATGCAGCGTTTTGTCGCCTTCCCAGTTTTCGCGCAGGCCTGGAGCGGAGAGATCCCAGTCGGGGCGAATTTTGCGCGTGACTTCACGCAGGTCTTGCCAGAGTTCCTGCGTTGATGGCCGCCCCCAGAACCAGTAGCCGTTGTAGATTTTGTAGATGACCAGGCCCGGCTCCAGGATAAACGTGTGGGGAATCATGGGATTGTGGAAGGGGTCGGTGTACTCCTGAATGTCGAGGTCTTGCTGGATTTTGCGGCCTGAGTCTGAGAGAAATGGCCATTGCGCGCCAACGGCGTCGCGAAACTCGTTGCTTTCCAGAATATTATCGGTGGAAATCGTGACGATTTTGTGTAGGCAACGGCAATTTTTGGATAGAAGGCAGCGAGTTCAAGGTGCTGCTGGTGATCTTTCGGACAGTAATGGCCGCGCGAAAGAATGAGAATCATCGGGTCGTTGCCTTGCAGTTCGCTGAGGCGACGCCGCGTCCTGGTATGGTCAGTCAATTCATAGTCGGGGGAAACGGCACCGGGAATAATATCTGGACGCATGAGGCTCCTCCTGAATTTGCTGACACAACAATATCACTGTTATTGCAAACAAACCAATCTGAAGATTCATTCCCTCACCCGGCATGTCATGCTATGACAAACGCCTCTTCACGTGTCATGCTTCGCCGCGCTCAGCATTCGGGGGGACCAATTGGTGAGTGTGGCCCACGTAGATGCTTCGCGGCGCTCAGCATGACACACGAGAGGGGCTTTCTCATGGCATGACATGGAGACAAACCCTTTATATGAAGATGTTTAGAAGGATTTTTACCGGCTTTTCAGGACACGAGATCAAACTGCTGCACATCCAGCACATGTGCTAACAGGCGGATGTGATAGGGCTGCGGGTCCTCGCTGCCGTTTTCAAGATGGGTGATGGTGTCGCGGCGCAAACCGCTCAACTCGGCAAGCTGGCCGAGGCTGAGGCCGCGCTGCTGGCGCAAGACGCGCAGATGAGGGAGGCCACGTGTCTTCGTGGGCCTGCCTTTTGAGGTCCGTTGTTTCATTGTATATTTCCTCTCCTTTGAGGCTGTAGTACCTGCGTGTTTCCCGGCGACGCTGCCGGAAAAGCATGGGAACGCCAGAGAGAAACTCCCCTTACGAGTAATTCCGCCTTCTGCCACCGGCTTCTGGCTCTGTCTACCTGTTACCAGTATATATCATAGCACATATGCCAGACAATGCCAGTATACTTTCGTCTATGCCATGCCATGACGAACTGCCTCCAACATGTCATTCTGAGCGGAGCGAAGAATCTCTCGTGGGCCAGAGCAACCCGGTACCTGCCTCAGATTCTTCGCTCCGCTCAGAATGACACGCGGAGAACGGTTTTTTTGCCATGCTGATCGGAAAACCGCTCAGCCTGCGCGCCACCAGTCGGCAATGTTCCAGTCGCTGGCGCTGAGGTCGGCGGAAGGAATGATATCGCGGACGCTTTTATCTACGGTCATGATATTGAGGCCGGTGTAGAGGGGAAGGATATAGAACTGGCTTGCCAGGCGTTCGAGAAATTGATGGTAGGCGCGCACGCGATCGGCAAAGACGACGGTGTTGCGGCCCTGCGCAAGGGCCTGATCGATGATGGGATCGTTGACGCGGGCGTAGTTGCCGAGGTCGGGATTGCTGGCGGTGGGAATCTGTGAGGAGGAGAAGGTGTTGTACTCGTCATCGGGTTCGGGACTGTCGGCGTAGGCGAACAGGGCAAGATCAAACTTGCCAGTTGCCAGGATGCCGCCCTGCGTGTAGAGGCCAAAGAACTGATTGAGCGAGTAGAAGGCAACCTGCACCTGAATGCCCACCGCCCGTAAGGCGCGCTGGATATAAGCGGCGGCGGCGGCGCGCAGGGGGTTGTCGGCGGTGGTGACGAGACGAATGCTGAATGGCTGCCCGTTTCTGGTCAGGATACCCTGGCCGTTAAGCGACCAGTCGGCCTGGGCGAGCAGGCTGCGCGCGCTGGCCGGGTCATAGGGAAGCGGCTGGATGGTTGGATCATAGAACAGCGAGGGCAGCGGCTCGACCTGTGTGGCCCGGCGCGCGCAATTCGGCGCGTGCAGGACGCTCTGGATGAGGCCGCAGACGTTGATTGCCAGGGCAATGGCG
>Ga0209062_1006585_pt1 | contig 10517 bp, 13 predicted proteins | sample Coa_R2_2_FD_187158 | JGI IMG/M metagenome (GOLD analysis project Ga0209062, IMG submission 187158) | Surface soil microbial communities from Centralia Pennsylvania, which are recovering from an underground coalmine fire - Coalmine... | ecosystem: Environmental > Terrestrial > Soil > Unclassified...
ATTGGGTTGGCGACGATTATGATCCCGATGCTTTCTCCATCGACGAAATCAATCGGATGCTCGCGCCTCGGCGTGGGCGTCGGGGCAAAACTTCACGTGGTTGGGCACCAGCCCGGTAAACAAATACTTCCAATCGACGCCGACCCACAGGTAGTGGGCGTCCGAGCCGGCACGCCAGACACCGGCGTACTTAGTGGCGCCGCCTTCGTTGTAGACCTGGATATCAATGAGGCGGAGATTCTGTTTGCTCAATTCCTGCCACTTCGCCTGGAAATTGTTCCAGTCCACGCCAACCCAGAGGTAATGGGCGTCGCTTCCGGCGCGCCACACGCCTCCAAACATAGTGGTGCCGCCGGACGGGTAGACTTTCAGATCCACCAGCCGGAGGTTTTGATTACTGAGCTGTTGCCACTTGGACTGGAAACTGTTCCAATCCGACACCCAGAAGTAATAAGGGTCGGTCCCGTGACGCCATACGCCCGCGTACAGATCGGCTGTCGCCATATTGCCTCCTCGCTCAGCCGGGCTGCGGCCCGGTCCGGGGCAGTATACACCAGGCGCGGGCAAATTCACGCGTCAAACAGAGTCCGGGAGTCGAAATTCGGGAGAATTCCGGATGCGAATGTGGAATCAGGCACAAAAGAAGTCAGGTAATTTCCTTGCGGGTGGACGGACGATGTGAGGGCCAGGGCTGATCCCCACTCAACTCAGTTCGTCCCCGGGCGCGGGGGGGGGTACCGCGGCCGACGCGTTTCAGGATTCGCTTCGCCCTCTTCACATCGGCGCGCCGTCCACGCTCCCGAAAATACTCTTCGGTCCGAAGGGCCGATAACTTCTCCGCTACTGCGACATTGATGAACTGGTTGAGAGCTACGCCTTCGCTTTCGGAAACCCGCCGAGCCTCTTCCAATAATGACTCCTGGAGACGCAATGCAGAGCATTTTTAGCTCGGCGGCGCGGCAGCACTCGGCGGGAGAGCGAGAAGAAACATGGGGCCGCGACGGTGAGCTAAAAGTGGATTGGACTAAACCGCAGCACAGAGTCCGCCCTATGGGTATTGAATGGTTTGCGGACTGGCTGTTGAAGGCAAATGAGGAGTGGAGGACGTACGGAAGGAGGGTCTGACAATGAAGGTATGATGATTCCGGTCGCCGGAAAGCGCGCCGAAGATGGTTCGTCTCCACTTCAGTTCTGCAGGCTACCGACCCGCGCTTGCGACTGGTTTTGTAGTCTGGGTGAGCCAGTCTTCGAAGCGCGTCTCGCTGAGTCGCGCGTCATTGTCAGGAACGAGCGACCTCTCGCTCACGCGGATGCCGTAGTAGCGCGCGTTCGGGTCCGAGATCACCGTGCGGGGATCGTGAGACGCGGCCAGAGCCCGTCGGGCGAGTTCATCCAAGTGAAACTTTTCCGGTCCCCCGATCTCAATGGTGCGATTCAGGGGTGAGCTCGTTACGATTTTGCCCAGTGCACTGGCTACATCATCGGCGGCTATCGGCTGGATGAACGCGGAAGGCAGGCGGACCTGGTTGCCGTCGGTGGAATAGTCGGCGATCGCCTTCACGAACTCGAAGAACTGCGTCGTGCGAACGATTGTGTAGCGCATCGAGGAGGCCTTGATCAAGTTTTCCTGAGCGAGCTTTGCGCGGAAGAAGCCGCTTTCCAGCAGACGTTCCGTTCCGACCACCGACAACGCAAGGTGATGTCCGACGCCCGCAGCCTCTCCATAGGCGAGGAGGTTACGGGTGGACGTCTCGAAGAAGTTCAGCACGGCCGCGTCCTCCCATGAAGGGGAGTTCGTTACATCGACCACCGCCGAGGCGCCCTTCAACGCATCCGCGAGTCCCTCGCCGGTAATGCTGTTGACGCCCGTACTGGGCGACGCGGCTACGGCTTCGTGCCCATGCTCGCGAAGCTTTTTGACAAGCCTCGTTCCAATGAGTCCAGTACCGCCAATTACTACGATTTTCATGGTTGTCCTTTCCTTTCGGCCGAGACATTATTTAGCTGCGGATCTCGCTCGCGAGGTGCGAAGAGCCAAAGGCCCTTCCCTCGTCGACCACGAGTGCGTTCTGTGTAACCTTCCAAGTTGATCATGTCCGATACTGCGACGGATTCCATCACGAGATGTAGTATTTTGAGGATACACCTAACAGGGTGAACGGCCATGCCACGGGCGTGGTGTTCGGAAACGGCCTTTACTGGGCGAGGAGCTTATGAACGAGTTGACCCGCCGCTTTCCCGGCCAACCGGGCAAACACAGGCGAAAGGCCGCGCGCGCGACGGTCAAAATCGGTGGGAGCACCGCCCACGAACACCATTTTCAACGGAAGATTGACACTGTGGAGTCGCTCCGCGGATTATGAACACTTTCGTGGGAGTCGACCTTGGCTGGTATGGGAAGCCCAGCGGCCTGGCATCTCTTGTTCTGGATGGTCCCGAGCTGCGCCTGCGAGCCTTAGAGCGGCTGCAAGCCGTGGACGACATCGTGGGATGGATTCTAGGCGAGGCCGGAAGGGGAAGTGGGATCATAGCGGTCGATGCTCCCCTGGTGATTCGCAATGAAACGGGCATCAGGGATGCAGAACGTCAACTGAACGCGGACTTCCGTCGTTTTCACGCCGGCTGCCACGCCGCCAATCTCGGTCGTCCATTCGCACAGAACGTGATTTCCTTCAGCCGGCGACTGGAATCGCTGGGCTTTAGGCACGGCGCCTCAATTCAGCCACGCCAGGAGGGACGGTTTCAGATCGAAATCCACCCGCACGCTGCCACCGTGAGCATGTTCGGACTCGATCGGATCGTAAAGTACAAGCGCGGCTCGCGGGCGGAGAGAGCCGGAGGACTGCGCCGGCTCCGCAAACTGGCCCTGTCACGTTTACCAATCCTCAATCCGCCTTTACGTTTGAGCCTCCCGCGCGTGCCGGAAACAGGCCCGACCAAGTCCGTCGAAGACAGGATCGACGCCGTCATGTGCGCCTACATCGGCGCCCATTGGTGGTTCTGGGGAACCGGGCGCAACTGGCTGTATGGCACTAAGAGGGACGGGTACATCATCGTGCCTAAACCCCCTGCGTCCTCGTGACGAGGTCGAATGCCGGTCACGTCCTGTTCCAAGGGCGGGAATCCCAGCGAACTGGCAGGGGGCGGCTCGCTCGAATCCGACTGAATTCCGTGTGCTCCTGGTTGATCAGTATATTCCGTTCGACCAAAGTGACAACCGAGGGGGCGAGCAATACAGCGGTGTGCCTCTCGTCGTACCATTGATCGCCGAACCGGCGCGCCGAATCGAAGGAATTTGAATGCCACTCGGGCAGGGCATCCGGATTGAACTCTTCGATGGGCACGTTTCCTGGAATTTCAATTTCGATGTAGCCTGGTTGCGCGGCACGCTTCCAGAGGCATGGACCAGGATCTCGAGCAGCGCGCCAGCATACGTTTCAGAGGCATAGATCACCCGCCGGCCGGGAGAATTCCACCGCGCGCCGTGGAGCATGGATCCGGTCCCGTCGAAGATCGGATGCCGTATGACGGCGATGCGGAACGCTCTTAGCGGGCCTCTACGCCGCGAGGCCATACAGGATGAGCGCCATGACCTCCTCGGCCTGGCGGGCCCCCAATTCGGTCAGAGCGGCATCCAGAGGGGTTTTGCCTCCGATCTCCGGATGAGGGGTGGTGAGGAATCGTCTCGCTTGATCTTGATCCTGCCAGACATTTTCCGCCATGGCGACGACTCTCGCCAAGCGCTCCGTGCGTTCGCTCTCAGCGGGACTCAGGCGCTCGCGCCGGTGTTTGTACGTCGCTTCTGGAACGATGCGGCGCATAATTGCGCGTTGCTCGGCAGCATCCACAGAGACGTGCCGCGCCCCGTTCCGAAGCGTCGATTTCGGCAAGCCGCGTTCGACAACCGGGTTCAATTCGAGGAGAGAGCGAACGGGAGCCCCCAAAATGCGCGCCCCCCCCCAAGAACATCTCCGACATGCCGTGGTTCCAAATATCGGTATCATTATACCCCAAATTCATAGATCAGCTGATACCGCTCTTGGGATACTCCTTGCGGCGCCACTTTTGACGCCGCGGCGAACAGATGGCGCACTCGTCGTGTGTTGAGAGAGTGTTTCGGACAAAACCGCGGCTCATTGGGTGCGGCAGGTTGATGGGACACCGAGTCGGAGGTACAACGAGTGACCTGAGTCCAAAAGCAAGCGCTCAGCAAGTGCTCCAGTCGGTCTCGAAACCGTGCTAAAAAATGTGCGAAAAATCGGCCTAAACACCATCTGCGGAGAGCGGAATCAGATGCCCCGATTTGACGTAAGCCGTTGGAATTATGGCAACGCCATGTAGTGGTTGGAGGCCCTTGACCTGCTTGGGGTGCAAGAGGTCCCGGGTTCAAATCCCGGCGGCCCGACCAAATCCTTCTAATTCAGTAGGTCGCAACCTTTGAAAACAATCGAAATAGTCGCCAAACACCTTGCTCCGCTTGCAGGTGGTATTTCCATCCGGGAGGAACGTAAGCCTTTCATTTTTAAGACATCACAGAAGCGAATACGGGCGACCGTGTGAGAAATCCGGCGTGGGGGAGCGCGTCCAGCGTAGCAGAAGTTGAACCCAACGAGGTGACTGCCAGGACGCACTTGCACAACTGGGTGGGTACTTGGGTTGGCGGATTTCGCGCTCCTTGCCGGCGCTGTTCGCTAACCGGTACATTTTCGAGGCAGGATCCGTCTCGTGCTTTTGAATCACCATGGCCGCCTGGTCGACACACAGGCTGCGCCTGTCCTGCGCTGTCGAGCTTCCCGGTAATCCCCATTTGTAAAAGGCTCGAAGAGCCGAAGAGCATCTTCCTTGACTAAATCGGTCTTGGAGGTTCATAATCAGATTGACCGACTGGTCGGTCATTTATGGCTGCGAGGATCGTCGACCGGGCCGCAAGGACCGGTGCCATTCTAAGAGCGGCGGCCCAGATTTTTGCCGAACATGGATACCAAGCCGCGACAATGGACAGCATCGCCGAACGTGCCGGCATCGGCAAGGGAACGGTCTACGAGTACTTCCGCAACAAACAGGAGTTGTTCTTTGGTGTCTTCGACGACTACATAGCTTCCATGGAACGCCAAGCGAGGCAGAGCCTCGAACTGCCTGCGGATACGGCTGCCGGTCACATCCAGCAAGCAATCCACACGGTGCTGGCCATGAGCTGCGAAGCGCGCGATCTGTTCCCCCTCGTCTTCGAGTTTTGGTCAGCCTCCGCATCTCAGGATCGGCAAAAACCAATCGCTACCATGTTCCGCGATGCATACGCAAAATTCCGGGGACTCATCGCGGATCAGATTCGAAGGGGACAGCAGGCCGGCGAATTCGACCAAACCGCGGACGCCACACGGATCGCGGCGGTTCTGGTCGGGGCACTGGATGGACTCTTTCTTCAGGCCTGGTTCGATCCCGCGCTCGATCCAGTCTCGATGGGCGACGATTTCGTGGCCGTGTTGTTGCGAGGCTTGGTCGCACCCTCCAAAGCTTTCCGAAAACGAGAGAGGCCAGGAAATGAAGAGTGAGGCTATCTTCATTGCGTTCCTACTGTGTTCGCCGGTCGCCACGTTTGCGCAACAACCGGATGCGCTCAGTATTGCCAGGAAGTGCGACGAGGCGCTGAAAGGAAAAACGGAACACGGCTCTGCTGCGATGAGGGTTCACACAGCCGAGTGGCAACGAACGATGGAACTGACTTTTTGGTATGACTACCCTCAGAAGACCTTCATACGCATCACGTCGCCGGCGAAAGATGCGGGAACCGGCACACTGCGTGTCGGCAGCAACATGTGGACCTATCTGCCGTCGGTCGAACGCGTCATCAAGATTCCGCCGTCCCTCATGCTCCAGTCCTGGATGGGCAGCGACTTCACGAATGACGATCTGGTGAAGGAGAGCAGCCTGCCGACCGACTACGTGCACCGGATCGATGCAGAGACCACTGAAGACGGCGACGCCTGTTACCGCTTAGTCGCCACTCCGAAGCCGAACGCTCCCGTGGTCTGGGGCAAGCTCGTTCTGCTGATCCGCAAGTCGGATTTTCTGCCTCGGCGCGAGGAGTTTTACGACGATGGCGGCGCTCTCGTGAAGACTCTTTATTTCGATCAGATCCGCAAAATCGGCTCTCGAAGTTACCCGATGCACTGGCGCATGGTCTCTCACAACAAGCCCGGCCATGAGACGACGCTGACGTTCTCATCTCTGGAATTCGACAAGGCGGTCTCCGCCGACATATTCACGCACCAGAACCTCAAACGGCACTTCTGATGCTCTTCTGGCAAATGGCGTGGCGCAATGTCTGGAGATACCGGCGGCGGTCTTTGTTGACCGTGCTAACCATCGCGCTGGGACTGGCATTCAACATCCTGATGCGCGGCATCGGCGATGGATTCCACGAACAGATGGTTGACAACTCCGTGCGGGCCGGAATCGGCCATATCGCAATTCACCGGTCCGGGTATCAGCGCGATCCAGCTTTGCTCAAGACGCTGCCGGATCTCTCTTTGCTCGAGCATGTCGTGCCGCAGACGCCGCACCTTCGCGGCTGCTCATTCCGTGTCCTGGGGGATGGACTCGCGAGCACGGCCGGAAACTCCACCGGCGTGAGAATTGTCGGTATTGTTCCTGAGTCGGAGCGGAGCGTCAGCACGATCGATCGGGCCGTGATTGCCGGCGAGTTTCTCAATGAGCGTATGAGCCGTCCCGCGCTGATCGGCGAACGCCTCTCTCAGTCTCTCGGCGCCCGCTTGCATGACAAAATTGTGCTATTGGTGCAGGCGGCCGATGGATCGATGGGCGCACAGTTGTTTCGAGTGGCTGGCATCTTCCGCTCCGGGTCTTCCGATCTTGACCGCGGGGTCGTGTACCTTCTTCGCAATGACGCCCAATCGCTGTTCTCACTCGAAGGCGGCGTAAGTGAGGCAGCGCTGCTGCTCCATTCGTCCCAATCTGTCGCAGTGGCCCAGCAGTTCCTCGACCAGCAACTTCGCGGCATACCGGCCGAGATCCTGCCGTGGTATGTCGTGGAGCCGTTCCTGCGACAGTTCATCCAGTTGGACGACGCCTTCTTCTATATCATTGTGCTTATCCTGTTTTTCGTGATTTCGGTGGGCATCCTGAACACGGTCATGATGTCGGTGCTGGAGCGCGTGCGCGAATTCGGCGTGATGATGGCGCTGGGTACAAAACCTGGACAGATCGTAAGGCTGGTGATGCAGGAGTCTGTCGCGCTCGCCCTGGTCGGGGTCGCCATGGGGGCCGCCTTGGGAAGCGCCGCCACGATTCTGTTCGCGTACCAGGGAATCGACCTCTCCCACTATGCCGCCGGCGCCGCGGCCTTGGGGATCACCACCACCGTGATCCATCCGGAACTGACACTGCGAAATTTGATTGTCTCGGACGTATCGGTGGTGCTCGTCGTCCTAGTCGTAGCCTTCTATCCCGCGATCAAGGCGGCAAGATTCCGTCCTGTAAACGCAATTCGCCACATTTGAAACACGCAATGGCTCAGATCGAACTCACCAACGTATCGAAAACCTACCACGATCACGTCGCGGTGCATGCGCTGGCCAACATCAACCTGGCAATCGAGAAGGGCGAATTCGCCGCGGCCGTCGGTCCATCCGGTTCCGGCAAGACGACGCTACTTAATCTCATCGGTGCGCTCGACACGCCCGACAGTGGCGCCATCCGTATCGGCGAACTCGAAATCACCTCCACACCCGCCGCCAAGCTCGCTGACTTCCGCTTGCGGCATCTGGGCTTCGTCTTTCAGTCCTTCAATCTTTTTCCTGTATTGAGCGTTCTTGAGAACCTGGAGTTCGTGCCGGCGCTTCGCGGATTGCCGAAGCCCGACCGCGTCCATCGCGCGGAACAGCTTCTGGAGGCAGTGGGCATGATCGATCTGCGCGATAAACGCCCGGACGAATTGAGCGGCGGGCAACAGCAACGCGTCGCCGTACTCCGCGCGATCCTGCCAGAGCCCGATCTGGTTCTCGCCGACGAACCCACGGCGAATCTCGACTCAGAGAACGCAGCGCTGCTGCTCGATATGATGGAGCGCCTCAATCATGAGCGCGCAGTCACGTTTCTTTTCTCGACCCACGACCCTGCGGTGATGAGTCGCGCGCGGCGGCTTATTCGCCTGAAAGACGGCCGAATCGTGGAAGATCAAGTGCCAAAGCGGTGAAACGAGCGGCCTGCCTGTTAATTGTTTCACTCGCGGTGCTTGCTCAATCCCCGTGCCCCCAAGATACACAACCAGCATGGACCCAACAATTCGGCGGCTACTTCAAGGACCTGGCCAGCACATCGCGCTCCTACTTCACGCAAGGCGCCTGGGGCGACAATCTGGATCGCCTGCGGCTCACTTACGATGCCAAGTATAGTGACTGGTTCGCTTTGCACGTGGATTACGACAATGAAATACACGAAGGCAATCTCATCGGTCTTCCCGATTTCGCCACGGTGCGCGATCGGCAAAACGCCGCCTGGCTTGATCTGCTGCATGGTTTCGTAAACGAGCCGAACGCCTATTGGGATACTTCCCTCTACCGCGGATACGTTTCTTTCCGCAGCAACTCCGCGGCGTTTACCGTGGGGCGCCAGCGGATCGGCTGGGGAACGGCTCATTTCTTTAGCCCCATGGACATGTTCAATCCGATCAGCCCTCTTCAGGTCGAATCCGACGAACGCCAGGGCGTCGATGCCATGCTCGGCGAATTTCGTTCTTCCGGAGGGCTTCGGTGGAACGCACTCTATGCTCCCCAGAACGGCTTTCGCCGTTCCACATCCGCGGTCCGCCTCAGCCGGACGATTCACAATTACGATTTCGATGTGGTGGCGGCACGTTTCGGCCAGGATTGGACCACCGGGCTTGACTTCGCCGGCCAAGCGAAAGGAGCAGGCGTGCGGGGAGAGTTGACCTTTCGGTGGCGCCATCCCACCCCTGGTGTTGTGAATATCTCGACTCGCGATGCATTGCGGTTAGTGATCGGCAGCGACTACGCGTTTGCCAATGGTCTGTACGTAGTGGGCGAGTATTTCTATAATCAGGGCCAACCGGATCTTTCGCCAAGCCATTCGTTTGATCCCACTGTGCTGCTGCAATTCTCGAACGAGATCTTTACCCTCCATCGCCATTTCCTGTCGGCAGGCGCAAGTTATCCGTTGACGCCATTATGGAAGCTGGAAACCTATGTGGTTGGCGATGTGGCGGGCGAATCGGCGGTTTTCCTGCCGCGCTTGAGTCATAGCCTGTCGGCCAACACCGACCTGAACTTCGGCGCCCAATTGTTCGCTTCCTCACAAACGGGGGAATTCCACGGCCTGTCGGACTTGGCCTATATCGAATTCGTGTTTCATTTCCGTTGATTTTTCCGCAGGCGACACGCCATGACCTCCTCGAGAGGCCCGCTCCGATTACGAATGGTGCGGTCCAGACGGGTCTGGGTTTATATCCTGGCGTGGTCGAAAAGAATGGTGTGCAAAAAGAACCCCCGAAGGAGCTCAGCTATTGCCGAAGCTGAATGTTGATGGCGATCCGAAGTGGAGCACACGGTACGTGACCGTGGTGGATCTCAACGGTGATGGCTATCCGGACATCGTGGCTGCCAACCGCGGCGACATCCGGACTTGGTGGACGGAAAGCCCGGCAGATTTCGTCGGCGATGCGCGCTCGACCTGTTCTTGCCTCATCGCGACGGCGGCCAGAGCATCCTGCTTTGGAACGATGGCAAGGGGCACTTCCCGACCTCGACCAAGGCAGGGGCAGCTAACGCCTGGATTCGCAGGGTGCGGCCGGTAACCTCGACGTCGACTGGCGGCCCGATCTGGTGTTCAGACATCGTCGCCAGGCTCACGCCGTTACGGCGATCTGGCCTGGCCGCGACTGCGAGCCAGGGTCCAAAGGTCCAAAAGCCTCCAATTGCGACCCGCCACAACAGAATTCCCGTACACTTAAGATAGGAAGAACATGTTCACCTGGATCTGCCCGCAGTGCGGCCGGGAAGTCCCGCCGTCTTACAGCGAGTGTCCGAACTGCGCCCCGGCACAACCAGCGGCGCCGGTGCAGGCTCCGCCGCCTCCGCAGGTGGTGCCGCAATATCCGCAGCCTGTCCCCCCGCCTCAGCAGGCGCCTCCGCCGCAGGCCGCGCCACCACCACTTCCGCCCCCGCAGCCTCCTTATGCACCTCCTCCGCCCCCGCAGCCTGCCTACGCCCCGCCGCCGCAGGCCGGGCCGCCGCAGGCCGCGCCGCCGCAGGCATATGCGCCTCCTCCACCGCAGCCCCCGCAAGCGTATTACCCCCAGCCTGCCGCGCCGCCGCCGTTCGCGTCCTCGCCGCTGTTCGGCGCTCCGGCGCCCGCCGAGCCTGTGCCCGCCGCACGAGTGGGGTTACCCACCTGGCTGATGAGCCTGATCTTCGCCCTGGCCTTCCTGGGAGCGGGCGCCTGCATCTATTGGGTCGTGCAGCACCTCCAGGGCGGGGGAT
>Ga0209062_1006587_pt1 | contig 10514 bp, 13 predicted proteins | sample Coa_R2_2_FD_187158 | JGI IMG/M metagenome (GOLD analysis project Ga0209062, IMG submission 187158) | Surface soil microbial communities from Centralia Pennsylvania, which are recovering from an underground coalmine fire - Coalmine... | ecosystem: Environmental > Terrestrial > Soil > Unclassified...
CTTTCAGAAACTCGACATTTTCGACGCCCGCCTTGCGCTGGTTTTCCCGCGCGAGCGCCAGCATCTCATCGGTCATATCGAGCCCGTAGGCTTTGCCGGATGGTCCGACGCGCCGCGCTGAAAGCAATACATCAATGCCGCCGCCCGATCCCAGATCGAGAACCGTTTCACCGGAATTCAGCCCGGCCAGAGCCGTCGGATTTCCGCAGCCGAGCGAGGCCAGCACCGCCTGTTCGGGAACAGCGCTCGTCTCGGTCGAATCGTAGAGATTCGACGTGATCGGATCCCCACAGCAGGCCGAAGCCGGCGCCGAGCCGCAGCAGGAGCTTCCCCCGGATTTCGCCCGAAGCGCCGCCTGCCCGTATTTTTCGCGTACCTGGTCCTTTATGTCCATTCAATCTTCCTTTCTAACCGCGGATTTGAGTAATCTGGCGGGCTTGATCGCCTTGTTGCGAGTGCAGCACTCGGCGTATAGGAATCCGAGCAGCTCCTGGAGCACGTCCGTGTTGGCGCGGTAGCGCAGAAACGTGCTCTCCCGCCGAACGGTGATGAGATCCTCGTTCTTGAGCTTTTCCAGGTGATGCGACAGCGTGGAGGGAGCGATATCGAGTTCGCTCTGGATCTCGCCGGCCACCATTCCTTCCGGATGCGCGGCGAGCAGCGCGCGCAAAATCCGCAGCCGCGGTTCGGCGCCGAGCGCGGCGAACAGATCCGCGTACGCCGCCGTCCGGTCCGGTTGGGAGGCGGGCTTCCTCCGCGTCGATTCCATATTTCTATTATATAGAAATTATGGAAAATATCAAAAGCGCGCCCCCTATTTGTCTCCGCCCCGCGCGAGAGGTTCGACATGGACCGCCGTTTTCGTGATCGCGCCAAAATTACGCGAGCCGCGTTCCAGCTTCGCGTCGATAACGCGGCCGGATGAGTCCACCGCCACGCTGGCGTCGGCCAGCGCTCTTCCGCGCACCGTTGTCCGCGCCTTCGCCGGAATCTTTGGCAGCACCGAATGAATGACGCCTTGCCGCGGCTACTTCGGGTTGCGAGCCGGGCGGTGATTTCGCCGCGTTCACGGCCGCGTCTTGCTGGCCGGATTGTGCCGGCGGTGCCTGCGACGGCGCGGAGTACGTTGCCGCCGCATTTTCCGGAGTTTTGCTCCGCCGCATGAGCAGCGCGCCCGCGGTTTGGCGGTTGTAATCGTAAGAGCGCCGCTCGGCTTGGCCGGGCCGCATCGGAACTAGGCGCCCGATCTGCAACCGGCGGGCGATCTTAGCCTTGCTAACGCCGGCTCGGCAGAGCTTGCGTACCTGGCTGGTCGCGTGAGAACTGCTGAGGATCGTCCGTACATCGACTGCAATCCGCTGATGACCCCATTGCCGCGCGGCTGCCGTTTATTCAATTAGACAATGTGATGAAACAAGCTGGCCTAAAGTTCCGCAGCCGTCGCAATGGTTCGGGAGCGATAGTTTTGGCGAGATTGTGGGGACATGCACCTGCGATTCGTGCCCGTTTTCCGATCGGCTTTCTTCGCGACTCCGATGGATAACGCCTACTTGTCCATTACGTTTGACACGTCGAAGCCGGCCCGTATAGGCCTGCTCGACAACGGATTTTTGGCGATATTGGTCGTGTTTCGGTCCGCTCTCGGAGAAAAGGGCGATTTTCGCCTTTTTACATTCTTGAACGACATGAGGCGACAGGTGATCAATCGAATATTCGGGCGTTCAGCGCGAGCCGCGATCTCGCTGGTGGCCTTTTGGGCGAGCTTAGGGTTCCTCCACGGAGCCGTGGGGTATCTGCATACCACCGGTAGTCAGATCTGGGACTCGGATAACAATCCTGTCCGATTAACAGGTGTGAACTGGTACGGATTCGAAACCACGTGGTTGGTAGTGGGCGGTTTACAGGTGCAAGACTATCATGCGATTCTCAACACCATAAAGAACAATGGCTATAACGTGATCCGCATTCCCTTTTCGAATCAGATGATCGAGTCGCCCATCGTGCCGACCCGCATTTCTACCACTTCGATCAACACAGATTTGGCCGGCTTAAACTCGATTCAGATTCTTGACAAGATCGTTGCCGCCGCCGCCAAACTTGGGTTGCGCATCATTCTGGATAATCACCGTTCGGAAGCCGGCAGCAGCGCGGAAGCGAACGGCCTGTGGTATACGTCCGCCTACCCGGAGAATGCATGGATCAACGACTGGGTAGCTTTGGCGGCGCGTTATAACAACAATGCCGCGGTCATCGGCATGGATCTTCGGAACGAACCGCATAACGCGACCAGCGGAGGATCTTGCTGGGGATGCGGAACGACGGCGTACGATTGGCGGCTAGCCGCCGAACGCGCCGGAAATTCGATTCTGGGGGTCAATCCCAATCTTTTAATCTTTGTCGAAGGGACCGACTGCTACAACGGCGACTGTACCTGGTGGGGCGGAAACCTTGAAGGAGTACAGAATTTCCCTGTGCTGCTGAACGTCCCCAATCGAGTAGTCTACTCAGCTCACGATTATGGTCCGAATTTATACACGCAAGGCTGGTTCAACAGCGGCACCACATATTCCAGCCTGGTTTCGCTGTGGACAAAGTGGTGGGGCTATATCAGTCTGAACCACATCGCGCCGTTGTGGGTAGGCGAGTTCGGTACTACAAACAACAATAGCGACATTACCGGAACCACCGCGGGCTCCCAGGGCCAGTGGTTCCAGAGTCTCATCACGTTTCTGCGCAGCTACCCGGAAATCAGTTGGACTTACTGGGCGCTCGATGGCGAAGATAGTTATGCGCTGCTGGATTCTAACTATGATTCGACGCCGGCGAATCCACTGAAACAGTCGCTGCTAGCGTCGATTCAATCGCAGCCGCTAGCGCAAGTGATTCCCTGTGATTTCAACGGGGACGGCAAAGTTGATCTATTCATTTATGACCCGGCGACCGGCAACGCTTACACAGCACTTAGCGTTGGCTCTGGAGGCTTCACCTATATCTATACACCTGCGACTCCGGGCTTCGACACGATCCGTTATGGCGACATGAACGGCGACGGCAAGACGGACCTCATCGTCTACAATAGTTCTACCGCGTTGGGATACACGTTATTGAGTAACGGAACAGGGACCTTCACCGGAGTGTCGCTGTTCTGGGGACCAGGATTTCATCGCGTCGCGGCGGGAGACTTGAACGGTGATGGGTTGACCGATTTTCTGATTTATCGCTCCACGGATGGTACGAGTTATACCGCGCTCAGCAATGGCGACGGCACATTCCGCTACAAATATACCCTTGTGAGTCCCGGGTTCACACACATGCAGGTGGCCGATTTCAGCGGTGATGGCAAGGCCGACGTTGTGTATTACAACTCGGCTACCGGGGCGGCGTTTCTGGGCATCAGCGATGGCGCGGGCGGATTTTCCTTTTCGCCGGTGGCGTTGTCACCGGCGTACGACGCTGTCGAGGCCGGTGACATAGACGGCGACGGTAAATCCGACTTGTTGCTTTATGCAAGCTCCAATGGAACCTCGACGGTGGGCCTAAGCACCGGCTCAGGTTTTGCGTTGACCACGACCGTTTGGACACCCGGTTTTACGAACGTGAGGATGTTCGATTTCAACGGAGACGGCCTTGCCGACGTCGCGCTATATAACCGGAGCAATGCGTTGGCATACTTGCTTGTAGGCAGCGGCACGGCAAGCTTTACAAGTTATTCGCTATTCTGGCCGCCGGGCCTTGATAACATCTCGATCGGAGACTTTAACGGGGACGGGAAGCAGGATGTTCTTATATACAGCAGCGCAAGCGCGGCGGCGTACACCGGCATCAGTACAGGGAATCCAGCCAATCCGTTCACCTATCAATATTCCTTCTGGGGCAGCGGAAGGCTGCTTGATGCGGCCGCTGCCGAGCCTTGATGGAACGCGCCGGCCACGGCGGCGAGGGTCGCTTCCACGGTGAATCGACGGGGATAAGCCGGAGCGGGCCTGAAGCCTGCGCGGACCCCTCTCTAGCGCGCGGCGATTTGTTCGACGCGTTTCAGCATTGCATCCAGATTTTCGCGCGAATAATATCGGCCCCTCAGCACCACCGCTTCGATTTTTTCCGTGTTGCGAATATCCAGCAGCGGATCGGCGTCAAGCAGGACCAGATCGGCGGATTGATTCACTTCGATGGTGCCGAAATCGGGATTGCCGAAATAACGCGAGGCGTTCCGCGTGGCGGCCTGTAATGCCTCCAGATTCGATAGCCCGGATTTTACCAGCAGCGCCAGCTCGTCATGCAAACCGAAGCCCGGATAAACGGGATTTACGCCGTTGGCGTCGGTTCCCGCGAGAAACTCGACTCCGGCGCGATGCATATCGCCCACCAGCTTTTCGTAGCGGTCGAGCAAGGCATGAATGCGCGCGTTCAGCGCATCGAGATCGGCGGCGGAAAGATCGTGCAGAAAAAAATTTCGGCTCGGATCCCATTGCTCGCGCCAGGCGCGAAGCAGATACTTGCGCCGCGGATCGTCGAGGAAACCGGCGTCGCGCATCCGCGCAAAGCCGCTGAGCAGAGCCAGCGTCGGCGTTTGCCAGGTTCCGTTCTTTACGAATTTTTCAAACAGCGCCGCGGCTTTTGAGTCGCTGTAGGTATTGAAAAGCCCCTTGGGGTTCGGAAACGCGAGCTCCCGCATTCGCTCTTCGCCCGAAATGTTCTGATCGAGCATCATGGTTACGCGCGCGCGCCGCAGAGCGTCCTCGTTGGTCGAACACGCTTCGAGGATGCCGATCAGATGCTCCTGGCTGCGTTGTCCGGCATCGGAGGCTTCGGCCGCGCTCACCTCTTCGGGAACGTGCCCGGCGAAGGGAATTCCGAGCGCGCGTGCTTCCTCCGCGATCGCGAAATAGGCTTCGCGCGGGATGCTGGTATAGACTTTGAGAAAATCGACGCGGCTCGCGGCGAGCGCCCGCACCGCCATTCGCGCCTGCTCGGCTGTCCCGACCGCGATCGCCCCCGGCGGCGGCGGACCGGACCACACCAGCGGCGGGCCGTCCAGAAATCCCGGCGCGAAGATTCGCGGAACGTCGGGGCGCGACCGCCATGCGTTGATCACCGGCATGGGGATGCCCGTGAACATTTCGCGCACGCCGGTGATCCCGTTGGCGAGCAGCAGCGGAAAGAAAACCTCCGGCGGCCCGAGGTGAATGTGCATGTCCCAAAGGCCGGGAATCAGGAATTTTCCCTTCGCCTGGACGACTTCGTCGCCGCGCCGGGCATGAATCTTTTTCTCAATGGCGACGATGCGCCCGCGGTTGATTGCGACGCTGGCGCGGCGCGGCCTGGCGCCGGTGGCATCGATCACCACGGCGTCTTTAATAATGAGAGACTGCCCCGGCAGCGTGGCCGCCGCGAGCAGCCATAAGCCGAGCTTCAAAGAAGTTTTTCGATCGCCGCCTGAATGTCCTTCAATGGCGTTTCTCCGATGAATGATTTCACCTTGCGGCCGTTGCGGTCGTAGAGAAACATGGCCGGGACGGCGCCGCCCCAATCCTTGTCGATCGAGTCGTAAAACTTGTCGTCATCGGCGGCTTTCTTGATATAAGCCGTACCGCTCACGCGATCTTCGGCGAGCACCTTCAGCGCGGCCGCTTCCTTCGATAGCTCATCGGTGGAAACCGTCACCAGCTCGAATCCGCGCGTCCGCAATTTTTCCGCGAGCGTTGCGAGCATTGGCGTCTGCGCGCGGCACGGCTTGCACCAGGTCGCCCAAAAATCCACCAGCACCACTTTGCCGTGATGCGCCGCGATCATTTTCGCGAATCCGGACTGATCGAGCGGCGTGAGCTTCGATTGGGCGAATAACGACGCGGCGAAAACAACGGTCAAAGCGATGCGAGTCATTCCTTCTTCTCCGGTTTCGCCAGTTTAAGATTGATCACCGGCTCTTTTCGCGTATCGAACATGCTCAGCGTTTTCCATCCGCTAGTCATGCCGTTATAGTCGCCTTTAAGCTGGTAATCATTATCCACCTTGAGCCCCGAAAAATGATACTCGCCGTTGTTCTGCGTAATGAAGGACCGCACCTGCAAGCTGCGCATATCCTTCAACTGAACGATGGCGCCGTTCACCGGCTTATCGTCGGAATCGGTGACGCGCCCCTGGACGATGCGCTCCGTCGCGGCTTCGCGTTTTTCCTTTTTGGTCGGTTTGGGAGTTTCCTGCGCCGCCAGAGCGAATCCGCACAGCAACGCGATGGCGAGCCCGAGAAAGAACTTCATTTTTTCACCGGAGACAGCACCAGATTCACGTCCACGTGCTCATTTGCGGAATGAACGGTAGCCTCTTTTTCCGCCGGGCTGAATCCCTTAAGCGACGCGCGGACGAGATAAGTGGAACCTACGCCAGGCACCCGGAAAAGAAATTCGCCGCGATAGTTGCTTTCGGTCTCCTGAAGCTTTTTATTCTTGACCGTTCCTTCCAGGAAAATTTCCACCTTGGCGCCCGGCAGCGCCAGTCCGGGATCGCGAAATACGGTGCCTCCGACCTCGGAATAGGATTTCTTCGCCGCCCCCGCGGGCGGGGTGAAAATGAGCGCCGCCAAAAGAGCGCCGGCGGCGATGCTACTTCCATTCATCCTCTTCCTCGTCTTCTTCTTCGTCTTCCAGCTCGTCCTCGTCCTCGTCGAAATCCTCGTCGTCGAAATCTTCATCTTCGTCTTCGTCGTCGTCCTCGGCCGAAAGCTCCAGCGGAGAAACCCCGCTGACGCTCAGATTCGCGCCGCACTCCTCACAAATCAGAGAGTCGCCTTCGTCCAGTTCTTCTTCATCGACGTCGATGACCGCGTCACACATTGGACAATTGACCATCTGCTCCCTTCCTCCCGCCGGGCGCTGCCAAAACGCGCGCCGCCGCTCCACTATTTTATGTACCACGACGGCGGCGGAAAGAAGGTTACGCCGGAACGCGAACTCCAGCGGCCCGCTCCAGATCTTCCTTGGTCAGCGTCACCAGCGTCTTTTCCAGGTCCTCACCCGATTCGATCATATACTTTAAATGCCTCGCCGCCAGTTTCAGGCACCAGGCATCGGTAAGCTCGTGCTTGGCTTCCACGCTGAGGGCGAGCAGCAGGGCATGCGGCAGCGCGATCACCTTTTCCTGCTTGGGCTCATCGCGGGTCCAAATGATGAATTTCACGTCGACTGTATCGGCGTGGCGGATGGAGATCGCGGTCTGAAGCCAGCGAAACTCTACTTGCCAGGTGCGGCCGAACGGATCGGGCCCGGCTTCGAAGAAACGGAAATTTTCGGCCATTCGTTTTTTAGATTAGCAGAGCGATTTCCGGTTTAAGACATGGAGCGCGAGCCGTTCAGCACAGCTCAGCGATTATGGATTCAAGCTTTGCGGACGGCACGCTTCCCTGCGCCATCGCGGCATTCCCTCCGCCGCGCCCGCCGGCGGCGCTCACCGCCGTTTTCACCCGCTCGCCGGCGTTGACGCCGGAATCCGGCGAAGCCGCCAGCAGCACCGCCGGCGGATTTTCGCTGATCGCCAGAAAGACCGCCTTCGCGCCGCCGGTGAAGGCCTGCGCGCGAGCCCGCATCGCTTCGTCGATGGCGCCGCGCTGCGTGGCCCTTCGGAGGCCGGATTGGTCCGGCGCGGTGGCCTCGTACAGTTCGCGGCCTTCGCGCCGCGCCAGGTCCGTCAAGGCGCGCGCCAGATTTTTTTCGAGCGTCCTGGCTTTGTCCATTTGCGCCTGAACCAGCGCCGGCGTTTCCTCGAACGGCGCCGAAACGATCCTGCTGATTTCCGCCAGCGTCCGGAAATCCTGCCGCGCCTGCCGGATGGCGCGCAGGCCACACACGAACTCGAGGCGCGTGTTGCCGCGAATTTTTTCCAGCTTGCGCAGCAGAATCGGGCCGATCTCGGCGGTCGATCGCAGGTGCGTTCCGCCGCAGGCGCTGCGGTCCAGCGAGTCGATGGAAATGATTCGCAGCGTTCCGGCCCGCGCCGAGGGCTTGCGCAAGCCCAAATCCGCCGACGAATCTTCGTAGGCGATGGTCACTGGCCGCGCTTCCCATACAATTTCCGCGCAGCGCTCCTCGACGCGCTCCAACTGCTTCGATTCGAGCGCCGGCGTTTCCACTTCGATGGTCGATGACGCCGCGCCCATGTGGAAACTGACGGTTCGCATGCCGTACAGCTCCACCAGCACGGCCGAAAGCAGATGCTGGCCGGTGTGCTGCTGCATGTGATCGAAGCGGCGCGGCCAATCGATCTGCCCGCGAACCTGGGTATCGGCCAGCGGCGCTTCCAGCACGTGCGCGATCCGCTCCTCTTCATCGACGATCTCCTTCACCGCGACGCCGCCAAGCTCGCCCAGATCGAAGGGCTGGCCGCCGGAGGCCGGATAAAACGCGGTGCGATCGAGATAAATTCGCCGCCCCTCGTCGGCCCGCTCGACCACGCGCGCCTCAAATTCGCGCAGATAGCAATCGTTGTAATAAAGTCTTTCGGTCATTGTTGAGGCGGAGGCGAAATAATCTCGAACTGCGCGCGGATGAACTGCCAATCCGGTAGTTCATAGATGCGGAGCTTGGTCGGCGCGGTCGCGGTGACATCCTTGATTTCCTGCGGGCCGAGGTTGGGAATTTTCGCCTCGAATTCGGTGATTGGCGGCTCGTCCGGTTTGGCGGCGATGGTTGTCAGGCGGATCTTCAGCACCAGATCTCCCATATCCGCCTGCGAGTGATTCACCACCGCGAAGGTGACCTTCAATTTTCCCGGCGTCTCCTCCGCCAGGCGGAAGCCGGCTACCTCAAGATATTTCGCCAGCGGATTTTTTCCCGCCGCCGTTGCCGCGCCCGGCGGCTCCGGCGGACCGGTTTTCTTTGCCGCGTTCGTATCCGGCGAGGAGCAGCCGGCCAGCAGGAGCACTGCCGCGATCAGCGTATTGCGCACAACATCAGGATAATATACGTATGGGCGTGATTCGCGAGCAGATCGATACCGTCTTCCGCCGCGATCCCGCCGCGCGCAGCGTTCTCGAAATTATTCTCTGTTATCCCGGCTTTCACGCCATTTTGCTGCATCGCGTGGCGCACCGGCTATACAAAAAAGGATGGTTCACGCTGGCGCGCGTGATTTCGCAAATTTCGCGCGCCGCCACCGGCATCGAGATTCACCCCGGCGCCACCATCGGCCGCCGCTGCTTTATCGATCACGGTATGGGCGTCGTCATCGGCGAGACCTCGGAAATCGGCGACGACGTTTTGATGTATCAAAGCGTTACCCTTGGCGGCACGGGCAAGGATACGGGCAAGCGCCATCCCACCATCGGCAACGGCGTGGTGATCGGAACGGGCGCTAAAATTCTCGGCAATATTCGAGTGGGCGATTATGTGAAGGTCGGCGCGGGATCGGTGGTGGTGCATTCGGTTCCCGATCATTCAACCGTTGTCGGCGTGCCCGGTCGCGTGGTCGGCGAAGAAGACGCCACCGAGCCGCTGGAACACGGCAAACTGCCTGATCCGGAAGGCCAGGCGATCAGCGAGCTCGCCAACCGCGTGGCCCAGCTCGAATCGATGGTGCGGGCCTTGCTTGCTGAAAAAATGACGGATGAAAAAATTCCTTCTAAGCGTTAGCTTCGCGCTCACGCTCGGCGCCGCTGGCCTGCCGTATTGGATCGAGCCCTGCGAGCATAAGGAAACCGGCTGCGCCGCCGGCGACGTCGAGCTTGGCCGCTGGGCCCTCGAAGCCTGGCAGAGCGCATCGGACGGGCGCCTCCGATTCGTCGCCGCGGACCGCGATCACGCGCGTCTCCGCATCGTTTGGGCGCTGCCCGAGCAAGGTTTGTATGGCGAAACCGTGCCGATCGAGGTGAACGGAAAGCCCGGCGCGCAGGTGAATGTGCGAATCGTCGCGGCCGGCGGCGGCGACCGGCTGCTGCGCGACACGATCGTCTATCTCACCTGCCTCCACGAATCCGGCCACGCGCTGGGTCTGGCGCACACGCGAAATTTCGCCGACATTATGTACAGTTTTCAATTCGGCGGCGATATCGCGGAATATTTCGCGCGCTATCGGCAGAAGCTCACAACGCGAGACGATATTCGAAAAAACAGCGGCCTATCGGCCGGCGATCGCGCGCATCTGATGGAAACGCTTCGCTGAGGTCATGTGTAAAGTATCTTTCCCGGCCGACGTGCCCACGCGGGGGCCGCTAAATTTCACTCCTAGGCAATCCCAAACGCGGCGCGATATTTTTCCGGCAGTTTGCAAGGCCTCAAATCCCGGCCGCTGAAGACGTGTTTCGTCCCACCCGTCGCCAGCACGCGCGACGTCGCCGCCTCGATCATTTCGTAGGCGAAGCGGATCATCCGCGGATGCGCGTGTTCGATCCAGGTGCGCACGATCACTTCCTCGTCGTATCGCGCCGGCGACGCGTAGCGGCAGTTCGCCTCCGCGACCGCCAGCAGGATACCATCCTGCTCTTCCATATCGCGATAGCGGATCCCCGCGGGGATCCGCTATCG
>Ga0209062_1006589_pt1 | contig 10512 bp, 8 predicted proteins | sample Coa_R2_2_FD_187158 | JGI IMG/M metagenome (GOLD analysis project Ga0209062, IMG submission 187158) | Surface soil microbial communities from Centralia Pennsylvania, which are recovering from an underground coalmine fire - Coalmine... | ecosystem: Environmental > Terrestrial > Soil > Unclassified ...
GACGCCGCCGCTGAACCTGGTCGGCGACTTCGGCGGCGGCGCCCTCTATCTCGTGGTCGGCGTGCTTGCCGCCCTGCAGTCGCGCCACACGACCGGCAAGGGTCAGGCCATCGACGTCGCCATGGTCGATGGCGCGCTATCGCTGATGACGGCCTTCTACGGCAACTATGCCTCCGGCCGGATGTCGCTCGAGCGCGGCACCAACGTCGTCGACGGCGGCGCGCCCTACTACGACGTCTACCAGTGCGCCGACGGCGAGTACGTCTCGGTGGCCTCGATCGAGACGCGCTTCCGCCGTGACCTCTACACGAGGCTCGGCCTCGATCCCGACAGCCTGATCGGTCAGGACGGTGCGGCGCAGCGCCACGCGCTGAAGCCGAAGCTCGCCGCGATCTTCAAGCAACGCACGCGCGCCGAATGGTGCAAGGTCTTCGAGGGTAGCGACGCCTGTTTCGCCCCGGTGCTGTCGATCGCCGAGACGGCGGCGCATCCGCACAATGTCGCGCGCGGCGCGCTGCAGGTGATCGATGGCATCACCCAGCCGGCCCCGGCGCCGCGCTTCCAGGGCACGCCCTCGCCCGTGCCGCGGCCGCCGCGCCGTTCCGGCACCGACACCGACGACGTACTGCCGAGCTGGGGCGTCGATGCCGACACGATCGGCCGCCTGCGCGCCGCCAACGTCCTCGCCTGAGCCAACGGAGCTGCCGTGCAGCCTTACCCCATCCTATCGCGATATCGGCATGTCGCCCGCCGACCGCGCCGGGTGACCTGCCGAGCTGGCCGAGCTCCCGCAGGTCGCCGGGTCCTGGCGCGGCTTGGCCCGCCGATAGCTCGAGACCCGCACCGTCGCGAACTGCTCTTGCCTGCTAGAAACGCCAGAGGGAGCCGTGTCATGACATTTAGGGAGGCCGATAAGGCCGCTGGCATCGCTGAGGGCGATCCCACAGGTCTCGCCGACGCTGTGTTTCACGATCTCCCGGATGCTGTGATTTGTGCCGACTGTGAGGGGCTTATTCGGTTCTGGAATGCCGGCGCGGAGCGCATCTTCGGCTTCTCGCGCGATGAGGCGGTTGGTCAGTCTCTCGAGATCATCATTCCCGAACGCCTCCGGCAGCGCCACTGGGACGCCTACCGCCGCATGATGGGGACCGGGCGATCCCGGCATCCATCGAACGAACCCCTCTCGGTGCCCGCCCAAACCAAATCCGGACAGACGATCTCCATACAGTTCACGGTTGCGCCGCTGCCCGGTCCGTACGGCGTAGTGGCGGGTATCGTTGCGGTGCTGCGCTGCGCGACCGCGACGTTTCAGGAACTGAGGAGACTGCGTGCGGACAAACGCGGGATGTGATCCCAATAAACTCCTGCCGCGCGCCCGACGAGACAATATCCGTCGCGAATGTTGAGCCCGATCAGCGTGCGATTGATAGAGCCTGCGACAAGCTCAATCGCCTGGACGCCACGGAAACATGGCCCAACTACGCCGCGGACAGTGAGTGCAGAGAAAGAGAGCGCCGCGAGTAGCTCGTCAAAGAGAACTTGACGAGTTGCGGCGCCACTCGAGGATTGGCAGGCTTGATGCGAGACGAGGAATGTCGATGCTTCATGCGACGCCCGGCTGTCGTGTGATGCGGCCGTCGGGTTCCGAGGACTATCGAACCGAGCCAAGCAGAACACGCCGAGCTTGTGACGCTGCTGAGCGACGGGCGAGCATGCAACTCGCGAGCTGAAGCGGGCGCAGATCCTGCTGGCGGCCGACGCGGGGACCGGTGAGGAGGAGATCGCCCGCGCGATTGGGGTGGGCGGCCCCACAGTGTACTGGACCATGCGGCGCTTCGTCCCGGCCAACCGAGTGGCGGCGCTGGGTGAGGAGGCGGTGCCGTGGGCGAGGATGGTGGCGGTACGGCTGCGCGAGTCGCCGAGCGGGCTGCACTTCGCCGCGGACTGGTAGGTGCTGGACGCGGTTATAGCCACGATCATCGGCCCGACTGCAAACAGATCCGCGTCGCCCTGGTAGAGACCTTCGACGGCTTTCCGCTGGGCCACGAAGTGTTCGAAGCAGCGCACTAGGCAAGCCAACAATTCTTCACGGGTCTGCTGCTAGTCCCCGGTGCCTTGATTGACAGTAAGATGGCGGAGTTCTAACCTTTGCGCGATCAAACAAACGATTGGTCAAACACCAGCTCGCTCGGGTCAAAGCTGCCGTCTACGATCTTGAGAAGATAAGATGCTCGGCCTTCGCGGAATGATGATGCCCGGCAATCCTGCCGTCGCGGACTGCCACGACCCGATGTATGACCCGCTAGGGGCGGCCGTCGATCTCGGGTTGCCCTTGAGCTTCCCTATCCTCACAAGCCAGCGGGACACGCTCAAGGTACGCGGTCCGAAGATCAATGGCTTTGTGTCAACCATCCGGGACTGTCTGGGCATCATCGGTACATTCTTCTTCGGCGGTATGTTCGAGCGCCATCCGAAACTCGAGCTGGCTTGTGCCGCGGCCGATGTGGGCTCGGTGCCACATTTCATGTACCGTATGGACCACGCTTGGGAGCGCCACCGTTTCTACGCCGCAGGACGGTTGGGTAGCCTTCAAGAAGAACAAGCTCTGCAACGTCCATCGGCTGATGTGGGCGAACGACTTCCCTCACACTCCACCTGGCCGAAAGCGCTGGTCGTTCTTGGCAAGGCAAACCGCGTACATGACCAAGGCGGAGCGCGACCTCGCGCGCCACGACAACGTGGTAGAGCTCGATGGCCTCGAGCGGCCGTAGGGGACCGGCACCTACATCCAGCAAGCTTCAAGGAGGACTCGCCATGTATGAGCTGGTGATTCGCGGAGGCGAGGTCGTGGACGGCTCGGGACTGCCTTCCTATCGCGCCGACATCGGCATTCGTGGCGGCCGCATCTCCCGTATCGGGCATATCAAGGAGCGAGGCCGAGAGGAGCTAGATGCACGCGGGCTCGTAGTGGCGCCGGGCTTCATTGACGGACATACTCATATGGATGCGCAAGTCGCGTGGGATCCGCTCGGCACTTGCTCATGCTGGCATGGTGTGACCACGGCCATCATGGGCAATTGCGGCTTCACGCTCGCGCCGTGCCGCCCGGACGAGAAGCATCTCGTGCTGCGCAATCTCGAGCGCGCTGAAGACATCCCCGCTAAGGCCATGGAAGCCGGGATCGATTGGACATGGGAAACGTACGCCCAGTATCTCGATGCGCTGGAGGGCTGGCGCAAGGGGATCAACTATGCGGGGTACGTCGGACATTCGGCACTGCGCACCTATGCCATGGGCGAGCGCGCGTTCTCAGAACCAGCGACCGCCGACGATCTCGCGACCATGAAGCGTGAGCTGTCGAACGCGTTACACGCGGGGGCGATCGGCTTCACCACGTCGCGTACGCGAAACCACGCGACGCCCGATGGCAGTCCCGTGGCGAGCCGGGTCGCGGCGTGGAGCGAGGTCCGCGAGCTGGTAGGCGTGATGAGCGAGCTTGGAGCAGGCGTCTTCGAAATCGCGAGTGAGGACACAGGCCGCGATCCTGAGCGGATCCGCGACTACCTCAACCGTCTCCGCGATCTCGCTGTCGAGACCGGGGTGCCCGTGACCTGGGGGATGTTCAGCTCGCGGGCGGTACCAGACCACTGGCGGCAGTTCTTCGCGTTGCTGGACGAAACCGCGCGAGCGGGCGGGCGGATGTTCGCACAGGTGCACAGCCGCGCCATCAGCGTGCTGCTATCCTTCGAGACAAGCCTGCCTTTCGATGGCCTGCCAGAGTGGGGACCGCTGCGTGCCCTTCCGCTCGCCGAACAGCATGCTGCGTTACGCGACCAAACCCTGCGGACGAGACTCATCGCGGCCGCGAATCGGATGGATTCGGCCCGAGCGGTGGGCGCCGAGGCGCGCCGCCCGGACTACGAATGGCTCTTTCTCATGGAACAGCCGGTTGGGCCGCACCGCTCCATCGCCAGCATCGCACGCGAGCGCTGCGTCGATCCGGTCGAGGCGATGATCCAGCTTGCGCTTGAGCGCGACCTTCGCTGCTTCTTCGTCCAGCCGCTGTCGAACGGACAGGACGACATCGTGCTCGAAATGATGCGCCATCCCCGGTCCGTGGTGACGTTCTCGGACTCCGGCGCGCATGTTTCCCAGATCATGGATTCCTCGCTTCAGACGCACGTGCTCGCGTATTGGGTGCGGGAGCGGAAGGCGCTGACGTTGGAGGAAGGCGTTCGCCTGCTGACCCTTGAGCCGGCATCCGCCTGGGGACTTCATGATCGGGGCCTGCTGCGCGAGGGATTGGCCGCCGACCTCGTTGTGTTCGATCCCGACCGAGTGGCGCCGCTCATGCCCGAGGTCGTCGACGACCTACCGGCGGGGGCGCGGCGGCTTCGCCAGAAGGCGACGGGCTTTGCGGCATCTATCGTCAACGGCGGCGTCGTGCTGCGCGACGGCGAGCATACCGGCGCACATCCCGGCCGCGTGCTCCGCGGCCCCCTCGCCGCGGAAGCGCTCCGCTAGCGGCGAAGCGGGGGATACAATGCGAGGCAGCAGATGATCTCCCATCCGATGGCCGGCGTGCTGGTCGTGGATTTCACGCAGTACGTTGCCGGTCCGGTCTGCACTCGGGCAATGGCCGAGCTGGGCGCCGAGGTGATCAAGATAGAACTGGCACCGCAGGGCGACTTAGCCCGGGCCATGCCAGTCAAGCGCAACGGGCGCAGCGCTTATTTCATCCAGCAGAACCTCGGCAAGCGCAGCCTGTGCGTCGATCTGCGCGACAAGCGTGGGCTCGATCTGGTCAAGCGGCTGATCGCCAAGGCCGAGGTAATGGTGGAGAACTTCTCTCCTGGCACGATTGCGCGTTTGGGTCTCGGCTGGGAAGTGGTACACGCCTTGAACCCTGAGCTGATCTTGTGCTCGGTTTCAGCCTTCGGCCAGTCCGGTCCGCTTTCCCAGCAGCCCGGTTTCGATTTCATCGCCCAGGCCTACACCGGCGTGACGGCAATGATCGGCGACAAGGACGGCATCCCGCCGATGGCCGGCGTCGCCATCGGCGATGTCGGCGCCGGCGTCACGGCGCTGGCCATGATCCATGCCGCACTCTATGGGCGACTAAAGCACGGCGACGGTGGGCGCTGGCTTGACGTCGCGCTGATCGACTTTTACTTCCACAGCCACGGCTTGGCAGTGGAACTGGCCAGCGCGTCGGGCGGCACCATCAAGCCGACCCGCAACGGTAGCCGGCACTTCTCGGTGGTGCCAGCCGGCATCTACAAGAGCCGCGAAGGCCATATCGTGCTGGTGCCGGTAGGCGAGGACATGTGGCGTCGCCTAGCCGGCGCCGTGGATCGTGCCGATCTTTTAGACGATCCTCGCTTTGCCGACAGTGCCGAGAGGGCACGTCATGTCGAGGTGCTGGAGCAGATCATCACCGACTGGCTCCAAGCGCAGCCCTCCGATGCTGTGGCACTCGGCGTGCTGCAGCAGCATCGCGTGCCTTGCGCCCCGGTGCTCTCGGTCGAGGACGCCATGCGCCACCCGCACCTGGTCGAGCGCTACACCGTGCGCGACGTCGAGGACGCCGCACTAGGCCTGTTTCAGGTGCCCGGCCCGCTCCTGCACGTGGTCGGCCAGCCGCCAGTCAAGACGCCGACCGCGCCCTCGCTGGGCGAGCACAACGCGGATGTGCTGTCGCGCCACTTGGGATTCGGCACAGCCGAGATTGCAGTGTTGGAAGGTGACGGTGTGCTGAGGCGCGACGTCGGCTAGTCGCGGACGCGCTCGCTGCTACAATGGCTATCCATGGCAAACATTGAGGAGATCATTGCGGCGGCGGCGAGGGTGTTTCAGCGGAAGGGCTATCACGCCGCCACCGTCCAGGACATCGCGGATGCTGTCGGGATCCTCAAGGGTAGCCTTTACCATCATTTCAAGAGCAAGGACGACCTGCTTTACCTCATCGTCAAGGAACCGATCTCTCGGATGTACAGCAGGATGGGCGAGATTGCTGCCAGCGATCTGCCGGCAAGCGAGAAGCTCCGACGCGCCATTCTGGCTCACCTCGATGGCTTCGACCAGCACTATCCCCACTTGTTCGTCTATCTCCGCGAGCGGGAGGAGATGAAGCGCCTGTTCCGTCAGCAGCTCAATCTCTCGCCGAAGCAGTATGAAGGCTATTGGCAACTGATCTTACGTGAGGGCGTAAAGGCCGGCGAGTTTCGAGCGGATCTGGACGTGCCGGTGGTCACGTACGGTCTGCTCGGGATGCTGAATTGGGCATACAAATGGTACAAGCCTCGCGGACGGCTCGGCGTGCGCGAGGTCGCCGAACAGTTCTCGACGCTCGCACTCGCTGGTCTTTCGGTTGCGTCGCCGAAGACGAGGCCCTCCCGCAAGCGTCGTCGCTGACGCTAGAGTGTGTGATGGCTTTGGATCCGCTCATATCCTGAGTAGGCTGGCAAGTTGCCGCATTCGCCCGGCCGACCTCATCGGAATTCGCATGCAGATCGCATCGGCGGAACGCTGAGCGGCATTTCGCAGCCAGTCCTTGAGCTTGGCGAAGAACATTTCGACCTCCGTGGGAGCCGAGGCTGTCCCTGATGACGATGTCGCCTGGCATAAGGGTTGGCACGAGAACCTTCCGGACATAGAGCAAGAAGCCTTGGCCATTGATCGGGCCTTCAAGATCGTGGTCTTCCAACGTCGATGTCGCTCCCTGGCCTTCAGGCGCTGGCCGCGTGGCACCCAGCCAGCTGGGAAGGATCGATGCGGTTCTGGGGGCGGCCGAACTGCCACTTCGATGTACCGATATTGCTGAAATGCACGTCCGCTATTGTGCAGCTTTCCCGGCGAGCTCCGTAAGAATTTCCGGCCCATCGCTCCCTAGGGTGCCCATCGGTCGATGGAGCATGGGCGGGGTCCCCTGCAAGCGCAGGGAGCTCGCCAGCAGGGGCCAGACTTGGCCCGTGGCATCCCGTGCGTGGACCACGAGGCGGCGCGCACAGGTCTGCTGCGCCTGCAGCATCTCTGCGGCCGAGAGGATGGGCGCAGCGCGGCAGCCCGCCTCAGAGAGAGCGGCGGCAAGCGCCGCCCGTGTCATGCCCCGGGCGCGTTCGCGAGTTAAGCCTGCTGGCAGCATGTGCTTGTCCGCCATGCCGTCCGCCTCGACCAGCACGAATCCATCCCTTGCGGGAACGGCGATGGACATCGATGCTGCCTGCTCGCCCTTCCAGAGAGTTGCCGAGAGCCAGGCGCAGACGTCCTGCATGGAAAGGTCGATGAACTGGCCGAGCCCGGTCCGATCACGTGCCTCCAGAGCGGCAAGAATCGAGACTACTGCAATCTCGGCCCCCATCACGTCGGCGACGGAGATGCCAGCTTTCACCGGCACGTCGCCGGCTCGTGTCAGATCCATGAAGCCCGACATGGCCTGAATGACAGTGTCGAAGGCCGGCCGCCCGGGATAGATCGTGTCCGCGCCGAAGCCTGAAACGGCACAGTAGATGAGGCGCGGATTGATGCGTGCCAGCTGCTCGCTGGAGCAGCCCCGCTTGGCGAGGGCGCCCGGCTTCAGGTTCTCGATCAGCACGTCGGATCGCCCGACGAGATTCTTCAGGATCTCGACCTCGTGCGGACGCTCGAGATCCAGCACAAGGCTGCGTTTGCCGGCGTTGGTGTACGTGAAGAAATAGCCGGTGCCATCCTTGATCGGTGGCCAACCTCGCACCGCCTCGCCCTCACGCGGTTCGATCTTGATCACGTCGGCACCGAGGCTGGCGAGATGGCGCGCGGCAAGCGGCGCCGTCGTGTAGTGGCCGATCTCGAGGGCGCGAAGACCTTGCAGTGGCAGCTTGGCCCCGACGACCCCTCTCTTCATTGCCGGTACAGAGGGCGCGGACTCGACCAGCTTGGTAACCGCCGACCTGTCCTGGTCCGGTGTCGCAATACGCTCGGCCGAACGACCGGGCGTAACGCTCATGCGCAGTGGCGAGGCGGGGACGAACAGTGCGCCGCGGCCGCTGGGATCGGATACCCGCCGGATCATGCCGCGGTGGTCCAGGTTCGCTTCCCGCGGGCATCCATCGACTTTCGCCACGGGACCGCAAGGAATGCCGGCACCGCCCAGGATCTTGACGCAGTGCTCCATCGTGCCGCACGTGACCCATTCCTGCAGTATGGCGTCGACCTCGTCGCAACGGGTCACCCGGTCGGAGACCCGAAGGTAGCGTGGATCCTCAGCAAGCTCCGGCCGTCCCACCACCGTGCAGATACGATGCCATTGCACGTCGCTCGCCGCGCAGACCAAGACCCATCCGTCGATGGCCCGATACACGTTCCAAGGCGAGGCCATGGCGTGGCGGTTTCCCAACCGACCGACCACCGATCCGCTGCCGTCGAGCAGGCGCGGCAGGAAGGTTGCCATGGCGGAAAACGCGCAGTCGTACAGCGCCATGTCGATCGCCTGGCCGCCGCCACCCTGCTTGCGGACGCGCAAGCCAGCGAGGCACGCTGCGGCGGCGTATGCCCCCGTCATGTACTCGACGATCGGCAGTCGGATTGGGACCGGTGGCCCGTCCGGCATGCCGGTCGTATCGGCGATCCCGGACAAAGCCTGGATCTGAGCGTCCGAAAAAGGCTTGCCGGCCATCGGCCCTCCCTGGCCGAAGGCCGTGACATCGCATTCGATGCGTGGGGCGGATCCCTGCCAAGCGCCTGGACGTTGCGCGGGATCGAGGTCGCTCGAGAGGATCAGAACATCGCTGCGCGCCACGAGCTGGCGCAGGATGTCGGCATCGGCCACATCGTCCGGATGCAGGAGCACGCTCATCTTTCCGGCAAGCAGCTGAGCGCGATGGCGGTACTTGCCCTCGCGAGCGCCCGGCCACTCCGGAACGATCACTGTTGCGCCAAGCTGGGCGAGGAGAGAGCCGCAAACGCCGGCGCCGATACGCGCGCCGAGTTCGGCGACCACGACACCGTCGAGCGCGACCGGACCCCTCACGCCATCCTCTGGGGACCCGCGCTGCGCTCGTCCGACCTGGCAACGGCGCCGCGATGGAGGGGCACATGCTGCCGCCACGCGACGCTCTGCCCTCGTAGCGTCGTCGGTATGGCCAAGACCCGGCGTGGCATGGGCTCGCTCACGCGCGATACGCTTGCATACCCGTCAGCTCCCGCCCCTCGATGAGGGTCAGGATCTGGTTCGTGCCGTCCGGTATCGGCAGCATGCGGATGTCCCGGTAGTAGCGCTCGAGGCCCAGCTCGCGGCTGATCCCCATGGCGCCGTGGACCTCCATCGCAAGGGAGACGGCACGCTGGCAGGTCGCGATCGCGTAGCGCTTCGCCATGGCCGAGATCTGGTTGGCGCGATCGCCCTTGTCGATGCAGGACAGCGCGTAGTAGCAAAGCAGGCGGCTCGTGGTGACGCCGGTCGCGATGTCGGCGAGCATCTCCTGCACGAGCTGGGTCGAACCAATCGGGCGTCCGAACTGGAGCCGGTCCGTCGCGTATTTGAGCGCGACGCCGAGTGCTGCGTCCGCCATGTGTACCGCGCAAAGGCCGAGAATCGGCCGGTTGGCCAGCCAAGTCAGCGTGAGGACGCGTGCCGCATCCCCGATCTCGCCGAGTTGGTTGGCTTTGGGCACGCGGCAGTTCTCGAACCGTACCTCGCCGAGGTGACCCTGGCGCAACCCGAGCGTCGGGATCTCGCGGGCCTCGAACGGCGAGCGCTCGCGGTCGACCACGATGCGCATCATGCGGCTGAGCCCAGCCGCGTCCTTTCCGACCGAAGCCGTGACATTGATCACGTCGCAGATACTGGCATTGGTGATCCACGTCTTGTGGCCGTTGATCACGTAGTCCTGCCCATCCTCCTCGGCACGCGTCTTCACGCTGCGCGGGTCGGACCCGACGTCGGGCTCCGTCGTCCCGGTGCAGGTGATCTTGTGCGCCGCCATCAGATCGGGCAGCAGACGCTCCCGTTGCTCTGCTGTGCTCTCGAAATGGATCCGCGCGACCGTGACCTCCTGCCCGAGAACCGCCAATGTCACGACAGGCGGCAGCTGCTCCATCATCAGCCCGTAGACGAGCAGCGGCAGCCCCGCGCCGCCGGTGGATTCCGGCACGCGCGCGGCGATCAATCCCTGCCTGGCGCAGAGCTGCAGGATCTGCCGCATGGCATGCTTCGGCAACGGGGTGTCCGGATCGTTCGCGTCGAGGATCGGTCGGATCTCCCGGTCGACCATGCGGCGGACCGACTCCTGGATCATCCGCTGCTCGCTTGTGAGCTGGAAGTCCATGGATTCTAACTCCCTTGCGCCGTAACGCCTTCGGCCGGACGGCAGGCCTCAGCCGGAGAGCATCTTTTCACGGAATCGGGGCCTCCGCTTCTCGCGGAACGCATCCCCGCCCTCCTTCGACTCAGCCGTACCGTAGTAGAGGGCAAGGGCCTGCAGGCCCATGCTCGCGATGCCGCGGATGCTCTCGGTGTCGGCGTTGAAGGAGCGC